>Ga0101941_1000849_pt1 | contig 34666 bp, 47 predicted proteins | sample DewCreD2012metaG_3_FD_75242 | JGI IMG/M metagenome (GOLD analysis project Ga0101941, IMG submission 75242) | Hot spring sediment bacterial and archeal communities from British Columbia, Canada, to study Microbial Dark Matter (Phase II) - Dewar... ...
GGAAATAATGATATTGATAGGGTTATAAGAAGAAAAGAAATTTTAGAGAGGGTTTATAAGAAAAAAGTTATTACACTTATAGTTGGAAAAGAAATTTCAAAAAAATTAAAAGTCAAATTGAAAAATTTAAATGTTAATTTTGTTTTGGTTAAGGATTGATTTTTAGCAATGAATTTAAAGTACTATAATATAGAAAGCGTTTCTCTTAAATTTTCAAATTCATAATCTGAATTAACAATTTCAACTCTTGGTGTCGCGCCAAATCCTCTTCTTCTTATATGTGCAGTCTTAATTCCTAATTCTTTCGCAGGAATAATGTCATGATAATAACTTTGAGCAGTATGTAAAATTTCATCTTTTTTTGAATTAAAAGCATTTAAAGCATATTCAAATATAATTTTTGAAGGTTTATAAGCCCTAACCATTTCAGAAGTTATAAGATAATCAATTTCAAATTCAAATTTCTTTTTTGTTAATTCAAATAAATCATTATCTACATTTGAAATAATAGCAATTTTATATCCTCTTTTTTTAATTTCTTTAAGAGTTTCATTAACATCTTCAAATAATTCAAAATTAGCCCAATTATTTAATAACACATTTTCTTCGCCTCTTTCAAGATCAAAATCAAAGTAATCTGAAAATTTTATTACAATTTTCCTCAAAACTTCTTTGTAAGGAATATAATTTCTTTCAAGCCTGCTTTCAATAATTGAATAAATTTCAAGTATTTCATCATCCGTTATATCAACTTCGTACTTCTCAAAAATTGGTCTTAAAGAACTTATTATACCCTTTTCCCAGTCTACAATTGTTCCATAACAATCAAATGATATAATTTTCATGTTTTTAAAGGTTTTCTTTTCGTAGAAGGAAGCAAAACATTATTCAAAATTAGTCTATAACCTGGTGAATTAGGGAATTTTGATAAATCAGTAGGAGGTTCTCCTACAAAATGCTGATAATCCTCCGGGTCATGTCCTCCAAGAAATGAAAAGAATCCCTTTCCGTAAGTTCCATAAATGTACTTAACTTTGTCAGTTCCCGGAACATCAGCAAGAATTATAACATTATCCTTGATTTTATCTCTTTTAAATCCTGTATCTTGTCCAAGAAATTCTTTTATGGTTGATGTATGATCTTGGGTTAAAATCGTAGGTATTATATCAAATTTAGCAGAGAATTCAAATAATTCAAAATAGCTATCAGGTCCTCTTAAGGCTGCTTCTCTTGTTATATCTATATCAGAATGCTCATAAATGTAAGGGTCAGAGATAACCTTAAAATCTTTAAAAGCAAACGTTTGAGAATAATCTAATTTATTATTATAGTTTGGATCAGGTGGTGTTCCATCAAAAGGAACATCTGCAATATCAACATTTTGACTTGCTAACGCTATATCCAATGTGATTGGAGCGGCACACATAGCAAAGAGAAATTTCCCACTTGCAACAAAATCCCTAATTTTTTTTGCAACGGCCTTTTTAAGTGAAGGAATATCTTTAAAACCTAACTTTTTTGCCATTTGTAAATTTATTTTTTCCATATTTTGGTACCAATCTGTAAATTGATAGCTTGCCCAAAATTTACCAAGCATTCCTGTAAAATCTTCATGATGTAAATGTAACCAATCATATTCCATAACCTTTCCATTTAAAATTTCCTCATCCCAAATTCTATCGTAAGGGATTTCAGCATAATTTAAAGCAAGTTCTACTGCATCATCCCATGGTCTATTATAGGGCGGTGCATAAACTGCTACTTTTGGCGCTCTAACAAGTTCAATAATTTCCATATTTTTCTTTTCAACAATTGAATAAATTTCTGAGATTTCACTTTGATTTAAATTTTCAATATAAACACCCATTTTACTTGCTTTTATTAAGATATCTTTATTAAATTCCATCATAAAACTTCCTCCTCTATAATTTAATATCCACCATGTTTTAAAACCATTTTTTACTGACCAATAAGCAAGACCATAAGCTTTTAAATGATTTGTTTGAGCATCGTCCATAGGAACAAGTATCCTTTCAAATGTCAAAGTTAATAAAAACATACTTTATAATTTTAAAGTATAATAAAAGAAGCATTAAAAATGTTAGAAAATTTTTTGTTTAGAATTTGTTAAGAATCATTTTTATAATTTAAAATATGTATTCCAAAATATCATCTGCTAATGTGATTGGGGTTGATGGGTTTTTGGTAGATGTTGAGGTTGATTTATCAAATGGACTTCCTTCGGTTATACTTGTAGGTCTTGCTGAAACAAGTGTTAAGGAATCAAGAGAGAGGGTAATTTCTGCCATAAAAAATTCTGGTTTTACGCTCCCTTCTAAAAAAATTAGGATAAATTTAGCACCTGCTGATATGAGGAAAGAAGGTTCATTGTTTGACTTACCTATCGCTATTGGTATTCTTTCTGCACTTAGTTATATGGATTATAGTGAATTTTATAAGAAATATATAATAATTGGTGAATTATCATTAGATGGTAAATTAAGAAAAGTTAGGGGAGCATTGCCAATTTGTTTAATGGCAAAAGAATTAGGGTTTGAAGGTGTTATACTTCCTTATGATAATAGATATGAAGGAAGTATAGTGGATGGTTTAAAAATTTATCCATTTGATAATTTGTTGGATGTTGTTAAGTTTTTAAGAAGTGAATTAATAGTTGAACCTTTTGATGAGAAGAAAGAGAATTTTATTCAATACTACGATTTAGATATTAGCGATATTAAGGGGCAGTGGGCAGTTAAAAGGGCAATTGAGATAGCAGTTGCAGGAGGACACAATCTTCTTATGCTCGGACCTCCTGGTAGTGGTAAAACTATGTTTGCTAAAAGAATTCCTACCCTGCTGCCCCCCTTAACAAAAGAAGAAGCTCTTGAAACTACAAAGATATATTCCATTGCAGGGATTTTAAAAGGTGGTGTAATAAATCAAAGGCCTTTTAGGAGTCCTCATCATTCAATCTCAGATGTTGGACTAATAGGTGGTGGAACACACTTTCAACCAGGTGAAGTTTCATTAGCTCATAATGGTGTTTTATTTTTGGATGAATTACCTGAATTTTCAAGAAAAACATTGGAAGTTTTGAGACAACCACTTGAAGATGGTTATGTTGTTATTTCAAGGGCAAATTATAAGGTTAAAATTCCTTCAAGATTTATGCTTGTTTGTGCAATGAATCCTTGTCCTTGTGGCTATTTTGGTTATGGAAATTGTAAATGCACTGTAAATCAAATAAAACAATATCAAAACAAAATTTCAGGACCACTTTTAGATAGGATTGATATTCATATTGAAGTTCCTAATGTTCCTTATGAAGAATTAAGATATAAGGATGGTGGTGATAGTTCTGCAATTATAAGAGAAAGAGTTTTAAAGGTGAGGGAAATTCAAGAAAAAAGATTTAAAAATTTGAATATAAAAACAAATGGACAAATGAGTGAGAAAGAAATAGTAAAGTTTTGTAAATTAGACTTAAAAGCAGAAGAATTTCTATTAAGTGTTTCAAAAAAATTTAATTTTTCTGCAAGAGCGATACATAAAATTATAAAAGTTAGTAGAACAATTGCGGATATATCTTTTTCAAATGAAATTAAAATTGAACATATAGCAGAAGCTGTAAGTTATAGGGTTTTAGATAAGTTAAATAATGGTTTAATTGAAAGACATTATCTATAAAAATTATAAAAATTTATGCTTTAAAATTTTCATACTAACGGAGGTAAAAGATATGAAAAAGTTAATAACAATAACTGCGATGATGCTTTCAATGTTAGGTTGCCAACAGATAAAACCTGAGGAAATAACAAAACCTCTAAATGATAAAATATCTGCTATTGAAGAAAAAGTAAAGAATATAGAATCTTGGATAGATGAACAAAAGAAGGTTGCTGAACAGGCTCCTAAAACCACTGAAGAAATGTCAAAAGCTATTACTGAATTGAAAAAATCATTTGAACAATTGAAAAGTGAGCTTTCAAGCATAAGTAGTAGGCTATCAAAAGTTGAACAGGCTCAAAAGGTAATGAGTACACCAGGAAAGCAAAAGTAAAGGAGGAAGGAATATGAGAAAATTATATATAACCTTAGTTGCTCTATCGCTTTTGATATGGGCATGTTCGAAGGAAGAAACAACTCCTCCATCTGCTCCACAGAACCTAACAGGCACAGCAGTAAATAATGGTCAAGACTTAAAGCTAACTTGGGATGCTCCAAACCAGGGAACACCTGATAGTTATGAAATTCTTTGTGATGGTTCAACAATTGCTTCCAACTTACCTGATACAACAACTACATATACTATTAGTGGTGCTCAAAATGTTTGTAAGCAAGTTCAAGTAGTAGCAGTAAAAGGTTCTGATAGAAGTGCTGCTACATTAGATCTTACACCTGCTCAAAATACGGTTAAAGTTTATCGTTCCGATGTTGCTACTCAACCTTCTTGGGCTAAAGTAGTGTTTGGAGCAAATATTAGTGTAAGTGCTATTTCTACAGGTCAAGTAGATTGTTCAGTTGCAAATACTGGATATTTTATTTATGCTATACCTAATACTTTAAAAGATGTAAGTGCTACACAAAATCCAGGATGTCAAGCTAAGTACGAATTTGCATTTTCACAAGCTATGACAGGAAATTTGGCTCCTTCTACGGGGAATTATAATACATCAAGAGATATATCAGATGGTGCGACTTATTTCTATTGGGCTGATAACACGAGTGTAGGATATGGTCAAATTGATGCTAATGACTACTTTGGAAAAGTTGTTGTTTCACTTGGATCAGATAATTATGGTGCTTATGCTGATCTAACGATATATACTCAAAATAAAGTTCAAGGTCTTCGCTGGGTAAAACAATAATTTTTTAGCCCCCTTGGGGGGCTATTAATTTGGAAAATTATTTAAAATCTTTAAATGATTTAAGAAAATTAACAAATTGGCTTGAAGAAATAAAAGAATATTTATTCACTTTAATTTTTGATTTAAAACAATCTATCTTGATTGGAAAGAAAATCCTCATTTGTGGTAATGGAGGAAGTTCTGCTGAAAGCTCTCATTTCTCGTCTGAACTTGTTTGGAAATTTAAAAATTTAAGAAAGCCAATTTTTGCTATAAATCTTGTTTCAGATATGTCCTTAATAACAGCAATTGCTAATGATTCTTCATTTGAATATATATTTTCAAGACAAATAGAAGCATTTGGAAATGAAGGGGATTTCTTATTTGCTTTTTCAACATCTGGAAAATCAAAAAATGTCAATTTAGCAGTTATGAAAGCTTACGAAAAGAAAATGAAAATTGTTTATATGACAGGCAAAAATTCATTTGAAGTTGAACATTTATGTAATTATGTTTTCAAAGTTCCTTCAAACGATACACCAAGGATTCAAGAAATTCATTTGTTTTTAATTCATTCAATATGTAATGAACTTGAAGAAATATGAAAAAAAAGAATATAAAAATTGAGAATGAAAAGAAAAAATTTAACTTTAAAATAGATTTCAAGATAAAATTGAATTACAAGAAAATTTTATATGCTCTTGGAATTATTTTAATCATTGTTTTAATTATTATTTTCTCAATATCAACTTACATCTCTATTTCAAGGAGACAACTGGAAGCATTAAAAGGAAATTTGTTTCCAAAAATAAAAGTTGAAATTTATAATGGTTCAGGATATGATGGTATTGCAAGAAAATTAACATGGTATTTAAGAGATAATAACTTTGATGTTGTTTATTATGGTAATGCTTCTGAAACAATAGAAAAAACTATAATTGTTGATAGAATTGATAGTTCTATGAAATATGCCAAAATTTTAAAAAATTTTTTAGGGGGAGGTATTGTAAAATTTGAACCTGATCCTGATAAATTAACAACAATAACGATTTTAATTGGTAAGGATTTTTACAAAATTTTTCCAAAAATTAAAAATTATGATAAAGTTTTTTGAAGTAATGACAACTGGATTTTATATTGGAAAATTAAAAAAATTTGGTCCAACAATTTCAATAGTAATTGTTATTCCTTTTTTATTTTTAAAACAAAAAATTCTTATCTTTTTTATAATTCTATTTATTTCACTTATCGGTTCTTATCTGATGGTAAAAAAAACAAATAAAAAAGACCCTCAAGAAGTTGTAATTGATGAAATTGTAGGTTTCTTTTTCATATTTCTTTTTTTAGAGTTTAATTTAACTAATTTTTTAATTGCTTTTGTTTTTTTTAGGATTTTTGATCTCTTGAAACCATTTCCTATAAATTTTCTTGAAGAGATTCCATATTTAGGAGTTGTTTTAGATGATTTGATGGCAGGTGCTTACTCGCTTTTAACCATTAAACTTATAGCAAGTTGAGAAAACTCCTTAAAAAGGATTTTCTAATTTTATTTCGTTCTATTGGTTTTTTAATATCTTACATTTCTAACAATTTTATAATGATTTTAATTTTTTCCATTGCTTTATCTTCTCAAACAGTTGAAATAATAAATGGTATCTTTTGGTCAGTATTTTTTATAAACAGTATTCTAATAGCTTCTAAAATTGTTGAGGAGGAGTTTGTAGAGGAGAGTTTTTTTATTTTAATTACTTACTTTTCGGTTGAAAAAATAATGATTTCAAAAATTATAATAGTGTCATTTTACCTTGTTTTTTTTGGCATTTTAAATGCTTTTTTTATTTTTTTTGTTTTTAGTAAATTAATCATCAACTTTAATTTGATTGTTTTCTTATTAATTTCAAGTTTTTCAATAAGTGCTATTTCAATAATGTTAAATTTAATGCTTTATAAAGTTCAATCAAAATATTTATTAAATTATTTGCTTTATATTCCTTTATCAATTCCAATTTTTTTGTCATCTTTAAATGGTTCCTTGGAATTCAAAATTGATTGGATTTTTCTTTCACTTATTTGTTTATTTTTATATAATTCATTTGCTTTGTTTTATAGTGAAAAATTTTTGTTTTAGTGAAAATAGATTGATAATCAACAACTTTATAAGCCGAAGCCTTAATTTTAGGGTGGGTAGGTAAAATATAGAAATAATCATAGTTTTAGAATTACTAGACAAGGCAAAAATAATGCTTTAAACTTTCAATTATGATAACACTAATTTTAATTTCTCAAATAACAAAGAACAGAAGATTCAGATAAGAAATTAAACAAACGAATGGATGATTTAATAACTTATTTAATTGGATTTGGTTTATGGAAATAGTAATCAAACTTGAACAACAAAAAATTAAAAAACCAAAATCAAGCTTTAATTTTTATTCTTGAAAAATTTATTAATGGAGCAAGTAAGGAAGAGATTAAAGCGGAAATTGAAATAATTAAGAAAATGTCATAAGATTTATTATGCTTTGTCCAATAAATAGTATTAAGTTGTTAATATTCAATAAGTTATAAAAATTTTTTAAATTTATTTATTTTATGGGGGGTTTTAATGGGGGGGCTTTGCCCCCCTGATGCCGAAAAATGGGTATTTATAAGCCGAAGGCTTAATTTCAGGGTGGGTGGGGAAAACATAATAAAATAAATAATTTTAGAATTATTGGACAAGGCATGTCATAAGATTTATTATCCTTTAAAATTTTAAAATGCGAATTACAAGAGTTTACACAAAACAGGGAGATGATGGAAAAACACAATTGGTAGATGGAAGTAGAGTTTATAAGGATAATTCAAGGGTTTGTGCTTATGGTGATGTTGATGAACTAAATAGCTTTATTGGTTATTTAAGAAGTTTAATAAATAATGATGAAATAAACGAAAAATTAAAAATTATCCAAAATGATTTATTTATAATTGGAGCAGATTTGGCAACACCTATGAGTTTTGAAAAAGCCTTAAGATTAAGTGATGAAAAAATAAAGCAAATTGAGAATTGGATTGATGAATATAATAATAAACTTGAACCATTAAGAGATTTCATTTTACCTTATGGGAGCAAAGAGATTTCGCTTTGTCATATATGTAGGACAATTTGTAGAAGGGCAGAAAGAAGTGTTGTAAAATTAATGAAAGAAGAAGAAATAAATAAAAATGTTTTAATTTATTTAAATAGGCTTTCTGATTTCTTTTTTGTTTTAGCAAGGTACATTTCAAAAATTAATAATATAAAAGAAGAATTTGTTAGTTGGAAATGAGAATCGTTGTTATTTCCGATACACATATTCCATTTAGAGCTAAATCATTACCAAAAATTATATATGATGAAATTGAAAAATCAGATTTAATAATTCATGCAGGAGATTTTGTAAGTTTTGAATTTTATAATGAACTTAAAAGCTTAAAAAATATAATAGCAGTTTTTGGGAATATGGATGAAATGAAACTATTAGATTATTTAAAGGAAGTTGAAATTTTTGAAATTGAAGGTTTTAAATTTGGTTTATTTCATGGACTTGGACCACCAGTTGGACTTAAACAAAGGGTTTTGAAGAAGCTTGAAAATTATGGAAAATTTGATGTTATTATATTTGGACATAGTCATATTGCTTATTATAATTATGAAAATGGTATTCATATTTTAAATCCTGGAAGTCCAACAGATAAATTTTTTGGACATAAGAGAACCTATGGAATTATTGAAATAAAAAATAAAAATATAAGTTTTGAAATAAGAGAAGTTATAGAATGATAAAAGGTTTAAAAAGTCTAAAAAATGTTGAAATTTCAGATATAATAAAAGTTTTCATTTTAAAAATGTTTCCTAAATTGAAACTTGATGTAAAATTTAAAAATAAAAAATCAGTTAAAGTAAATTTGAGTGAATTTAGAAGCATTTGTGGTATTATAGAAAATGGTTTTAATTTATTGGATGTTTTTGATGATGGTGTCGTTTTTCAATTTTATGGATATAAATTACTTGTTCCATTTTCAAAGTTAAAATGGATGCCAGGGGTTCTTCATAAAGCTTCACCTTATTGGAAGTTAAGCAATTTAGAAGGAAAAGTTGTTCTTGATGTTGGTGGATTCATAGGCGAAACTGCAATTTTCTTTTTGAGTAAAGGAGCAAAAAAAGTTATCGTTGTCGAACCGGTAAAGGAAAATGTAGATATTTTATTAAAAAACCTTCAAATAAATGGATTTTTAAATAATGTAATTATTATTGAAGAAGGATTATCTAATTATGATGGTTATTTGGAGGTTAGTTATAATAACTTTGGTGCCGATTTTGGAAGGGAGATTGGTTCAAATAAAATCAAAATTAAAGTTAGAAATATAAACTATTTTTTATTGTTCAAGCCTGATATTGCTAAATTTAATTGTGAGGGTTGTGAGAAGAGTATTTTATGTGCTAATGTTGATTATATAAAAGCAATAAATGAGTGGTTCATTCAAACACATGAGGAAGGATTGGAAAAGGAAATAAAACATTTAATACTTAAACTTGGTTTCACTTTGATTGAAGAATATAGACATCAAACGAAATCATCTATATGGACACTTCACTTTAAATGGATTTAAATTTCCTTATTTTAAGTCCTTGGGAAGGTGATTGGGATGAAAATGTAATTGGACCTCCTCATAATTATTATCTTTTGAATGAATTTAAAAAAAGAAATGTTAATGTTGATTGGGTTTATATTGGAGAGAAAAAATATGAAAATTTTGAGAACATCCATTTTATAAACGTTAAAGAATTTAAAATTAAAAAAACTTATAATTTGATTATTGGTTTTTCTTATCAATTTCACAGTTTAGCACGTGAGATTTCAAGATCTCAAAAAATTCCATATATAAATAAACATTTTGGTATTGGTATAAATCCGTTAATTTGGAATATTAAAAATCCTATAATAGCATTTAGGTATAGAAAATTACTCAGTTGTTTTAAAAAGCAAGCAGATTATTATGTAATTGAAGAAGATGGAACAAATGGAAAAATTATGATTATGTTATTTAAAATCCCTTCATATAAAGTAAGAATAAATGAGCAACCTAAACCAGATATTATTAAATTTGAACCAATTTATAGAAAAGAAAATTATGTAAATGTTGGATATTGTGGAACAATTTCAAAATATAAGGGTGAAAAAATAATTTTAAGGATTTTTCAAGAAATTTTAAAAAATAATAAAATTCATTTGATTGTTTTAATGAAAGGAGAAAATAAAATTTTACAAGAACTCTCAAAAAACTATAAAAATTTAACGATAATTAAAAATGTTCCTTACTTTGAAAATTATAAATTTTACTCTTCAATAGACTTTTTAGTAAATCCTGTTCATTATGGGAATATGACATTACCTACAATTGAAGCATTCACTTATTCAAAACCTGTTATAGCATTTGATATTTCATTATGGACAAAAATTATTCATCTAAAAAATGGCATTTTAGTTAAACCATATGATATTAAAGAATTTTCAAATTGGGTATTTGAACTTTCAAATAATAAATTGTTATTAAATGAGCTTTCAAGAAATGCATATGAAACATCTAAAAGTATAAAAAGTTTTAGTGAATATATTAAAGAAGAATTTGAATTTTTAAAATCTATTTGTTTATAATATGAATAGCTTTCTTCTTTACATTCTCTGCTGCTTCCATTAAAATTTCACTGATTGAAGGATGAGGATGAGTTGTTAAAGCAATATCTTCTGATGTTAAATAACTTTCCATTGCAAGTGTTCCTTCTGATATTAATGAGCTTGCTTCGGGAGAAACTATATGAATTCCAAGAATTTCATCGTTTTCTTCATTAGTTATTATTTTGGCTAATCCATCAGTGATATTCATAGATAATGCTTTTCCATTTGCACTTATTGGAAATTTGCCAATTTTTATTTTATAGCCTTTCTTTTTAGCTTCTTCTTCACTCAATCCCACACTTGCCAATTCTGGATTTGTATAAACTACACTTGGAATATATTTAACATCATATTCACTTTCAATACCTGCTATAATTTCAACTGCTGTTATTCCTTCTTTTGAAGCTTTATGAGCGAGTAATGGTTGCCCAATTACATCACCAATAGCATATATATTTTCAACATTTGTTTGTAATTTTTTATTAACTTTAATAAATCCTTTTTCATTTAAGGATATTCCTACACTTTCTAAATTTAAATTTTCTACATTTGGTTTTCTACCAACAGCTAACAAAACTTTATCAAATTCAAAACTTTTAACATTCCCTTCTATTTCAATTTCAAAAACATTTTCTTTATATCCAATCACTTTTGAATTAGTAAAAATTTTTATATTTTGTTTTTCTAATGCTCTTTTTAAAGTAGTAGCACACTCGTTATCAATGCCTGGTAAAATCTGATTTGCTATTTCAATTACCATTACATCACTTCCAAGCCTACTGTATATACTTGCAAATTCTAATCCTACTGCTCCTGCTCCAATGATTAGTAATTTCTTAGGAATTTCCTTTAAAGCTACTGCATCATCAGAATTCCATACAAAATTACCATCTCTTTTTATATTTGGTAATTCAGATGGTCTTGAACCTGTTGCAATGATTATATATTTACTAACTATTTTTATATCGTCATTTTTTGTTTTTACTAATAAGGTTTTTTCATCAATGAATTTTGCTTCTCCAAAAATAACTTCAACATTATAATTTTTAAGTAAAAAGTTAATACCTGAAACGAGTTTATCAATAATACTATTTTTCCAACTATTTAATTTTTTAATATCCAATTTTAAATCATTAATTTCAATTCCCATTTTACTTGAATTTTTTATATTAAGTAAAATTTCAGATGCATGAAGTAGTGCTTTTGTAGGAATACATCCTACATTTAAACATACACCACCAAGATAATTTTTTTCAATTATTATTGTTTTAATGCCTAATTGTCCAGCTCTTATTCCTGCAACATAACCACCAGGACCAGCACCAATTATAGCAAGCTCGGTTTTCATTTCATTCATATGAAAATTTTAAAGGATTTTTTATATAGCATTAAAATTTAGTCATTTTATGATAATCCTTTTTATATCAAGTTTAAATGTTTTATTTAAAGAACCAAATATATATGAGCTTTTATTCCCCTTAAAAAATCCCTACTTATTCAAAAGTTTTTATTTTATCATCTCTTTAAATTCTGATGTTTCTCAAAGTTCATCGGTTAAATTAAATTATTTTCAAAAGGGAATTTTAAGTGATAGTAGTTTAATATATCAAAAGTTTATCTTTGGACAAAAGGGTGGATTTAATAATTTTTCTATTGGTTTTAAGAAAAATGAATTTCAAATAAATTTGAAAACTCAATTTAATGAAGTTTTATATATTGAAACAAGTGAAGAAAATCAAATTCAGAATTTGGATATGGTATTTGGTAAAATTAGAGATACAATATATCCAACAGATATTAGTGGTCTTGATAGAAGTATTATTGTTGAATATAATTTTGATTCACTATATAGAAGAATTGAATTATCCTCCATAGGTAAATTTTCAATTTCTTCAAATCCAATTATTTTTGAAATTGGCTATAAAAATTTTCTAGTTTCATCTGAATTTAGATTTATAACTCAAAGCGGAGATTTTATTGAATATGAAGCTAAAAACTTTTATCTTTCTTCAAGCCCAAAGGTAAAGTTTTTAAATTGTTCAAATTGTAAGTGGTTTGCTTATCTTTTTTCAACTCCAAAAATTCCCTCACCTTTTAAAATAAAAAGGATTTTTAACGTAAATGATAAAAGTCATTTTAGTTTTTATTTAACTTACTTTAATGATAGAACAATTATAAAATTTGGCTATAGTCCTAAATTGATAATTGAAGGTGAAATAAATGATGAAATTTCCTATATTTCTCAAATAAAAAATGTTGTTGATTCAATAGCTTATGATAAAAGTTCAAATTACCTTTATGCTACAAGAAATGGTGATACAATTGAAATTTCAAATTATGCTTTGATTTATCTATTTTTCAACTATAAAGATACTACTTATTCAAAAAAACTTAGCTTCTCTTATGAAATTCCTCAAAATTTTATATTTGAATTTTATAGAAATTTTGAGTTAAAAAATGTTGATTTTTATTTGTTTTTAGGACAAAGAAGTTTATATAGTTTATACTTTGGCGCTTCAATAATTCACAAATTTTATAAGAAAACACTAATTAATTATGGTTATTTATACAATAGGAATTTTAGTTTTGGTTATCATAATGTTTTTATTAATTTTCTTGTTCCAACAGGTAGATTTTTATTTAGTTTTGGCTCCCATATAACGATAAATAAAGAAGGTGAAGAAAAAATTATAAATTCACTACTAAAAAATTATCTTGCCTATTATAAGCCTTCAAGTTATTTGTCATTTGGTATAAATCTTCAAATAAGTTATTTAAGATAATTTAATCAAAAAATCGTTTATATATTTCGTTTATATTCTTAAAGTAATTCCAGTTTAAACATTCTTCAATTTCACTTTCACTTAAATACTTTTTAATTTCACTATCATTTCTTATAGCATTTTCAAAATTTTCTTTTTCAAATTGAGATATTTTTTTTAACCATTCATAAGCCAATTTTCTTGAAACACCCTTTTGAACAAGTTTTAATAAAAATGGTTGAGTTAGATAAAATTTACCAAATTTTTCCATATTTTCTTTAATTCTTTTCTCATCAATAATTAAATTTTCAATAATATTCTTTGAAAGTTTTATAATGTAATAGATAGCCGAGGTTATATCTGGTAAGATAATTCTTTCAACTGATGAATGGCTAATATCTCTTTCGTGCCAAAGAGCAACATTTTCATTTATAGGTATTAAGTATCCTCTAATTAATCTAACAAGACCATTTATTCTCTCGCTTCTGATTGGATTTTTCTTATGTGGCATAGCAGAAGAACCTCTTTGTTTTTCATAAAATGGTTCCAAAAATTCTCCAACTTCCGTTCTCATTAAAAGTCTTATTTCTAATGTTAATCTTTCTATATTCTCTGATAATAAGGCAAGATTATTTACAACAAAAGCATATCTATCTCTTGGAATAATTTGCGTAGAAATTCTTTCAGGTTTTAAATTTAGTTTTTCCATAACTAATTCTTCAATTTTGGGACTTAAAAATGCAAAATTACCAACTGCTCCTGAAATTTTTCCATAACTTATTTCTTCAATGCTTTCATTTAATCTTTTTAAATTCCTCAAAGCCTCTGAATAGTAATTTAAAAATTTAAGACCAATTGTTGTAGGCTCAGCATAGACACCATGCGTTCTACCCATAATTGGACTATATTTATATTTAATGGCTTTTTCTTTTAAAACTTCTATAAATTCTTCATAAGCTTTTTTTATTAAAATTAATGCTTCTCTAAATATAATAGCATTAGCAGTATCAATAACATCTGAGGATGTAAGTCCATAATGTAAGTACTTCGCATATTCTGAAATTTCTTCAAGTGCAATTAAAAAGGCAATTACATCGTGTTCAACTTCTCTTTCAATTTCAATTTGTCTCTTTAAGAGCCAATTATAATCAATATCTTTTATGTCTTCTTTTATTTTAAGTGCTTCCTTTGGAATTATTCCCAATTCAACTTGAACTTCAAGAACTGCTAATTCAACTTCTAACCACTTTTTAATTTTGTTTTCTTCTGACCAAATTTTTTCAATTTCAGGAAAAAGATATCTTTTAATCATTGTGAAAATTTTAAACTTTAAAATTTTGTTTGTGCTAAAAAGAATTTTGTTTTTTATTCTTCTTACTGCTTGCTCAGAAAGTAAAGATATTGTGGATGCTAATTATATTTTAAAAAATGAAGCGAATCCAAAAATTATTTTAATTGATGTTAGAAATAATGAAGAATCTAATAAAGGACATATACCAAATACAAAGTATAATATACCATTAGATAGATTGAGAGATGAATTGAAAAGTGGTAGAATTAAAATTTCAAAGGATGATACTATCGTAGTTTATTGTCAGAAGGGTATTCTATCACAAAAAGCTTATCAAATTTTAAAAGCACTTGGCTATAATGTCAAGCATTATAAGGGAAGTTTTGAAGATTGGAAGCTTAAAAACTTGCCAATAGAAATGAATTTTAAAGAATGAAAATTGTTTTTTGTGGGAAGGGTGGAGTTGGCAAAAGTACTGTTTCTAAAATATATGCTGAAAAATTATCAAATAGTAAAAAAACACTATTGATTTCAATAGATCAAGATCATTCACTTTCAGTAATTTTTAATAAAAATATTGGAAATGATATAACTGAAATTAAAGAAAATTTGTATGCTATTGAAATTGATGCAAAATCTATTTCAAAGGACTATATAAATGATGTTAAGAAGAGTATAAGTGAATTTTTAAGTAAAAAAGCTTTTGGGGAATTTGAAAACTATTCAAAAATTCTTTTAGATTCAAGCATTGCCATAAATACTTCTATAATATATGGAATTTATAAAATTCCAAAAAATTTTGAAATTTTTATAATAGATACACCACCGTCATATCAATTTACTTCATTTTTAAGAACACTTTTTAATTTGAGAAAAAATTTAGAAATTATCTTAAAGATTTACGAAAATTGGAAAAATATTTCCGAAAACTGGGCAAATAAAAAACTTAAAAGTTATGAGAAATTGAAGGAAAAAGAAAGAATTGCTATTGAAGTTGAAAAGTTTTTTAGAGATGCTCAATATTATATCGTTTTAAATCCAAACAAATTAATAATAGATTTATCATTAAATTTAAAATTTTTTCTTGAAAATTTAAATCTAAATTTTTCAGGATTCATTTTAAATAAATACAATAATCAAGATATTAATCTTGAAAATGTTATTGATAAAATAGAAATTTTAGAAAACTTATAAATAGCGTAAGGTTTAGCCTTTAAATAGTATTAAGTTGTTGATATTCAATAAGTTATAGAAATTTTTTAAATTTATTAGTTTTATGGGGGTTTTTAATGGGGGGCTTTGTCCCCCTGATGCCGAAAAATGGGCATTTATAAGCCGAAGGCTTGAATATAGGGTGGGTGGGGAAAATAAGAAATAATCGTAATTTTAGAATTATTGGACAAGGCAATAAGACAAAAATAATATGCTTTAAAATTTTTAATCTATGGAAGAGAAAAAAATTATTGAAGAATCAATAATAAGTTTTAGGGAAGGCTTAAAAACTGCTCCTAAAATTGAAGGAACACCTAGTGGTGTTGAAGGACTTGATGAATTATTTTTTATAACTAGGTTTGAATGAGGAAAGGTAATTAAAGAGACATTAAATGGATTTCCAAAATATGCAATTATAAACATAACAGGTGCTAGTGATACGGGGAAAAGTTTAATGGCTGAACAATTCGCTATTAAGCAAGCAAGTTTAGGGAACACAACAATTTTTATAACAGTTGAAGCACCTGCGGTTTTTTTAATATCAAGCTTAAAACAAAGAGCATTAGCAATGGGTATTGATCCGAAAGATATAGAAAATAATATTGTAATTATTGATGCTGCAAGCTACGATAATTTAAGAGAAGATATTTCTACCCTTTTAGATACGCTTGCTTATACAATAAGAAAGTATAAATCTAAGAATGTAATAATTGATTCCATAACTGGACTTTATGAAGCAAAGGAAGTTTTAGCAAGAATTATTGTAAGAAAATTATTTAATTTTCTTAAAAAGTGGTATCAAACTGCTATTTTTGTATCTCAGAAAAGAAGCTCACATGAAGAGTTTTCTGTTGAGGGGGCTGGTGGTTATGCTGTTCCTCATATTGTTGATTGTAATATAGCACTTGCTAAAAAAGTCATTGAAAGTTCTTATGATGAAAAATTATATAAAAAGCCAATAGAAGAAATGGTTAGAATTTTTAGGATTGATGGTTGTAGGTTATGTGGTCATGATACTTCAACAAGATTAATGACAATAACTGACACAGGTCTTGTTGTTATTGGTAAAAGTTTGAGTGAATTAAGAAAGGAGGTTAAGTAATGAAAGTTGTAGAACCATCAGAAATCCAAGAAAAGGATATCGATGCTATTGCGGTAAGGGTTTTTTTAAAAGCTCTTGAAATTCTTGGAGGACCAAGAAAACTTATAGAATATAGGAATTTAACTTGGCTTCCGAGTCTTATGGTTGCTTCTTATGCGGTTGTTTTGTCTAATGAATCGCATAAAACTGCTGATGAAATTGCTCAATTCCTTGGCTCTACAAAAAATACTATAAGAAATATGCTAAAAGCGGAAACTGAAATTTTAAAAGAAAAATTAAAAGGGGAAATTGAAGTTCCAAAATCTAAGATAAAAAATCATACTGCAGGTGCGCTTACTAAACTTGCTTACGAAGAAATAAAAAATGGTAGAGAAAATCTTGAAATTTTTTCACACTATCTTAAAGAATTTTCAGAAATTTATGAAATATATTGGCCAATTGAAGTTTTAAAGAATATAAAAGGTTTAGACTTCCCTATTAAAAAGGAACTTTTAGTTGAAAAATTAAAACATATTAAAGTTGAGAATAAAAGTTTTTCTGAAATTTACGAAAAATTGCCCAATGAAATTAAAAATCCTTCTCATTTACTTAAAAGTATAAAGGAAAGCTTGAAATAATTTTATTTCAAAACTTCTCTTAAAAATTTCAAAACACTATCCTTAACAATTTGAAGTTGCTTGTTGTGTTCAATCCCTAAGTAACCATCAGTTATTGCCTCTACAAAGTCCCATCTGTCCATATATCCATTGTGGTTTCCTCCTTTAATGAGAACTAGTTTTTTTTGAGTTTTTAAATGTTCATATATGATTTTTTGATTAAATTCAAATTTTGTAATTTCATCGTTTGTTCCAGCAAAAATCAAGACAGGAACACTAATTTTACTATAATTTAAAAATAAGGCGGGAGGGGAAAAGAGGAATAAGCATTTAATTGAACTTCTTTTGTACGAAATAATCATAGAAAAGTAAGCACCAAGTGAATGTCCCCCAAGACAGCCTTCATTTTTTATTGAACTATCTATTTTATTTAAGTTATCAATAATTTTTATAATTTTTGAAGGGATTAATAAGAGAAATAGCCAACCTTTATAATCTGGAATTATTGTAATGAATCCATTACTTGCTAAAAATTTTCCAAGGCTTTCATATCTTGATGAAGGACTATTCATTCCACCTGAAAATATCACGAAAGGATAATAACCATTTACTTTTGGTTTATAAATATCAATGTAATCACCATTAAACTTAATGCGTTTATATTCAATTTCCAAATTCAAAATTAACATTACCATATTTTCCTAAAAAGTAATGATATGAACATCAATAGAACAATCAAAAAACTAAATATCTCATTAAATTGAAAAACGAAAAACTTTAAACTAAAAATTATGAAAATTGCTGAGACAATACCTCCAAGGCTATCGCCTGCTATTATGCCACTACTATAAATAACACCGTAGTTTCTATTTAAAATTTTTGATATCAAACCGCCAAGAAAAATTGAGCTTGAAAGTCCAAGAGGTAAATATAAACCAACAGAAACAGCAAGAGAATTTATACCAATTATTTCAAAAATTATAGAAATAACACCTCCAATCAGGAGTAATAACCACGGTAGATTTCCTTCAAAAGAACTTTTTAATATGATTGACATTAGGGTTGCTTGAGGAGCTGGTAGTTCCTTTGAACCAATAATATAGGCTTTATTTAATATAATTAAAACATATCCAATTATTGTAGAAGAAACTAAAACTCCAATGATTAATGATATTTGCTGATTTATAGGTTTAGCACCAACTAAATAACCTGTTTTTAAGTCCTGAGATGTATCACCTGACATGGCAGCTGCTATACAAACAATTGCGCCAATTGTTAGAGATATAAAAATTCCTTCATATCCAACAAATCCTAATTTTTTAATAATAATAGAAACAATTAAAAGTGTTGCTATTGTCATTCCTGAAATTGGATTTGATGAACTACCTACTATACCAACGATTCTTCCAGAAATAGCGGTAAATATTATTCCAAAAACAAAAGCAAGGACTATTCCAATTAAATTAAAATGATATATGAAATATGAGATTATAATAAGAGAAGTTATTCCAAATATAACGAAATGAAAAGGAATATCATTTTTTGAAGTTTGAAAGTTTAAAAAACTTTCAAAAGCTCTTAAATTTTTAATAAAACTAATAATTCCACCAACAAGAACACCACCTGCTCCAATATATCTTATATAATTATGCCAAATTTCCTCAAAATTATATTTGTTTATTAGAAATGAAATTAATGGAATAAGAACAAACCATCCCAAAATACCACCCGTAAAAATATATGAACTAATTCTAATTCCAAGTATATAACCTGCTCCTATTAATGAAGGTGATAGGTCCAAAGAAAACATTGAAAATTTGTCTATAATAATTGAAAAACTCGATTTTAAGACTGAGAATATATTTGTTAAAATTCTGATAGAAAACCCGATAAAAAAACCAAGAATAATATATATAAATTCAAGACCTCGTGAGGGACTTGTTAAAACTTCTGCACATGCTCTGCCTTCTGGATATGGAAGTAATTTATGATCTTCTTCTATGAATTTCTTTCTAAAAGGTATAAATGCTAAAACCCCAAGAATTCCTCCTATACAAGAAGTAATAAAAATATAGAAATAATCGACATCATAATTTAAAATTAAAAATGCTGGAATTGTAAATATTACACCTGCAGCCAATGCTTCACCAGCAGATGCTATTGTCTGAACAATGTTATTTTCTTTAATTGAATTTCTTTTAAAAATAATTTGCATTATAGCCATTGATATAACTGCTGCTGGAATGCTTGCAGAAATTGTCATTCCTGCTTTAAGTCCAAGGTAAGCATTTGCTCCCGCAAAAATAACTGCTAAAACTATACCTACTATTATTGAAAATAAGGTAAGTTCTCTTTCGTTAATATGAAAATTTTAAACTTCCTAGCAAAATCGTGATGCTTCAGAACCTTTAAAAAGGCTTATTTTAAGAGAGACAAATTTATAAGGCAAACAATTTTTGCCTTATTACTTTGTAATTTTTGGGCAATAAAATTTATTATGCTTTATACTTTTCAAACTTCTTTTTAATCCCGTAAAGGAGGTAAAGAATTATGGCAAAGGAAAAATTTGAGAGGAAAAAACCACATGTAAATGTTGGAACGATCGGACATATAGATCATGGAAAAACAACGCTAACTGCTGCTATAACAAGAGTTCTTTCTACTAAAGGTTTTTCAAAAGCTATGGAATATGACGAAGTTGCAAAAGCTGATGCTAAAATGTTTAGGAGGGATGCGACCAAAATTCTGACTGTTGCTATTGCACATGTTGAATATGAATCTGAGAAGCGACATTATGCTCATATAGACTGTCCGGGACATGCGGATTATATAAAAAATATGATTACAGGCGCTGCTCAGATGGATGGTGCTATACTTGTTGTTTCTGCTGTAGACTCAGTTATGCCTCAAACAAAAGAACACGTCCTATTAGCAAGACAAGTTAATGTTCCTGCAATAGTTGTATTTATAAATAAAGTAGATTTAGTAGATGATCCTGAATTGGTTGATTTAGTAGAACTTGAAGTTAGAGAGTTATTAAGTAAATATGGATATGATGGTGATAATGCTCCTGTAATTAGAGGTTCTGCATTGAAAGCATATCAGAATCCTTCAAATTATGATGATCCAATTGGTGCTGGCTCAATTTTGAAGCTTGTTGAAGCACTTGATAACTATGTTCCTGAACCTGTAAGGGAAGTAGATAAACCATTTTTGATGGCTATTGAAGATGTTTTCTCAATAACTGGTCGTGGAACTGTTGTGACAGGTAGAGTTGAAAGAGGTATATTGAAACCTGGTGATGAGGTAGAAATTGTAGGATTTAGAAAAGAACCTTTGAAGACAGTTGCCACTTCCATTGAAATGTTTAGGAAAATTCTTGATGAAGCTTTGCCTGGTGATAATGTTGGTGTGTTGCTAAGAGGTGTTGAAAAAGATGATGTTGAGAGGGGTATGGTTTTAGCAAAACCTGGAACAATAAAACCTCACACTAAGTTTAAGGCAGAAGTTTATGTTTTAAAACCAGAAGAAGGTGGAAGACATACGCCATTTTTTAGTGGTTATAAGCCTCAATTTTATTTCAGAACAACAGATGTTACTGGAACAATAAAACTCCCAGAAGGAAGAGAAATGGTTATGCCTGGCGATAATGTTAATCTTGAAGTTGAGCTTATTGCTCCTGTTGCTCTTGAAAAAGGTTTGAGATTTGCTATTAGGGAAGGTGGAAGAACTGTTGGTGCTGGTATTATTACAGAGGTTATTGAATAATTATGATAAATGCAAAAATAAGAATAAAGCTTAAATCTTTTGATCCTGTTATCCTAGATAGATCTGCTAAACGAATTGCTTTGACTGCTAGAACAACTGGGGCTGATGTTTCTGGCCCCATTCCATTACCTACTAAAACTACGCTTTTTTCAGTTATAAGAAGTAATCATATTGATAAAAGAGGACAAGAACAATTCTTCCTCAAAAGGCATGCTAGACTTATTGAAATAAGAAATGTAACTCAAGAAACCATTGATAAAATATCTAAGCTTGATTTACCTGCAGGTGTTGAAGTTGAAATAAAGGTGATATAGCTATGATTTCGCTAATAGGTGAGAAGGTTGGAATGACACAGGTTTTTGATGATAGTGGAAATGTTGTTCCAGTAACCGTAGTTTATTCCGATAGGAATTATATAATTGACATTAAAACAAAACAAAGAGATGGATATAATGCAGTAGTTCTAGCTTATGGAATGAAAAAAATTAACAAAATTAAAAAGCCGACTCTTGGTAAGCTTTTAAAATCGCAATTGATTATAATTAAAAAAGAATTAGAAAATTTATTTAAAGACAATAATTTAATTGAAATTTATAGAACCGCTCTTAATGAACCTGATATTGTAAAGAGGGAGATTTTTATTTCTCAAAACAATATAAACAAAATTATTCTTTATGCTCTTGAATTTTTCAAAATATCTGAAAATTCAAATTTGGATGAGATTTTAAACAGAAGTTCAATAAAAGAGTATTTTGAATTTTTAAGAATAAGGCAAGGTGAAGATGCATTAAAAGCAAAGGAACTTGGAGTTAAAAATAATCATATTTGTCTTCCGGCAAGGATTATAAGGGAATTTAGGACTGATGATATAGAAAAATATAAAGTTGGAGAATACTTAACAGTTTCAGTTTTTAAGGACATTAAACTTGTTGATGTAATAGGTAGAAGTAAGGGTAGAGGGTTTGCTGGCGTTTTTAAAAGGTGGGACTTTAAGGGTGGTCCAGATGCTCATGGTTCTAAGTTTCATAGAAGGCCAGGTTCTATTGGTTCAACGACCTATCCAGGTAGGGTAATAAAAGGTAAAAGAATGCCCGGTCATTATGGAAATGAAAGAATAACTATAATAAATTTAAAACTTGTCAATGTCCTTGAAGATAAGAATGTTCTTCTTATAAAAGGTGCTATACCTGGTCCTAATGGTGGTGTTGTTATTGTAAGAAAAGCTAAAAGGAGTTCTTTATCATGAAAGCTCCAATTTATAATTTAAATGTTGAAAATCTTGGAGAAATTGAGCTTCCAGAAACTATATTTAATGTTAAAATTAAACCACATCTTATTTGGGAAGTTATTAAAATGTACATGGCTAATAATAGACAGGGCACTCATTCTGCTAAAAATAGAAGTGAAGTAAAGGGTTCAAGAAGAAAAATTTGGGCTCAAAAACATACGGGTAGAGCGAGACATGGTGATAGGTATGCACCCATTTTTGTTGGTGGAGGTCAAGCTCATGCAGTAAAACCAAGAGATTACTCATATTCAATTCCAAAAAAAGCAATCAGATTGTCCTTAAAGATGGCTTTAAGTGATAGAGCAAAAGAAAATAGAATAATAATTTTTGAAAATTTTGATCTAAAGGAAATAAAGACAAAGAAAATTTATGAAATGCTTAAAAAACTGAATTTAGAAAATAAAAAATTATTATTTGTACCAAGTGATTACAATAAAAATCTTTATCTTTCTGTGCGCAATATAGAAAAAACAAATATAAAACCTGCTATGGAATTTAACACCTTGGATGTTGTTGATAGTGAATATGTTCTGTTGGAAAAAGCTTCTATTGAGAAACTTATTCAAAGACTTGGAGGTTAAGAAATGGATATTAGAGATGTTATAATAAGGCCTATTATCACTGAAAAGGCTTTAAAATATAGGGATTTTTATAGAACTTATGTTTTTGAGGTTCATATGAATGCTAATAAAAGTTTAATTAAGGAAGCTGTCGAAAAGCTTTTCAATGTTAAGGTAGAAAAAGTAAGAACATTAATTGTAAAACCGAAGCCAAGAAGGAATATAAGAAACAGAAGAAAATTGGGTTGGACAAAAGCTTGGAAAAAAGCTTATGTGAAGTTAAAAGAGGGTTATAGTATTGAAGTTTTAAAGGGGGTATAAAAGATGGCAATAAAAAAATCTAAACCATATACGCCAAGTAGAAGATTTATGACAGTTATTGATTATTCAAAATATATCACAAAGGAAGAGCCTGAAAAGAAATTAACGATAAGACTTAAAAAAACAGCTGGTAGAAATAACCTAGGTAGAATTACTGCTAGACATAGAGGTGGTGGAAATAAAATTCTTTATAGGATTGTTGATTTTAAAAGGGATAAATTTGATGTTTTTGGAACAATAGAATCTATTGAATATGACCCTTATAGAACAGCTTTTATAAGTCTTGTTAAGTATGATGATGGCGAAAAGAGTTACATTATTGCACCAGAAGGTATTAAAGTTGGAGATAGAATTATATCTTATTCACTTGAAAAACTTGATAGTGGTTCTATTGAACCGGAAATTAAAATTGGTAATAGCTTACCATTGAAGTATATTCCTGAAGGTATTCCAATACATAATATTGAATTATTCCCAGGAAGAGGTGGTCAATTAGTTAGATCTGCTGGAACGCAAGCTCTTATTTTGTCAAAAGAAGGTAATTATGCTTTTGTTCAATTGCCGAGTGGAGAAGTTAGAAAAATTAACTTAAAATGTAGAGCAACAATTGGTCAAGTTTCTAATGTTGATTGGGAAAATGTAGTAATTGGTAAGGCTGGTAGAAGTAGATGGATGGGTATTAGACCTCATGTAAGAGGTATGGCTATGAATCCTGTTGACCATCCACAAGGTGGTGGTGAAGGAAGAGGTAAGGGTAGAATTCCAAGAGGTCCAACTGGTGTTCTCTCAAAAGGTGGAAAAACGAGAAATCCAAGAAAAACTTCAAGTAAATTCATTGTTAAGAGGAGGAAGTAATATGGGAAGGTCTATTAAAAAAGGTCCATATGTAGATCCAAAGTTATTAGAGAAAGTTAAGAAAATGAATGAAAAGGGACAAAAACAACCGATTAAAACTTATTCAAGAAGAAGTACTATTATTCCTGAATTTGTCGGACATACATTTTTAGTTCATAATGGAAGGAAGTTTATTCCTGTTTATGTTACGCAAGATATGGTTGGTCATAAACTTGGTGAGTTTGCACCTACAAGGACATTTGGAGGTCATAAGGAGAAAACAGCGAAAGTTAAGGAGGGAACTTCATGATAGTTATAGGGAAAGCTTATTTAAAGTACATAAGACTTTCTCCTAAGAAAGCCAAACTTGTTGCAGATCTAATAAGATGGAAAACTGTTTATGAAGCAAAACATATCTTAAAATTCACAAGAAAGAGAGCTGCTTATTGGTTTATGAAGGCTCTTAAATCAGCTATTGCTTCATACAATAATAAAGCTGGTAATAATGCTGTTGATGAGAGTGACTTGATTGTATTTACAAAAGTTGATCAGGGACCATCTTGGAAAATTTTAAAACCTGCTGTTAAGCCGATGAGATTTGGGGGGTATTCAACATTTAAAAGAAGGACATGTCATATTACAGTTGAAGTTGTCGCTTCTAATGAAGTTGAAGAATATAAAAATTATCTAAATAAACCTTATTCCTTGAAAAAGGAGGTTATTGAATAATGGGTCAAAAAGTCCATCCTATCGGTTTTAGGATTGGTGTAAATAAGGATTGGGAATCGCACTGGTATGCTAAGGATAAAGATATTCCTCAAATGCTTTTAGAAGATCAAGAAATTAGAGATTACATTAAGAATAGATTTCCAAATGGACAAATATCAAAAATTGTTATAGATAGAGCCGGAGAAAAAATTACTGTTAGTATTTATACTGCAAGACCTGGTGTTATAATAGGAAAGCAAGGAAAGGAAATTGAAAGCTTAAAACAGGAACTTTCAAAAATTACAGATAAAAAGTACATTGGAGTTAATGTTCAAGAAATTCATTCACCCGAAACTGATGCTCAAATTGTTGCAGAAAATATAGCTAAGAGGATTGAACAAAGAGCGAATCATAGAAGAGTTATGAAAAGGGCAGTAGAGATAGCACTTAAAAGAGGTGTTAAAGGAATTAAGGTTCAGGCAAAAGGAAGGCTTGCAGGTGCTGAGATGGCGAGAAAGGAGTGGTATATAAAAGGTAGGGTTCCTCTTCAAACAATAAGAGCAGATATTGATTATGGCTTTGCTACTGCTTACACGAAATATGGTACAATCGGTGTTAAAGTTTGGATATACAAGGGTGATAAACTTGAAAGGCCAATTGAGGAGGTTTAGCAATGTTAATGCCTAAAAAGGTAAAGTACAGAAAACAACAAAGAGGAAGGCTTGATGGTAAGGCAAAGGGAGGATGGTATTTGGCTTTTGGAGATTACGGACTTAAAGCTCTTGAAAGTGCTTGGATAACTTCAAATCAGATTGAAGCTTGTAGAGTTGCTATAACAAGGGCTTTAAAGAAAGGTGGTAAGCTTTGGATAAGAATTTTTCCTGACAAACCTGTTACAGCAAGACCACCTGAAACGAGAATGGGTAAGGGTAAGGGAAATGTTGAAAAATGGGTAGCAGTTGTAAAAAGAGGAAAAATCCTCTTTGAGATAGCTGGCGTTAAGGAAGAGGATGCTCTTGAAGCGCTTAAATTAGCTCAATATAAACTTCCAATAAAGACAAGAATTGTAAAAAGAAGTGAGGGGGGTGTATGAAACCGCTTAAAGCAAAAGAGCTTAGAAAACTTACAAATGATGAATTAATAGCTAAATATAATGAACTAAAAAATAAATTATTTCATTTGAAAATTAAAAAGACATTTGGTCAAGTTGAAGATACTGCTGCAATAAGGATTATAAAAAAAGATATAGCAAGAATTTTAACAATTTTAAATGAGAGGGGGATTAAGCTATGAGAAAGCAAAGAGTAGGTGTTGTTATCTCTGATAGAATGAATAAAACAAGAGTAGTTTTAGTAGAAAGACTTAAAGTACACCCAAAGTATAAAAAGTACATTAAAGTAAGGAAGAAATTTTATGCTCATGATGAAAATAATGAAACAAAGGTAGGTGATGTAGTCTTAATAGAGGAAACAAGACCGCTTTCTAAACTAAAAAGGTGGATAATTAAGCAGGTTTTAAAAAGGAGTGAATAATCATGATTCAGGATTTTACATGGGTTAAAGTTGCTGATAATAGCGGCGCTCAGGAAGCTATGGTTATTAGAGTTTTGAAAGGTTCGGGGAAGAAAAAAGGAAGGGTTTATGGAAAAGTTGGAGATATCGTTGTTGTTTCAATAAAAAAAGCCCTTCCTAATGCTCCTATTAAGAAAGGTGAAGTTCATAGGGCTGTTATCATTAGGACAAAAAAAGAAGTAAGAAGAAAAGATGGAACTTATATAAGATTTGATGATAATGCAGTTGTTCTTATAAATCAAGCAGGTGAAATGAGGGGAACGAGAATTTTTGGACCTGTCGCTAGGGAATTAAGAGAAAAAGGATTTTTAAGAATTATCTCATTAGCACCGGAGGTCTTATAGTATGGCTAAAATTAAAAAGGGTGATTATGTAATTGTAATATCAGGAAAGGATAAAGGAAAGAAAGGAAGAGTTCTTAAAGTTATATATGATGAAGAAACAAGGAAACCTATAAAAGTGGTTGTAGAAGGTGTTAATTTAGTTAAGAAACATTATAGAGCAAGGAAAGCAAATGAACAATCTGGAATAATCAAAAAAGAAGCTCCAATTTATATATCCAAAGTTATGCTTATAGATCCAAAGACAGGCGAAAGAACGAGAGTTGGTTTTAAGTTTATAGAGAAAAATGGAAAGCTTATAAAAGTTAGGTATGCTAAAAAAAGTGGGGAGGTTATAGATAATGTCTAGATTGCTTGAATATTATAGAAATGAAGTCGTTCCTAAACTTATGAAAGAAATGGGCTATAAGAATATCTATGAAGTTCCAAGAATTATAAAAATAGTAATAAACTCTGCCCTTGGTGAGGCAATCTCTGATCCTAAAATAATTGATGTTGCAAGTGCTGATTTAAGTTTAATTACTGGTCAAAAACCACTTATAATAAAAGCAAAAAGGAATATAGCATCGTTTAAGTTAAGAAAAGGGATACCAATTGCTTTGAAAGTTACACTAAGGAAGTCAAGAGCATATGATTTTCTTGATAGATTAATAAATTTTGCTTTACCTAGGGTTAAAGATTTCAGAGGGTTACCAAGAGATGGTTTTGATGGTCATGGTAACTATAACTTTGGGATAGATGAACATACGATATTTCCAGAAATTGATATTGATAAAGTCCAGAAAGTTTTTGGAATGGATATAACAATTGTTACAAGTGCTAAAGATGATAAAGCTGCTTATGAACTTTTAAAAAGCTTAAATTTCCCTTTTGAAAGGGGGTAGAATATGGCAAGAAAAGCTCAAATTGAGAAAGCTAAAAGAGAACCGAAATTTAAGGTAAGAAAAAGAAACCGTTGTAAGTTATGTGGAAGAGATAATGGTTATATGAGGAAGTTTGGAATTTGTAGAGTTTGTTTTAGAGAGTTGGCTCTTGGTGGAAAAATTCCTGGTGTAAGAAAAGCTAGTTGGTAAGGAGGTGGAACCTATGCTAACTGATCCAATATCAGATATGCTTATAAGAATAAAAAATGGTCAAATGAGAAAAAAGGAATTTGTAGAAATTTATCCAAAATCAAAAATGAAAATAGAAATTTTAAAAATTCTTAAAAAGGAAGGATTTATTGAGAACTATGAAGAAAAGGAAAAGTCAATAATTGTAAAATTAAGGTATTTTCCAGACGGCTCACCAGTAATAACTGATTTAAAAAGGATTTCAAAACCTTCAAGGAGAGTTTATGTAAGTTATAAAGAACTTAGACCTGTTATGAACGGTATAGGAATAGCTATTTTATCTACTTCAAAAGGTATATTAACTGATAAAGAAGCTAGAAAATTAAAGGTTGGAGGGGAATTACTATTGGAGGTTTGGTAAAATGTCAAAGCTTATAAAAAAACCGATAATTATTCCTAAGGGGGTTGAAGTTTCTATAGAGGGGACATTTGTAAAAGTTAAAGGTCCAAAGGGTGAAGTCTCAAAGGTTTTTCACAAAGATGCTATTATTGAATATCACAAGGAAAGAAGTGAAATATGGATTAGGAAAAAATCTGATGACAAGTTCCATAGAGCTCTATCAGGAACTGTTTATCGAATAATTTCAAATATGATAAATGGTGTAGTAAATCCTTACAGGAAAGAACTTGTTGTTCAAGGAACGGGTTATAGGGTAAGAGCAGAAGGTAAAAAATTAATTTTTCAAGTTGGTTATTCGCATCAGGTTGAATATGAAGTTCCTGATGGTATAACTTTTAAATTAGAAGGACAAAATAAAGTCATTTTGGAAGGTCCTGATAAAGAAAAGGTTGGTCTTGTTGCTGCTCAAATAGTAAGTATAAAACCTCCTGATATTTATAAAGGTAAAGGTATATGGTACGCTGATATTCCTCTAAAACTCAAAGCTGGAAAAGCGGCTGCTAAGAAATAGGAGGAAAATATGTCAAGTGCGAAATTAAAAGAAAAAAAGTTACCTAAGGAAAGATATTTAAGGAGGAAAAGAAGGCATATTGCTATTAGAAAAAGGTTGAATATAAAGGGAACACCTGAGAAACCAAGACTTGTTGTTTTTAGAAGCCATAAGCATATTTATGCTCAACTTGTAATTGATCCTCCTATTGGTCCTTGTAAAGTTATAACAGGTGCTTCAAGTTTATCAAAAGAAGTTGTAGAAGAAGTAAAGGAGAAGGGTATTAAGAGTAAAACTAATATCGCAAAATTAGTTGGTAAATTAATTGCAAAAAGAGCAATTGAAAAGGGATATAAGAGAGTAGTTTTTGATAGAGGTGGGTATAAGTACCATGGAAGAGTTAAAGCATTAGCAGAAGGGGCAAGGGAAGGTGGTTTGGTTTTTTAAAGGAGGTTAAATATGTCTAAGAAAATAAGAGTTGCTATAATAGGTGTTGGGAACTGTGCATCAAGTTTAGTTCAAGGTGTTTATTATTATAAGGATGCCAAAGAGGATGATTTCATTCCTGGAATAATGCATCCTGTTCTTGGTGGTTATCATATTTCAGATATAGAATTTGTAGCTGGTGTTGATATTGATGAAAGGAAAGTTGGAAAAGATTTATCAGAAGCAATTTTTGAATACCCAAACAATACTTATAAGTTTGTAGATGTCCCAAAATTAAATGCTAAGGTATATAGGGGAATGACACATGATGGTATAGGTAAGTATCTTTCAGGGATAATAAAAAAAGCTCCCGGACCTACTGAAAATATATCAAAAATTTTTAAAGATTTAGGTGTTGATGTAGTTGTAAATTTCTTACCTGTTGGTAGTGAAGAAGCAACTAAATGGTACGTTGAACAAGTTATTGATGCAGGCGCGGCATTTGTTAATGGTATTCCTGTATTTATAGCATCATCTGAATATTGGAGTAAGAGATTTGAGGAAGCTGGTTTGCCTGTTCTTGGAGATGATATAAAATCACAAGTTGGAGCTACTATTGTTCATAGAGTTTTAACCCAGTTACTAATAGAGAGGGGGGTTAAAATTGAAAGAACATATCAAATAAATTTTGGAGGTAATACTGACTTTTTAAATATGCTTGAAAGAGAAAGATTAGAATCTAAGAAAATTTCAAAAACAAATGCTGTTAGAAGTCTAATACCTTATGATATTGGAGATGAAAATATTCATATTGGACCTTCTGATTATATACCTTGGCTTAAGGATAGAAAGTGGTGCTATATAAGAATAGAAGGTTCTGCATTTGGAGGTGTTCCATTAAATATAGAACTTAAACTTGAAGTTTGGGATTCGCCTAATAGTGCTGGCGTTATGATAGATGCTATTAGATGTGCTAAAATTGCAAAAGATAGAGGCTTATCAGGTGCTATTATTGAACCATCTGCTTATTTCTTTAAAACACCACCAAAACAAATACCAGATTTTGAAGCAAGGAAGATATTAGAAAATTGGATAAAGGCAAATACGGAAAATTAATAACATTTGAGGGAATAGAGGGTTGTGGAAAGTCAACCCTTGCAAAAGAATTATATGAATACTTAAAGAATAAAAATTATAAAGTTGTTTTTACAAGAGAACCTGGTGGTGGAAAACTTGGCGAAAAAATAAGAGAAATTTTATTAAACAATGAACTTGAAATTCCAGATTATTCGGAACTATTTTTATTTTTAGCAAGTAGATACGAACATACCAAAAATGTTATTATCCCGAAACTAAAAAGTGGCTATATTGTTATTTCAGATAGATATATGGATTCAACAATAGCTTATCAAGGCTATGGTAGGAAAATAGATTTAAAACTTTTGAAGGAATTAAATGAAATAGCAACATTAGGAATAAAGCCAGATTTAACATTTCTAATAGACCTACCTGAGGAAATTTCATTAAATAGATTAAAAGACAAAATTTTAGATAGAATTGAAAGTGAAGAAATTGAATTTTATAAGCGCGTGCGATTTGGTTATATTGAAATTGCGAGAAATGAACCGTTGAGGTTTATAATTTTGGACGGAACGATGGAACTTCAAATTTTAAAACAAAAAGTTTTTGAGATAGCTGAAAATTTTATAAGGAGGTGAGATTATGAAAATAAGAAATATCATATTTTTGTTACTGTCCATGATTTTAGGAATTACCATAGGTTATGCTTTACAAACCTCAAAGAATCTTAAAACTCTTCAAGATATATACAATGAAACAATAAGAATAATTCAGGATAATTATGTTGAGGAAGAAGATCCAGCAGATCTAATAGAACAATCAATAAAAGGAATGTTGGAAAGTCTTGATCCTTATTCGGAATTTTTAACACCAGAAGATTTTGAAAAGTTAAGAAGTTCAACATCGGGAAAATATGGTGGAGTTGGAATGGAAGTTAGAAAACAGGGTTCAAATGTTGTAGTAGTTTCTACGTTTGAAGGAACTCCTGCATATAAAGCAGGAATAAAGCCTGGTGATATTATTGTTAAGGTTAATGATACAAGTGTAACAGGTATGGATCTTGAAGATGTTGTGAATAAAATAAAGGGAGAACCTGGAACGAAAGTTAAAATTACAATTTTAAGACCAGGCTTTACGGAATTTTTAAATTTTGAATTAATTAGGGAGATTATAAATGTTCCTGTAATTCCATATTTTAGCATATTGAAAGGTGATATTGGATATATTAAATTTTCTCAATTTTCACAAGGTTCATCAGATAAGTTAAAAGATGCTATTGATAGTTTAAAACAATTGGGAGCTAAAAAATTTATTTTAGATTTAAGAGGAAATCCAGGTGGGTTGTTATATGAAGCGGTTAGGGTTGCTAATTTATTTTTGGAGAAGAATTCTATGATAGTTTTCACGAAAGGTCGTTCTATAGATTCTGAGGAGTATTTCAGGGCAACGAGTGATCCAGAATTGGAATTTAGTGTTCCAATTGTGGTTTTAATTGATTACGGTTCTGCAAGTGCTTCAGAGGTTGTGGCGGGTGCCTTACAGGATTGGGATAGGGCTTTAATTATAGGGGATACATCGTTTGGTAAAGGTTCGGTTCAAAGAGTAATCCCCTTAAAGGATAATTATGCTATAAAACTAACTACTTCAAGATACTATACTCCATCAGGTAGGTCAATAGATAGAACTACAAAAACCTTGAAGGAGAGGAGAGATAAATCTAAGAAGGAAACAAATTTACTATTTTTCACCAAGAGACTTAATAGAAAAGTTTATAGTGGTGGAGGAATAGTACCTGACATTGTAGTTGAAAATCAACCTGAACCTCCAATTGTTGTTAAAATGATTAGTGAAGGATTATTTATTGAGTTTGCTAGCGAATGGAAAAAGAGAAATCCAAATGCTAAAACTTTTGAAATTGACGATAAAACATATGAAGAATTTCTTAATTTTGCTAAAAATAAAGGATATAATTTAAAGGAGATAGAACTTGTTAAAGATAAAGTAATGAATAACATTGATATTAGTATTTCTGAAATTATTCAAGGTTCAAAGGGTAAATATCAGAAATTCTTAAAATATGATGAAGTGGTAAATAAGGCTATTGAAATTTTATCAAAGGTAAAAACTACTGATGATTTATTCAATTTATTAAAAGCTCAGAAAGAAAAATGAAAACAAATACAAAAAAAATTTGGACATATAAAGACTTTTTAGAAGGTAAATTAAAGGAATGGGAAGAAATTGTTAATGGAAAAAGGGTTAAAAAGATGTCAGCTTATGAGAGACATGGAGCTTTAATAACGGAAATTGTTCTTAATCTTTATCCAATTACTAAAAAATTTAAAATTTTGGTTGGAGAGGTTGGAATAAAAATTAGTAATTTAACAATAAGAGCTGCTGATATTGTTATTATAAAAAAAGAATTTTATCGTGCTAAAAGGGAAGCCATTGATTATGAAATTGAATTAGTAATTGAGATAGAGGAGGGGCAATTAAAGAAGAGGTATATAAATAAGAAAATAGAGGATTACCTAAAATTTGGCATAAAGAGGCAAATATGGATATTTCTTGATAAAGAAGAAATATGGGATATTGATAATTTAGGAAATAAAAAAGTTTTAAGCTTTAATGATGAAATTGATATTTTTGGAGTTAGACTTAAAATAAAAAATTTATTATGACTATTGATATTATTAGCGCTGTTACTAAAATTTTTGATAGTTTTTTGGAATTTGGACCTGTTAAAAAAGTAATTGAAAAAAATGTCCTAAAATTAAGATTTTTTAATTTGGTTGATTTTGCGAAACATCCAAAAGATATTGACGATTATCCTTATGGCGGAGGTAGTGGAATGATTATGAAAATTGAACCTATTTATAAGGCTTTGATGAAAGCAAAGGAAGGATTTGATGAAAATTATGTAATTTTACTATCTCCTCAAGGAAAACTCCTAAATCAAAAAAAGGTAAGAGAACTTTTGAATAAAAAACATATTATTTTAATTTGTGGAAGATACAAAGGAATAGACGCAAGAATTGAGTTTTTTATAGATGAAGAAATATCTATTGGTGATTATATTTTATCAGGAGGTGAGATTGCTGCAATGGTTTTGATAGATGCTATTTCAAGATTGTTGCCTGGCGCAGTTAATGATCCAAATTCTATTCAAACCGATTCATTTGAAGATGGTTTATTGGATGCTCCTTATTATACAAGGCCAGTTGATTTTATGGGTTATAAAGTTCCAGATGTTTTATTAAGTGGTGATCATAAGAAAATTGAAGAATGGAGAAAGAAAGAAAGAATAAAAAGAACTCTTCAAAAAAGACCAGATTTATTAAATAAAAAAGAATGATTATTCCTGTTCTCTGTTATCATAATATAAGTAGAGCACCATATTTTGGTGTTAAGAAAAGAAGCTTACATACTACTCCTTTAAATTTTTATTTACAAATGAAATTACTTTATATTCTTGGATATAAAGGACTTTCAATATCTGATGCTTGGGATTATATAACTGGTAATAAGTTTGGAAAAATTGTTGTTTTAACATTTGATGATGGATATTACGATAATTTAAAAAATGCCTTGAAAGTTCTAAAAAAATTTAATTTTACAGCTACATTATTTATTGTTAGTGATTTAATTGGAAGTTATAATAAATGGTACTATAAGGAATCTAATATGATCAAAAGACTTATGAATGAGGATGAGATTGAAATTTGGTTAAATAGTGGAATGGAGATAGGGAGCCATACAAGAACTCATCCTCTCTTAACGGAATTGAATGAAGAACAAATAAAAGATGAAGTCTTTTTAAGTAAAGAGATTCTTGAAAGAAAATTTAAAGTTAAAATTAGACATTTTTGTTATCCTTATGGTAAATATAATGATTTGGTTGTTGATTATGTTAAAAAAGCAAATTATGATAGTGCTTGGACACTTGATAGGGGCAGATTTAAAGTTGGGGATGATTTATTTAGGGGTAAAAGAATTAATATCCCAAAGGATACAAATATACTAAGGTTTTTTTTAAAGTTATTTACTAATTATGAAGATAAGAGAAGAGTTAATTAAAAAGGTTTAAAAATAGATAATTTCAGAATTGCTGGACAAGGTAAAAGCACATTAATTTTAATCTTTAAAATTTTCATAATTGAAAAAATTAATAATTAACTTTTTAATCATTTCATTAATAGGTATTATATTTTTTAGACCACAGATTTTCAAAGAAGATATAAAATTATCAAGTAAG
>Ga0101941_1000854_pt1 | contig 34460 bp, 37 predicted proteins | sample DewCreD2012metaG_3_FD_75242 | JGI IMG/M metagenome (GOLD analysis project Ga0101941, IMG submission 75242) | Hot spring sediment bacterial and archeal communities from British Columbia, Canada, to study Microbial Dark Matter (Phase II) - Dewar... ...
GGTCGATCGCGGTCTTCAGCGGTGACTGCCAGGTCGTGACCATCGACTGGTTGGGGACGATCAGCGGCAGGCGAACGTGAGCCATCGCCGGCCGGATGTTCCCGCGGATGGTCTCGACGAGGATCTGCAAGGCACGGGCGCCGGTCTCGGCCGTGTCGATGTGCGGGTACTCTTTGTAGCCCACGAAGGCGTCAGCCAAGGCCATCATCTCGTCGGAGAGATTCGTGTGCAGGTCGAGCGGAGAGACGATCGTGATATCTGGCCCCACCAGGTCGCGCACGGCGCGCAGCAGGAGACCCTCCCCGTCGTCGTGGTGCTCGAGAGCCATAGCCCCGTGGATGACCAGTAGCACCCCGTCGAAGGGTTGCGCTCGGCGCAGGCCGTCGAGGATCTCCTCGCAGAGCGTCTCGAAGGCATGGCGGGTTACCCGGCCACCCGGGACCGCGCGAGCGAACGTGGTGGGGATCAGCTCGATGCCCTGCCTTTTGGCCTCGGCGATGACGCCGCCGTAGACCGTCCCAGTGCCCTCAAGCGCCAGGATATCCTCGCCGCGGTGGATGGCGCTCGAGCCGCGCTGGAAGTCCTCGAGGGTCGTCGGTTGCCACTGGAAGGTATTCGTCTCCTGCGAGATGCCTCCGGTGACGATGCGGATCGGCATGCTGCACACCCCCTCACCTCTGACGCGGGCCGGCAGCCGCAGTATGGTGCTGGCGCAGCGAGCGTGCAAGCACGGGATCGCCTCAACGCTGGAGCATCCCTCTCCCCGGTGTGCAGGAGAGGGGCAGGGAGTGATGGAGGGCCGACTGCCCTCACCCCGCCTTCGGCACCCCTCTCCCGCTCAAGCGGGAGAGGGGGTAGGGGGTGAGGGTGGTGACCGAATCAGGACTACTGAGCCGGTGTCGAATCGTGGCAATCCCCTAAGGAGTCGGCCGGAATGTCAGGAGGGGATTCTCACCCGCCGCCAGGTCGCGTGCCAGATCTCCTCGCCCTCCGGCTCGACCTCTCCCTGGTCGCGCAGCTTCTCTAGGTGTGCCAGCACCGTGGCAGCGCCCGCTCGGTGGAACTGCGGCAGGATATCGGGGTACAGCTCAGTGACGAGCTCGTCGATCGTCATCGGTCCCGAGGCGAGGGCCTCGCGGATCTGCGCCTCGCGCTGGAGGCGCCGCGCGATGTACTCGTCGATCACTCGCTCCGGGTTAGCGATCTCAGGCCCGTGACCGGGCAGGATGCGCCGCGGTGCAAGCGAGCGCGCCCGGTGGAGCGATTGGAGGTAGGCCCGCATGCTCCCGTGAGGCGGGATGATCGCGACTGTGCCGTTGCCGGAGAAGAGGTCGCCGGCCAGGAGCGACCGCCCCACCGGCTCCCAGAGCGCGACGTGGCCCGGCGAGTGGCCTGGCGTTTCGATGACCTCCAGGGTGCCTTCCGGGAGATCGATACGCATTCCGTCGTGGAGCTCGACATCGACCTCTTCCCAGCGCAGGAACCCGCGGAGGATCGGCTGCTCCTTCGGGTGGAGCATGATGGGACATCCGAACCTGCGACGCAGCTCGCCCGCCGCGGCGACGTGGTCGGGATGCCCGTGGGTGAGGACGATGGCGCGGACGCGCGCAGTGGTTCGGGTGGCCACAGCCCGGGAGACGAGGTCGATGCCAGCCTCGCTGCCGGGGTCGACGATCAGGAGTTCCTGCGAGCCGACGAGGTACGCGTTGGTGGGCTGGTCGCCCATCATCGCGGCGGGGTTCGGAACCTCGATGCACTCGATCGGTACGGGCTGTCGCGGGTTCATCTCCATCTATCCCTGTGCCGATCATATCACCACCGGGTGGTGGCGCTCGCTCCCCGCTCCGAGGTCAGGCGACATGGAAGCGGATCAACGTGACGGAGTGCGCAGGGAATTCGTAGCTGATCGTCCATCCGCCGGTGTCGAGCGCCCGCTCAGAGACTGAGACGATAGCCGGCTGATCGAAGCTGTTGGATGCGTCCGGGCCGGGGCCGTTGACCTCGCGGACGAGCGCGCCGGGGCGAACCGCAGTTCCCACGAACTCGATCGTGGCCTGCACGGCCCGTTGGAGGTCGCGGTTGACGACGGCGAGAGTGATCTCCTCGCCCGTGCTGTTGACCGTACAGGCGGCGTCGAGCAGAGCGAACGGCCCAAGCCTCGCCACGCGGTGTCGCCAGGGCGACCGTGCCTCCTGTTCGGAACTCAGGTGGTAGGTCTCGGCCTCAACGAACGCGTCGAGGGCGACGTCAAGCGTCCACTCGGAGTACAGGCGGAACGGGTGGTAGATGGACTGGAGAAAAAGCCCCTCCGGGTTGGTGAAGATGGGCGCGATGACGTTCACCATCTGAGCCAGGTTGGCCAAGCGCACCGTCCGGCAGCGACGGATGAAGATGTTACGGATGAAGATGTTGAGGTAGGTCGCCACCGCGAGCGCGTCCGCGAGCGTATACCGCTCCTCCAAGCCGGCGACGGAGGCCTCGTAGCCCCACTGGCGGAACCACACGTTCCACTCGTCGTAGGCGACGTAGATAGGATGATCGATCCCCTGCTCGTAGCGGACCCGGTCGATCAGGGCCTGGCAGCTCGCCAGCGCAAAGTCGGCGAGGTGAGGGGAGAGCACGTTGCCGTAATAGTCGGGACTGCCGGTATAGAGGTGGATCGAATGGTAATCGACGTAGCGGGCGAGACCTTCGAGCACGACGCGATCCCAGTCGCTCCAGCCGTTCCAGCCGCAGCTCACGAGCTGGATCGAGGGATCGGTCATCCTCATCACCTTGGAGAACTCGCGCGCTTTCGCCACGTAGTCGTCGGCGCTCAGCGCGCCGATCTGCCAGGAGCCGTACATCTCGTTGCCCAGCCCCCAGAGCTTGACCCCGTATGGCTCGGGGTATCCGTGCTGGCGCCGGAGGTTGGCCCAGTAGGTGTGACCGGTGCCATTACAGTACTCGACCCAGGCCTGGGCCTCGTCGATCGTTCCCGAGCCCAGGTTGACGCAGATGTAGGGCTCCGCCCCGACCAGGCGGCAGTACGCGATGAACTCGTCCGTGCCGAACCGGTTTGACTCCTCGATGTGCCAGGCGAGGTTCATGCGGCGGGGGCGCTGGTCGCGCGGGCCGATGCCGTCCACCCAGTGGTAACCGCTCGCGAAGTTGCCACCAGGCCAGCGCAGGACCGGTATGCGAAGGTCGCGAAGTGCTTGCACGACATCGAGCCGGAAGCCGCGCTCGTCGCTGAGTGGCGAGCCCTCGTCGAAGATTCCCCCGTAGATGCAGCGGCCGAGATGCTCGATAAAACCGCCGAAGATGCGGCGGTCGACCGTGCCGATGCGCCGGTCGAGATCTATCTTGATCCTCGCCACCTGATCCCCCTCCTCCCGGCCACGAAGGCAACGGCCGTTCGACCGAGCGGTGATCCAGGGCCAATTCGGACTGCTCCTGTTCTAGCCACCTCAGCATCCCACGGTGGAGCCCGATGCTGCAAGATCAAGAGTCGTTATGGACAGGTACGGATAGGGCATGCAGCCGCCGGTTCGAGGTGCGTGCTAGGCAGGCTTCCAGTAGGTGACAGAACCTTGATTGCGCAGCCGGGCCCCGCGAGGAACCTGGATGGCGATGAGAACGAATCCGAACAAATCCATGGATGAAGCGAAGGCATTGAAGGCCCCAGCAGAGAGCCACAGTCCCTGGTGAGCTGGATCGATGGTAGAGAGCAGCAGGCTACCGGCGCTCATCACAGCGAACGGGCAGATCAGTGTCAACAGGAACCGCTCGCGGCTGAGCTCGCCCGAGTAGTGCGCGTAGAAGAGGAGCGCGCGGGGCCAGAAGCCGAGCACGACCTGAGGCGAGCGGAGAGATCCGGGGAATGTCACGGCATGGAGGAGCTCGTGCACGGCAACTACCGCGAGCACGAAGGCGACGAACGGGAGGAATCGCACGCTGAAGACGAGAACAGTCTGCCTTTGGGGAGCCAGCGCGGCTCCGAGGACGAGGATGGCTAGAGCGGCCAGCAGGCCGAGTGGCAGGGAGAGCATGATGCTGACCGCGATTTGCCGTGGCTCTCGAAGGCGCCGCCACGGCGGGGCCGGATCGAACAGCTCGTCTCTTGGTGGTGGGCCGACGTGCCAACGCATGAAAGCGACTCACCGCCCGAATGCGCCGCGGTCGCGGGCGCCGACCGCGGCGCTCGGCATTATACCGGGAAGTGCGAGCCAGCTTGGGTACTCCGTCTGCAGAGGCCCGATCCCGGCGCCTAGTTTCGTGCCTGGCTCAGCTTGCTCTCCTCATAAGTGCGCAGGGACGGTGCTGAGCCTGGCCACGATGCTGGCCAGGAGGAAGATAGCTAGCGTCGATGCTGAGTTCGCAACGGAGCGGCGATCGAGCCCGCGGTGCCGGTTGTCGGTGGCTGCTCGGGGGCTGCGCGCCGAACGTTGCCTCGCAGCGGGATCTCGGGCATGAAGAGCATGGTGACGAAACTGAGCGCCAGCGCCAAGGCACTGATGGCGAACAGGCTGGTGATCGACATCGCCAGGCTGTCCCGGAGCGCGAGCATGAACTTATTGAAAAGGTCCACGCCCTGTGGGCCGAGCGCAGCGAACGCCTGCTGCAATTGGGCGGCGGCATCTGGGGCCTGGAGCGCCTGTGGGTTACGGAGCTGTTCCAGCCTGTCCGGAGGCAGAAGCTCGGCGAGCTGGGCCGGAAGCCGCGCGGTCAGCTCGTGGTTGAAGCGGTTGGTCATGACCGTTCCGAGAATCGCGACACCGATCGTCCCGCCGATCGAGCGGAAGAACTGGAGATTTGCAGTTACCTCGCCGAGTTTGGACAACGGGAACGCATTCTGCACGACGATGGTGAACAGGCTCATCAGCCCACCGAGGCCGAGCCCGACAATGACCATGTTGCGGATTACCATGCCAGCCGTAGCAGTCGGGGGCATTTGCCAGAGCAGGAGGTTCCCGAAGACGGCAATGGCGATCCCGGCCAATGCCGGTATCTTGTATCGTCCGGTACGAGCCAGAATCTGTCCGAAGGCAATGCTGCTCGTCATAAATCCGAGCATCATCGGCATAAGCAATGTACCGGAATTGGTTGCCGAAATGCCCACTACGGCCTGCAGGAAGAGTGGAATGTACATGATGGCACCGAACATGCCTGCGCTCAACAGAAACGAGGCGAGCACGGACAGCGCGAAGACGCGGTTGCGGAAGAGGCCTGGTGAGATGATCGGCTCCGGGGCACGTGGCTCAACGACGAAGAGAGCGAGGCTCAACATGACGAGCGCGACGGCGAAGCAGGAGAGGACCTGCCAGGAAGTCCATGGATACTCCGTGCCGGCCCAGGAGAATCCCAGCAGCAAGGGGACTGTCCCGGCTACGAGGGTGGTGGCACCGAGCACGTCGATCCGGTGCTGGACACGACGTACCCGGCCCGGCAGGGCGAGGCCGGCGGTGATGATTGCCAGCACTCCGACCGGCATGTTCACATAGAACACCCAGCGCCAGCCCCAGTGATCCGTGAGCCACCCGCCTAGCCAGGGCCCGACGATCGACGAGAGCCCGAAGACCGCCATCATCAAACCCTGCCACTTGCCCCGCTCAGCGGGTGGGAAGATGTCGCCCACAATCGCGATGGCGATGGGCATCATGGCGCCAGCCCCGAGCCCCTGCAAGCCGCGGAACAGGATGAGCTGGGTCATGTCCTGAGCCTGCCCACAGAGCGCTGAGCCGATCAGGAAGATGACCATGCCGCCGGCGAAGAAGACTCGACGGCCGTACAGGTCGGACAACTTGCCGTAGATCGGGATCGAAACCGTCGACGCCAGCATGTAGGCCGTGAAGACCCAGGAGTAGTGGTTCAACCCGTTCAGTTCGGCAATGATCCGCGGCATCGCCGTACCGACGACCGTCTGATCGAGCGAGCTCAGCAGCATACCGAGAAGCACTCCAGCGACGACGAACCAGCGTCGCTCTCGGCTCAGGCTCGCTCGCAGCGAAGCAATCGCTGGCTCGCTCGCGGCTGGCACTTCCGTTTCCACGTCCTCCATCGCCTGTCTGCTCCTTATCTGACCAGACCGTATGTCCCGAGTCGCTCCTGCCTGGTCGCCGCGATCTTTGACGCTTCTAGCCCTGCATCACCCTCCCAGAGGGTCGGGTACCTGTTCGAGCGCCGGCTTCGACAGCGGGGGCCAGCACGCGAACTCCGCTCGCGATCTCATCGAGCTCTGGCTGAGTGAGCCTGCTAAACCACGTGCGGAGTCGCTCCTGGTGCGACCACTCGCGCAGGTGCGCGATGAGTGATTCACCCCGTCGGGCCAAGTAGACGCGTGTTCGCCGTCGATCGTCGGAATCCTCGAACCGCCTCGCAAGCCCAGCCTGGACGAGTTGATCCACGAGGTGACTGCCGGCCGGTGGGCTAATACCGAGCCGGGAGGCGAGCTCACTGACGGTGGTTGGACCCGAGGCCGCGAGACAGAAGAGCGCCTCGAGCTGCGGCATCGATAGGTCGAGCGACGACCAGGCGGAAAACGCGCGGGTGGCGGCCGCCCGCGCTATCGCCCGTGTGCAGGTGCGGATCTCGCTGATCAACGCATCTCTGGGACGCATGTTGCCTCCAGTCACGGTAGCACAGCCTAGCACATTGCATCGAGAGTGTCAATTATTTCCATGTCATCGATGGTTTTGGCGGAATCGGTTTCGATCGCTCGCCCAGTTCCGCTCGGAGACCAGGAGGATTATCCAGAGCCGCAGATTGCTGCGGAGTGGGGGAACCCTCGTTCGGCCGTCCGCGCAGCGGGCGCTTCGCGCAGAAACTCGGCTCGAGTTGGGGGTGAACCGAGCGGTGGGTCAGGTTGACGACAGTGCGCATCGCGGGACGCACAGGCAGCGCGGGCGGCCCTACGATGTCCCAGACGGCTCGGTGCAAGAGCAGCGCCGCTGTGGGGAAGCCGTGGAGGTTGTGACCGCAGTCGCGGAGCTTACTCCCCCGTGAGAAAACGACACCGCCCTCGGCTCGAGGGCGGTGTCCTGGAGCGGGAGACGGGATTCGAACCCGCGACAACCGGCTTGGAAGGCCGGCACTCTGCCAACTGAGTTACTCCCGCCTGGTCGTTTGTCCCCCTGACCCCAGTCTTGACCCCAGGGCGGCGCGGGAAGGGAGGAGCCCCATGGCTGCCACGCCGCGCCTGCGCAAGGACGGGCGGTACGAGCTCAGGGTGTCCATCGCCGGCAAGCGTATCTCGCTCTACGGCCGCGAGCCGGCGGAGTGCTACCGGCAGCTCGCCCAGCTCGCCCCCTGCGGGCCCGCGGCATCGCGCCGCAGAGCGTGACGGTGCGCGACGCCGCCACTGCCTGGCTCAGCGCCTACCAGGACATCTACAAGCCCCGCACCTGGAGCGACCATGCGGCCAACCTGCACCGGCGCATCGTGCCGCTCATCGGTGACAAGCAGCTCCGGCGCGTGACGGCGACGGACATCGAGCGCGTCCTGGCCGCTGTCAAGGGGAGCCGGCAGCGGCAGAAGGTGTACCGCACCCTGTCGCGGCTCTTCGCCTACGCCGCCGAGATGGGCTGGACGCTGGTGAACCCGTTGCACGGCCTGCCGGCGCCGCGGCACCGCTACCGGCGCCCGGCGTTGCCCAGCCTAGACGGCCTACGGCAGTTGTACCAGCACGTCCTGGCGCGCGACGACGTGGCGGCCAACTTCACAGGGCTGCTCTTGCTCACCGGGCTGCGGCCCGGCGAAGCGGCGGCGCTCCGCTGGAGCGACCTTGACGCCGAGCGCCGGCTGCTCTGGGTGCGGCGAGCGGGCGCCTACATCGACGGCGCGTGGCGCGAAGGCCCGCCGAAGTCCGCGGCGAGCGAGCGTATCGTCCCGTTGAACGACGACGCGCTCGCGTTGCTGGAGCGCCAGCGGCGGCACGTCGCGCGGCTCCGGGAGCGGGCGGGCGAGCGCTGGAAAGAGCGCGACCTGGCCTTTCCTGGCGGGCGTGGCGCGCCGGTACACCGCTCAGTCATGCACAAATGGGTGCGGCGAGTCTGCAAGGACGCCGGTATCCCGTCGCTACGGCCCCACGACCTAAGACACGCCCATGCATCGCTGCTCATCGCCGCCGGGGCGCCGCTCTCGGACGTGTCAGGGCGGCTCGGCCACGCGCGGGCGAATGTGACGCTGGCGCTCTACAGCCACGTCTTGCGGCCCGGCAGCGAATTGGCGGCACTGGCAACGGCGGCGCTCGCCGGGCGGGCGGCTGAGTGAGCGTCTTGCCCTGTTCCAAGGGGCGGCTCACCTTGACCAGCGACGGCCCGGTCGTCACCATCGGGGCCGAGCGGCTCGGCCCGGGCGGCGTGGGCGCCGTGGCGGCACGGGCGGTACTGCCGCGGCTCGTCTTGTTGCACAACGGCTGGCCACTCACAAGCTACCGCCTGGCGCGGCGGGAGACGGTCTAGCCCCCGCCCGGTGGTTGCCTTGCGCCAAGCGGCAGCAACCTGCTACACTTCGGCGGGGAGAGTGTGTCCCCTGAACGGCCCGCGGCACAGCGCCGCGGGCCTTGTGTGTTACCTGGAAGGAGCGGGCGAATGGACTACTTGACTGTCGCGGAAGCGGCGAAGCGGCTTGACGCCAGCGAGACGAGCGTGCGCCGGTGGGCAAACGAGGGCAAGTTGCCTGTCGTCAGGGTATCGCGCCTTGGCTGGCGGTTGATACCAGCGCCTGCCGTCGAGGAGCTCGCCCGGCGTAGGGCGGCGGAGCGGGCGACAAAACGCGGCGGGGCGGGCGAGTAGCCCCACGTCACACCGCAGGACACGGAGACGGGCCGGACGTCGAGTCCGGCCCGTCTGGCTTTGGGGAAGGAGTCTGCAACGATGACGGCGATTCGGCGCTACGACCAACGAATCATCGGCCGGGTTACAAACGGCACCCTCCGGCTCCGCCGGACGCGCGAGAAGCACTGGTTGAGAGCTGTGGGAGCTACGGGCAGTTGGGCTGTTGATGAACGGGCGTTGCTCGATGCCCGCGACGCCGGCGCGACCATTGTCGAAGTCGTCGAACCCGACGGTACGGTTTGGAGAACCACCATCACGCGCCTGCTTGGAGCTGAAGCCGTACGGCTCGATTTGGGCTGCGGCGTCCAAAGGGCCTTGCCGGCCGAGTGCTGGGAGCGGACGCCGCCGAGCCAGCTTCCCCTTTGGTAAGCAGCCCCGCCTGCCGCCCCCTGCCCCCAGCGGTTATACCACCCCAGCCGTGGTTTGTCAAATCCACGGTTGGGTACAACTCTCGTAGGTAGGCAACGGCGAAGGGCGCCGGGTTGCGGCCCCGGCGCCCCAGCACGAAGAAGGACAAGGCGGTGTCTATGGCGCTGCTCACATCTCATTGTACCGTTTCCTGGGCAGAGTGGCAAGACGGCACCCGGGCCGAGCCTGCCGCACTGCGACGTGAAGCGGAAGACCTGTGCGACATCTTCGGACGCCCGGTCGTGCCGCTCGGCGGCGACGGCAGGCCGCTGATACAGTGGGGCGCGCTCGCTGAACGGCCCGAGCCGCCCCCGCCGAGCGTCATGCGGCGCTGGCCGTGGCGCGACGCTGTCGGGCTTGCCTTGGTCTTGGGCGAGTCGCGGTTGCTTCGCGGCCATTTGTGGGTGCTCGATTGCGAGCGTCGCGGGCGCCAGCGCGTCGAATTCGAGCTCGACGCCGAGCGGCCCGCCTGGCGATGCAGCATTGTCGCCGAGTCGCAGCGGCGGGGCATCCATCTCTACCTTTTGTCCGAGCAGCCGGTCAAGGCTGGGAAGTTCGCGCACGGCTGCATTCTGGCGCGCGGCAAACTGGCCGTTGTGCCGCCAACGCCGCCGTTCAAAGCCGACGGCACCCAACCGTACCGCTGGCTGTCATGCAACGTCGATGACCTTTTGGTCGGCACGCCCGAAGAGCTCGTGCCGGCCTGGTGGCTTGATAGTTCGGTGGCGCGTCCCGGCGCCGAGACACCGCTGCAGCCCCGGCCCCAACGGGAAGCCATAACGGCCCTGGGCGGCGCGCTAGCCCGAGCTCTAGCCGAGCCGGGCGTCCTGGCCTGCGTGCTGCCCCTGTTGCACATCCCAGCAACTGTAGTCTGGCAGCCCAGCCGCCCCTTCACCTGTCCGCTCTGCCGCAGCGAAAAACATCCGAGCGCAAGTTTGTTTACCAGTCAAAGCGGCACCGCGCTCGTGCGCTCGTGGCACTGCTGCTGCGGGCCGGAGTGGGAGTTTGCGCTCCTCGCCGAAGTCTTCCATCTCCAGCGGACTGGCACCCTCCGCCGGCTGCGCGGCGTCGAGCTTGCCGCCTGGGATTTGGCGCTCCTCTGGGCTGCCGGCGTCCTGCCGCAGCCGCCGGCGCCACGCCTGCCCGGCGCGCCCGCCGAAGCGGAAGCGGTGTTCGCCGCCTTCTTGGCGACCGTCGCCGCGTCAGAACGTCTCACCGGCGACAGGGCCGTCGCCTTCTCTCGCCGCTTCGCCGCAGCCCTGACTGGCCTGCCCGAGCCCACCGTCCGCGCCGCCTGGGGCTGGCTCCGTCAGCACGGCTACGCCCGCCAAGTCTGCCCGCCACAGGGCCGCCAGCCAGCCTTGTGGATGCCCGGGGAGAGCAGGGCGTAACCCTTTTCTTCTCTCCCCCCATCTCCCCTTCTCTTCTCTCCCCTGGGCTTCTCCCCCCCATCTCCCCTTCTCTTCTCTCCCCCGGGCTTCCGCCCAATCAAGGTATACCTAGATTAGGCGGAAGGGGGTGGAGCGGTGGAAGCCCAGGAGAGTCCAGGGGGAGAGACGGAGCCCCGGAGCCACAGAGAGACGGACAGAAGGGGTTGTTCTGTCGACTCCGGCGCGTGGTTTGTGCCGAACCAATAGTTAGGACAACGCGAAGGGATGGCACTGGGGTGCCACAAGTCGGTGGCAGGCGCTGCTGTGGGCGGCCTGCAGGCGGCCCGACCGGCGGCCAGTCCATGCCGTTCGACGGCCTGCCCCCGGCACTGTGCTCGGTACCGTGCTCGGCACTGGACGGTGCACGTGCTCGTCTCCCCAGCCCTGGCCAAAACCTGATTATTGGTAGTCCTGCTGGGGGGCCACAGAAACGGGCGTCCACTCCCCATGGCGCTCAGGCCGCCAGCCCAGGAACCTTTCCCCCCTATCTTTCCCCAGGCCAGCCTGTGCCGGAGCAGGCGACGGCCCGGTAGGGGAGCCTACCGGGCCGCGGGTGCTGGTGGCGGGGCGGGGCTAGGCGCTGGCGACGAGCCAGCGGTAGTAGGCGTCGGCGGTGGCCAGCACGCTGCCAGCGGAGACGGGCTGGCCGAGCAGGGCGGCCGTATCGACGGCGGCCTTCAGGGCCACCTGCCGGCAGATGATGCGGTCGCGCTCGGCCAGGCTTGGGGCTGGGGCCGGGGACTCGGTCACCGGCTCGGCCTTCACCAGCTTGGGGAACCGGGAGCCGTTCTGCTTCAGCTCCACCAGCATCTCCTGGCCAGGGGTGAGGGCCTTGGCGACGGCTGGCTCCCAGACGTAGGCGACCTTGCGCTGCCCGTCCTGGAGCAGGATGGCCCGCCAGTAGGTCGTGCCCTTCTCCGACTCCCGTTCCGTCACTTCGGCGACGTAGGCCCGTTCCATCGGTCGTCTCCCTTCTGCCGTCCAGTCTCCCCAGTGGCCGGCGCCACTGGTCGACACCCCCAGCCGGGCCCGGCTGGGGGCCGCTGGGGCCGGCTAGAAGAGATGCTCCAGCAGCCGGCGGGCCGCTTCCTCCTCGAACAGGTCGACTTCGATACGGGAGAGCCGGGGCTGCGGGGGTTCGGCGGCCGGATCAGCGACCGGGTCATCGGCCTGGGGCTGGGGGTGTTCCCCAGCCCCTTCGGTGCGCTCGTGCACGATGCTGGCCGCCAGTGCGTGCTTGCACAGGATGTCCAGCGTGGAGCAGCGGTACTGCGAGTCGGGGCACGAGCACTCGCCGGAGATGACGTTGACCAGGTAGGCCTGGCCCTGGCCGTTGATCACCACGTAGTCGCCCTCATGGCCGCCGTAGAGCCGGAAGACCTTGCCGGCCTCCACCAGCTCGACCGCCTTCTGGTACCGCTCGGCCACTGCCTTCGCCTGCTTCGCCGTCAGCATCGCTTGCCCCTTTCGTTCTACCCGTACCATCGCCTTACAGCTACATTCTACAACAACAGGCTACACGTGTCAAGGGGTTATTGCCACAATCTCACACGTTCTGCTACAATGGGGGCAGTTAGGAGGGGGTACAATGGCCGAGCCGATGCTGACGGTTCGGGAAGTGGCCGAGCGACTGCGGGTGAACGCTGAGACTGTCCGGCGCTGGCTTCGGTCAGGCCAGCTCAAGGGGGTGTGGCTGAGCGACCGGGCCGGCTGGCGTATCCCGGCTGGGGAGCTGGAGCGGTTCCTGCGGGAGCGGTCGGGCCACCAGATGGGGCTGTCAAGCCCTGATCTGGGGGCTTGACAGGCCGGCCGAGCGGCCCTAGCCTACGGCTGACGGTCGTACGTTACCAGGGAAGAGAGCGTCCCGGCGCTGGTGGAGCAGCCCGGGACACGGCCAGGCCAGGGGAGCTGGCCCGGCAGCACCAAGTGTAGCCGATCAAGCACCCCCGCTGGCCGTGTCGCTGGCGGGGGTGTTGTGGTGGCCGAACCGGAGTTTGACCCCCGGTTGACCCCCGGGCGAGGTGGCTGTGTGACGAGGCATGACGGTGGCGAGGGCGCATGGGAGTCGAACCCACCGGCGAGGCTCGTCACCCCGCCCAACGGTTTTGAAGACCGCGCAGGCCACCGGGCCCGATCCGCCCTCATGCCTCCTCTACCAGTATGGCCACGCAGTACGCCGATGCGCAAGCTGCGGATGCTTGGGGCGGCTGCCCCCGGCAGCGCCATCCTTTCCCGCGTGAGGAGGAGGTCATGCCCAGGGGAACTAGTCCATTCTCGCGACAATACTTTTCCCCACGCGAGGATAGGGCACCCTTGGCGATGCTGCGCAGGCCACGTGCGACCCGCCGGTGATGCAGCCAACCGGCGTGGGTTGAGAGCGCCCGATATCCCGGGGGTAGGGAAGGAGAGCGCGCGGTCTCTCTAGACCAGTTCTCCCGCGCTCCCAGTAGCTGGAGTTACGCGCATAAACCGCGCGACGCTGTGCACCAGGCCAGTCGACGCGCGATGCCGCAACTGCATCCGGCTCGGTCCGCGTTCGGGTTCCCCGTGGCACCACGAGAACCGAAGGCAAGACCTCTGTCCTCGATCTGCTTGGTTCGTCTTCTGTGCTGTGCAAGAGTTATGTCATATCTGGATGTCTGGTGGCAGGGCTTCGCTGGACATCAGGCACGTCCGTCGGGTCGAGCAGCGTTGGATCTCGTAGCCCGGAGCCCCGCGCTAGCTCGGCACCTGTAGGCCGGAAACGCTCACAGGCCACGCCTGGTTGAAAGGGGAGACTTGGACGATGGTACAGCTCGGCTACGCGCTCTCCAGCGAAGAGCATCCCCCGAATGACCTGGTACGCTACGCGCGCGCTGCGGAGGAGGCTGGATTCTCCTTCGCGCTGATCTCCGATCACTACCATCCCTGGACTGACCGGCAGGGTCAGAGCCCGTTCGTTTGGTCCGTCATCGGCGGCATCGCACAAGCGACCGAGCGGCTGCGGCTCGGTACTGGCGTGACATGCCCGACCTTTCGGATGCATCCGGCGATCATCGCGCAGGCCGCCGCGACCTCCGCGGCGATGATGCCTGGTCGGTTCTTCCTCGGTGTGGGGTCCGGCGAGGCGCTCAACGAGCACATCGTCGGTCTGCGCTGGCCGTCCGCCGCGGTACGGCAAGACATGCTGGTGGAGGCGATCGAGATCATGCGCCTGCTCTGGCAAGGTGGTTTCCAGAGCTACGATGGCGAGTATTTCCTAGTCGAAGAAGCCCGCATCTACACGTTGCCGGAGACACCACCCGAGATCATGATCGCCGCTGCTGGCCCTCGTGCCGCGACGATCGCAGGGCAACTGGGCGACGGGCTAATCGTGACGGCGCCGAAGGCTGCACTGGTTCGACAATTCGAGCAGTCTGGCGGCACGGGCAGGCCCCGAATCGGCCAGGTGACCGTCTGCTGGGCCCAGGATGAAGCACAGGCTCGCCGCACCGCGCTCGAGTACTGGCCGAACGCTGCCCTCCCAGGACAGCTCGGTCAGGAACTCCCGCTGCCACGACACTTCGAGCAGGCGACTGAGCTCGTCAGCGAAGAACAGATCGCGAGCGCGATCGTCTGCGGACCGGATCCGGAGAAGCACGCGAAGGCCATTCAGGAGTACGTAGATGCTGGTTGCGACCACGTCTACGTCCATCAGGTGGGTCCGGACCAACAGGGCTTTCTCGACTTCTACCGCAGGGAGATCCTCCCCCGCTTCGGCGCCTAAGCATCCGAGGAGGATCGCGAGAGGCATCCCGCGCGGGAGCTCGCCGAGCGGCGGCGACAGGTGATCCCAGGAGTCCGGACGATCGTGGTCCTGCACGCCAACGGGATCGGCGACTTCGTCCTCGCGTTGCCGGCGCTCGAGACGTTACCAGCGACTTATCCCGATCCCGAGATCGTGCTTCTGGGCAAGCCGTGCCATGCCGAGTTCCTGCGCGGCCGACCGGGCCCGGTCGATCGGGTCGTGGTCATGCCGCCATCATGCGGGCTGACCGTGCCTCCGAACGCCCCCGACGACCCTGCAGAGCTCAGTCGCTTCGTCACGGCCATGCAGAGGGAGCGATTCGACCTGGCCATCCAGCGCCGCGGGGGCGGGCGATACTCGAACCCGCTGAGTCTCCGACTCGGTGCCCGGCTGACCATCGGCCTGCTCGCATCGGACGCCTCGTCGATTGATCGCTGGATCCCATACGTCTACAACCAGTCGAAGATCTATCGCTATCTGGAGATGACCGCTTTGGCGGGTGCTCTTCCGGTCACGCTCGAGCCGCACGTGGTGGTCCTAGGCCGTGACCTAGCCGAGTCACTCGCGGTGCTCCTCAAGAGCGATGATCCACTCGTTCCCCTCCACCCGGGCCCGGACGCTCCTGATCGCCGCTGGGCGCAGGAGACGTTCGCAGCCACCGGGGACGCGCTGGCCGATGCCGGTGCTCGCGTGGTGGTGATCGGCACCGAGCTAGAACGACCGCTGGTTGAGCGGGTCCTGAGCACGATGGGACCGACAGCCGAAGACCTTGGCGGCAAGCTCTCGCGCGGCGGGATAGTCTGGTTGCTGTCACGCTGCGATCTGGTCGTGCCCAATGACTCGGGTTCGCCCCACCTGGCCGCAGCCGCTGGAACACCGACGGCCTGCATCTTCTGGTGCCTGACCATGATGACCGCTGGGATCCCTGGCCGGCGACGACACCGGCCGGTCATCTCGTGGCAGGTAACCTGCATATCGTGCGGCACCGATGTAGCCGAGGGTGGTGTCCCTGCGGGCGCTCGTTCGTGGCCAGCGTCCCGGTGGAAGATGTGGTTGAACCGGCATTCGAGCTCTTGCGGAGCGCACGAGACAGTGGATGAAAAAGATGGGCTGCCTGTGGGGGCAGGCAGCCCACGGGGTCACAGGGGTAGCGGGGGAGGGTTGCGGAGGACGCGCTGGCTGATTACGCCAGCCGCTGCGACAGCGCCGAGCGAAGCAAGTCGACGTCTTCGCGCGCCCGCTGTTGAATATGATCGAGCAGCGTGAGCACGTCCTGGTCGCCTGCGTCCTCGGCGTCGATCTTGTATTCCTCGATAGCCGCGATCTCCTCGAGCTGGTTATAGAGCAGCGCGAGCAGGTCGTAGGCGACGTTGGAGACGCCGCTAATCAGCTCCGAGCGTCGCTTCGCCTGTTCTTGTGCCATGCGATGTCCTTTCCGAACCATAGCCGAATACTCGAGGGCCGGCGATGAGCTGATTATACTAGACATAAATCACGTGTCAAGTGCCTCATTTCCCGGCGGTCTTCCTGCTGATGCGAGGGCGATCCCAGGTGAAGATGAGCGAGCTCACTTGCAGGGATACGTTGGCCCGCTAGAGCGCAGCAGGAAGGTCCATTACGGCCAGCTCGGCTCACCCAATGGCGTGACGATCACCTCCTGTACCACGGAGCCAGCGGGTAGTGTCACGGCGAAGAGAATCACGCGGGCCACGTCGGCGGGGTCCTGAAGGTTTTGCTCGTCCGGTAGAGGGATTCCCTGATCCAGGAATCGGTCGAAGAATCTTGTCCGCATTCCTCCGGGGATGATCGTCGTCACACGGACGTTGCATGGTCTCCCCTCGATACTGAGGCTGCGGCTAAAGCCGAGTAGCCCCCACTTGGAGGCATGATACGCGCTCGCGTTCGCCCAAGCGCGAGTTGCCGCGGTGGAGGCGATGTTGACGATATGGCCACCACCCTGGCGCTTCATCACCGGCAGAGCCGCCTTGGCGACCAGAAACGGGCCACGCAGGTTGACAGCGATCACCCGATCCCATTGCTCGATCGTCATCTCCTCTATGGGGAGGGTGTAGTCGATCCCCGCATTGTTGACGACTACGTCCAGCCGGCCATAGTGCTGGACGATCATCTCGACGTTCTCCGCCACTGCGCGCGCGTCGCTGACGTCGCAGGGAAGTGCGATGCTCTCGGCGCCGGATGCCCGGAGTGTCTGGCTGACGCGCTCGGCGGAGTCTCCATCGAGGTCCAGGCACGCAACCGTCCAACCTTCCTGCGCGAAAACGTGGGCTGTCGCCGCACCGAGACCGCTCCCGGCTCCGGTGATCAGGACGACCTTGTCTCGGCGACTCCTCAGGCTCATTGCGTGTCCTCCTGCTCTGGCCATCGATGAGACGCGCGCCAAGGCAGAGCCCCGGCGGTGCCAACAGGATTGCCTGACAGAAGCCGTAAGGGCTCGACCGCCCCTTCTGGGTGGACGTTGAACTCTTCGATGAGCTCTCTGAAGAGTTCTGAGGCGTTCCGTTTCCGTTGCGGAACCGTCGTGGGCATTCCCAAATGATAGGTGCCGCTGGGCAGGATGCCGCAGCCGCCGCACTTCCGGATCAGCAGGAACTGCGCCACGACCTCCTCGCCGGCATGCTCAGGCGGCAACCGCTCCCACCAGGAGAAGCCGCCGACGCTCAGCAGCTTCGCCCGGTCGTAGAGGACGTTGGCCCCGCCGACCCAGGCCACCTTGTAACGTACGACTTGCCCACCCCGGCAGTAGAGGCGTTCCAGATGGAAGGGATTACCGGCGTTGTTCACTTTGTGACGATCCCAGGGAAGCAGATCGGGCGTGAACGGCTCCGGGCGGACCGGCCCCTCCCACGGTTCGAAGTGGCGTAGCTCGTGCGGCCGGACGTCGTCCAGGAACCGCAGGCCGATGGCTGGGCAGCCGACGAACCCGCACCCTTCCGACCGGATCACGTCGAGCATCCGCTCCATGACCGCAGGTTCGAGCAGGACGTCGTCGTCGAGAAAGTGCACGTAGGGGCGTGGCTCTGCTGTAAGAGGAACTGGCGGTGCTCGGCGAGGCCCCGGCGGGGTAGGTGCTGCAGGAGCGTCACTCGGTGACCGCGCAGTCGAAGCGCCTGCACCAGCGTCTGGATCTCGACATCGCCGAGGTAGTACTGCTCCGGTTCGGTCTGGCTCGAGACAGTTACGTCGAAGTCGGTGAACGTCTGTCCGAGGAGGCTCGTCAGCACGACCGCGAGTCCGACTTTTCGACGGAAGGTGGGGATAAGGACGTCAACCAACGCCATGGACAACCCTCCGGTGCAGACCATGTACCTTGGATAGTCGATGTGGGCGCTCGTCCACCCCTGGCGTGAGCGGCGGCGTCCCAGCCTCTGCCAGTACCTGCTCGTACACCAGGGCTGTTTGACGCGCAGCTCGTTCCCATGTGAACTCGCGCTCCACGCGCAGGCGAGCAGCGTCTCCCATTCGCGCGCGGAGGTTGGGTTCCACGAGCAGTTGCCCGAGGCGCCAGGCCAGAGCTTCAGGGTCGCGCGGAGGTACCAGAAATCCGGTTACTCCTGGCTGCACAGTGAACGAGATCCCGCCGACGGCAGAGCCGATGACCGGACGACCGCACGCCATGGCTTCGAGCGGGGTCAGGCCGAACGGCTCGTACCAGGGAGTGGTGACGGCTACATCCCCAGCCCCGTAATACCAGGCAAGCTCGGATCGAGGTCGCCGCCCGGTGAAGATCACGCGGTCGATGATGCCGAGCTCGGCAGCCAGGCGCTGTAGCGCGCCGAGCTCCGGGGTGGCTTGCGGGTCGGGTTCGGGCGTCTCGCCGCCGACCACCAGCAAGCGTGCGGGCTGCCCGAGCCGTCGCACCAGCAGCGCGACGGCCCGCAGGACATTCCGCACATCCTTCCGGGGCAGGATCCTGCCGACGTAGACGACCACCGGCTCCGACGGGTCGAGGCCGACCCTAAGCCTTGCCTGGGCCTGATCGACCGGATGGAATAACTCGGTGTCGACTCCGGCGGGCAGCATGGTGATCCGCTTCGAGCTCGCGCCGTAGCCGTGTATAAGCTCTTGCCGCTCAGCCGGACACTGCGCGATGAGCCGGTCTGCCTGCTGGACGATGGCGTGCTCTACAGCGAGGCGAGCGGGTGGGCTGGTGTCGGCTTCGCCCTGGTGGCGACGCTTGGTCTGGCCCAGGGCGTGAAAGGTCTGCACCACCGGGATACCGAGTCGCCGTTTGAGCTCGAGCGCGACCCAGCCGGACATCCAGAAGTGGGCGTGGATCAGGTCGTACCAGGCGTGCCTCTCGGCTAGGAAGCGCAAGAAGGCATCGCGGAGCTCCGGCATCCAGCACCAGAGCTGATCTTTGGCAACAGGACACGGCGGTCCGGCGTCTAGATGCACGATGCGCACACCTGGAGCCCAATCGAGGATTACCGGCTGATCCGGTGAAGTCCGGCGGGTGAAGATGTCGACCGCGTAGCCGAGCCGGCTGAGATGGCGGCTGAGGTCGTCCACGTAGACGTTCTGACCGCCAGCGTCCTCGCCGCCGAGCGAAGCGGCCGGGCTCGCGTGTTCGCTGATGAACGCGATCCTTCTCACGTACTCGTACATGCTCTCGTCCTTTCAGGCCGGCACCGAGCTGCGCCCGGTGACTAACGCGAAGGCTCGATTCCAGTCGCTGATGAAGCGGTCGAGGTTGAAGCGCTCGCGTGCGGTCGCCCGGGCGCTCTCGCCCAGGCGCCTGGCTTCGGCTGGGTGCTCGAGCAAGAAGCGCATCCGCTCGACCAGGGTATTCAGGTCGCAGCTCACGAACCCGTTGCGCCCGTCCTCGATCACTGTGGGCAGCTCGGTGGTGGCAAGCGCCACCACCGGCATGCCGATGGTCATCGCTTCGATGACCGCGAGTGGGAGGCTGGTATAGCGCATCGGGCTGAAGAGGAAGCGGTACCGGGCCACGAGCGCGTGCAGTTCGCGATAGGGGATGTCACCCAAGCCGCCGAATTCCTCGGTGCCCATGCCGATAGCGTCGAGTGGCACGGAGGAGCGCGCTTCCAGAAACAGGTCGTAGCCGGCGACGCGGGAGCGCCGCTGCATCCAGTTCGCGACCGTTATCCCCCGATGCAGTTCGCCTGAATAGCGGACGGCGGGGTCGATCGCCACAGCATGCTCGATCACGAGCGTCGAGCAGGGCCCGTTGTTCCACATCAGCCGGTTGTAGTGCGTCACGTGCACCAGCAGGACGTCGGGGTCATCGACCGGGTGGCGCGTGTGGACGGCATCCGGTTTGGGCGTGTTGTGCTCGAGGTAGATCTTCGGCAGGCGGCGCTGTCGCGGGCTCAGAATCTCGAACTGGTCCTCGAAGTAGTTTTTCGGTGTCTGGAAGATGATGAGATCGAGATCCAGCTCTTTCACCTGTTCCGCCGGGACCTCATGGACGTCGTCCGGCCAGTCGAACGTCGAACCGCGGCCGCCGTACCCCTCAGGCCGGTCGGGTTTTACTGGCAGGTACCATTCGTGCTCGGCCCTGACGAGGGCGTTGAGGTAACTCCCGTGCACATGCCATGTGAGAATCCTCAGGCGATGCATCTTCTCTCTCCCATCTCCAGGAGTTGACCGGCCAGCTCGATCACGTGCTCGGCTTGAACGGATCGCAGGCAGCGGTGGTCGATCGGGCACACCCAGTGCGGGCAGGGGCTGCAAGGAACGGGTTCCCGGATAATCCGGTGTCGCTCCCGGTCGAACGGCGCCCAACGCCGGTAATCAGCCGGGCCGAAGATCGTGATACTCGGGGTATCGGTAGCGACAGCGAGATGGGCTGGTCCGGTGTCGTTGCTGATGAACAGGTCGAGCCTCTCGATCACGGCTGCGAGCCCACCGAGCGAGGTTTTCCCGGCTGCCACCAGCGGTGGAGCCGTCATCTTGCGGGCGACGGACTCGACGAGTGGCAGCTCGCTCCGCGAGCCGGTCAGCACGATCAATGCGCCGAAGCGGCGAGCGAGCGTGTCCCCCACGGCGGCAAACCGCTCCGCGGGCCAGCGCCGGGCTGGGGCCCGCGCTCCAGCGTGGAGTCCTATGCAAGGTCGTCCTGGTTGCTGAAATGGCTCGAGCAGTTGCGCTGCTTCGGCTCGATCGCTCTCATGCAGCGGGAATTCGAGGGCCGTTCCGCAGTTCGGACAGCCTAGCGAGCGGGCAAGAGCCAGGTTGCGGACGACTTCCGGCTGGTCTGAAGGGTAGGGGAACGCCAGGTCTAGTCCGCCGGGCGGGTCACCGACGTAGTAGCCGGCCGTATAACGGCCTCCCAGTGCGATGGCGCAGGGGTTGCTGGTCTGGCCATTACCATGCATTTGGATGACCAGATCGTAGCGGTACGCCCGCTGGTCGGCTAGGAACTGCGCGCTACGCTCCCCATCGAAGTCCACCTCCGGGATGCCTGGGTCACCAGCGAACTCGACGAAGCGGTCCAGGTAATGGGAGAAGCGACGCACGAAGTCGGATGCCCACGGTAGCCCGATCAAGGTGATCTCGGCCTCAGGAAAGCCAGCTCGGATCGAGCGCAATGCCGGCACCGCGAGGAGCAGATCTCCGAGGTGGAGGGCGCGGAGGATTCCGATCCGGCTGGGTGGCCGGGCGCGGACGCTCTGCACCGGCACAGTCACGCTCCCTATCGCTTCACGGCACTCTCTGAACAGGCCACGAGGCTTAGGGCCGCTTCGACGACCTCGCCCGGTGAGTAGTCCAGGCAGGGCTGGCCGAACGGGCAGTCGAAGCGGTAGCAGGGCGAGCAGGGCGTGGGCCGGCGTAGAAGCCGGTACCTCGTGAATCGCGGTTGCCACTGCTCCTCATAGTCGGTTCCAGCGTAGAGCCCCAGGATCGGTGTTCCGACCGCATCGGCCAGGTGCAGCGGCAAGGTATTGCCGCAGATGACCAGGGCTGCCCGCTCGACGAGCGCGGCGAACTCCGCCAGGCTGGTGCGACCGGCTAGCGCACCGACACCGGGTACGCCCGTGCCGGCAACGAACTCGACCAGCGCAGCTTCTCGCTGGCTTCCGGTCACCAATACCTGCCAGCCCGCCCGGCTGAGCAGTCTGCAGACCTCCCGCATTCGCGACGCTGGGAAGCGGCGAGCCTGGCAGCTCGCCCCTGGATGGAGCAGGACGAAGGGACGCGCCGAATCCAAGCCAGCAAGCGCGAGCAGCATGGTCGTAGCGCGTCTCGCGTCGGTGGAGATCTTGATGGCCAAGCGGCGGTCACAGGTGGTAAAGCCGAGTCGCTCGACCAGCCGCAGGTTTCGCTCGACCTGATGTAGCTCGTCTGGCCCGCTCCGCAGCTCTACGGTCAGGGTGCTTCCGCCGAACTCCTTCGACTCACCGGCTCGCAGTGGTATGCCCGCCAGGTAGCACGCGTAGCCCGCAACGTGCGGTGTCTGGCTGAAGGAGGTGAAGATCAACGCTGCATCGAAGGTGCGACGGGACAGCTCGTGGACGAGCCCGCGCTCGCGATGAGGGTCGAACGGCATCCTGCCGCCGACGTCTTGCCAGACAGCCTGCCAGACGATGACGTCATCGATCCAGGGCAGGAGCGGCGCTGCGGTCGCGCCGGCCGGACTCGCCAGGAGCGTCAAACAGGCCTGCGGCACCGTCTCTTTGACGGCTCGCAGAGCTGGCCCGAGCAGCACGACGTCGCCGATGTTGTCGAGCCGCACCGCCAGAATATTCCGAGCGGCAAGCCAGTCACTCAATTTCTCGCGCCCTCCGTACGAGCCAGGTGTAACCGGCAGTCGTCGCGCTGCCTGCGGGATGCAATGACCTCCTGCAGCAGCTCGCTCGCCTGATCGACGACCTGAACCGGCGACACGAGACGGAGGCACTCGTGCCCATAGGGGCAGACGCGGCTGTAGCAGATGCGGCAAGGTACGTCATGGTAGAGCAAGCGGTGCGGGACGCGCCATGGCCCCCACTGTTCGGGCGGGTTCGTCAGGGCGAACAGCGCTACCACTGGAGTCTTGACCGCCGCGGCGACGTGCATCGGGCCGGTGTTGTTGGTGATCAGCAGGTCTACAGCCTCCACTAGCGCGCACAGCTCAGGGACGGTGAGCTCGCCAGCAAATGAGTGGGTCGCTCCGCGGGCACTGGGTGAGAGTCGCTCGAGGATGCGGCCAGCGAGCTGGCGCTCGTCGATAGAGCCTGTGAGCAGGACCTGGGCTCCGAGGCGCGCCGTGAGGATTTCCACCACTTCAGCGTACAGCTCCCACGGGTACGTGCGAGCCGGCATGCTGCACCCGGAGTGCATGACGACCAGCGGGCGCCCGTCCCTCAGCCCGCGCTCGGCCAGCAGGGCCGAGATCACGCTCCTGGCTTCGTCCGGCACCTGGAGGACGAGGTCGAGGTCGCTCGCCTGGATGCCGATGCTGCCGACGAGGTCGAGCGCGCGCTCGACCTCGTGCATTAGCCGGTCGGGGGGCCTGTGACGCGTGGTCAGCAGCGAGCCTGGCCCGTCGATGCAGGCGGCGACGCGCAGCGGGATATCGGCGAGGTAACAGAGGTACGCGGCCGGGAGCGGACTCTGTCGGAACGAAGTAAAGATGATCGCTCCATCGAACCGGCACTCCCGTAGCGTCGCGATCATCCGTAGCTCCCGCGCGCTGTCGTGTGGCAGCCGGCACCACGGATCGACCCACGGTGCTTCATACACGAGCACCTCGTCGACGTCGGGGTTGAGTTGGCCGACCTGAGCACCGACCGGGCTGGTCAACAGCGTCAGCCTTGCCGCTGGCAGGGATCGGCGCACGGCACGGATCGCTGGGGTCATCAGCAGCACGTCACCCAGATTGTCCAGGCGCACGAGCAGGACTCGTCGTGCCTCGCGCCAGCGCTGGTCGATCACGCCTGCTCGCCTCTCTGCTCGATCCTGCCGTTGCCTATCGCTGGAGCCGTAGCGTGGTGGATGCGTTCCTTGCTGCTTGCCGACCCGCCAAGGGGCAAATAGACCAGTTCGCAACCGACCTCTCTGACCGCTGAGCTCTCCGGCAAGCCGGAGCTCGCGTGCTCCGCCCCCTTAACGTAGACATCTGGATGGATCGACTCGATCAGTGCAGCCGGAGTGTCCTCGTCGAACAGCACAGCATGGTCAACAGGGTCCAGCGCGGCCACCAGCGCGAGCCGATCGCGCTCGTGGTTGAGCAAGCCGCCCTGGCCTGCAAGCCGGCGCGCGCTCCTATCGCTGTTGATCCCAACGACGAGAACATCGCCGAGCGCTCTCGCCCGGCGAAGGAAGTCGACGTGGCCGGCGTGAAGGTTGTCGAAGACCCCGCAGGTGAGGACGATTCTGCGCCCGGCAAGGCGGTCCGTATACAGCCGGGACACCAGTGTTGGTAGGTCGAGAACACCGTGCCCAGGTCGGTGGTGGTTGCTGCTCAGGCTGACCCGCCGGAGCAGTTCCTGGTACTCGACGACCACCGTGCCGCGTCGGCGGACTGCAAGCCCGGCTGCCTCCACGGCGATGCGGGTCGCTGTCAGGCAGTCTCCGCCGGCCGCCAGCGCCAAAGCGAGAGCCGCCGCGAACGCATCGCCGGCCCCGATACTGCTCGCAGGGGCCACCTGATAGGCCGGGACGTGATGGGTACTGCCCTCCCGGCTCAGCAGCAACACCCCGTCCCCGGCCAGAGTAATGGCGACGTGCTCGGTCTCCAGCCGCCGTAACAGGCAGCGGCCGATCTCTTCGAGCGCCTCAGGCTGATGCGAGCCGTTCGCGACTGCCGGCGCATCGACAGCAGAGCACGCCTCTAGATGATTCGGCGTGACGACAGTTGCGGGCACTCTGTGGAACCGCAGAAGCTGTTTCGAATCCACTACGAGCGGCAAGACGCGCGAGTGTCGCAGGCTCGCGAGCCGGTCGATCAGCTCCTCGTCTATGACCCCATACACGTAGTCGGATACCACTAGGACGTCTGCCGTTGAGAGGTGCTGCTCGAGATGCTCCACGAGTCGCTGTCGAGCGGCGACTGAACAGCGGCGGGCGTCTCCCTCATCGATACGGACGAGGAACTGGCCATCGGCAAGGACACGCATCTTGTGGAGCGTTTCGACCGCGGCGTCCTCGACGAGATACGCGTCCGCGATGTCACGCTGTTGAAGCGCCTCGCGCAGCCGCCAGCCTGCGTGGTCAGGGCCGATGAGGCCAATCAGCGTGACCTCGGCACCCAGGGCCCGCAAATTGGCGGCTGTATTCGCGGCTCCTCCGGGGACATGCTCCTCTGTCGACCTGCGGACGATCGGTACCGGGGCCTCGCGGCACAGGCGCTCCGCGGTACCGGCAAGGTAGGTGTCAAGCATGACATCGCCGAGCACGAGCGCGCGCAGCCCGTGGAATCTCTGGACGAGCTCGATACTCGCTGTCATCGAGCCTCCTCTCCTCGATGCCCGAGCTGGTTGAGACCATATGGCCTACTCCTCTCAGGAGGAGACGCGGTCTCTCCATGGGTGGGCGCGAGCGGCCACCGACCGAGTGGTGGCTTGCTCGCAGGCGGTGAAGAGTGCCTCTCCTGCTCAGGCGCGCTGCTCCACCGTGGCGGCCAGTAGCGATCGTGGATGGGTGGCCCGCAACCTTCGATCGCTCGAATGAGCTGCAAGCCTGCGAGGGTGCTGGTGACGACGAAGTCCGGGTGTCGCACAGGACTACCAGGGGCCGGCTCGCTGCCGAGGTCGACCAGCACTGTGCGGCAACCAGCTCGTTTGCCGGCCTCAATGTCGTCGAGGATGTCACCGACCATCCACGAACGAGAGAGATCGAGCCCGAGGTCGGCCGCAGCGGCGAGCAGCATGCCCGGCTCTGGCTTGCGGCACGCGCACTGGCACCTGAACTCCGGAACCGTTCCCTGAGGGTGGTGCGGGCAAAAGTAGATGCCGTCCAGATGCACATCGAACTTGGACAGCTCACGAGCCAGGTGGTGATGCATCTGCGCCAGCGCTTGCACGGTGAAGTAGCCGTGCGCAACGCCAGACTGGTTGGTCACCACCACCAGCCGGAAGCCCTGCTGCTGGAGCGCATGCAGTTCAGGGCCGATGCCCTCGTAGAGGGTCAGTTCCTCCGGAGTCGAGGGGTACGCTCGCGGCCAGACGAGCGTGCCGTCCCGATCCAGGAAGATTGCCCTACTCGCCACCGCGACTGGCCTCCAACTCGGACTCGACCAGCTCGCACAGGATGTGCGTCACGATGGTGTGGAGCTCCTGGATGAGCGTGGTGTCGCTCGCCGGAAGCCGCGCGGTCAAATCTGCGAATCGCTCGAGGCGGCTGCGGCGCTGACCGGTGAAGGCGATGACCGCGGCGCCCCGGTTCCGACCAGCCTCGGCGGCGGCCAGCACGTTCCTGGACTCACCGCTGGTGCTGAAGAGCATCAACAGGTCCCCAGGTCCCGCCAGCGCGGTGACCTGGCGAGCGAAGACATGATCGTAGCCGTAGTCGTTCGAGACAGCCGTGAGGATTGCGGTATCGGTCGTGATTGCCAGGACGGGGTAGGGTGCTCGCTCGCGCTTGAATCGCCCTACGAGTTCGGCGGCGAAATGCTGCGCTTCAGCGGCGCTGCCGCCGTTGCCAGCGATCAGCACCTTGTTGCCGCGCCGAAGCGTGTCGACAAGCCAGGCGGCGATCAGCGCCAGCACACCGGGGCGCTCAGCAAGCTGAGCAAGTGCACGATCGAGCAGAGCACGCCTGGATTCGATCGCCTGCGCTACCGTCGCCGCATACGTACACCTGCCATTTTTCGAAGGAGTTGGTGAAACTGCGAACGGGTTCCGTTTCATCCGCATCCGCTGTCCTTTCAGGGTCGACGCGGGTTCAGCCGGCCCGCCGAGGCGCGTCATCTCAGTATTATGTAAATCTACGCGTGTCCAGGCGTGAAGTCATTAGGCAGGTGCCCACCGCGTTGGCGGTCGCAGCTCGATGACTTTGCGCGCTTGCACAGTTAGGTGGCATCCGTGTGGAGCTGCCGAACGAGTAGGGCCAGGCGAATCTGAACCGCGTCGTCGAAGCGGCGCGGGTCCAGGCCGATGAGATTCGCGATCCGATCGAGGCGATAGGCCAACGTATTGCGGTGAACTGCCAGACGGCTCGCTACTCGTGAGGGGTGGCAATCTTCCTCGAAGTAGGTCGTGAGGGTCTCCAACAATTCCGGCGCTTGATCGAGGGGGCTGAGTAGCCGCAGGGCAAGGTCGACCTTGGTTCGCTCGTCCGGCACGCCGACGAAGGCGGCGATGCCCATTTCATCGAGCGAGTGGACACGGTTCGGCCCGAAGAGCCGCCGGCCGAGGTACAGCGCTGTCCTCGCGTCCTGGTATGAACGAGCCAGCCCGCGAATGCCTGGGTGGTACCGGCCGACGCCGATGCTGATCCCGGAATGTGTCTCGCGGTGCAACTTGTCCAGCAGAGCGCGTGTTGCCCGCTTCAGCGCCGTGAGGTCAGCCCAGGAGGGGCTGGTAGTACCGGCCGCCGGATCATCGGTCCAGTTGGAGAGGTCTTGGGAGCTGGTGGCCTTGAGCACGGCAATTTCGCCGTCGCCGATATATCCACAGATCGTGTCATCGGGCAGGTGGAAGAACTCGACGATGCTGCCGATGACGAGCTGTGCGTTCCGCCGCATCTGCGCTTCGGCCGTCTCGGGGGTCCTGGTGCGGGGAGCGAAGACGAAGTCCGAGGCGTCCACCAGGATGACCGCGCGAGGTCGCGTGACATTCATGCCCAGAATGTGGCCGACGCGCAGTACCTCGTCCTCGTCGACGATCATGCCATTCAGGAGGTCGTGGATGAACTTGTTCTTGAGTTCACGCTGCACAGGCAGCTCGTCGATGAGGGAGAGATGGTCGATCATCAACTCGACGAGCGAGCGGACGAGGAGGGGGGAGTTCATCCCCCGGGTTCGAGGGCGGCCAATGACGATCTCGCCGTCGAGCGAGGCGCAACGAACGGGGACTCTCAACCAGCCATTGCCGGGAGAGAGAAAACCTTCGTCAGACGTTCTGCTCGTGGTGCCGTGATCGACGACAACGAGATGACCTTGTTGATCGAGGACGGCAATGCTCGCCTGCAACAGTTCCGAGAGTCGCCGGGCAACCGTCCCGGCGACTCGGTGGAAGCGTGTGGCTGATGGACTGCCCTCGCTCACTCGTCCCTCCACCCCGTTAAAGTTGACAGAAGTTTGCACGGTGCGGAGAACCCGAGCAAGGGGAGCGAGGGCCGCTCTGCTTGCGGCACGTTTTTGACGTAACGTACTACAGGACTGGCTGGCGATTCAGCAGTTGAGGAGGGAAGCAAGATGGAACCGCTCAGGCGAGTGGGGGACCTCGAAATCGAGGAGGATCTCGAGTTCCAGCGCGCGATGTGGCGCGTGCAGAAGATCGGCTGGGTCGTCATCGGCATCATCGTGGTCGCGGCCCTCCTCGGGCTGTTCGGCAACGGGCCGCTGAGCCGCGCCGTTGCTGGCCAAACTGGTCTCCCGTTCCGGGTGGAATACGAGCGCTTCGCGCGCTACAAGGCGCCGATGAGGATGACCATTCGCATCGAACCGGGAGTGGCCCAGCAGGGACGTGTTCGGGTTTGGGTTGCGCGGGAGTATCTCGAGGCCATCGCTATCCAGCAGATCGTGCCGGAACCCGTCGATGTGCTCAGCCAGGAGGATGGCACGACGTACGTGATTCAGGTGGCAGACCCCGCAAAGCCCGCCAGCGTGACCTTCGATGCTCAGCCGGATCACTTCGGGCTTCAGACGATCCGCATACAGGTTCAGGACGGGCAGCCTCTGCGCTTCCGTCAGCTCATCTATCCCTGAAGGAATGCCACCCGTGACTGCCCAGGGAAGACACACACGATTGAGAAAGGAGACGAGTCAGTGGACGCGATCCTGCGGGGCGCCGCTGTCTACATCTTTTTGTTGCTGATCCTGCGACTGGGAGGGAAGCGATCGCTGGCCCAGATTACGGCCTTCGACCTCGTCCTGCTGCTGATCATCTCCGAAGCGACCCAGCAAGCCCTTCTCGCGGACGACTACTCGGTCACCAATGGCTTCCTCGTAATCGTCACACTCGTCGGTATCGACATCGGTCTCTCGATCTGGAAGCAGAGCTCCCCCAGAACGGAGAAGTGGATCGACGATGCGCCGGTAGTGTTGATCGAGAACGGCAGGCTCCTCTGGGAGAGGATGGAGCGCGAGCGTGTAGACCTGGATGACATCCTGGCCGCCGCACGCGAGCTGCACGGGCTGGAGCGCCTGGAACAGATCAAGTACGCGGTGCTCGAACGGAGCGGCGGGATCTCGATCGTCCCGAAGCAGTAGCGGCCTGCTGCCTGGGAGGCAATCCCGATCGGTGCCGTCACGACGCGTCCAGTTCGGTCGGCGCGTTGAAGCTTCGATGACGGAAGGCCTCGCCGAGCAGCACGCCGATGTCCTCGACCGCGAGGAGTTCGCGAAACGGCACGCGACGCTTGCCATCGGCATCGGCGATTTCCTTTGTCCCCTCCACCTGGATAGCCTCGTCGAGTTCCGTGATAGTGACGGAGGCAGCGTGTAGCAAGTCGAGGCGTCGCCCGAGGGCTCGGAGAAAGTCTTCATATCCTGTGGGAAGGAGCGGGGTACCGAGCCGCATCCGGCGACGCTGACCTCGGGAGGCTATGGATTGAGCAACGAGTCGCGGAAAGTCGCTATCAGGGAACACCAGGGTTCTCGGATCGCTAGAGGCGCGCGACAGCGCGCGCACCACGAACCCACCAGGCACTTCCACTAGGTGTAGGGATGCCAGGCGATGCAGGTCCATCTGCCGCCCGATGACGCGGAGCCGGTTTTGATAGGTCGGTTGAAGGAGTTGCGACGGTATTTCCGGGCCTGGTGCTGGCAACGCGATCAGCTCCGCGCTGTGCCCCTCGGCAACTCTGTTCAGGAGCTGGGTCATGCGCTGGGCAACGGTTTCGACGAGCTCGCGCTCATCCGGCACGACGGCAGCCAGACCGGCGTGTTCGGGCTGGAGCTCCCCAACCATAACGATCGGCATGCCAGGGCGGCGCAGCCGGATTCGCATGAGGGCCTCGATCCGGCCACGGTCGAGCACGCACAAATCGCAAGAGTTCGCCTCGAGCCACTCGATCGCCGCGTCGTCGTTGAGACGCACGAGCCTGCACCAGTGCAAGGCTTCGGCCAGGTGCTGGGTAAGCCCGTCGTCCTCGGAAACGAGCAGGATCGTGGGAGGGGCTGAATGGCTTTCCTCTCTCATTGTTCGTTCGACTCTCGCGTGTTGCCCGATTCCCATGTGCTCGTCGCTCCAGCTCGGCCGCCTGAGTGTCGTCACCGGTTCCACTGGGAAACCGGTTCAATTCTAGAGAGAGTGGTCCCGATGGAGCATGGCACGAAGGTCCTGACTTTGCACAGCAGCCGAGTTCGGCGGTAGACTCTCGCTACCGGCGTCTTCCGCAACTCCAGCCAACCCGGTGGAAGGGAAGCGCGGTGACCGAACCAACGTGTACTTATCGCGAGTTCCTGTCAGCCGTCATCTCGCCGATGGCGCTCTCGCTGCTCGAGCGCCTGACGCCGGTCATCGCCGAGATCTACCAGCTCGATACCTTGCTCGACGCCGAATTACCCCTCGAGCAGCGCGCCGCGCTCGCTGAGCGCTTCACTGACCGCCTGCGGCGCATCGTGGCGCTGTTGCCACCGCACGTGAGCCCCATGCCCAACGAGATCTTTACGGCAGTGGAGTTTTTGCTCTACGAGGTGCGCGGCGAGCCGATCCGAATCGGCTTGGCGATCGCGCGACTCGAAGAGCTGGCCGAGGAATTCCGGGCCGATCCCCTCTTGCACAGCCTGATCACTGGCCGGGCGAACTGAGCGAATCGTCTAGTCGTCCGGATAGCGCAGCGTCAACGTCCGGTGCGGTTGCCCGAGTTCAGCGTTGGGAAAGACCTCGCGCGCCAGCGGCAACCAGTTCTCGGGGTCTTGCAGCGCCGGGCTAAAGTGCGTCAACCAGAGGTTGCGGACACCGGCATCCGCTGCCAGCTTCGCCGCCTCGTGAAACACCATGTGGCCACGCTCGACCGCTCGCGGTAGCTCCGCCGGGTCACCGTACATCCCTTCGCAGACGAGCAGGTCGGCATCGCGGACAAACTCTGGCAGTTCGGGTCTCGGGCGCGTATCGGTGACGAAGGCGACTTTCACTCCCCGCCGCGGCGGCCCGAGCACAGCCTCGGGGTCGACCACGCGTCCGCCGACCTCTACCGGCTCACCGCGCTGTAGCCGGCTCCAGAGTTCGACAGGGACACCGAGCTCCTGTGCCCGCCTGGCCTCGAAGCGTGGGGCTCGCGGGCGCATGAAGGTGTAGGCCAGGCACGGTATGCGATGCGCTACCGGCAGCGCGCGCATCACCAGCCCGCCGGGCAGCCGGTGCTCCGATTCACCCTCGATCTCGATCACCTCCACGGCAAACGGCAGGGCCGGGACGACGACGCGTAGCCCGTTCACCGCTGCTCTGGTGCCTGGCGGCCCGAAGATCGTAACCGGCTCGGTGCGATCGGCGAAGGCGAGGGAGAACAGGACGCCGGGCAGACCGGCCACGTGGTCTGCATGGAGATGAGTGAGGGCGATCGTGTCGAGATCGCGGAATCCCCAGTTCGTATAGCGCCAGCTAATCTGAGTTCCCTCACCACAGTCGCAGAGAACGACGTGCCCCTCGCAGCGCAGGAGCAGGGCGGAGAGCCAACGTTCCGGGAGCGGCATCATCCCTCCTGTTCCCAGCAGGCAGACATCGATCATCGGTGATCCCCGCACTTCCGAGCAGGCCAGCCAGGAGTGCCGGCCGTTGAACTGGACCACTCCACCCGTGGTGGCGGCGCGGCTGGCGCGACAGTGCCCGTCCGGGCGAAGGCGGCGGCACGGGCCTGTCCCTGCCCGATCAGTTCAGGCGGGATAGGCCGCGCACCACCGATCGCCTCTGCCAGGAGGGCCATCTGGGCGGCTTCCTCCACCGCGATGACCACGCGTAGAGCATGGCCTAGATCGCGACCGAAGGCCAGCAACCCGTGGTTGGCCAGCAGCACGGCCCAGACGCCCTTCCCTGACTCAGCCAGGATGTTGCTCACCGCGGCCTCCGATCCCCGTGGCGCGTAGGCAGCGACCGGAACGGGTGTGGTCACGCCCATGCGGAGCGCCGCTTCGTAGCACGGCTCGATCGGACGGCCGGCCAAGGCGAAAGCGGTGGCATGTGGCGAGTGCGTGTGGATGATCGCTCCGACATCGGAGCGCTGGCGATAGACCGCGGTGTGCATCTCAACGATCTCGTGGGTCGCCGGGTCGAGGAAGCCCTCGATGAGCTGGCCGTCTAGGTCGAGCAGCGCCAGGTCGCGGAGCGTGACGCGGTCGAGCGAGCTGTGCGCCGTGAGCAGGATCTGGCCGGTGGCCGGCACTCTGGCGGAGATATTGCCGTGAAGGGATGTTGAGAGGATGCCCCGCTGGACAAGCTGCCGGGCAGTCCTGACGAGTTGCTGTGCAGTCAGGCGCGCCGGGCCTGGTTCGAACCGTGTCCCTCGGCTCATAGTGGTACCCCCGTTCTGGAGCGTGTGGCGTCCGGTGTCCTCGCTGATGCTACCACCTGGCGACGGGGGGCTCGTACGGTGGTAGGATGCTGAGTGGCTGGCCGAAGAGTGGTTCACGCTGGAGTGGAGGCGATGCGGTCGATAGGCGCGGGGCGAACGGGGCGCCCGACGACGCGGGCTACGGAGGGGATGGTCGCGACGCCGCACTACCTGGCGAGCGTTGCCGGACTGCGAGTGCTGCAGGAGGGTGGAAACGCCGTAGACGCTGCAGTCGCGGCGAACGCGGTGCTGAACGTGGTGTATCCGAACCAGTGCTCGCTGGGTGGTGACGCGTTCTTCCTCATCTGGGAGCCGAGCGAAGAGCGGCTGCTGGCGCTGAACGGAAGCGGCAGGGCCCCGGCTCAGGCCAGTCCGGAAGCGGTGCGTGCTGCCGGCTGCACGACCATGCCGCAGCGTGGTGCGTGGGCCGTCACCGTTCCAGGGACTGTGGACGCCTGGGCAGCGGCGCTTGCGCGCTGCGGCAGCCGGCCGCTAGGGGAGCTCCTGAGGCCGGCCATCGAGTATGCCGAGCGAGGCTTCGTGGTCACCCCGCTGCTCAGCGAGGCTATTGCGGACACCGCCGAAGTCTTGCGGGCACAGGCGGCGGCGTATCGCCAGTTTTTGCCCCAGGGGCGCCCGCCCCGGCCGGGCGAGCGACTGGTGCAGCCAGACTTGGCGCGCTCGCTCCGCCTCTTGGCCGAGCATGGCCCGGACGCGTTCTACCGCGGCCCGATCGGCGAGGCCATCGTGGCGACTGTACGGTCGGCAAGGGGTGTACTGACTCTCGACGATCTGGCAGAGCACCGATCGACATGGGTGGAGCCGATCTCGACGACCTACCGCGGTCTGGAACTGGTGGAGCTTCCGCCGAACACCCATGGCGTGACCGCCCTCGAGATGGCGAACATCATGGAAGGCTATGAGGTCGCTGATCTGGGCTGGGGCAGCGCCGAGTTGCTGCACCGCATGGTCGAAGCGAAGAAACTTGCCTTCGCCGATCGGGATCGATACGTCGGTGACCCTGACTTTGTCCAGGTCCCGCTCGATCGCCTGCTCGACAAGCGCTATGCCGAGGAGCTGCGCCGGCGGATCGATCCCGAGCGAGCCCTCTCCGTGCCGTCCGTGACCTGGGACAACGACACCGTCTACCTTTGTGCGGTCGACCGTGAAGGCCGAGCCGTCTCGCTGATCCAGAGCATCTTCCAGTCGTTCGGTAGCGGCCTGGTGGCCGAGGGAACCGGCATCGTGCTCCACAACCGCGGCGCCTGCTTCACCCTCGACCCGGCATCGCCCAACTGCCTGGCGCCGGGGAAGCGACCGCTGCACACGTTGATCCCGGCGATGTTGCTGCGCGACGGCCTGCCCTGGGTGGTCTTCGGAAGCATGGGCGGGCATGGCCAGCCGCAGATCCAACTACAGCTCCTGGCGAACCTCGTCGACTTCGAACTGGGGCCGCAAGCTGCGATCGAAGCGCCACGCTGGCTTAGCCGGTTGGAGCCAGGAGACGAAGTTGAAACGCTCTACCTGGAGCCTGGTTTCGACGTCTCCGTCGGCGAGGAGCTGGAGCGGCGGGGTCACAACGTCCGCTGGGTCCGGGGCTGGGACTCGCTCATGGGGCACGCGCAGATGATTAGGATCGACCGCGAACATGGCGTGCTCGAGGGAGCGGCCGATCCACGTGCGGAAGGATACGCGCTCGGCTGGTAACTGGGTCCGTACTCCTCAGCCTTCGATCCAGGGTAGATGGCCGTTGTCGTGCGGGCAGACGTGTCCCTCGGGGCCGATGACCGCGCCGCAACGCGGGCAGCGCGGCCGGCCGGCGGCGCAGATGGCGGCGATCTGGCGGGCGAGGGCGCGGAGCTGGCGGCGCGAAGCCTCGCAGCGGAAGGTGGGCGGCCCGTCGGGGTCGGCGTCGTCCGCGTGCGCCATAAGCACGAACAGGTCGCTGCGCTCCTCGTAGCCCATAGAGAGCCGTCCCACGCGGAACTCGACCGCCGGCTGCTCCTCCGGGACGTCGGGGCCCGCGGCCTCCTCGCGGGAGAGGGTGGCCGCGGCGAGCGTGGCGGCGGTGAGGCGACGCATCCGGCCTACTTCCCGGTCAGGCGCTTGATCACCTGGTCGGTGAGGTCGACGCCTCCGAACAACACGACGGAGCGCTCCAGGACGCTGCTGACGTGCTCGGCCCGGGCGACCTCCTCGACGGCCGCGCGCAGGTCCCGGTCCAGCCCGCCCAGCAGTTCCTGGCGCTTCTGGATGACCTGCTGCTGCAGCTGGCGGTCGAGCTGCTGGCGCTGCTCGGGGGTGAGCCCCCGCGCCCGCTGGGCGAACTCCCGCTGCTTGGCCTGGAAGAACTCCTGGAGGGCGCGCTCCGACGCGGCCTTGCGCGGGTGCGCGTCCAGCGCCCGCTGCATGTCCACGAAG
>Ga0101941_1000855_pt1 | contig 34425 bp, 28 predicted proteins | sample DewCreD2012metaG_3_FD_75242 | JGI IMG/M metagenome (GOLD analysis project Ga0101941, IMG submission 75242) | Hot spring sediment bacterial and archeal communities from British Columbia, Canada, to study Microbial Dark Matter (Phase II) - Dewar... ...
TGAGTGCCTCGATCGTGACGCGGGACATCCGCAAGGCGTTCGACTTCATCCGGTCGATCGAGGCCGGCGTTGTGCACGTGAACTCGGAGACGGCCGGCGCGGAGCCGCACGTGCCGTTCGGCGGGATGAAAGGCTCCAGCTCCTACTCCCGCGAGCAGGGCCGCGCAGCCATGGAGTTCTTTACGCAGATCAAGACGATCTATCTCGATATGCCATCGGCCTAGACAGGACGTGCCCGCGCAGGGGAGGATGCCCGACGAGCGGCGGCACACCCAGATGTGCCGCCGCTCGCTCCTACATCCCGCTGGCCAGAATCTCGGCGATCTGTTCGTCGGTCAGGTCTACACCGTAGAAGTCGGCGTAGAAGCGCTGCGCTTCCTCCGCGAGGTCGAGATCGGTGAATCGATCAGGGTAGAACGTCTTCGCGGCCCAGAGCACGGTCAACGGCTGCTCGCTGGTGCGGTGTGCCCAGAGGTGCGCCCCTGTCGGCGTCACGTGGATACGGCCGGACTGTACGGCCCGGAGCGCGGCGAACCGTCGATCGCGGCGCAGAACCTCCGCATCCTCCTTCGTGCGCACCACGATCACGTCCGGATCCCACGCGAGCACCTGCTCGAGCGTCACCGAAACGCTCTCGCTGACGTGGATCGCCTTGGTGACGCTGACTCCGCCGGCGGCCTCGATCCACCATTCGGTAATCAGGTGTGTGTTCGCCATGGTCTGAGGATCGATGTAGAGCACCCTCACGCGTTCCTCGGGCGGGAGGTCTGCGACCCGCTGACGGACGCGCTCGACCGCCTCGTCGAAGTAGGCAAGATACGCCTCAGCCCGTTCGGTTTCCCCGAACACCTCCCCCAGAAGCCGGATCACCCGCCGGATATCCTCCGGCTCTCGCCACGCGAGGAAGATCACGGGCAGGCCGCGCTCCTCGAGTGGTTGGATCACCGCCTGCTGCATGGTGAGGATGACGTCCGGGTCGGCACGCAGGATCTCTTCGATATTGGGCGTATAGTCGGGGCCCTCCATGATCGGCGACTCGGCAATCCGGGGACCGAAGACGAAGTGGTACTTGTACCGCTGGGAGTCGAAGCGCGGCAGCAGGCCGCTGACGATCTTGTTCCCGTGTCCCATGGCAAACACGAAGCTGTTGACGACCGGCAGCGAGCCGATGGTCACCACGCGCTCGATTCTCGCTGGCACCGCGACCTGCCGGCCGGCGAAGTCTGTCACCACCCGCATCTGCACCGGTGTGGGCGTGGTCTCGGCCCCTCGCGCTGGCGCTGGCGGCGTACCGCTCGCCGTTTGTGCCTGACAAGCCGTCGTCGCCAGGAACATGACGAGAGCCAGGGCAAGCACCACCCACCGGTACGGGAACGCACTTACGCGGAAGACCACGGCTCCTCCTCTCGCCGTAAAAGCGGGATACACACTTTCGTCACCTGCACTCTGCTCACCCCCACGGCGACGGTCGCCACGTAGATCGGCAAGGAGTAGAGCGCGCTGAGACGGTCACTGGTGAGCACGTCTTCCGGCGGCCCGAACGCCTGGATGTAGCCATCCTTGAGCAGCGCCACGTGCGTGCAGACACGGAAGGCATGGTCGGGCACGTGGGTAGTGAGCACCACGCCGTAGCCGTCGCGCGCCAGGCCGGCAACGATCTCGAGAACGCGTGCCTGGTTACCCAGGTCGAGATTGGCGGTCGGCTCGTCGAGCAGCAGGTACGAGGACTGCTGCGCCAAGGCGCGGGCGATGAGCGCGAGCTGTCGCTCGCCCCCGCTCACCTGGTGAAGCGGCCGCTCAGCCAGGTGCGCAAGACCGACGCGCTCCAGGGCATTCCAAGCCAGCTCGCGATCGCCTCGGCTCGGGGTGCCCAGCGGGTTCAGGTGCGGCGTGCGTCCCATCAGCACGACGTCGAAGACTGTGAAGGGGAAGACGAGGGTCGTTGTTTGGGGGACGTAGGCGATGCGCCGGGCTACCTCCGAGCGCGACAGTGCCCGCAGGTCTTTGCCGTCCAGCGTGATCGTCCCTCGGTACGACCGGTGAATGCCGAGCAGGCAGCGGAGCAACGTGGTCTTGCCCGAGCCATTCGGGCCGAGGATAGCGACGGTCTGCCCGGGACCGGCTCGGAACGAGACCCTGTTCAGTATCCGGTCGCCCCCCGGGTACGCGAACTCGAGCCCCTCGACGATGAGCGTCATACCCACCCCTGGCGTGCGCGCGCGAGCAGCGCGATGAAGAATGGTGCCCCAATCAGTGCGGTCAGGATCCCGAGCGGAATCTCGGCGCTGGTCGCACTGCGGGCGATGGTATCGATGGCGATCAGGAAGGAGCCGCCCAAGAGAAAGGAAGCCGGCAGGAGAGCAGGCGCGTTCGGTCCGACGACGGCCCGCGCCAGGTGAGGCACTACGAGCCCGACCCAACCGATGATGCCGCTGAGGCTGACAGCCGCCGCAGTCATCAGCGTGGCGCAGGCCACAACCACCAGCCGGGTGCGCACCAGATCGATGCCCAAGGCGGTCGCCTCCTCGTCGCCGAGCGACAGCACGTTGAGACGCCAGCGAAGCGCCGCGAGGACGACCAGACCGACCGCGACGGGCACTACTACCGGCAGATCGCGTACCGTGGCTTTCCCGAGCCCACCCATAAGCCAAAAGGTGATGGCTGGAAGTGTCGTGAGGGGATCTGCAAGATACTGGGTGATCGAAATCAGGGCTTGAAAGAAGGCCGAGATCACCACTCCGGCGAGAATAAGCAGTACCAGCGAGCCGCTGCCCAACGAGCGAGCAGCGAGATAAGCACCGGCGACCGCGAGCAGGCCGAAGGTAAAGGCAGACGTCTGCACGGCGACCCAGGGCAAGCCGAGGAGCAAGGCCAGGGCCGCGCCGAACCCGGCGCCTGAGGTGACGCCGAGCAGGCCAGGCGAGGCGAGCGGGTTCTTGAAGAGGCTCTGGTAGGCCGCGCCTGACACGGCCAGTGCCCCGCCGACGATCGCCCCCGCGGCCACGCGTGGCACCCGTACCTCGAGCACCACGGTCGTCATCGTGTCGGGCGGGGCCTCCGTCGCTGGCAGAAGCGCCGATACCAGGATGCGGAGCACGACTACGGGGCTGATCGGATACCGACCGATGAGCAAGGAGACGAACCCGACTGCGAGGAGCAGGACCAGCAGCGCCAGCAGGCGTGGACCGGCGCTCCCTCCACGCTGCGCTCGTGTCCTGGCGGCGACGTCTTTGAGCGGCTGTTCGATTGCCCCGGTCAAAGCGACTCGGTAACGCGTCTCACTCCCAACGCGGTTGGCTCGCCCGCCCGCGCCCCGCATATACCCTCCAACAAGCCGATACTGTACCGTATCCGCCGCCCCCTGACCATGGGTATCCGCAGAGCGCCCCGGGCATGCGTTGCCGATCGGCAACAGCAGGTGCGAAGCCGTTGTCTCGCCCGCAGGTCTTCAGCACCCGCCCTCGGGTTATCGTGAGGGTTGGCCGGCTGTTCCGCCACCGGTACCAGCAAAGCGGCGCATTCCCCGGTATCCGTACATGTTGACAGTTGGATCGGCTCGCTCCGAGACTTAGCAGAGCGGTGCGTGAACTGTACCCCGGCAGAGGAACCGCTTTCCGCTCGGTCTGGGGAGGTCGGCGATGTGCGAACGCTACCAGTTACGCTTTACGCACACGTTTCTCCGCCAGGTGCTCTCGTTGCCCGCCACGACGCAGCAGCAGATCGAGCGCAGGACACGCGAGCTCCAGGAGAACCCGCATTCAGATGGGTCGCACAAGCAGCGACTCGAGCGTTACCCCGACGTGTACCGGCTCAAGGTGAACAAGTACCGGGTCTTCTACCGTATTCGGGACTGCGGCGTGGATCTCCTAGCCGTCGAGCACCGCAAGGACGCCTACCGGCAAGAGCGCCTTCCCGAGAGCGCCGACTACATCGTCGTGCTCGAAGATCCGGAGAGCGAGGAGTTGGCTACCCGGCTCGCCACCGGAGACGGGACGAATCCGACGGACGCGTATGTAACCTCCACCCCAGACAATGGTATCCCCATCCTCTCGACGGAGGGCACGACCGACGGCGCGAGCCAGCACGCATCCACCGAGTCCCGACCGCTTCCGCGTCCCATCACCCCGGAGCTGCTGCAACGGCTGCGGATCGAGAGCGTGCACTGGCCGGCCCTGCTGGAGTGCGCGACGGAAGATGGGTTTCTCAGGGTGTTGGGTACGATCCCTGAACGACAAGCGCAGCGCCTGCTGGATGCGGTCTGTGGTCAGCCGCTCGACCCGCTGCTCGACGAGTCGACCTACGTCGTCGGCGAGGGCGAGACGCTCGAGGGGCTGATCGCCGGGCGAGGGCGGCTCCGGCTCGATCTCGACCCGCAGCAACTCCAGGTGCTCGAGCAGATCCGGAGCCAGTCCGGGCCATTCATCGTGACCGGCGGGCCCGGAACCGGGAAGACCGTCGTCGCTTTGTACGCGGCCGGCGTGCTGCTCGAGCGGCTGCGGGCCGACGGCGTGCGCGAGCCTCGCCTCCTGTACGTCACCTATACGCGGACGCTCGCGTCTACGGCGCACCGGATCCTGCGCGAGCTACTGGAGACTCGCGACTGGCTCTCGGTCTCCGTCGTGACGCTCGATCAAGAAGTGCAGCGGCTCTGGGGGGCAGGCCAGCCAGGATTCATCGAGCAAGGGACACTGCGCCAGCTCATCCGCCGGGCACGTCATGAGGCCTTCACGCGCCTGTTGAGTCCCGACCCTCGAGAAGACCAGCGGCTCGCCCAGAGCCTGCGAGGGCCGACCGACCTGTACCTGATCGACGAGATCGAGGAGGTCATCGTCGGGCGCGGCCTGCGCTCCCTCGACGAGTACCTGGCTGCCGACCGCACCGGCCGGCGCCTGCCGCTCAACGAGACCCAGCGCCGGGCCATCTGGCGAGTCTACGAACACCTGAGCGACTTGCTCCTCCAGGAGGACGTGCTCCTCTCTAGCCAGCGGCGCCTGCACGCGCTCGACCTCGTCGTCGCCGACCCGGCAGTGGAGCGCTACGACGCCGTCATCGCGGACGAGGTGCAGGACTTCGACCTCGTCGGGCTGCGGCTGCTAGCGGCGCTGTGCCGCGATCGGCGCTTCCTGGTACTCGTCGGCGACAGCAGCCAGTCGCTCTACCAGCGGACATTCCGCTGGAAGCTGGTCGAGCAGGAACTCGGCGACGTCGTCCGTCTCCGACTCACGACCGGCCACCGCTGCCCGCCGGAGATCGTCCAGGCAGCCAGGGCCTACCTGGCCTACGTTCCGGGCAGCGAGGCCGACGGCGACCTGGTGGAGGCCCATCGCAAGCGGGCTGGCAAGGCCGGGCCGCTGCGCATCCTCGTCGAGGAGTGGGGTGCCCGGATCCCGCTCCCGCACGACCAGATGACCACGGTACCGGCCTGGTCGTTCCCGCTCATCGAGGCGCTCCGAGAGCAGCGCGAGTCGCTTCGGGTTCCCGCCAGCCGCTGCGCGGTGCTGGCCCCGACGAACGAGTTCGCGGCCGACGTGTCCTCGGTCTTGCACCTGCACGGCGAATCGAACGAGCTGGTCACGCATGGCCGCGCCGTGACGAGCGCGAACTCGGTGAAAGTCCTGACCTGGCACAACGCGAAAGGGCTGGAGTTCGACCTGGTCGTCGTACTGCTGCCGGACTGGGAGCCGCCCCCGGTAAGCTGGAGCCAGGTACCGGCTGAAGAGGTTCGAGAGAGTGTCGAGGCCTGGCGCCGGGTACCGTACGTCGCGATGAGCCGGGCCACGCGTTCGCTCGTGGTTGTCTGCCCGGCCGCTGGCACGTCGCCACTCCTCGACGGCTTCTCGGACGAGCTGTGGGAGTCCCGTCGCTGGTCTGCCGGGCCAGCGGTTTCGGGCAGGGTCGACCTGCCGTTCTGACGAGGCCGGTGTCCGCGGCGCGAGCTAGCTGGCTGCCGGTCGGTCGGAAGCGCACGGTGGGCTCCCGACCATCCCCGGGGGCGCGCCGTCGCCCCGGAGGAAGCGCAAGTCGGCATCGACCATCCGCTCGATCATCTCCTCGAAGCTGACTGTCGGCTCCCAGCCGAGCACCGCGCGCGCCTTGCTCGCGTCACCGACGAGCAGGTCGACCTCGGCGGGGCGGATCAGCAGCGGATCGACGACCACGTAGTCGCGCCAGTCGAGCCCGACGCAGCCGAAGGCGATCTCGCAGAGCCGCCGTACCGAGTGGGTGCGCCCGGTGGCGATCACGAAGTCGTCTGGCTGGTCTTGCTGGAGCATCAGCCACATGGCGCGCACGTAGTCGGGGGCATAGCCCCAGTCGCGCTGGGCGTCGAGGTTACCCAGCCGCAGCTCCCGGGCCAACCCCAGCTTGATCTTGGCTACCCCGTGCGTCACTTTGCGGGTGACGAACTCTAGCCCGCGTCGCTCGGACTCGTGGTTGAACAGGATGCCGGAGACGGCGAAGAGATCGTAGCTCTCCCGGTAGTTGACCGTGATCCAGTGGCCGTAGACCTTGCTGACGCCGTACGGCGAGCGCGGGTAGAACGGCGTCGTCTCGCGCTGCGGCACCTCGCGTACCTTGCCGAACATCTCCGACGAGCTGGCCTGGTAGAACTTGGCATCCGGCTTTACCAGCCGGATCGCCTCCAGCATCCGAGTAACGCCCAGGGCCGTGAACTCGCCGGTCAATACCGGTTGCTGCCAGGAGGTGGGCACGAAGGACTGGGCGGCCAGGTTGTAGACCTCGTCCGGCTGGTACTGCTTGACGATCTCGATCAGCGAGAGCTGGTCGAGCAGGTCCCCCTGCACCAGCTCGATCTTGTCCAGCAGGTGCGCGATGCGGCCGACCGTCTCCGTACTGCTCCGCCGCTGCATTCCCACCACGCGGTAGCCCTGCTCGAGCAGGAACTCCGCGAGGTAGGAGCCGTCCTGCCCGGTGATGCCGGTGATCAGCGCTGTCTTCATCCCCGCCCCTGTACTCTCACTGTGCTTCGCCCCCGGCTGCCGAGCGGTCGTGCCTCCTGCCTTCGCCGCGCCGGTATCATCCGTGTCCACGTCGCATCACCAGTCGATCGCCCCGGTGGCCACGAGCCACCGTCCTGCTAGTCAACCCAGTGTACCGGATCGCCATAACCGCTGGTGCCGGCCAGGTACGATCGATGCGCCCAGCCCCCTGTCTCCATGTAGGGGGTATGCTCGTCCACGCCCACACCTGGTTCATCCTGGTTGACGCGGCGGCGCAGGGTATGAGGAGCGAGGTTCGTCGGGCGACGGCCGCGCGCGTTCGGGTCGCATCACCAGCCAGGTGCCTAGGATCACGACCAGGCCGCCAGCGACGATCGGGAGCGTCAGGCGCTCGCCCAGGATCGGGATAGCCAGCAGGATCACGGCCAGAGGCTGCACGTAGAGATACACGCTAGCCCGGGTCGCTCCCACGAGCGCCAGTCCCCGGTTCCAGGTGAGGTACGCCACGCCGGTGCAGACCAGCCCCAGGAAGGCCGTCACAGCCACCGACTCGACGGTGAATCGCGGCACCCGCCCGGTCGCCAGTTCGGCCAGGGCCAGCGGCAGCAGGGTCACCGTGCCGGCGAGCACCACGTGGGTGGTGGCGACGAGCGGCGGCCAGCGGTGTAACACCTCGCGGCCGATCAGCGTGTAGGCCGTCCAGGCGATCGTGGTCGAGAAGGCCAAGAGATTGCCGATCCAGGCGCCGCCCAGGCTGCCCTGGGTCGTTGCCAGGGTGAGCCACGCCGCGCCGGCCAGCGCGACGGCGATGCCGGCCGCGCGCCGCGGGCCGATCGTCTCTTTCAGGAAGAGGCGGGCCCCGACCGCGGTCATCACCGGGTACGGCAACGACAGCAGCGAGGCGGTCGTGGCGGTCGTCCAGTTGAGCGCCAGGTTGAGCCCGATGTAGAAGTAGCCGACGCCGAGCGCTCCGAGCAGGCCGAGCCAGCGCCACTCGTCCCAAGGAAGAGACAGCCGCTGCCGGGCGAGCCGGACGCAGCCGACGAGCAGTGCTGTGGCGAGCACAGCGCGCAGGAACCCCAGCGTCAGCGGCGGCATCGCGTCGACGATCAGCTTGGTGCCGACGAACGAGGCGCCCCACATCACGGCGGTGAAGGTGAGCAGGAGATGCCCGGCCAGCTCCGTGGTGGCCGGTGGCCGGGTATCGGTCGCCTGCGTCGCTGCCGGATCGCTCACCCTAGCCCTCTCATGTCGGTCCTTGCGCCGCGCTCGCCCAGGCACGGCGAGCGCGGCGCGAAGGCATGCTAGACTGGACGTAGAGTGTGGCCAGACGGCCGGTCGAGCGCAAGAGCGAACCGGCTTCGTCGCGACCGGAGACCCGGGATGAGCAGGCGCTTCGCCAGGTACTTTACGGTCGAGGAGGCGCGGGCGCTCGTTCCCCGGTTGCGCGGCCTCTTGACCGCGATGCAGGCCGAGAAGCAGCAGATCGACCGGGAGGCGCTGGCGCTGCAACGCCTGACGCCGCTCGTGCAGCAGAACGGCCATGCCGTCGAGGCCCTGCACCACGAGCGCCGGCTGGCGGAGCTCGTGCGGGCGCTTCGCCAGAAGCTCCGGGTGATCAACGAGCTGGGCGTCGAGGTCAAGGATCTGGACCTGGGCCTGGTCGACTTCCCCAGCCTGCGCGACGGCCGCGAGGTCTACCTCTGCTGGAAGGTGGACGAGCCGACGGTCGAGTACTGGCACGAGCTGGATGCCGGCTACCGCGGCCGCCAGCCCCTAGAGTGACACGGCACGACCAGAACGCGGAGCGTCCTCTGCGTTTCGCGCGTGCGTTGCAGTCGGATCAGCCACTGCGAGCTTCGGCCCGGCTGCACCGGTACTGATGATCGACGATCGACTCAACCGGCGACCTCGCCGAACAGGTGTTGGAGTATGCGGATCCGCTGCCCACGCACCACTCGAGCCGTCGATCGCGCTATCAGGCAGGCTGCTTGGGAAGGACACGCAGGATCAGCCACAGGAGCGCGAGCGCGCCGACCAGAGCGACCGTCAGAGAGCCGATCCAATTCACTGCTTCCAGGCCGAGCCACTCCATCAACCAACCACCGACCACTCCGCCCAGTATGCCGACGGCCACTGCCCCGATGATTCCCCACCGCTGGCGCGGAACGCTACGGAACATCACGATGTAGGCAAGCACTCCTGCGACTGCACCGATCAGCAGGAACAACAGCGTTTCGCGCATCGCCATCACTCCTCGCTTTCCCTCCTACTCGACTCGATGCGCTTACACTATGCGCGCCCTGCACCATCGTCAAGACCCCACCGCACAGCCGAGACCCGGCTTGTCCCTCGCGCCCCCGGTACGCGCCAGACCAACCGCCGTCGCTGCCTGTGTTCCGGGCAGCTCGATGATTTGCAGGCGCCGTCACCGGCTCGGTCAGGCATGCTCCAGGTCGACTCGCAACAGCGGCAGTGTCCGCCCTGGGATGCTACCCGAAGGCACCGTACCGATCAGCTCGGCGCCCATCGCCCGGTAGAACGGCTCAGCGTTGGGGTCGCTGTGGACCAGCATCGCGCGGTAGCCCAGGCGCTTGGCGGTGGTGATAGCGTGCTCCATCAGCCGGCGGCCGTAGCCCCGGCCGATCGCGTCCGGCTCGACGAACAGCGCGCTCAGCTCCACCTCGCGCTCGTTCACCGGCTCCAGCAGGTAGAAGCCGGCCACCCGGCCCTCCGCCTCCAGCACGTAGGCCGGGTAGCGCGCGAGCCGCTCGGGCGATAGCGCCAGCTCAGCGGCTGCGGCGGCCATGAAGGACTCATCGTAGCCCCAGTACGCCTTCGAGCGCAGCGAGAGCGCCGTCAGCGCCTCCGCTTCGCCCGGCTCGGCCCGCCGGATCGTCGACTGCCCGGTCGAAGCCCGCTCGGGCATCCCTCGCCTCCCTCCTGCCCCTCACGACCGAACCGGGACGATGATACGCCCTCACGCAGCGGGTCTCGGAGCGACCGGTGCGCGAGTCGGCGCTGCTCCTAGAGCGCGCTGCGGTCGGAAGCGCGGAGCCGCCGGCAGGAGAGGACCGTGGCGAGCAGCACGGCGAGGTAGCAGGCAGCGATGGCCATCCCCATCGCCGGCCAGGGGAGGCTGAGCACGAAGCCAGGCATCCGCCAGGCCGTGATGACGACCGTTGGGATCGCCATCACCAGCGCCAGGATCGTGCTCACCGCGAGGAGGAAGGCGTTCTGGGCCATCACCACCTGCCGCGCCCAGCCCGGCGAGAGCCCGACCGCGATCAGGCTGCCCAGGTACCGCCGCATGGTTGCCACCTGGGCGCGCGAGAGCGCGATGCTACCCAGCAGCACGACCAGCATCAGGCCGGCGGCTCCAGCGAAGAGCGCCTGCGGCACGATGAGCTCACGACGCTCGTAGATCCGGACCTGAGAGGGGTCCAGGCCGGCGTCCAGCACCGCCTGTCGCGCCGCCTGGGCTTCGGTGTCCGGGATCCCGGTGAAGAGCAGGCCCCCATCGCTGACCGGCAGCCCGAGCCGCTCCGCGGTGGCGGCCAGCATCACCCCATTATGGCTGTGTCTCCATCCAGGATAGATGCGAACGGCGAGTGCCCGGAGCCGTACCTCCCGCTCGTCGTAGACCAGCGTGCGCTCGCCGCTCTCCTCGCCGTCCCAGGCGAGCATGCCGCCCCCGGCCAGCAGCGCCGCTTCCTCAGCCGTCAACGAGCGGCCGAGCAGGCGGCCCACGTCGTCCACCGTGTCCAGCACCAGAATGATCCCTAGGTCATGCCGCATCATGACGAGGATACCCTGCTCCCCGAGATAGCGCAGGTGCACCGGCGGGTCGTACCCGCCCAGCCGGTCGTGCACCACTGCCGGTATCCCTGCCGATGGCCCTCCACTCACCAGAAGCTGGCCGGGTGCGACCGGTGGGATGCGCTGCTGCTCGTTGGTCGCGATCAGGGTCTCGATCAAGCCGAGGTAGCCCAGGGAGAGGCCGAGCACCGCGGCTAGCACGGTGACGGTGACGGCGCCGCGAGCGCGCTCGTGTTCGAGGTGCCGTCGAGCGAGCCGGAGGCGCGGATCTTGACGTGGGAACAGGGGCAACACCCACTCCAGCGCCTCCGGTACTAGGAGCAGCACGGTGGCGGCTACCGTCCCGGCAAGCACCATCGCCTCCTCGACCCTGTCCAGCCGGGAGACCAGCACGATCGAAACGCAGGCGACGAGCACTGCCAGGCCGTGACGCACGTTCGCGAGGTGGCGACGACGCCGCGACGTCTCAGGCTGCCCCTGATGGGCTGCCGGGTCCTGGATCGGAGGCTGCTCGCCCAGTGCCAGCCAGGCCAGCGCGGTGCCGGCCACACAGGCGGCGACCGCCCCCACCGCCAGCCGGGCGACTGGGTCGATCAGGCTCGGGAACGGCGAGAGCTCCTGTGCCCGCAGCTCGAACTCCTCGATGACGAGCCTGCCGGCAAGCCCGATCCCCAGGCCCAAGGCCAGCCCAGCCACGAGCGCGACCAGTATCCAGCCGCTCACCGCCACGCCGAGCGCGAGCGCGGCGCGGGCCGGCGACAGCCCTAAGGCCACCAGAAGCCGGCCGCTACGCCGCAGTCGTCGCTGGCCCAGGACAAAGACCGCCAGCGAGGCGAGGGCAGGCAGCAGCAGCGACGGCACCGTGTAGCTCCCCGGCAGCCGCTCGACCCAGGACCGCGGCGCGGCGCTTCGCACCTGCGCGGGGTCCTGGATCACCTCCGCCAGGGTGTGGGCCACCTCGCCTGTCGGCAGCTCCAGCTCCTGGGCGAGCTCCGCGCTCACCGAGTCGATCACCCGCTGGCGCTCACCCCCCTCCCAGTAGAGCACCGGAACGGCGCTGACGCGCGGGAAGGCCTGCAGGGCTGCCTCGCCGATCGTCCCGAACGTGCCCGGCGCCGCCAGGATCTCGTGGTAGTCGCCGTAGCGGTCGTCGACGAGCCCGACGACCTGGAACTGCTCGTGGCCGGCCAGCACGGGCAAGACGTCGCCGGGGGAGGCCAGCGCTCCCCGCCTGGTTCGCGCGACGGTGACTTCACCCGGGCGCTCGGGCCAGCGGCCGGCGAGCAGCACATAGCGGCCGGGGAATGGAGCACGTGACCAGTCGGTCTCGAAGTACCAGGTGCGTGGCGGATTCGCCTGAGCCGGTCGGATGTCGTCTACAGAGATCAGAAGCACCATCGCCTCGGAGGCACCCCCGGCCAGCGCCGCCGCCTCGATCGTGCGCACCAGCCCGGCATCCTGAGGCTCGAGCGACGTTACCCGGCTCAGATTGGCGGTAAATTCGAAGCGCCCCAGGTCGCGCTCGACCACCTGCTCGCCCGTGAGGGTGTAGGCGCTCATCAGGATATAAGCGGCGACCACCGTCGCAGCGATCGCCGCCAGGAGCCAGGAGGAAGCCGCCAGCGACCGGTTGCGCATGAACCGGTGCCCGAGCCGGAGGGAGAGAGCGAGCGAGGGGCGCAGGCGGATCCCGGACGGGCGGGAGCTCCGGGGCACTCCACCTCGCCCGCGTCCGGATCGGCGCTGGAGCGGTCGCCTGCTGGGCATTCGCTCAGACCCTCGCCACCTCGCGCCGGCTCAGGCGCCCATCGACCATCTCGTAGACGGTATCGGCGTACTCCTGGCACAGGGGATCGTGCGAGCAGACCACCGCCAGCGTGCCCTGTTCGCAGAGCGCGCGGATGAGCGCGAATAGCGCCCGCGAGTTGGCCGAGTCGAGCGAGCCGGTGGGCTCGTCGGCCAGCAGCACCCGGCGCTGCCCGGCGAGCGCCCGGGCGATGCCGACCCGCTGGCGCTGCCCGCCTGAGAGCTGGCTGGGCAGGCGGTCTGTTAGGCCCCCGAGCCCGACCCGCTCCAGCTCGGCCAGCGCGGCCGCTCGGGCCTGCTCGAGCGGCACCCCGCGCACCTCCAGCGGCAGCGCCACGTTCTCCCAGGCGGTGAACTCCTCGATGAGCTGGTGGTCCTGGAAGACCACGCCCACCGTCTCCAGCCGCAGCCGTGCTCGCCCGGCCTCGTCCAGCGCGCCGACGTCGACACCGGCCACGTGGATCGTGCCGCTATCGGGCACGTCCAGCCCGGCGATCAGGTTGAGCAGGGTGGTTTTGCCCGATCCGCTGGGGCCGAAGATACAGACGAACTCGCCAGCCCGCGCGGCGAACGAGACCTCGCGCACCGCGTGGACGGTCTCCGCCGGTGTGACGAACGCCCGGCTGACCCGGTCCACCCGCAGCAGCTCGGGCCTGGCCGAGCTTTGAGCTGCTTCTCGCGAGCGCGTGTGGTTCTCCATGAAAACCCCTCGCCGCTCTCGGTCTTGTCGTTCGTGTCTATCGGTGAGCGGTGGCCGTCCCCCAGAGGCAGTTGAACGAATCTTAGCGGCCTCACGCCAGGTCCGTCAATGGCTGGCTTCTTCCATGCGAGTACTAGGGCGGACGCCCACGACCGCAGCGCGGGTCGCTCGCGCGTGAGTCGCTGCCGCGGCGGGCGCGGGCTCAGGTTCCGCCTCTCCTGTTCGTAGGGGCGACCGGCTGGTCGCCCCGCGCAGTGATGGGAGCGGTGAGGCCGCACCGGGTTGTCGCACGTGTCGTAGACTGAGACCCAGGGGATGCACCGTACCGATGAGACGAATGCTGACGCCGGCTCGAATCGCCCGCACGCTCGCAATGGTGCTCTGTCTGGCCAGTGCGGCCTGCGCGCTGCCGGGCCGTCGCGCCGGGCCGGAGCTGCCGGAGGCGCCTGCGACTATGAACTTGACCAGCCCCGCCTTCGCCGAGGGGGCAGCGATCCCTCAGCGCTTCACCTGCGACGGCGAGGACATCTCGCCTCCGCTCTCCTGGTCGGACCCACCCGAGGGGACGCGCGCCCTCGCCCTTGTCATGGACGACCCCGACGCGCCCGGCGGCACCTTCACCCACTGGCTCGTCTACGACCTGCCGGCGGATGCCCGCTCGCTACCCGAGGGCGTGCCGGCGGGGCGAGAGCTGCCGGGCGGCGGGAAGCAGGGCGAGAACGACTTCGGCCGGACCGGCTACGGCGGCCCCTGCCCGCCGCGCGGCGAGCAGCACCATTACCGTTTCACGCTCTACGCGCTCGATGCCCCGCTCGGCCTGCCAGCAGGTGCGGATCGAGCAGCGGTGCTTGAGGCGATCGCCGGCCACGCGCTGGCTCGCGGGGTGCTCACTGGCACCTATCGCCGGGGCGAGTAGCGCACGGCCGGTGGCCGTGGTACACCACAGATCCGGCGGGCCGTAGGGGAGGCTACGTTCAGCCAGGCGGGCAGATGGGAGAGCAGAGCCAGCGAGGACGACCTGGGGCGTTGCGCCCGCCCGAGGAAGTCCGGTCGATGTTCGACCGGATCTCGCGGCGCTACGACCTGATGAACCGGCTGATGACCGGCGGGCGCGACGTGGCCTGGCGCCGGCTGGCGGCGCGCGAGGCGCTGGCCGGCGGCCGCAGTTGCGTCCTCGACGCCGCCAGCGGTACCGGGGATCTAGCCATCGAGCTGGCGCGCCAGGGTGCCGCGCGGGTGGTCGCAGTCGACTTCTCGCGCGAGATGCTGCGCAGCGCAGCGGAGAAGCTCCGCCGGCTGGGACATCCCCACATCGAGCTGGTCTGCGCGGACGCGATGCGCCTGCCCTTCCCCGACGCGACCTTCGACGCCTGCACCATCGGCTTCGGCCTGCGCAACTTGCCGGACTACCAGGCCGGCATCGCCGAGATGGCGCGGGTGCTGCGGCCGGGCGGGCGGCTAGTGATCCTGGAGACCACGCCGGTGCGGCAGCAGTGGCTGGCGCCGCTCTTCCATCTCTACTTCGACCGGGTCGTGCCCCTCATCGGCGGGCTGGTCAGCGGCGATCGCGACGCCTACGGCTACCTGCCGCGCTCGACGGGCGCCTTCCCCGACGCCGAGACGCTGGCCGGCATGCTGGCCGGCGCCGGGCTCGCCGAGGTGCGCTTCCGGCGGCTGATGCTGGGCACGGTGGCCCTGCACGTGGCGATTCGGCCATGCGCCGCGATCTGAGCAACGCAGCTCAGACCCAACCGGCGGGCGATCCTGGCAGCCTCCCTCACCCCGGTTTCGCCAGCCATCCCCGCCGTGAGCCGGATCAGAACGATAGGCTAGGCATTGTGCCGCTTCCCCACCGACCGAGCCAGTCGTCTGCAGCTCACTCCCCCACAGACCATCCGGTAGGGATGACCGGCCGGTCATCCCTACCGTCCAGTAGTCAGCGCCTTCAAGGGCGTGAGGCGGGCACGCGCGGGCGGAGTCACCGAGACGGCTCATCCCGTGGTATCAGCCCCAGCTCGCGCAGCGCCGCCTCCAGCGTGTCGAGATCCTGCTCGACGGTGGCGAAGGCGGCCAGGTACGGCTCCGGCGTGGTCAGGTCCACCCCAGCGTCGCGCAGCAGGTCGAGCGAGTCTTTGGAGGAGCCGGCGGCCAGGAACGCCAGGTAACGGCGGCGTGCATCCTCGTCGCCGGAGAGCACCGCGCGCGCCAGCGCGGTGGCCGCCACCAGCCCGGTCGCGTACTGGAACACGTAGAAGCCGCGGTGGAAGTGCGGCACCCGGCTCCACTCGTGGGCCACCTGCTCGTCCACTACGAGATCCGGTCCGCAGTACTCGCGCAGCAGCCGGCCATACTCCCGCGTCATCCAGTCGGGGCTCAACCCCTCACCCCGCTCGACCGCCTGGTGCGTGAGCAGTTCGAACTCGGCGAAGAGCGTCTGGCGCCAGAGCGTAGTGCGGAACGTTTCGAGCGCGTCGTTGACCAGCGCCGCCCGCTCGCGCGGGTCGCCGGTGATGTCCAGCAGGTGAGCGGTGAGCAGCCGCTCGTTGAACGTGGAGGCGACTTCGGCCACGAAGATCGTGTACTGCGAGGTCGGGTGCGGCTGGGCTCGCGAGGAGAAGTAGGAGTGCATCGCGTGGCCGACCTCGTGGGCCAGCACGAACACTTCGCGGAGCGTCCCGTTCCAGTTGAGCAGGATGTACGGGTGAACGCCGTAGACACCTAGGCTATAGCCGCCCGAGCGCTTGCCTGGCGTCTCGTGGACGTCGACCCAGCGGGAATGCAGACCCTGGCGCAGCGGCTCGGTGTACTCCGGGCCCAGCGGCTGCACGGCTGCGAGAACCAGGTCACGGGCTTCGGCGTACGTATAGGTCCGCTCTGGGCGCTCGACCAGCGGGACGTAGAGGTCGAAGGCCCGCAGCTCGTCGAGCCCGAGCGCCTGCTTGCGCAGGCGGAGGTAGCGCTGCAGCAGCGGCGCGTGCTGTCGCACGAGCTCGATGAGTGTGGTGTAGACCTCGAGCGGGATGGCGTTCGGGTACAGCGCGGCCTGAAGCGCCGACTCGTAGCGGCGAGCGCGCGCGTAGAAGACGTCCGCCTGTGTGCTCCCGGCGAGCAGCGCACCGAGCGTGTGGCGATGGGCCAGGTATGGCGCGTGGAACACCTCGTACGCCTGCTGGCGTACCTGCCGGTTCCGTCGCTCGAGGAGCAGGAGGTAGCGGCCCTTGGTCAGCTCGATCTCGGTACCGTCCTCGTCGATGACGACGCCGTAGCGGATGTCGGCGTTGTCGAGGAAGGTGAAGGCATTTGACGGCGCGCGGGCGAGCTCGGCCGTCTCGGCCAGCAGCTCCTCGACCTCCGCCGAGCGGGTGTGCGGGCGCATCCGGATCGTCTGCTCGATCTCGCGTCGGAAGGGTGCCAGCCCTGGCTCTTGCTCCAGGAAGGCGCGGAGCTCGTCGTCGGTGAAAGCCAGCAGCTCGGGCGCGATCCAGGCGGCGGCGCGGCTGGCAGCCACCGCCAGCGACATCGCCTGCTCGTAGCGCTGGACCGCCTCGGGGTCGCGCGTGTCCTGGTCCCGGGCCAGGAGCGCGTAGGCGAAGAGCTTCTCGACGCGCTGGTCGATCTCGTCGGCCAGCGTGAGCACGGCCAGGATCTGCTGGGCGCCCTGCCGCAGCGTGCCGCGCATCCCCTCTAGCCGGGGCAGTTCGGCCAGCACGGCCTGCCGCTCGGCCTCCCAGTCGGCCGGGGTCGGGTAGAGATCGGCCAGTTCCCAGCGCTCCTCGATCGGAATCTGCTCGCGCGTGAGCTGCTGCACCATGCTCATTCCTCCCAGCGGATGACTACGATCGCCATGTCGCGCCCCAGTGTACCTGCCGGGGCCAATAAACCAGAACGAAGGTACCATGGCATCCGACGGCGATGTGATGGATAATGAGCACAGGGCATGGCACTGTGGGAAGCTGTTATTACCAGTTCACGACCGTGCTTTCAGTCCCCATCGCGGCGTACCTGAAGGTTGTGGTCGACTTTTCCACTGACCCGGCGAGGATCATCACTGCTTTCCCGACCAACCGCATTCATCAGGGGGAGGAACAGCTATGGCCGGGAACGATTGGCTAGCCTTTGAATATCATCCCAGGATCCCGTCTCCCGAGGAACTGGCCGAACGGCTGCGAGTGTCACGCATCACTGTGACCTACAACCCATTAGCGGATGAGTTACTCGTGCTCTGGGATCTCCCGGCGAAACCAGCAGTTAGTGTCTTTTTCGATGATCCTGACTGGCTCGCCTATCGGCTAGATCCGGACACGCACGATGTGGTGGGCTTCCATATTCTGGACTACCTGCACCGGGCCGTTCGCGAGTACCCAGAACTTTTGGAGCTGGCCGAGCCGGCAGAGATTCCTGCGGAACTGGTCGAAAGAGCGTATCAGAACGTACCGGAGGAGGAACACGCGCGCGCTGCCGTGCGCGTCCTTGCTTGCCTGGCTGCATCGAGCTAGTTCCTCGCTGTGACTCCACAGGCATCAACGGTGCTGCATTCCCGGGGCTGAGCTGTGCTGGCCGGAGCGTTTTCGCAGCTCGCCGCCCGTACCGTATCGGACGCCGTCAGACGCGTACCGTCCAGTATGAGGTAGCCTCCGAAATCTGACAGGTCTCCACTCCAACCTCTCTTCGCCCAGCGCGAGAAGATGAAGATGAGGCAGGGTGCGAGAAACCGCCGTTTGCTCCTTAGCAGCGAGCCCGTCGGGTGAGACGGGGATCTGGCTGCGCTCAGCGCGATGGCTCGATGCCAGACATAACTATTTGCACCGCGCGTTTTCGCTGCTCGTGATCCAGGTCACCCGGCAGGCTTGGCTCGCAGGGTGCTCCGTGTGGCATCGCACGAGTGATTATTGTAAAGTTCAACCCAGCGATTGTTCCCCGAATCGGAGTTGGTGTGCATACAGAAGGAGGCCCAGGATGGCTGAGACACGACAGAACGTGGCCGAGACTCGACCGCAGGAGGCGGCGCCCGCGCGGGCGACTGACCTCGTGACCGAGCATGGGCGCACGACGATCGCGGACGACGTGGTGGCCAAGATTGCGGCCATCGCGGCCAGAGAAGTTCCGGGTGTGCACGAGCTGGTCTCGCAAGGAGTCGGTGGGACGTTGAGCGGGCTGACCCAGCGCGTTGCTGGCGGTGGGGGCGACAACATCGGCACGCAGGGCGTCAGCGTGGAAGTCGGACAGCGCGAGGCGGCCGTGGACCTGCGCATGATCGTCGACTACGGCGTGAGCATCCCCCAGGTGGCAGACGCCGTCCGGCGGAACATCCGGAACCGGGTCAACTCGATGACCGGACTCACCGTCCGCGAGGTGAACATCGACGTGACCGATCTGTACTTTGCTCAACAGCAACAACAGACCGACACACGTGTCCAGTAGGTGCGAAGGGCGGCCGTGATGCCTGAGCATGCAGCGCTCGATGAGATCGTGATCGCGCGAGCGGTTGCGGCCGCCGTCCAGCGGGTGCCAGGGGTTGCCGGGATCGGCCAGGGGCGGCACGCAACGGCGACCTATGGCCCGAACCAGGTGATTCGTGGTGTCGGCGTCACCCGTGCGCGTGGTCCGCTGGATATCGACATCCATCTCACCGCCGCCTATGGGGCTGCAGTCGATCTGCCGGGGCTCGCCGAGCGGGTACGAGAGGCAGCCCGTGCGGCCCTCGACGATCTCGGTGTGGAGGAAGTGGGTCGTATCGACGTGACAGTCGAGGACCTGCGCGTCGGAGGAGAGCAGCCATGAATATCTTCAACCGTCTGCTCGCCCTCGTCGTCTCGGCCCTGCTGGTCATCGCGGCCGGCGCTGTGCTGCTCGTCATGCTCGGGCTCGCCGAGCCGGCTTCTCTGTCCCCCGCCCCGTGGTTCACTGATCGGCTCGAGGACTTCGCTGCCTTGACCGGCAGCGACCGTGCCTGGACGATCACCGTCGCTGCCGTGCTCCTGGTCGTCGGTCTGGCGCTGTTCGTCCTGGAGTTGCTGCCAGGTCGGAGGGAGCCCCCCAGGCTTACGGTGCGCCAGGATGGGATGGGGAGAGTGACGGTGGATCGCCGGGCTGTCCAGGACCTGGTCTCCTGGGAGGCGGCCCAGGTCGAGGGCGTGCGGGAGGTCCGGTCCCACCTGCTCGAGGGGCGTGACGGCTTACGGGTACACTGCCAGGTCTCGGTCGATCCAGAGACGAGCGTGCCGGAGGTGACTGAGACCCTTCAGCAGCGCGTCAAGACCGCCGTCGAGCGGCATCTGGGACGCGCAGTCGCAGCGGTGCAGGTCGATGCCCAGGTCGCGCCGCTCGCCAATGGTCGCGCGAGCCGAGTTCGGTAGCGGGCAGACGGAAGGACTGGAGCGATGCAGACGAGATTAGCTGGAGGGATGTCCGCGCTCGCACGCGGCCTGAGTCCGGTGACGGCTATCGTGCTAGGGGCGCTGCTGATCATCCTAGGGATCCTGATCATCCTGTACCCGGCGCTGCTCTACTGGATGGTCGGCATCGGCCTGATTCTCGGCGGGGTTGCCCTGGTGGCGACTGTGCTGGCTCCCCCACGGACGATGTAAGCGGCGCGCCAGCGGGTTGCCCGAGCTGGCTCGAGCACCCGGCGTGCGATCAAGCACGGGCCGCCCGCACCTCGATCTGCCCGTTGTGAACGCGCACCTCGAGGCGCGGCGCCGGGTAGGTCGCTGGGCCGTCGAGGACCCGGCCGTCCTCCAGTGAGAAGCGTGAACCGTGCCAGGGGCAGGTAATGCTGCAATCGGAGAGCGTGCCCTGCGAGAGCGGTCCTCCGAGGTGCGAGCAGGTCTCGCCCAGGGCGTAGATCTGGCCGCCACAGCGGACGAGCACGATAGGAGCCTCTCCGGCGGTGGCGCGTCGTGGTTTCCCTTCCTCGAGCTCCGTCTCGGGCAGCACCGGCACGAAGTCGCGTGGAAATCCCTCGCGGGTGGCGTGGTCGACCCCGATCCGCTCGCCATAGACCAGGTGGCCGCCGAGATACGCCGCGGCGAATGCCAGGGCATAGCCGACGAAGCCGAGAGCCTGCCCAGCCCCCCGCGCCCCGTTCCTGCGGCACCAGAGCGACGTGGCGTAGAGCAGCGTTGCGCTGAGGTTGAGGGAGCCGTGAACCAGGCCGATCCGTGACGGCCGGCCGTGGGTGTGCTGCCAGTCGTTGAGGCCGCTCGCCGCCGCGCCGACCGCGGCCGCGAGGCCCACCCCGAGGATCGCGTCGGCCCCGCTCCGGAGACGATGCCGGCCACTGAAGGCGTCCAGTGCATCGAGGACGGCGACGGCGCTCCAGGCGCCGAGTGGCACATCGGTCAGAACCGGATGGAGCGGGTGGCCGAGCCAGGTACCGTGTAGAGCATTCTTCAGCCAGCGGCCGGCCAGCCCTCCTCTCGCCAGCGCCGAGCCGACGGCGCCGCGCAGCACCTTGCCCGGCCGATCCAGCCAGCGCTGCCGGTCGATTGCGTTCAATATCGCTTCCCACCACACGGTGCCTCTCCGATCACCCTCGATTCCCGCCCGTCGTGACGCCCCGGTTCAGCGAGGGGACAGCCGTTGCTCGCCGGAGGTCAGGTAGGCTGATTGTACGATCGCGTTTTGTCAAGTTCCAGGGGTGCGGGTGCTCCGGGAGCGAGGCCGGTGCGGCCCTTGCCGGGTGCCCGAGGTGGCGCTAGGCTGCCGTGGAGCGCGTTTCCGCTGATTTCTGGAGGATTCGACCATGCCGAAGCTCGTGATCCGCAACGCTCGCACGCGGCAGCGCCCGGCTGAGCTCGTCGATATCGCCATCGAGGAAGGGAAGATCGTTGCCATCGGCTCCGGTCTGGAACGGGGCGACGAGGAGCTCGACGCCCGAGGCGGGCTCGTCACCGAGTCGTTCGTCGATCCACACCTGCACCTGTGTAAGGTCTATACGTTCCACATGGTCGGCGAGGGGGCGCTGGCACAGTACCAGGGTGGCGCGATGGGCGGGGCGATGTCGGCCATCGAGCTCGCGGCCGCGGTGAAGGCAGAGTACCGGGAGGATTGGATCTATCGCAACGCTCGCCGGGCACTGCTTGACGGCCTGCGCTATGGCGTGACGCATGTCCAGGCGTTCGTCGACGTGGACACGAAGGCGCGGCTGGAGGCGGCCCGGGCGGTGTTGCGCCTTCGCGACGAGCTGGCCCCGGCTGTGCAGGTCGAGGTCGTCGCCTTTCCGCAGGACGGCCTGCTACGCGATCCCGGGGCTGCCGACTACGTCCGGGAAGCGATCCAGCTCGGCGCCGACGTGGTCGGTGGTATCCCCTGGATCGAGTACACCGACGAGGCGATGCGGGAGCATGTCGAGTGGGCGTTCGACCTGGCGAGGGAGACTGGTCGGCCGGTGGCGATGCTCGTGGACGATGCCGGCGATCCTGGCCTGCGCACGACCGAGCTCCTGGCTACGGCGGCGCTTCGCTATGGGTGGCAGGGCCGGGTCACGGCGTGCCATGCCCGGGCCATGGCCCTGTACCCGGAGCCGTACTTCCGCAAGCTGGCGGTGCTGGCGAGGCAGGCCGATCTCCGCTTCGTGGTCGACCCGCACACCGGCCCGCTCTATGCCCGCGCGTTCGACCTGCTCGACGCCGGAGTGGTCGTTGCGCTGGGCCAGGACGACATTGTCGATGCCTACTACCCTTATGGGCGACACAACATGCTGGAAGTCGCGTTCCTCGCCTCGCACCTGATGTGGGCGATGACGCCCGCAGCGATGGAGCGGCTCTACGACATGGTGACGACCCTGGCGGCCCGGGCGATGGGTGTCGAGGGGCACCGGCTGGCTGTCGGGGCGCCGGCGAACCTGGTCGTGCTCGAGGCGGAGAGCGTGCTCGAGGCCATCCTCGAGCACGCGCCGCCGCGCTACGTCATCGCGAACGGCCGGCTCGTCGCTGAGAATGCCAGCTCGTCCACACTCTTTGTGTGATGTCCTCGGTCCTGAGTCTTCGGTCAGGAAGCTGCGGCAGCTTCCTGCCAAGGAGCCAGCCACGCGCGGTGGGCATCGAGCAGCTCGTCGACCAGTGCCTGGATCTGGTCGAGGTCGAGCACCGCGCCGGTGTGCGGATCGAGCATAGCCGCATGATAGATATGCTCCCGCCGGCCGGTCAGCGCCGCCTCTACCGTCAGCGCCTGCACATTCACGTTGGTCTGGATCAACGCCGCAAGCTGCGGCGGCAGCGGGCCGACGTGCACCGGCTGCACCCCGTTGCGGTCCACCAGGCAGGGCACCTCCACGCAGCAGCCTGGAGGTAGATTATCGATCAGCCCGTGGTTCATCACGTTCCCGTTGATCACCCGCGGCTGTCCGGTCTCCATCGAGTGGATGATCAGCGTGGCGTACTCGCCGGAGTGATGCGGCCGGCCGGTCCGCGCTTCCTCTTCCCACACCCGTTGCAGCCAGGCGGCGCGCCGGTGCTCGCCGACCGCCTCCAGCATCGCGAGCTGACGCTGGCGCCGGGCCTGCTCGTAACGGGCGAGCGCGGCCGGATCCGGATCGAGCAGCGCCGCGCGCATCTCCAGCCAGTCGGCGATCTGGGCCTCGCAGCGGCGCGGGTACTCGTCGAGCGGGATGTTTAACCGCTCGATCAGATCGGGTCGGTCCCGCTTGATGAACCAGGGCACATATTCGGAGAAGTGTTCACTCGACTCCGTAGGGAAGTAGCCGAAACGGCGAAAGATCTCGAACCGCACCCGGTCGTGCGCTGGCGCATCCCCATCATCGAGGAGCCGGCGGAGTGCTGGATAGAGATCCTGCCCGTGGTGCTCCAGGCGCAAGTAGAAGGCCAGATGGTTGATGCCGGCGCAGACATACGTAACCTCCTCCGGCTCCAGGCCCAGCAGGTGGGCCAGGTAGGCTGCCGTGCCCTGTACGCTGTGGCAGAGGCCAACGACCTCGACCCGCGTCGCCCGGCTGACGGCCCAGACTAGCATCGCCATCGGGTTCACGTAGTTGAGGAGGAGTGCCTGCGGGCACAGCTCTTCCATATCGCGGGCCAGCTCGAGCATGACTGGGATGGTGCGCAACGCCCGCATGATCCCGCCGATGCCGAGGGTGTCACCGATCGTCTGGTGAAGACCGTACTTCTTCGGGATCTCGAAGTCGATCACCGTGGCCGGGCGGTACCCACCAACCTGGAACATAGTGAGGACATAGTCAGCGCCGTCGAGCGCTCGGCGCCGGTCGGTCGTTGCCTCGATCTGTGGACGGGCATCGGCCTGATCGGCGACGCGGTGAGCGACTAGCTCGGTATCGCGTAACCGATCAGGGTCGATATCCATCAGCGCGATGGTGGCCTGGTGGAACTCGGGGAAGAGGAACAGGTCGCGCAGCAACGCGCGTGCGAACACCGTGCTCCCGGCCCCGATGAACGCGAGCTTCATAGTCGCCTGTACTCCTGTGGCCCTATCCCTGCTGCCCGCCGTGGCTCGTATCGGCCGGTGGCCACTGGGGCAACGTCGAGCGCGCGATCTGGCTATCGAGCGCCTCGTAGTCGAAGTAGCCGATCGTCTCGTACAGCTCCGCGCGGGTCTGCATCTCGGGCACGAGGTCGCGGGTGGTTCCGTGCTCCCAGAGGTGCCGGTAGAGCCGCTCCATGGCTCTCGCCGCGACCCGGAGGGCCGAGACCGGGAACAAGATAATGCGGTAGCCCCAGCGCGCCAGCTCCGCCGCGGTGTACGGCGGCGTCTTGCCGAACTCGGTCAGGTTGGCCAGCAACGTCACCCCCGGCAGGGCCTCGCTCACGGCCCGGAACTCCCGCTCGCTCGTCAGTGCCTCAGGGAAGATCGCGTCTGCCCCAGCGGCCAAGTAGCGCCGCGCCCGGGCGACGACGCCCTCGAGTCCCTCGCTCTCGTGCGCGTCAGTGCGAGCGATAATGTAGAGCGTCGGTGCGACCGCCTTGATGGCCCGGATCTTCTGCTCGAGCTCCTCCGGAGGCACGAGCGACTTGTCGCTGAGGTGGCCGCACTTCTTCGGGTAGCTCTGATCCTCGATCTGTACTCCCGCTATCCTGGCCTCCGTCAGCGTACGGGCGGCTCGTGCCGCGTTCAGCACCCCGCCGTACCCGGTATCGATGTCGACGATGAGGGGAAGCTCGGCGGCGCGCACGATGTCGCGGGCCCGCTCGGCCACCTCCTCGAGGCCGACAAGCCCTAGGTCGGGCAGCCCGCGGCTCGCCGTGTAGGCTCCGCCCGAGAGGTAGAGCGCGCGGAAGCCGGCGCGCCGGGCCAGGAGCGCGGCGAGGGCGTCGTGCGCCCCCGGGAGCACTACTGCTCCCTGGGCCACCAGCTCGCGGAACTGCTCGGCCAGCGCACCCTGCGGGGTCGGGCTCTGCTGCAGCCAGCTCACCGGCACGCCGTCCTTCCGCTAGCCACGATGGAGCGCGTCCATGAGGTGATCGACTGGCAGGTCGGGTAGCTGCGGCGACTCGGCCAGCAGGGCGTACAGCCGCTCGGCCTGGCGCTCCGGATAGGCGGCGGCGAGCGCGCGGCGCAGCTTCTCGCGTAGGAGCGGCAAGCCTTCCTGGCGACGCCGCGGGTGCCCGAGCGGGAACTCGACGAGCACCCGCTCGGTAGTGGTGCCGTCGGTGAAGAAGACCTGGACGGCGTTCGCGATCGAGCGCTTGTCGGGGTCGAGGTAGTCACGGCTGAACTGGGGATGCTCGACCACGGCCATCCGGGCGATCAGCGCTGGGATGCGCGGGTCGGACGCGACCGGCTCGGTGTAGTGCTCGTAGCGCAGCTCGCCGTAGAGGAGCGCCACCGCTGTCATGTACTGGAGCGAGTGGTCGCGGTCGGCCGGATTAGCGAACGGTCCGGGCTTATCGATGATGCGGACGGCCGGCTCCTGCGTCTCGACGACGATCCGCTCGATCTCGTCCAACCGGTCACGCACCAGCGGGTGCAGCCGGAACGCGGCCTCCACGGCGGTCTGCCCGTGGAACTCCGCCGGGAAGGCGATCTTGAACAGAACGTTCTCCATCACGTAGCTGCCCAGCGGACGGCCGAGCACGATCCGCTCGCCGCGCAGCACCACGTCCTCGAACCCCCAGCGGGGCGCGCTGAGCGCCGTGGGGTAGCCAGGCTCGCCCCGGAGAGCCAGGAACGCGAGCCGGACGGCACGGCTAGTCGCGTCGGCGGCGGCCCATGACTTGCGCGGCCCGGTGTTCGGGTAGTGGCGGTACGTGCGCAGCGCCGGCCCATCGATCCAGGCGTTCGAGAGCGCGCTCAGCACTTCGACCTCCCCGCCGCCCAGGATGGCGGTCGCGACGGCTGCCGAGGCGACTTTGACGAACTGGACGTGATCGAAGCCGAAGCGGTTGAGGCTGTTCTCCAGGGCGAGGATGCCCTGGATCTCGTACGCCTTGATCGCCATCGTGAGCACGTCGCGCACGCGGAGCGGCGCCTCGCCGCGGCTGCGCCGCACACGGCTGACATGGTCGGCGACGGCCAGCACCGCGCCGAAGTTGTCGGACGGATGGCCCCATTCCTTCGCGAGCCAGGTGTCGTTGTAGTCGAGCCAGCGGATCATGGCCGTGATGCTGAAGGCCGCCTGCACGGGATCGAGGACGTGTGGCGTCCCCGGCACCTTGACCCCGTTGGGGACGACGGTGCCGGGCACGACCGGCCCCAGCAGCGCGGTGCACTCGGGATAGGCCAGCGCCTCGAACGCGCAGGCGAGCGAGTCGGCCAGCGCCAGCCGGGCGGTCTCGTAGGCTAGCTCGCTGGAGATCTCCGCGCGGAGGGTGTAGTCGGCAAGCTCCTGCAGGGCCCGATCCGGAGCCGGTCGCGCGTGGGTGTGGTTCGCCACGTGCCCCCTTCTCCTCTCGCTCTCGTACGGCCAACGCGGTGTCTATGCCGGCTTCAGCCCGCGCGGGCCAGTGTAGCGCACCCGCGGCCGGAAGAGCCGGTTGTGGGCGTGCTGCTCGACCACGTGCGCCACCAGGCCGGCAGTGCGCGCGGCGAAGAAGATCGGCGTGTAGAGCTCGATCGGGATGCCGAGGACGTAGAAGACCGGAGCCGCGTAGTAATCCAGGTTCGGGTAGAGGCCCTTCTCGGCGTGCATCACGCGCTCGGCGCGCTCGCACCTGCGCAGCAGCCGCTGGCCCTCGGCGTCGCCGTGCTCGGCGACCAGCCGGGTCAGCGTCTCTTTCAGGAGTTGGGCGCGCGGGTCCATGCGTCGCATGTAGACGCGATGCCCGAAGCCCATGATCCGCTCCTTGCGCGCCAGCCGCTCCCGGATCCAGCGCTCGATCCCCTCCTCGTCGCCAGCCTCGAGCAGCATCGCCATGACCGCCTCATTAGCGCCCCCGTGAAGTGGCCCCTTGAGCGAGGCGACGGCTCCGGTCAGCGCGCCGTAGATATCGGCCAGCGTGGAGGCGATCACCCGGGCGGCGAACGTCGAGTTGGGCAGCTCGTGCTCGCTGTAGGCGATGAGGGCCTGGTCGAAGACCCGCACCTCGGTCGGGCTGGCCTCGCGGCCGGTGATCATCCGGAGGAAGTTCTCAGGGAAAGATCGACTCGGGTCAGGGCCTAGCGGCTTCTCCCCCTCGCGCACGCGCACCAGGTTCGCGACGATCGTGGCCGCCTGGGCAACGATCCGCAGGCCGCTCTCACGGTCCTGCTCGGGATCGACCCGCTCCACCCCGGGGTCGAAGCCCCCGAGCGCTGAGATAGCGGTGCGCAGGCGATCCATGGCATGCATCCGGGGCGGCAGGAGCCGCAATATCTCCCAGATCTGCGCTGGCACCTCCGCGGCGGCCAGCAGCCGGCGTTCCAGGACCGCGCGCTCCTGGTCGTCCGGTAGCTGCCCGTCGATGAGCAGCCCGACCACATCGACGTACGTCCGTTCCCGCGCGAGGTCGAGCAGGTTGTAGCCGCGGACGACGATCTCCTCGCGCTCGACATCGAGGAAGGAGATCGCGGTTTCGGTCGCGATTACCCCTTCGAGTCCGGGGCGGTAGACCTCCTCTGCCATGGCGGAATCCCTCGGTTTCAGCAGGCGATGCGGCGAGCGGCAGCACAACCTGACGCCATGTTCATTTTACGTCTTCAACGCCTGCTCGCGCTCCCGAGGCTAATCCCCCTGACGTGGTCGCAGTGCAGGACGATGGTGTCCTGTCAGCGCGCAGCGAGCGGCAGCGAGGCAACCGGGCATGGACGCTCGCCGCGCGCCTGCTCCAACACGTAGTCGACGATGCGCGCGGGAATGTTCACCCCGGTCGGCTGGATGCTGTTGCGGAACTCCGTGTTCGCGTTGACCTCGTTCACCAGGAGCCCGCGCTCGGGGTGCTCGAAGACGTCGATCGAGAGCACGCCGCCACCCACCGCCCGCGCTGCCCGCGCGCAGATCTCGGCCAGGTCCGGCGTCACCGGGCAGTTCGAGGCCCGACCGCCTCGCGCCGTGTTGGTGATCCAGTGCTCCGAGGTCCGGTAGATGGCACAGATGGTCTCCTCGCCGACGACGAAGGCCCGGATGTCGCGCCCTGGCTTCTCGACGTGCTCCTGGATGTAGAAGGTGCCGTGGTGGAACCCTCCGAGCTCGGTCTTGTGCCGCACCAACGCCTCGGCGGCTGCCCGGCTGTTGACCCGCGCCAGCAGCCGGCCCCAGGAGCCGAGCGGCGGCTTGACCACGACCGGATAGCCCAGTTCTTGCATCGCCGCCAGCGCCTCTTCAGGGCTGAAGGCGATGATCGCGCGCGGCTGGGGTACGCCGGCTGCCGCCAGTGCCGCCGAGGTCCGCAGCTTGTCGTTGCACACGTCGAGTACCAGCGGCGGGTTGACGGTAGCAATGCCCCAGGCCGCGCAGACGGTCGCGATGTGCAGCGCGCGCTGCTGGCTGACGCTCCGGCCTAGCACGACGTCGTAGGGCCAGGGCGGGCCGGTGAGATCGATCCGGGCTGTCCGGTCGTGGATACGGTCACACTGGATGCCCCGCCGGTCGAACTCGGCGAGGAGGAGCTGCTCTTCGGCCCGCAGCGGGCCATGCACGAGTGCGATCCTGAAATCGTGGCTCATCGATCCGACCTCTCTGGCGCATCTCGACACCATCAACCGGCATCACCATCGCTGGGCAGAGCAGCCGTTTCGCTTTGGCTGCCTGCCCCGTGCGTTTGGCGTTGCCGGTCCACCAGAGAGGGGACCAGTGCCAGCGATCAGCGCGGGGCGTGCCCGGAACCGGCGATCGAGACGCGAGGACGCTCAGGCTGGGGAATCGACCCGCCGGGTGGCGGAGCGCGACCTGGCTCGCCCGGTACTGATGCCGGGTGCCAGATGCCTTGATTGTCCCAGCGATGGACGTCGTTACTCGATCCACCATCACCGCGCTGCCGCTGAAATCGAAAGACCGCTCGCCCGAACGGGGGCGAGCGGTCCACTCTCGCGGTACCACCCCGCTTCGCCGCGCCCTCGCGGGTCGCGGCCTCAGCCTGTGCCTCGCTGCGAGGCACAGCGGTTCGCTAACGGGAACCGGCCGTCGCCGCCTACCCCCGCGAGCGCGGGCTCGGGGCGAAGCTCCGAGGCCTTCTTCGCCGGCGGTAACGGACCGCTGTCTCAGCTCCCGCGGCTCTCTGTACCGGTCCCGCCGGGTACTCTCCTCTTCGCCGCCGCTTCGATATCGCGTTGACACAGGTAGTGTAGTCCATGAGGAAGCTGCTGTCCAGGAGATCCGGATCGTTCACCGCCCCTCCATCCGCGCGGCACCTCTCGCCCGCGCATCCGATCGATGTGGACTGTGCCGGGTCCGTCGCCGGTCGCCGGGCCTAGCGTTTGATCGTGCCGGCAGGGGATCTTCGCGAGCTCACTCGAGCGGCAGTGCCCACGAGATCTGCCTCGCTCACGTCCTGCTGGCATCCGGGGCGATCGATGCTGCGCTGTAATATGATTGCGGTGGAGAACGAAACGAAGAGTCTGGAGGTAATCCGTGACCCGGCACCGCGTGCGACGCTTGGTTGCCTTGCTGGTGGTGCTGTTACCGTTGCTCGTTTTCGTCACAGCCAGCGTGGCTGCCCAGGACTTCGGCGAGCCTGAGCCTGGCCGGCATGTCTATGACCGCGCTGGAGTTCTCTCCCCGTCCGAGATCGCCGAGCTCGAGCAGCGCGCTCTGGCTGTGGAGCAGGCTGGTGCGCCGGTCGTCGTCTATCTGCGCGCTCGAGACGCGACCTTCGAGGAAACGGTCAACGATGCCCGGGCGTTGATGGATGACTGGGATATCCAGTCTACTCCCGGCGCGCGGGATGGCCTTGTCATCTTTTTCAACCTGGAGCCGGGCAACCTGGAGCACGGCGACTTCGCCATCGTCGCCGGTGAGGCGCATGCGCGCGGCGGCGTGCTCGATCAGGATCAACTCGACCGGATCTCCGACCAGATGCTGGAGCTTCTGCGCGATGGCCGGATCGCCGAAGGTATCGCGACCGGGCTCGATGCGGTGGCTCGCACCCTGACCGTCGGCCCGCCCCCGCCCAGCGAGCTCGAGCGCGCGATGTCCGATTTCGCCAAGATCCCGCTCAACATCATCGCTCTCGTCCTGGCGGCCGGCATGGGCCTCTTCGCCATCCGGCGCTGGCGTTCCCGTCCGGCTACCATCGCGCCCATCGTGCCGACTACCCAGGCGCCAGCCGATCTGCCTCCCGCCCTGGCCGGGGCGCTTGTCCGCGGGCGGATCGAGGATGCCCAGCTCGAGGCGACAATCCTGGACCTCGCCCGGCGCGGGGCACTGGCCATCGAGCCGGCCGGAAGGAAGAGGGTCCAGATTCGCCTGCTGGACTCCAGCCTGATCGAGCATCCCTTCGAGCGGGCTGTCTGGGATGCGCTGACGGCCGAGGCGGCGGACGGAGGTCTGGTCCCGAGCGACCGGCTGCGCCGGGTACGCGGGCGATGGGAAGCAGCGCGAGCGGCTCTGCGGGCGGAGCTGGAAGCGCGCGGCTGGTTCGACCCCGCGGCACGCGCGCGGCGTCGACCGCTTTACCTGGCCGGGCTCGCCGGGATCGTCCTCGCCTTTCTGGCGCTACTCCCGGTGCTCGTGGGCCAGCAGCCCTGGGGTGTGATCGGGGTTGCGCTGCTCGGGGGTACGGGGATTATGGCGATCGCGCTGGCTGCGGGCTTGCCGGAAACGACCAGAGAGGGCGAAGCGGCGGCAGCTCCCTGGGGTGGTTACCTCGCCGGTCTGGAGGCGGCGAGACGCGACCCCAATCTCGAGCTGAACCTGGATCAGGTCGTCCCCTACGCCGTTGCGATGCAGGCGGGCGGCGCTCTGGACAAGCGGCTGAAAGAGGCCAGCGAGCGGGGCTATGCGCCGGCCTGGCTCGGGCGCACGCTGGGAGCCGAAGCCTGGGAAGGCGGCTTCTATCCGTACTGGGCAGCCTTCCACGCGAGTGTCAGCCCTGCGACCGGTGGCGGCACTGCGGCTTCCTCGGGCAGCGCCGCTTCGGGTGGCAGCTTCTGATACTGGTCGCCCTAGCTCCGCACCAGCACGCGAGATCTCCGCCAGTTGGACGATGGGGCATAATGGCCGGTGTGCGGTGACCTCGTTGGATATCGACCATGGCGACGATCCTGCTAGTTGAAGATGCCCGCGACCTGGCCCGCGTAATCCGGCGCGAGTTGGAGGTTGCCGGTTACCAGGTCCTGCACGCGGCCGATGGGCGAACCGCGCTGGCTCTTCACGAGCGCGAGCGGCCGGACCTGATCGTGCTCGACTGGATGCTCCCCGAACTCGACGGGCTCGAGGTGCTGCGCGAGCTGCGCCGGTCCTCGGGCACGCTGGTGCTGATGCTGACCGCGCGAAGCGAGGAGGTCGATCGCGTCATCGGCCTGGAGCTGGGCGCGGACGACTACCTCACCAAGCCGTTCAGCATGCGCGAGCTGATTGCCCGGGTGCGCGCGCTGCTCCGCCGGGCCGAGTTGCTGCGCCTGGCGCTCGCGGCCGACCGCGAAGGCAGCCGTATGCCGGTCTCCTACGGCCCGTTACACCTCGACCCCGACCAGCACGAGGCGACGCTCGACGGTCGGCCGCTCGACCTGACTGCCAACGAGTTTCGCTTGCTGTACCTGCTCCTCCGCAACCCCGGCCGGGCGTTCAGCCGCAGTTACCTGCTGGATACCGTGTGGGACGAGCCGGTGGTGGGCGACCGCGCCGTCGACAATGCGATCCACCGGCTGCGCCGGAAGCTTGGGCCGCTCGGAGAGCGGATCGAGACGGTCTGGGGCGTCGGCTACCGGCTGCGCCCGCTCCAGCCGCCTGGCTAGGAGCGTCGGCCATGCGTCTGAAGCTTCCGAGTACCACCCGGCGCCGCGGCTTGCTCGAGGTGGGGATCTTTGCCTTTACGCTCACGTTCCCCGTAGCGGCAGTGCTCCGTCCAGTGCTCGGGCTGGGAGTGTCCCATCCTGGTGCGCCGCCTGCCGCAAGCGATCCCTGGCCCGTGTTCGGGATCACCATGGTCTATACCGGATTGCTGAGCGGGTTACTCAGCGCGGTCCGCCTACCCCGTTCGAGCGGCAGCCGGTGGCGCATCGCGCGTGCTGAGCTTCCGCTCTTCGTGATGCTTCAGCTCGCCATTGTGGCCGGAGTCCTGAGCGGCCACCTCGTCGCTGCGTTCTGGATCGCGTTCCACGACCCCGCCGCCACCTTCGACCGGCCTGTCTATGTCGTCTCTGCGTTCGCTTTCGCCGTGGCAGCGATGGCCAACAGCAGCGGCGGTTACCTTCTCTGCCGCACAGCAGTGCTCGCCTGGCCGGCCTGGGATCGCCTGCGCCGGACGCGGCTCCTGTGGGCACTCACCCACGCCCAGCTCGTCGCCGGGTTGACCCTTGCTATGGGCGTGGCGGCGCTGCTCATGCTGCTCGCGGCAGCAGCGTACTTCACCAGCCCATATGAACCTCCATTCGGCCCAGAGTCGTTGCCCGAGGGCGCTGGTCCGGCCGCGACCTTCCTGACCTGGCTCACGACACGTGTCTTGGCCCCTGTCACCGCGATCCTCGGGCTAGGATTGGCTGCCCTCGCCTTCATTCTGCCGCCTGCTGCCGTCATCTCGTACGTGGCCCTGCGGCGGACGACCCGCCGCCTGGAAGAGCTGGCAACCGCGACCAGCGCGCTCCGGGCTGGAGATCTGGCTGCTCGCGTACCGGTCAACGGGGAGGATGAGGTGGCCCGGCTACAGGCGGACTTCAACGCGATGGCGAGCGAGCTAGAGCGAACCCTGAACGAGCTCCAGGAGGAGCGCGATGCGGTCGCTCGCCTGCTCCAGGCTGCCGTCGGGCAGGTAGGAGAAGGACAGGCGCCCCCCGCAGGCCCCGCCGTCGAGGCCGATCTCCCGGCCGAGGTCGTCGTAGGTGTGGGTCACGGTGCAGCCCCGGGGATCGGTCGAGGAGGCGAGCCAGCCGGCCGGGGTGTAGGTGTGGGTGGTGATGAGGTCGGCGCCGGGGCGGACCTCGGTCGCCGAGGCGAGCAGGCCCGCGCGGGTGTAGGTGAAGCGCCGGCGCCAGAACGAGGTGCCGGCCGCATCGAGCTGGACGCGCTGCTGGAGCATCTCCCCGGCGTCGTTGTAGGTGTAGGTCGCATCGTAGGCCTGGGTCGCGGAGGTGTAGGTGCGGGCGAGCGTGAGCCGCCCGGCGGCATCGTAGAGCCGGGCGCCTGGCCTCGGTCGACGGGCCGCGGCCCGCCGAGGACCCGCACCGAGGTCTCCCGCCCGAGCTGGTCGAGCTCGCTCACCGTCGCCACGCCGGCCGGGTCGGTCACGGTGACCCGGTAGGGCCGCACCGAGTACGCGGTGACGGTCGCGGTGCCGTCCGGCGCGCTCTCCTCGGCCGCCCGGTCCTGCGCGTCGTAGCGGGTCTCCCAGGTGTAGCCCCGGGGGTCGGTGAGGCGGATCTCGTTGCCGACCTCGTCGTAGACGTGGACGATCCTCGGGGCCGGAAGCGGGCCGCCCCGGTCGGGGTCGGGCAGGGTCTCCACCATCTTGGGGTGCGGGGTGGCGTAGTCCTGGTAGTCGTAGGTCGTGACCGCGAAGGTGTCGGGGGCCTGCACGAGGACCTCGGTACGCACCAGGCGCCCCGCCCGGTCGTAGGCGTAGCGGGTGAGGCCCGGGCCTGGGGGATCCTCCTCCACCAGGCGGCCGGCGGCGTCGTAGGTGAAGCTCGTGGTTCGGGTCTCGGCCTGCTGCAGCACGGTCTGGCCGTCGGTGACCTCGCGGATCCGCACGCGCTCGGTGAGGACGTCGCCCCAGCGGCTGCACTCGTACTCCGTCACGGCCCCCGTCGGGCCCTGCACCGAGGCGAGGCAGCTGCCGGTCTGCGGATCGTCGCTGAAGGTGCGCACGGTCCTCGCCTCGGCCGCGGTCCCCGCGTAGCGCACGATCTCGGTCCTGCGGCCGTAGTCGTCGTAGGCGAACGTCGTCCGCCTGGTGTCATCCGGGCCCGTGTAGTCCTGATCGAGGTCGGTGCGGGTCCGCGCGGTCACCAACCTGCGCGCCTTCGCCTCGTCCCCGGAGTAGGCGTAGGTGACCTCAAGCGCCAGGTTGTCCGAGCCGGTGTCCGGGCCGCTGCGCACCCGCGTGAGCAGGCCGAGGTTCGGCACGAGGCTCGTCTCGGGGATCACCTGCCAGTCCCCCGTGCCCTGGTCCCAGCGCAGGCTGAGGTTCGCCTGGCCGGCGCGCTCCTGGTACTCGAGCACGATGGGTCGCAGGCCCGGCGTGAGCTTCGCCTTGGGGTCCTCCGAGGCGCCGCAGTTGCGCCCGGAGAAGCTCTGGCCGAAGCAGTCGAGCAGCACCCGGTCGCCCACGACGAGCGTGACCCCGTCGTCGGAGTCCACGCGGAACCGGTAGGTGCGGGCCTGGTTCCCCGGGACAACGAGGTAGCCGGAGAGCCGGATCGAGAAGCCATCGTCCACCGAGATCCCCGCCGGGTGCCCGGCTCCCCAGTCCTGCGCGAGGTCGGTGAAGCGCCGCTCGTCCTCGGGCACGCCGGAGAGCACGCGGTTCTCGTAGAGCTCGGCCCACAGCCCGGTGAAGTTCGGACCGTCGTCGTAGGCGTAGGTGCGCTGCAGCCGGACCTCACCCGCCGCGGGGGCCGGGGCGGTCTGGGAGCTGAGGCGGAACGGGCGGAGGCTCG
>Ga0101941_1000857_pt1 | contig 34342 bp, 31 predicted proteins | sample DewCreD2012metaG_3_FD_75242 | JGI IMG/M metagenome (GOLD analysis project Ga0101941, IMG submission 75242) | Hot spring sediment bacterial and archeal communities from British Columbia, Canada, to study Microbial Dark Matter (Phase II) - Dewar... ...
CAGCATCACATCACCTTCACGCGCGCCCGCGCGGGGCGCAAGAACGACAGTTGCTATGTGGAGCAGAAGCATTACACGGCGGTTCGGCAGTATGTGGGTTATGCTCGCTTTGAAGGCGAGGCAGCAGTGCAGGTGTTGGGGCGGTTGTATGCGGTGCTGGGCAAGTATCTGAACTTCTTCCAGTCGGTGATGCGTTGTCGGGAGAAGGTTCGGCACGGCAGCAAGGTGACCCGTCGCTACGGTGATGCGCAGACGCCGGTGGAGCGTTTGTTAGCGAGTGAGCAGATACCGGATGTGGTGAAGGCACGGTTGCGTGCCCAGCAGGCACAGTTGCACCCGTTGCGTTTACGGGAGGAGATAGCCCGTTTGCTGGAGCAGTTAGAGCAGTTAGAGCAGTTAGCGGTATCCTCTTCTGGAGGTGGTTCACACTCAGGCAAGAAGGAGGGTCAACGAGGTTGCCCGAAGGCAGAGACGAAAAGAAAATAAATGAGGCAACGATGAGCATTTCGGAAAGATTTTTATATGAGGCAATACGGGGGGCCGGAAATGTCTTCGGCGCTGTGGTTGACAATCGGGGGGTGCACCGATTATACTGTTACCGCGATTGAGAGATGATGCAAACACGAGTGCCATTGCGCCATCCTTTGACCAGCCTCGCCGAGCAAGCCACCCAGCTGGTGCTGTTTGTGGGCGATATCGGTATCCTGCTGGCGCAGGCGATGGGGTTTGTATTTCGCGGGCGGTGGGAAGCGCGAGAGACGGTAGTGCAGATGGCTCTCATCGGGGCGCAAGCGGTGCCAATGGTGGTGATTACCAGCGGGTTTACCGGCGCGGTGCTTGCCCTGTATTCGGCGAAGCTGATGCTGCAGTTCGGCGTGGGTTCGCTGGCGGGTGGAGCGGTTGCGCTGGCGATGGCGCGCGAGCTGGGTCCGGTGGTAACCGGCGTGGTGGTAGCAGCACGTTCTGCCTCGGCGATTGCTGCCGAAATCGGCAGTATGAAGGTCACCGAGCAGGTGGATGCGCTACGCGCTCTGGCTGTGCCACCTGTGCAGTATCTGGTGGTGCCTCGCCTCATCGCTTGCTTGACGATGTTGCCTGCGCTGGGTATGCTGGCGTTCGTCGTCGGCACATTCGGTGGCTATGCGGTCGCCGTGCCGATAGGCGTGTCGCCTACGTCCTATTTGCTGGGTATTCGGGAGCTGGTGGAGACGTACGATGTGTTCGCCGGATTGCTAAAGACGGTCGTTTTCGGAGCGATTATCGCGCTGGTCGGTTGTCGGGCGGGATTGAGGACAGAAGGAGGTGCGGCGGGAGTAGGGCAGGCAACCACAAACAGTGTAGTGGTGGCGGTACTGCTTATCTACGTGGCGAACTTCTTCCTTGCGTATCTACTGTTTGGTGGACGATGAGCGAACAGCCCGTTGCCCAAACTGCCGTGCGCGTCAGCGATGTCTGGTACGGTGTGGACTCGCGGTGGGTGCTGCAGGGCGTCTCTCTGGAGGTGCGCACCGGCGAAGTGTTCGCCATTATGGGACCCTCCGGCTGCGGTAAAACGACGTTGTTGAAGCTGATAGGTGGTTTGCTCAAACCGCAGCGGGGAGAGATATGGATTGGCGATACCGAAATCTCCCGCCTGCCGGAGGCGAAGCTAACGCCTGTGCGAAAGCGAGTCGGATTGGTGTTCCAGTACGCCGCGCTCTTCGACTCGTTAACGGTTTACGATAACGTGGCTTTTGGGGTGCGTCGTCACATCACCCGGCGCGAACGAGAGGTGGCGGAAATCGTGCGCGAGAAGCTGGCTATGGTCGGTATGACAGGCACAGAACATCTTTATCCCTCGCAGCTGTCGGGTGGGATGCAGAAGCGGGTGGGGTTGGCGCGCGCGCTGGCGATGAATCCGAACATCGTGCTGTACGACGAGCCAACCGCCGGACTGGACCCGATTGTGGCGGAGACCATCGATACACTCATCAAGGATACGACGCGCCGACTGCAGGTGACTGCGCTGGTGGTTTCGCACGACCTGACCAGCGTGTTCCACATTGCAGACCGGATAGCGATGCTACATGAGGGGCGGATTATCACGTGCGGCTCGCCGGAGGAAGTGCGAGCGGATACGAACCCCGTCGTGCGTCGCTTCCTGCAGGCAGGCGGTATTATATCGAACGGTGAAAGCACGATGTCAGGAGCCTGAGCCATGATAACCTCGCGCAAGGCAGTCTTTCTGGTGGGGTTGACCATCATTCTGGCGGCAGTATGGATGGTGGCAACGGTTATCTACCTGCGCGGCACGCTGGCAGCACGGCGTGTATACACCGTGGAGGCAGTGTTCCCCGATGCTCTGGGCATCCGCGAGCAGGCAAGGGTGTATCTGGCGGGGGTAGAGGTCGGCGAGGTGCAAAAGGTGTGGCTCACGCCCGACTTGCGCGCGCGGGTGCGCCTGGCTTTGCGTAAGGATGTGGTGATTCCGGAGGACACGGTAGCGGTGGTGATGTCGCCGGGCATTGCAGGTGTGGACAAACTGATTGCGCTGGTGCCGGGCAAGTCGCCTCGTGAGGCGAAAGAGGGAACGGAGCTGCGGGGGATGAAGGAGCCGGGAATCAGCGATCTCGCCCCGGTAGCGCAGCAAACGTTGCAAGAGGTGCAAAAGCTGGTGCGCTCTGCCAACGAATGGCTTACCGATGCCGAAATGAGAGCCAGCGTCAAGCAGACGCTGCGGAACGTAGAGGAAGCCTCAGCGCGCCTGACCGTATTGACCGAGCAAACCCGAAAACTGCTGGCAAGCGCAGGGCGTTCGCTGGATGCGGTGGTACAGGATACGCGACGCTCCACCCGATTGCTGCCGCAGGTGGTGGAGGACCTGCAGGCGTTGCTGGAGCAGTCGCGTGAACTGGTGCGTACCGCGCAACACGCTACCGAGAGCTTTGACCGTTTTGTCAGCGACGAGCAGCTTCAGCAGAACCTGCGCGATGTGGCGAGGGAGATGAACACGCTCGGCGCAAAGCTCAACCGCATCGCGGAGGACATCGGCAAGTACACCGGCGACGAGGAACTGCGGGAGAACGTGCGCGCCACCGTCGCTGAAGCTCGCGCAACCCTCACCGAGGCACGCCAGGCGACGGAGAATATCAATCGTTTTGTGGAGCGGTTGATTCAGCCCGGCAGGCTATCTATCAAACCGATGGACGTTTCGCTGGACGTATACGGGCTGCTGCGTGACAGCACCTTTCGTACCGACCTGACGCTATCTTTTCCGTATCGTGACAACCGCTTCTTCCATCTCGGCGTGTACGATGTCACGGAGAGCAACAAGTTCATCCTGCAGTATGGCTCCCAGCTGACACCAGCTTTGAACTTGCGCTACGGCTTGTATGCGTCCAAACCCGGTGTTGGCGTGGACTGGAAGGTTAGACCTAAACTGCAGTTGCGTGCAGATGCCTTCAATCCGAATGACCTGCAAATCAACACTCGAGCGAAGATACAGCTGGATGCGGACTGGAGCCTGTGGGTAGGCATCGACAGCCTGTTCCGTGATAATCAACCGGTGCTGGGTTTGCAAGTAACACGGTAACCGATCAAGAGGAGGCAAAACGATTATGGCGATGAAGGTGATACTGACGAAGGATGTTCCCTCGCTGGGCAAGCACGGTGAGGTGGTCAACGTTTCCGAAGGCTATGCGCGGAACTATCTGTTCCCGCGCGGACTGGCGATTGCAGCAGACAAAGGCGCGATGAAGAACGTGGAACTGCGCCAGCGGCAGGAAGCGATGCGCGTCGAGAAGGCGGCGCAAGAGGCAAAGCAGGTAGCCGAGGTGTTAAGGGGCAAGACGGTTACGGTAAAGGCGCATGTCGGCAAGGGAACTACCAAGCTGTTCGGCGCGGTGACCGCTCAGCATATTGCAGATGCCATCGCGCAGCAGTATCATGTGAAAGTGGATAAGCGCAAAATCGGGTTGCTGGAGCCGATTAAATCGCTGGGCGATTACGAGGTGCCTCTGCACCTCCACCACGATGTCAACCTGACTTTGAGGGTAGAGGTGGTACCTCAGGAGGCTTCGGCATGAAGCGTGGTGTGGCGCAATGAGGAGAAACGCAAATCGGCAGGGTGGGCAAGAGGTGCGCATGAGCGAGTTGTTGCGCGCCCTGCCGCACAATCTGGATGCGGAGATAGCCACGCTGGGCTCGATGATGATAGACGGCACAGCCATCGAGCGCGTCAGCGAATTCCTTACTCCCGACGACTTCTACCGCGAGGCGCATAAGGTCATCTTCGATGTGCTGGTTACCCTGTCCAGCCGCAGCGAGCCGGCGGACCTGGTCACGGTGAGCGAGGAGCTGCAGCGACGCGGCAAGCTGGAGGAGATCGGCGGCATCGCCTACCTGACCACCCTGATCGACAGCGTGCCCAGTGCGGCGAACGTGGACTACTACGCCCAGATTGTGGAGGAATATGCTATCCGCCGCAGGCTCATCGAAGCGGCGCAGGAGATTATCCACCTGGCAGCGGTGAGCGAGGACGAGGAAGAGCCTCTGACCATCGGCGAGATAGCCGACCGGGCGGAGAGTGCGGTCTATCGGGTGGCGCAACGACGTATCGGCAGGGGATTTGAAAGCATCCGTCCCTTGCTGGGCGAGGCGTTTGACCGCTTCGAAGCCTTCTACCACGAGCGCAAGCTGGTCACAGGACTGAGCACCGGCTTTCGCGAACTGGACTATATCACTGCCGGGTTACAGAAATCGGACCTGGTGATTATCGCTGCGCGTCCCAGCATGGGCAAAACCAGCCTGTGTCTCAACATCGGCGAGCATGTCGCCTTGCATGAGGGAAAAACGGTAGCCATCTTCAGCCTGGAGATGTCCAAGGAGCAGCTCGTACAGCGCATGATTTGCTCGCAGGCGGAGGTCAACGCGCATCGATTACGGCTGGGGATGCTGCCCGAGACGGCGTGGCAGAAGATTTCCAAAGCGATACAAGACCTGTGGAACGCGAAGATATTCATCGATGATACCCCCGATATCTCCGCTCTGGAGATGCGGGCGAAGTGTCGGCGTCTGCGCGCCGAGCATGGACTGGACCTGGTGATTGTGGACTACCTGCAGTTGATGCGTAGCCACCGGCGGTCTGAAAACCGTACGCAGGAGATTTCGGACATCGCTCGTGCGCTGAAGGGGTTGGCGCGCGAACTCGAAGTGCCCATTATTGCCCTGTCGCAACTGTCCCGTGCTGTGGAGCATCGTGAGAACAAACGTCCTATGCTTTCGGATTTGCGCGAAAGCGGCTCTATTGAGGCGGAAGCCGATGTGGTGGCGTTCATCTACCGTCCCGAGTACTACGCGATGAAGGAGGCGGTGTCCTCGGAAGAGGTAGACACGGGTATGGCACCTCGCGAGGAGGGGCGGGTAGAGGAAGCCGAGATTATCATCGCCAAACAGCGAAACGGTCCAACGGGCACGGTGCGCGTGGGCTTCAAACCCGATTACGCGCGGTTTGTCCCGCTGGAGCGGCATCGGGAGGGTGAAGATTGAGAGTACTGGTCATAGGCGGGGGCGGGCGCGAACACGCGCTGGTGTGGAAAATCGCGCAGAGCCCCAAAGTGAGTAAAATCTACGCGGCGCCGGGCAACGCGGGCATCGCCGAACTGGCGGAGTGTGTCGCGCTCAAAGCCACCGATATCGAGAGCCTGGCGAACTTCGCCGAACGTAACCGTATTGACCTCACGGTTGTTGGTCCCGAGTCGCCGTTGATTGCTGGCGTAGTGGATGTGTTCGAAAGGCGTGGGCTGGCAATATTCGGGCCGAGCAAGGAACCCGCGCGGTTGGAAGGTAGTAAAGTGTACGCGAAAGAGGTTATGCGCCGCTATCGTATCCCCACCGCCGATTTCTCCAGCTTTAGCGACCCACAAACGGCAGCGGAGTATGTGCATCGGCGTTTTCACGAAGGGGCAAAGGGGCTGGTCATCAAGGCGGATGGCGAAGCAGCTGGCAAAGGCGTTTTCGTTGTGCACCACGTGGACGAAGCGCTGGAAGTAATACGCTCGCTCATGGAAGAGCGCGTGCTGGGAGAGGCAGGGGCGCGTATTGTGATCGAGGAGGTTCTCACCGGGGAGGAGGCTTCGCTGATGGCGTTTACTGATGGAGCCACTGCCTTGCCGATGCCTCCGGTTCAGGACTACAAGCGTGCTCTGGATAACGACCGGGGAGCGAATACCGGCGGGATGGGCAGTATCTGCCCCCTGCGCTTTGTCACTCCCGACCTGCAGCGGCAGGCGATGGAGCAAATTATCCACCCCGCCATCCGCGCCACGCGTGACGCAGGCATCCCCTTCCGGGGCGTGCTGTACGCAGGCACGATGGTTACCGAAGAGGGCGTGAAGACGCTGGAGTTCAATGTGCGGTTCGGCGACCCCGAGACGCAGGCGGTGTTGCCCCTGCTGGAGAACGATATCGTGGAGGTAATGCAAGCAGTGGTGGAGTGCCGCCTCGACGAGGTCACGCTACAGTGGAAACCGCGCTATGCGGTGTGCGTGGTCATCGCCTCCGGCGGCTATCCGGGCAAGTATGAAACCGGTCTGCCCATCGAAGGGCTGGAGGAGGCGGCGCAGATACCGGAGTGTGTGGTTTTTCATGCAGGCACGCGCAAAGAAGGCGACAAAATAGTCACCGCGGGAGGGCGCGTGCTGGGTGTTACCGCACTGGGCGATACACTTGCCCAGGCTCGCGGGCGAGCGTACGATGCCGTGCGATGTATTCGGTTCGACTATATGCACTACCGTACGGACATCGGCATCAAGTGGGTGTAAAAGACATATCGCGCTGGACTGAGCAGAAAGGAGGGGTTCCGATGCTTACCCTGCGTTATGCAGTGGCAGGAGGTCTGCTGTTACTATTGTCACTGGCGTGCTTGCAGGCGCATTCGCAGCCGCCGACGGTATTTCGCACGCGCGTTATCTATCGCCACACGAACTCGGTGCAGTCGGTGCACATCAATAACAACGGCTGGATTGTGTGGTCGGAAGGCGATTTCAGCCGCAGCGACGTGTGGTTGTACGACGGCTCACAGGTGCGTCGGTTGAGCGCGGGAGAGCAGGGGCGTCTGAACACGTACCCGCGTCTGAACAACCTGAACCAGATTGTGTGGCGGTATGATGATGGCTCGTTGTCTGACGTGGTGCTGTGGGATAGCGGAGCCATCACGAACGTTACCCGCAGTGACGGCTCGGTGGGCTTCGGCGCGCCGGACATCAACGATTCCGGCTGGGTGGTCACCACGGGAACAAACGCCACGACAGGCTATCAGGACATCTATCTCTGGAAGCCCGGCTACACTGCTCCGGAAAACCTGACCCACTGGGCGGACTTTGACAGCCAGAACCCGCGCATCAACAACCTGGGAGAGGTGGTGTGGAACGCGGTGGATGTCAATGCCAATCCGCAGATTTATCTGGCACACGCCGATGACATGAGGAACTATCGCGACCTCTCGCAAAACACCGTCGGTGACGACTACTCCTCGCCCGACCTCAACGACAACGGACAGGTGGTGTGGATGCACCATAACGGCAGCAACTGGAACATCGAGATGTGGTCGCAGTCAACAGGAGTGGTCGCGCTGACGGATAACACCGGCAATGCCGCCAGCACGTTCCCTGCCATTAACAATCTGGGCTGGGTTGCGTATGAACAGTCTATCCTGTTCCGCAAGTATGATGTGCATCTGTTCGCGAATGGGCAGGTCATACCGCTCACCGACAACACCGACCCCACACGCAGTTTCCGTATCGCGCTGAACGACCGCGGTGAGCTGGTGTGGGTTACCCGCGAGGACATCGGCGGTGTGCGGTACTGGAGCGTGATTCTCGCACAGCCGGTGCCGGAACCTGCTACCGGTGCGGTGCTTCTTGGCGGCTTGGGGCTGCTGATGTTGCTGAAGCGCAAGCGCAGCGAGATGTAGGCATATCGGGAAGGCGAGGCTCCTGCGAAACCGTTCCCACGCTGCCCGGCGTTCGGTGAGTAGTTGGGGGAGTGCGGCTCGCTGAGAGCCTCGCCCCTCGGGATGGTAATTGGTGATATGATGGTATAATTGGTACGCATAGCACGTACGGTGCATTCGCAAACAGAACCGGAGTGGGTAAAGGCGGTGTTCAGATATGAGCAGTTCGCTTAGCGAAGAGCAAATCGTCCAGATGGTAAAACAACTGCCCCTTGGGCGCAAACGTGAGATCGCTGCGCTCATTGAGCAGGATCTGGCGGAGGAACGCCGTCGGAGACAAGCACTCTTTCGTGCTGCCTTGTCTCGAATCTCCAAGCAAACCGGCAAGGATTGGTCACAGCTAACCCCGGAGCAACAGGCGCAGATTATTCTATCACATTATCGAGAGCTGGTAGACTCAACCGACGCGCTGCAAGGTATTCGATGGCAGGTGGAACCGGTTGTTCGTGAAGCCGCCCGGCAAAGAGGGTATGATTGGGATGCAATGAGCGAGGATGAGCGGATAGCTTTCTTTTCGGAGTGGATAGACGATTGACGCAGCCGCGCGTGGTATTCGATACAAATGTACTCCTTTCCGCCGTTGGTTGGAACGGTAACCCTTTACGGTGTCTACTGTTAGCACGTGCGGGGACAATTCAGGGACTGACCTGTGCAGAGATACTGGACGAGGTTTACGAGAAAGCTATCGAAAAGCTGGGACGCAGCCCGGCTGAGGCTTTTGCTATTTTGGATGAACTGAGAGAGTTCTTACAAATGGTCACTATTACAGGGGCGTTGCAAGGTGTTGCGCTTCACCCATCGGATGATAAGGTGATAGAATGTGCGCTGGTTGGGAATGCAACCTATATTGTAACCGGTGATCGTAAACATTTGCTCCCAATCCGTTCCTTTCGTGGAATACAGATTGTCTCGCCGACAGAGTTACTAGAGCAACTTGTATAGCGCCAAGAGAGAGACGATGTGATGCCTGAACGGACTACTGCTCACACGAGATACTCTATCAGTCAGCATGACCGCCTTGTGCTGAGAGAACTGGCGAAGCGGGTAGCGGAGCTCGCCTCGCGTCCTGTGGAGGCTGAGAAGCGCGAATTGTGGTACCGCCACAACGCACTGGAGCCAACACGCCCCCTCGTCTTCTGTGACCCCGAAAACGGCTGGAATGAAATCCTCGCTCCTGATATGTTGCAGTGCGAAGGGGGACTGGCACGAGGATGGGAGTGGCATCTGCGTCGGGAGATATTCTGGGGCGAGCAGATGCGGGACGATAAGGTGATCGAGCCGTACTTCAACGTTGGGTATGTGTACACCGAAACCGACTGGGGCTTGCGTGAAACGCGAATCGGCGGGCAGGACGGCGGCGCATGGCGGTGGGAAGCCCCCCTGAAGAGCTATGATGACATGGACAAGTTGCGCTTTCCGCAGATTACGGTGGACTACGAAGCGACAGATGAGGTATTACAGCTGGCTCGGGAGACGTTTGGGGACATCCTGCATGTGCGGTTGAAGAGCAGCTGGTGGTGGTCGTTCGGTATGACGCAGACGCTGGTGTACCTGCGCGGACTGGAACAGGTTATGTACGACATGGTGGACCGCCCGGACGACCTGCATCGGTTGATGGCGTTCCTGCGCGACGGACACATGGCAAGGCTGGAGTTTCTGGAGCGGAATAATCTGCTGTTCCTGAACAACGATGGCTCCTACGTCGGCTCGGGCGGCTTTGGGTGGACGCATGAGCTGCCTCAACCTGACTTCGACGGACATGTGCGCCCTATCGACATGTGGGGCTTTGCGGAGAGCCAGGAAACGGTAGGTATCTCACCGGAGATGTTCGAGGAGTTCATTTTTCCCTACCAGCTGTCGTTGCTGGAGCGGTTTGGGCTGAACTGTTACGGTTGTTGCGAACCTCTGGACACGCGCTGGCATGTGGTGGCGAAGTTCCCCCGTCTGCGTCGGGTGTCGATGTCACCCTGGGCGAATGTGGAGGTGATGGCGGAGCGTCTGGGCAATCGTTACATCTTCTCGTGGAAACCGCATCCGGGCGTGCTCGCTGCCGACACGTTCGATGAGGAGTTCGTCAGGCAAACCCTGCGCCGGGGGTTACACGCGCTCAAGAGGAATGATTGTCGGGTGGAGATTATCATGAAGGACTGCCATACCATCCGCAGTGACCCGCAAAGGGTGATTCGGTGGGTGCAGATAGCCAAAGAAGAAGCAGAGAGGTTTTAGCAAAAGGCGATGCTTCGGGCGTTGATTCTCGCAGTGTTGACCCTTTTCGGTTGGTTGTTGTACTTGCCTGTTTTGATACTGGCTTACCTCGTGGTAGAGGTGCTTGCCAGGATGGTTCTCGATGGTGGATGGGATGAGAGGCTGGTTATGGCAGGAGTGATACTGGCGTTCTCATCTGGCAAGCATATCTTTCTACTATTATGGTCTTCCCTGCTCTACAGGAAGCGTCGCCTTTCTCATGTAACCCTGCTCTATCCTGCAAAGCTCGATCGTACTCTAGACATAGAAAAGATACAGCACACCATGAACGAGTCAGCCAAAGAGCTACAGCAGGCGTTTGAGAAGCCATTTCTGCGCCCTGTAGTGGTTGTTGCTTCCCCAATCCTTCTGATGCACCTTCGCTGCAGAGCGGCGGGTTTTGCCTTGCCCTACACAGTGATAATCAATCCCATATATGCAGGCGTCTTTCATCAATGGCAAGAGCTGGCACGACACGAGCTCGCCCATGTGGCCACTTACAGGATTTCGCCTTTCAAACGTGTGCCTGCCCTGCTCAGTGAGGGGTTAGCTTGCTACTTTATGCAAACCGAAAACGGTTTTTCTCTGGATGCCCACGCCCTGGCGATATTGTCGGAGGAATTGTGCGAGCCACTGTTCACTATGGACGACAAAACCTTCTACCGCAGGGCCGATGCGATACGAAACTACATTCTCGCGGGCAGCTTTGCTAGCTACCTGGTGCATCGTGTTGGCTGGGAGCGATACTACCGGTTTTATGTGTCTACTTCTGCCCGGAAGTGGGTGCAAGATATCGAGAAGATACTCGGCAAGAACATTGCCGAACTGGAACAAGAGTGGAGGCACTCGCTCATCTTGAGAGATGACCTGTCGCCTGTTCTGCCGCAGCTGAGGCTTTACTGGCGTGTGCTTCGACTGATACATCACTGGCAATGGCAACAAGCAGCGGAGGCAGCAGAGCAGTATCTGAGCGTCTACGGTTATGACCGTCTGATTGCCAGCGTTGCCATCACAAGCTATTTCCTGCTGCGCCAGTGGGAACACTGTGAGAGGTGGTGCAAGATGCTGATGGATGACGACTCACCAACTGCTCGCCTTGAGCGAGGAATGAGTTTACTCTACATTGGGTGCTGCTACGACCTGCAAGGCAGGCGAGAGGACGCACTGGGAGCATACAAAGCGGTTCTGCAGGAGCTGCCTGTGCCAGCATGGAACTACGAGAGTACACACACGATCGCTAAGCGTCATCTTAGACGCGCTTTCACTATCGCGCATTTCGATCGCTATGTGCGCTACAAGGTGCGCGAGCTGTTGACAGAAATAGGGGCGTAAGTATGCGGTGGTTGATGGTTACAATTCTTTGCCTTCTTCCTGCCTTTGCAACGCCGTCCGGCGAACCGCAACTGCGCGCTATCTGGGTGGACGGCTTCAACGAGGGCATCAAAACGCCGGAACAGGTGGATACCCTGCTGGCGCGGGTACGTCAGGCGGGGTTGAACGCAGTGGTGGTGCAGGTGCGCAAGAGCGCGGATGCATACTACAATTCGCACTACGAACCACGTGCCTCCGATGTCGCCGAGGGGTTTGACCCGCTGGCGTACCTCATCCGGAAGGCACATGGAGAAAAGCCCTATATTCAGGTGCATACCTGGTTGAACACCTGCGCGGTGGGCAGGAACCGACATCCGCGCTCCCTGCAAAGCCGTTTTCCCGAATACCTGACGCTCAGCGATATGGGCGAGGACTACGACGGCGAGGCGACCAAGATAGACCCCGGTCATCCGGGCGCGGCGGACTGGACGTTCCGAACCTATCTGGACGTGATACGGCATTACGAGGTGGACGGCATCCACTTCGATTTCGTGCGCTTTGGGGGCGAGCGATGGGGCTACAATCCCGTCAGTGTGCAGCGTTACAACGAGCGGCGCGGTAGACCCGGCGGTTTTCCCTTCTTCAAGAGCGAGCGGTTCAAACAGTGGCGACGCGACCAGGTCACTGCTCTGGTGCGAAAGACCTACCTGTATGCGATGACCGTCAACCCCAAAGTGCTGGTCTCAGCCGCAACTATCACCTGGGGCAACGGACCGGAGAGCGACGAGGCATGGGCACGCTCCTCCGCCTATTCGCGTGTGTATCAGGATTGGCGCGGCTGGATGGAGGAGGGCATTCTGGACTGGAACATCCCCATGTGCTACTACAATGAGCAGAAGTACGCGCGCTGGCTGGACAACTGGATGCGTTTTGTGAAAGACCATCAGTATCAACACTACGCCGCCATCGGACTGGGCAACTACCTGAACCCAATAGAGGACACCTTGAAGCAGATAGAGCGCGTCTGGCAGCCGACCGAACGGGGCAACAAGCCGAAAGGCATCTGCTTCTATTCCTATGCCACCACCAACACCGATGCCGAAGGCAAAGCGCAGAAGCACAACCCCGCTTTCTATGAGACGCTGGGCAGGGTGTTCGGGCAATGGGTTCCCGTACCGCCTGCTTTGTGGAAGGAGAAACCCATTAACGGGCACATCAAAGGCACTATCCTCACCGCCGACGCTCTGAACCCTGCCGACCACACGCTGGTCACTCTGAAAGGCGCAGGGCAGGAGCGCGAGCAGTATGTGGACGGCACGGGGTTTTTCGGCTTTGTGCACCTGCCGCCCGGCGAGTATACGCTGACGGTGACGCCCCGCACCGGTTCGCCGCTGAAGGTGAAAGTGCGGGTGCAGGCGGGCAAGGTGGCTACGTGCAACCTGTTGCTGGGTGATACCGGCGCGAAGCGGGTGAAGAGTCTGACCGAGCTTTCTCGGCTGCCGGAAGGCACGGAGGTATTGCTCACGGAGCAGGCGGTAACCGTCGGTATGCCGGGAACGACCGGCGACTTCCAGCTGGGCGAAGTGACTGTACGGATACCGGGCGAGATACCGTTGCCCTTCATCGCGGGCGATGTAGTGACCGTGAAGGGTACCCTGCGCCGCGAGAACGGGCGGATGGTGATCGAGGATGCGAAGGCAGTGCTGGTGGATATGCTGCCGAAGAGGCAGCGATAGAGAGGGTTAACGGCTCGGCAGGAGCCTCGCCCCCCGTAATGGGATTGGATGGGCGCGCTCCGTTGCGACCGAAAACGGACGGCTCGGCGGGAGCCTCGCTCTCCAGGAGAACAGTCTTGACCAGCGTGTTAGTGTGCTGTCTCTGCGCAACACCAGGAGGCGTTACGCCTCGGAGGTGCAGATGCACGAGAAAACCAAACAAGAAGTAATACTCGATCGCCATGCTTACCTGGCGAAAATTGGTCGGCTCATGCGTCCGCCAAGATGCATCTTCCTGCCTGCGTCCTATGACTGGGAGGAGCGCTTTTCAAAAGCGATAGGACTACCTGTTCCGCTTCTTATACGGACTGCCGGTAGAGGTGCAGGTAAGTTTGGCGCTCAGGGCGGTCAGCCGCTACCGCCCGAATTATGAGTTCTACAACCCGGGTGACCAACGAGTGGGTCGGGTGGTGGAAGCGGTTGAAATATGGTTAAACGACAGATTGTCTGAGGAGGAGAAGCAACATCTTGAGGAGGAGATGGATACGCTGATAGAGATGCAGGAGAGCTCGCAGAGCAATAATGTGGTGGTGCGTGCAGTGGCTTGCCGCGAGCTGTCCATACTGTTGGAGTGGATGCGGGAGATTGCGGATTCGTATCCTGAGGGTATTCGACCGGGCAGGCGAGCAACCAGAATGTGGTGGGGAGCTTCTTGGGACGATGCTGAACGCTGGGTACGTGGTTGAGCAAGCCAGGCGATGCGTTAAGATTGTCATCCCAAAGGTCGCTTACTGAGGGAAGAGAATGAGCAACCAATTTGTCCTCGCTTACTCACTGGACGGCAAAGTGTATGTGAAACCTCGCGGAGGACGGGCAGGAACGATCGACGAGGGGGTTGCGCCTGCCATCTCGCCCTCACAAGAGAAGGTTGCGTTCCTGAAACAAGGGGATGTATTCCTCTATTCACAACGGCTGGAGGGAGCCAAACGGCTGACCAATATCCGAACGAGTTTCGCGCAACAGTCCTTCTTTCCGCTCAGCATTGCATGGCATCCTGACGAGGAGTATCTCCTGTTCACCCGTGTAGAGCCATACATATATGACGAGCAAACGAGGCGTCTGATAGAATACCGGAAGGTATCTCCTTCAAAGAATGTTGTTGGGATAATGACCGTCTGGCTGGTTCACCTGAAGAGCGGTCGGTGCCAGCGGATGTTCGGTCCATTTGGGGATGTTGTCTCACTCTACAGGTCAAATCAGCTAGAGGGTGCCAGTGTGTACGAGCCTGTGTTCTCTCCAGATGGGAGGTGCATATGGGTTCTTCATGAGGGCAATCTTTACGAAACAGAGTTCGACAGAAGGAGCGGAGCAGTGGGTACACTCCGTTTTTCGAAGCGGCTTGGTACAGGCTTTGATCTGGAGAGCCCTGGCGTCTCTAAGGCAGGGCATGGTGCATTGATGTTGGCTTGGGACAGCAAGAGCAACCGTCTTGTCTACTGGGTCGGGCGGTTTTGGGGTACCGGCGTTTCCGAATATGGTTGCCTTTCATGGCAACATGGACGGCTCGGTAAGCCCCATGAATGGCAGCCACCCTTCGCTAAGGTGCTGAGACAACGAGGGGCAGAAAACATCTCAGGCTGTGTCTTTGACAGGGAAGGTAATTTATGGGTAAGGGTGGTACAGAGTGGAGGCAACGCCCGGTGGATGCGGGCAGATGGTCGTGATGCTTTACCTGCGAATACAAGTAGACCGGGTTTTTGAGGTCTGCTGACACGGTCCTGGGACATCTGGCATAATGACATATGCACCCTATATCTATCAGCAGTTCCTATTGCGATAGCGGGAGCAACTGCGATGCAACACAATAATCTGCTCAAGAAAATTCTGGAAGCGGCTCAGGGGAATAGCACGCTTCCGCGCCAGATGGTACTTTCCTGGATGCAAAGCCAGGAAATCGAGGTGATGGCGCTTGTAGACGATTTGCTTGGGGACAAGCGGTTTACAGACCGGATACGCCCTCCTCTGCAGTTTGAGGAGTATCATACGTTCTTGACGCGCTATGTCGAGCAATGTATCTGGAAGAATGTGCGTGACCACGAGTACGTGCTGGAGAGATGGGAGGCTGGCTACCGTTTAGCAGCCTACTTCTGGTATCTTCTGGATAATCCTTCTCTCCCCCATGATGCAATAGAGGACCTGAAGCGGTTGCTAGCTCGTCTGTATGAGAAGCCGGAACTGAGGGATTTCGTTGTGAACTCCGTGCTCGAGCATGTGCTGGAACATCCGCAGGCAGCGAAGCACTTCAGGGATTGGCAAAGACATCCCCTGCTGCACGAGGCATACGAGCGGGCAATGACGTGGGCTACCACTATCCCTAAAGAGGATAGCATGTTGTATATTCACAAGCGGTTTATCGAGATGATAGGAAAGGGTGACGAGCAGGAATAGAGGAGACTACACCGACACAGAAACGGATATACTCTTACTGCCGCACCGCTACCTTGACCCTATAAGGGGAGGTTTCTTATGAATTTTGAGCAAATCTGGCAAGGTTCCTGCCTGGGGAGGGCGAGGCTCCTGCCGAGCCGTTTAGTTTGTGGTCGCGACGGAGCGCGACCCTCCAATACAGGCATGTGGAGGGTGAGGCTCCCGCCGAACCGTGTTGGTGCACCGGTTTTCGGCTCCAAAGATTGAGGTTTGATGACCTGATGGAGGTTGTCCACCTTGATTGACCTGCAGATAGCAAGGATACATCCTGAGCGGCGCACTGTGCTGGGCAACGGCGGATGGTGCTATGACGCCTATCCCGAATTAAAACCGCTGAACGCGGGTGCTACTATCCCCATCGCGGAGATAGAGGGCAGCGGCGTCATCACCTGTATCCATAGCACCCAGCATCTGGTGATGCCCACACCGCAGACGCAACATCTCTCCGATGCGGAGCGCAAGGCGTTGAGCGCACGGGGGGTTGTGTTGCTGGTCTACTTCGACAACGCCTCGTCTCCCTCCGTCTGTGTGCCGTTAGGCGACTTCTTTGCGGATGGCTGTGGTGGTCTGGCGCGCCATTTCAGTAGCCTACTTGTGGAGAAAGCACCCGAGTCGTATAACTGTTACTTCCCGATGCCCTTCCGCAAGTCTGCCCGCGTTTACCTGCGCAACGATACTCCTTACGACATGGCGAACTACAGTTTTGTGGAGTACGAGCTCACGCCAAATCTCGAAGCGGAGCTGGGCTACTTCCATGCCACATGGAGGCGGTTCGCCTTCCAGCTGCACTCTGGTTCGGTAGAGAGGTTCTTTGAGGTGAACGGCTGCGGACATCTGGCAGGACGGGCGTGGAGCGTGTGCACCGATGAGCCGTTGTTCGAGGGCTTCCACTTCGTGATGGAGGGCAACAACGGCGTGTTCGTCGACGGGGAGAAAAAGCCGCGTCTGGACTATTTAGGCAGTGAGGACTCGTTCGGCTTCAGCTGGGGCTTTCGTGAACCGTTCAGCGGACTGTACGCAGGCATTAACTATGTGCGTCACAAAGAACCCGCGCAGCTGAGTATCTACCGTTTCCATCTGAGCAACCCTGTGCGCTTCTCGCGCAGGCTGGTGTGGCAGGTGGACTGGCGACACGAGTTCAAAGGCTGGCGCGAGTTTCATGAGAAGCTATCCGAACGCCACCGCTTGGGCAAAGGCTGGATCGACTACGCGGTGACCACGTACTGGTATCAACGTGAGGCGGGGTATCCACATATCCCCCTGCCGCCGCTGGAGGAAAGGCTCAAACCGGTGCTGCGGAGTAATGCGCAGGTCGCCTAGGCGTGCCAGTCGAGGTTGGTCACCTGCTTGGCGTGGCGGACAATGTACTCCTTGCGCGGTTCCACCTTGTCGCCCATCAGCACGCTGAATATCTCGTCGGCGGCAACCGCGTCCTCCAGCTCCACGCGCACCAGCCGACGGGTCGCAGGGTTCATGGTGGTTTCCGCCAGCTCTTCCGCGTTCATCTCGCCCAGCCCCTTGAACCGCCCCACGGTGACGTTCTTCCGCTTCAGATTGCGCAGTATCTCATCGCGGTCTTTCTCGGTGCGGGCGTAGTAGCGTTCGTCCTTGCCCGCCTTGATGACGTACAGCGGCGGTTGCGCGATGTACACATGCCCTTCCTCGATGAGCGGGCGCATATAGCGGAAGAAGAAGGTGAGCAGGAGCGTGCGGATATGGTCTCCGTCCACGTCCGCATCGGTCATGATGATGATGCGGTGATAGCGCAGTTTAGAGAGGTCAAATTTGAAATCACCGTTTTCCTTCTCGTCGCCGTTGCCGTTGGAGCCGTTGCCCGGACCGGCGATACCCGTGCCCAGCGCGGTAATGAGGGCGCGAATCTCCTCGTTTTCCAGCGCTTTGTCCAGTCGCGCCTTCTCCACGTTCAGAATCTTACCGCGCAGGGGAAGCACCGCCTGCGTGCGCCGGTCGCGTCCCTGTTTGGCGGAACCGCCAGCCGAATCGCCCTCCACCAGGAACAGCTCGCACAGGCGCGGGTCGCGCTCGGAGCAGTCTGCCAGCTTGCCGGGCAGGGATGTGTTCTCCAGCGCGCTTTGACGCTTCACCAGGTCGGCGGCGCGCCGAGCCGCTTCGCGGGCACGCTGGGCTAACAGTGCCTTCTCGATGATGCGGCGGGCGACCGAGGGGTTCTCCTCAAAGTACTGCGACAACGCCTCACCGACGATGGAGTTCACCAGCCCTTCTATCTCGCTGTTGCCCAGTTTGGTCTTCGTTTGCCCTTCAAACTGCGGGTTGAGCAGGAGCACACTGATGACCGCTGTAAGCCCTTCGCGCACATCGTCGCCGCTGAAGTTGGGGTCTTTCTCCTTGAGCAGACCGTTCTTGCGGGCGTAGTTGTTAATCACGCGCGTCAGCGCGGTCTTGAATCCCGATACATGCGTACCGCCTTCGGTATTGTGGATGTTGTTGGCGAAGGCGAAGATGTTCTCCTGATAGGTATCGTTATACTGGATGGCGATTTCCACATAGGTATCTTCGCGTGTGCGAGCGAAGTGGATGGGCTTGTGCAGCGGGTCCTTGTTCTCGTTGAGCCACTGCACGAACTCCGCCAGACCGTTTTTGTAGTGGAAGGTCTGCGTAGGTTCACCGTGCAGCTCGTCGGTGAAGGTGATGGTTACGTTCTTGTTCAGGAAAGCCAGTTCCCGAATGCGCCGCACGATGCGCTCAGGGTCGTAATCGCGCTTCTCAAAGATAAGGTGGTCGGGCAGCCAGTGCACCATTGTACCCGTGTTTTTAGCTTTGCCCACCACTTCCAGAGGTGTGACCGGATTGCCTCGCTCGAACCGCTGGCGGTATCGCTTGCCATCGCGGCATACCTCCACCACCAGCCACTCGGACAGCGCGTTCACGCACGACACCCCTACGCCGTGTAGCCCGCCAGAGACACGGTAACCGCCACCACCAAACTTGCTTCCCGCGTGCAGGCGAGTCATTGCCAGCTCCACACCGGTTAAGCCGGTTTCCTTATTGATGTCCACGGGGATGCCACGTCCGTTGTCGGTGACGGAGAGGCTACCGTCGGGATGAAGCACCACATCGATGCGGGTGCAGAATCCTGCCAGTGCCTCGTCGATGCTGTTGTCGATGACCTCATAGAAGAGCTGATGCAAACCGCGCACGCCAGTATCGGCAATGTACATACCGGGGCGTCGGCGCACCGCCTCCAGCCCCTCCAGCACGGTAAACTCCTGCGCGGTGTACTCACGGTCAACGGTAGTCACTAAAGACTGCTCGTCAGGAGTCTGGGGTGTCGTCAGTATTTCCGGTTTTGCCATGCGTATTTCCTTCCCACACCTCCGAGCGGAAAATCCGCAACTCAGCAGGCTTTCCTGAGGAGATTACCAAGATATTGTATCATATTTGCTTCAGGTTGTCAAATATTGGGGTGCAAACACGCTCTGTCTCGATCCCCTCTCCCACATCGGGCAGGAGTTAGCACGGTGCGTCTGCGAATCTGGGTATGCATAGACCGCAGGTGAAGGAGACAACTGATGAGGGTAGTGTTTTTCGCGCTGTGTGGGATGCTGTGGGTTGGGCAGGTTCTGGCTCAGGCTCCACAGGATGAGTGGTTTCGCTATCTGCCTCAGCCGGTGCAGGCGGAGGTGCTGAGGCTTGGTACAACAGAAAACGATACTCACTTGCTGGTCAAATTTCCCAGCCTGGTAAAAACCACCGAGTACCCACAAAATCAGACGGTGTATGCGGAGGTGTTTATCCCTCACCAGAATCGGAAGATGCCGGCGGTGGTTCTCCTGCACTCATGGGGAGTGCAGAAGCCGGATATCGAGCTTTCCCTGGCGCGTTCGCTGGCGAAGCGCGGCTTCGTCACTGCGGTCATGACCTTACCCTATCATATTCAGCGCACCCCCAGCGGCTACCTCAGTGGAGAGTTGATGATTGTTCCCGACATCAGGCAGATGCGCGATACGATGAGGCAGGCGGTGCTGGATGCCATGCGCTTGATAGACTGGCTCCAGTCTCAGCCACAGGTGGAGCCTGGCAAGATAGGCATTGTGGGCATCAGTCTGGGCGCCATCGTCAGTGCGCTGGTGCTGGGAGTGGAAACGCGGGTGCAATCGGGCGTGCTGGTGTTAGGTGGGGCGAACCTGGCGCATGTTCTGTGGCGAAGCCCGTTGACCATGAATGTGCGCGGTGAACTGCGAAGCAAGGGCATCGGCTACGAGAGGCTGCGCGAGGAGATGGCGTCTGTGGAACCGCTCACCTTTTTACACGGGCAGTATGGCGACCGCGTGCTGATGGTGAACGGCAGGTACGACCTGGTGGTACCGCGTGAGGACGCGCTTGCCCTGCGGCGCGCTCTGGGGGAGGGACCCATCTTGTGGCTGAACACAGGGCACTACGGTCCTGCGCTGGTGCGAAGCGCGCTATTCGGTGTGGTAGAGCGGTTTCTGGCTTCACGCTTGCAAGACGGCACGGAACCGTTTGTTTTGCCTGCTACTCTTCACGAGCCGACCCTTCGCATCGGCTTGCTTTATAGCGGAGTGTGGGGGGCGCGCGTCAGCGCGGCGATAGATGTCTGGCGATGGGAGCGTGAGGGCAGGGCAGGGGTGGCACTGCAGGCTTCTCCACGCAACATCTCGGTGCTGGTGGGTTTCCGGCTGCTTTCTCCGTTGCACGTGGGCATTGAGCTTTCCTCACGCGCGCCCTCGGGTTATGTGTTGTTTCACTTCGTGCTGTAGTGCTTGCCACATCTTTGTCATGCCGAACGAAGTGAAGCATCTCTAAGATTCTTCGCTCGCGCTCAGAATGACAGGTTCGGCATATGTTCTTGTCATGCTGAGCGTTAGCGAAGCATCTCAACATGCTGGCGAAGTCGGCTCGGCAGGAGCCTCGCCCTCCCCGCGACTGGACTGGAGGGTCGCGCTCCGTCACGACCACAAACCGAACGGCTCGGCGGGAGCCTCGCCTTCCCCACAATCGAGCGAAACACATTGAAACAGCGTATAGCTCACGCCTTTTGCACAGTAATACTCCACCTATAAATGTCTACATATAGTGGTTCCACAAAAAATTTTCTCAAAATATTGGGAAAATACCCCAAAAACCATTGACAAGGCTACCCCGCATTTTTTACAATATGAGCAACCAAGTGGATGTTCAGTGGATGCCAGGTGGTGGGAAAGTGGAGGAACAGGCTCCAAACAAGCAGTTTGAGGAGCAGCTGGTGGAGGCAATGAGGAGTGAACCCGAAGCCTCCCCGCTGGCTCTGCTGCAAGGCTACTCGGAGCACTCGGTAGATGATAAGGGGCGTATCATCATGCCGCAACGCTTCCGAGACCTGTTCGGTCGCTCCTGCGTGATTACGCAAGGGTGGGATCGAAGCCTGTTCGTTTTCCATCCTGACACCTGGCAACAAGTACGAGCACACCTGGCGCGCTACCCGTTTATGAATCAGGATGCGGTGCGCCTGCAACGTTTCTTTATCGCTCCCGCAGATTATGTAGACATCGATTCGCAGGGGCGTTTGGCGATTCCTGCGCATTTGCGCGAGTTTGCCAGAATCAGCCTGCCCACTGCTGAATCGCCCAGCACGGTGGTTATTGTGGGAGCACCCTACCGGCTGGAAATCTGGAGCAAGCAAAGGTGGAAAGAGGTCAACGCGCAGATCGAGGATGCTACCGTCTTCCAGGCGGCAGCCACTCTGGGCGTGAAACTGGAGCTGTGACATGATGACCATGAACAGCCATACACCGGTGATGGTGCGCGAAGTACTGCAACTGCTGCGCCCGCAGCCGGGAGAGGTCTTTGTGGATGCTACGGTGGGGCTGGGTGGGCATTCGGTGGAGATCGCCCCCCGCCTGATACCCGGGGGCTGGCTCATCGGCATTGACCGTGACCCCCGCGCACTGGAGGTTGCCGGACGGAGGCTGGAGCAGTTCAGCGGGGCGATACGCGTGACACTGGTACATGCGGACTTCCGTGAGTTACCACAGGTGTTGAGCGCACGCGGGCTGGAGGGCGTCGACGGCATTTTGTACGACCTCGGCGTGAGTTCGATGCAGCTGGACAGCGCAGAACGCGGGTTCAGCTTCCGGTTTGATGCACCGCTGGACATGCGTATGGACCCGTCCCGAGAAAGCGTCACGGCAGCGGACATCGTTAACCGGTGGAGCGAGGTAGACCTGCGTCGGTTGATTCAGGAGTACGGAGAGGAACCTGCTGCCGCGCGTATTGCCCGCGCGATTGTGCAGAACCGTCCGATACTCAGCACACAACAGCTCGCTGCGCTGGTGGCTAAAGTGGTGGGGCGCCGGGGTGGACACATTCACCCGGCAACGCGCACTTTTCAGGCGTTGCGTATTGCTGTCAATCGTGAACTGGAGGGCTTGCAAGAGGCGATAGAGCAGGCGATTCGCTGTTTGCTTCCGGGAGGGCGCATTGTTGTGTTGAGCTATCACTCGCTGGAGGCTCGCGCGGTGAAGCGGGCTTTCCAGCGGTTGAGCGGTAAGTGTATCTGCCCGCCCTATACGCCTGAGTGCCGGTGCGGAGCGGAGCGGCTGGTACATCTTCTCACTCCTCATGCGCTCAAGCCAGACGCAGAAGAGATTGCTCTCAATCCACGCTCTCGCAGTGCCCAGTGTCGCGCTGCCGAGAGGCTTGCGGCGTCGTGATATATGCAACAAGGAGGGTGATGATGGTCTTTCAAGATGTAGTCCGAACGGGGGTGCGGGTACGTTCTAAAGCTATCGCCAGGTACCGCATTCTTTCAGGGGCGCGCTTATGGTGTGTTCTCGTTGCAGCCGGCGTGCTTATTTACATTGCAGTATGTGGTTACGTATACAACCTTTCTCGCGAGCGGCATCAGCTGATGGTACAGCGAAACGAGCTGAGGAAGGAATATCTCTTCCTGCGAAGCCAGTGTGAGGCGTTGCGCAACCCATTGCGAATCCATAAGCAGGCAAAAGCGCACGGTATGGTGCTGTTGACCAAACCACAGGCGGTTGCCAGCGCGCCGGTTGTTCTGGCACAACGAAACTGATCTCAGGGGGTATCAGTGGCTGTACGTCGGCGGAGGCGTCAGTTCTCTCTTGATGACGCCCGGTGGAGGCTACTGCTGACCGGGTGGGTGGTTACTTTGCTCTTTTTCGGTGCTTGGGCACGCCTGCTGTATCTGCAAACAGCCAAGGCGGATGCCCTGCGTGAGCAGGCGCAAAAATACGGCGGTTTGCGCAAGAAAACATGGACCGTCTATGGAACCCGCGGTGCCATCAAGGATCGACATGGAAACATTATGGCGATGGACGTGATGTCGCTCTCTGTCTACATCCGTCCCAAAGCGGTCTCCAGTGTGAAGCAGGTGTCCCGTCAGCTGAGCTGGGTGGTGAACATGCCTGCTGCGAACATCGAACAGCAGATTCTGCGCTGGAAGAAGCTTATCGAGGAGGCAGAGCGGGGTAACAGGGCAGGGGCAAAGGTTCCGTACTCGTTCGCTCTCAGACGAGAGGTGGTGGGTGAAGAGGCAAAACGGCTGAAGGAGGCAATTGCCCAGGAGCGGCGGCGCCTTAGCGACGAACTCGAGCGGATGGCGGATTCGCACGCAGGGGCAGATGTTCGGCTTACGTCCTGGCTGGACGGCGTAGATGTGATAGAAGAGCCTTGCCGTCGGTACCCCTATGGAGCGATCGCTTCCGCTCTCATCGGTTTTACAGATGTGGATGAGAAAGGTTTGGCAGGGGTCGAGTACCTCTTCGATCAAACTCTTGGCGCGAGGCACGGTCTGGTAGAGGGAGTGTTAGGAGCAAGAGGGCAAATAGTTGTGGGCACGCGAGTGGTGAAAACCCCATCGAAGAACGGAGGCGACGTGCAACTGGCTATCGATGTGAATATCCAGAACATCGCCGAAGAGTGCCTGCAAGAGGTGATGGAGAAACACAAACCAGCCGGTGCGTGTGCCATCGTTCTGGATGTACACAGTGGGGATTTACTTGCGGTAGCGAGTATGCCTCGTATTGACCTGAATAACAGGAAACAGGAGCTGAAGAAATACGGATTAGGCGTGATGCGAAATATGGCAACCACCTTTTTGTTTGAACCGGGCTCTACGTTCAAGCCCATCACTATCGCATCTGCAATGGAAGCCGGTGTAGTGGGAAACAATAGTAGTTTCTACTGTACAGGTTCACTGAAAATCGGCAAGCATACCATTCATTGTGCACGGCACGGCGGTTCGCGGGCGCACGGGCACCAGGATCTGGAAGAGGTGGTTGCCCACTCCTGCAATGTGGCGACAGCCCAGATCGGCATGAGGCTGGGTGCGTATGCTCTATACGAGGCTGTCCAGCGGTTTGGGCTGCTTGAGGAGCCGGTTGTGGGTAGCCAGAAGGGCGGGTTAGAAAAGCCCGATAGCTGGGAGCGGATTCGGCTGGCAAACGTCGCTTTTGGGCAGGGAGTTCAGGTAACACCGTTGGGGCTGGCAGCCGCCTACGCGGCGATAGCTAACGACGGTGTGTACGTGAAGCCGAGACTTCTACTGAATGAGCCGGTGGAGACACGCGTCGTTTTGTCTCCGCAGGTGGCGCGTCAAATGCGTCAGTATCTGAAGGCGGTCGTGGACGAAGGTACGGGCAAGCTTGCAGATGTGAAGGGGTACGAAGTGGCAGGCAAAACCGGTACTGCCCAGAAGGTAGTACCCGGCAGAAGGGGATACGCCTCAGGCAAATATGTGGCATCCTTTGTGGGCTTCGCGCCTGCCGATAGCCCGCGCATCGTCGTGCTGGTGGTAGTAGATGAACCACATAACGGTTACTTCGGAGGCGTGGTTGCGGCGCCTGCCTTTGCTAAAATCACCGAGCGGGTGCTGGCGTATCTGGGCGTTCCCGCGATGCCTGATAAGGAGAAACATGTATCACTTTCCAGACGCTAAAGCATACTGTATAATGCGTGGGGTATTGCTCAGAGGTGTATAAGATGCCGCAGGTACTATTATCTGAATTGATAGAGGCGCTGCCTCAGGTGCTTCTCGCAGGCGCATCCGACGTTCACGTATGGGTAACGGACGTCACATACGACTCGCGCAAGGTACAGCCGGGTGCGCTTTTTGTGGCGATACCGGGGCAACGGTACGACGGGCACGACTTTGTGCAGGACGCGCTGTCGCGGGGTGCAGTAGCGGTAGTGGTGGAACGTCCCGTGGGTGTCACTTCGGTACCCGTGCTGCAAGTGCCTCATGCTCGGGAGGCTCTGGCTTTGCTCGCCAACCGTTTTTATGGTCTGCCATCGCGTTCTCTACTGCTGGTCGGGGTAACCGGAACGAACGGCAAAACCACCACCACACATCTTATCGCCCACCTGCTTCGGGCGAACGGTTTCCGCACGGGTACTATCGGCACACTGGGGGCAGTGCTGGACGACGTTGGCGAGGTACCCATCTCACACACCACCCCGGAGGCCCCTGATATTCAGCGTGTACTCTATACAGCTGTGCAGCACGGGGTGAAAGCGGTGGTGATGGAGGTCTCATCCCATGCCTTGCACCAACACCGCACGTTGGGACTGGAATTCGACCTTGCGGTATTCACCAATTTGACGCAGGACCATCTGGATTACCACCAGACAATGGAGGAGTACGCGGAAAGCAAGCGCAGGCTCTTCGAGATGTATCCGCAGCGCAGTAAGAAGCCGTTTCAGGCGGTCTTCAACCTGGATGACCCAACCGGCAGGAAATGGTATCTGCAGAGTATTTATACTCGTTGGGGGTATGGGGTATCCAGTGCAGATGCTTCTGTCAGAGCGCTGGACGTGCGCTTATTTCCCGAAGCGGTGCAGATGCGTGTGGCAACCCCTGTGGGGGAGCGCGAAGTGTATGTTCCGCTAGGCGGTGCGTTTCAAGTGTACAATATCCTTGCTGCGCTAACTGCATCGTTCGCGCTGTCGCTTTCCCCTGACGTCACTTTCGATGCGCTGGGCAAAGTACCGCAGGTGCCGGGGCGATTCGAGATTATCCCCAATCATCGGGGTATAACGGTTATTGTGGACTATGCCCATACTCCAGATGGGCTGGAAAATCTACTGCGCTCAGCAAGGGCATTACAACCCCGGCGTCTAATTACTGTATTCGGTTGCGGTGGCAATCGCGACCGTTCCAAACGCCCCAGGATGGGGGCTATTGCCTCAGAACTGGCAGACCTGTGCGTGGTCACTTCCGATAATCCACGTAATGAACCACCCGAGGCAATTATTGAGGAGATACTGCAGGGCATCCAGCGGCGAGAGGCAGTTCTGGTAGAGCAAGACCGACGCAAAGCCATCGCCCTGGCGATTCAACACGCACAGCCGGGCGACATGGTGGTGATTGCGGGTAAGGGGCACGAAACCGTGCAAATCATCGGAGAGAACCGGATACCTTTTGACGATAGACAGGTCGCGCGCGAAGTGCTGGAAGGTTGAATAATATGGAGAGTATCACTCTCGACGATATCGCAAAGGCAATAGGAGGGGTGCTCACCGGAGAGCGGACGCTTCTGGTGAAAGGCATCGGCATCGATAGCCGAACGATTGAACCCGGACAGCTCTTCTTCGCGATACCCGGTGAGCGCACGGATGGGCACCAGTATGTGCGCATGAGCGCGGAGCGTGGCGCAGTCGGTGCAGTGGTCTCCAAGCCGGTGGATGCACCTGAAGGGTTCCCGCTTATCTATGTGGCGGACACAGTATGGGCGCTGGGTTGCTTTGCACGCTGGTACCGAAGCCTGTTTCATATCCCTGTGGTGGGAATTACAGGAAGCGCGGGCAAAACTACCACAAAAGAGATGACCGCCGCTGCTCTTGGCGCACGTCATACGGTGCTGAAATCTCCTCAGAATCTGAACACCGAGATCGGCTTACCTCTGGCGATTGCCCAGATAGAAAGATGCCATACGGTGGCAGTGCTGGAGATGGCGATGCGCGGCAGAGGGCAGCTTGATTGGCTGGCAACTATCGCTCGCCCCACCATCGGCGTGATTACCAACATTGGCTGGGCGCATCTGGGACTTCTTGGCTCGCGTGACAACATCGCTCTGGCAAAGTCCGAACTGCTTTATCGCCTGCCTGAGCATGGAGTGGCTGTGCTGAACGCAGATGATGAGTACTTTGATTTCTGCCGGCGGCAAGCTCCCTGTGAGGTGCTTTCCTTTGGGTGGCAGAGACCGGCGATGGTGCGGGCAACAAAGATATACCTGGACAAAGATGGCAGAGCGCAGTGTGTGGTGCGCTACAGGAGGCAAAGCGCCTCATTGCAGGTTCCGGTACCCGGTTTGCACCACCTGAGCAATGCACTGGCGGCTCTTGCGGTGGCGGTTGCGCTGGAGGTTCCGCTCGCGGAAGCGGCGACAAGCCTGCAGCAGATGCAGGCGGTGGATAAGCGGATGCAGGTTTTGCACACATCGAAGCAGGTCACCGTGCTGGACGATACCTACAACGCCAACCCCGCTTCGGTGAACGCGGCACTGCATACTCTGGAACGCATGGCGAACGGTTGCCGGCGCGTGGTAGTGCTGGGGGATATGCTGGAGCTGGGCGATGACGCACCGCAGCTGCACCGCCAGATTGGGCAAGAGGCGGCGCGAATTGGGGCGCATGTGCTGGTGGCGGTAGGCGAAATGGCAGGAGAGGTTGTGCGGGGAGCGAAGAGCATGGCACACGCTCCGGTGTGCTTGACCTTTGGCGATAGCCGCACCGCGGCAGAAAACGTTCTCCGCTATCTGCAACCCGGCGACGTGGTGCTGGTAAAGGGGTCACGCGCTCTGCAAATGGAGCAGGTCGTCAAAGCCATTTGCGAGGACTGTTAACATGCTCTGGTTCTGGGTGGCGTTTCTGGTAGCGCTCATTGTGGTGTTGCTAATGGGCGAACCTACCCTGCGTGCACTTGTTGCGATTAAAGCGGGACAGGCGATTCGGGAGGATGCGCCAGAACGCCATCGCACCAAAGCGGGCACGCCTACCATGGGAGGGGTGCTGATAGTAACGGCACTGGTGGTGGGTGTATTGCTGACGCTGGGAGGGCAAGCTGCACTGTCCCAGCAAACGCTTACCAGAGTGTGGGACCCGGCAGTCTTTTGTACTACCGTGCTGGCGTTTGCGGGCATCGGCTTACTGGACGACTACCTGATTATTCGACGTGGCAAGAATCTGGGTTTGAAGGCGCGCCAGAAACTGTTCATGCAGTGCGCTGTCGCAACGGCATTTGTGGTGTACCTCGCCGTGAACGCGGAGCCGGGTATCACGACCGCTTTGCAGATAGGCGAGTGGCGTCTGGATATAGGTGTCTGGTACTATCCGCTGGCGGTGCTGTTCATCGTCGCGCTATCTAACGCGGTGAACCTTGCCGACGGACTGGATGGACTGGCAGCAGGGTTATCGCTTATCGCTGCCTCCGCTCTGGGCAGTATCGGTAGCTTGCGAGAGAGTTCCTGGGTGTTGCAGGGTGCGGGTGCACTGAGTGGGGCGTGCGCCGGTTTCCTGAACTTTAACCGCTACCCGGCACGGGTATTCATGGGCGATACCGGCTCGCTGGCGCTGGGGGCAGCTCTTGCGCTGATTGCTCTTTTCGATAAGGTGGAGATAATTGCGCTGGTGGTGCTGCTGGTCTTCTGGATAGAGATGCTATCGGTGATATTGCAGGTGATTTCGTTTCAGATAACGGGAAGACGGATATTCCGCATGTCGCCGTTGCACCACCACTTCGAATTGTCAGGAATGCATGAGACACGTGTCGTGATGATGTTCTGGATAGCAGGCATTATCTGCGCCATAACGGGTTACATCATCGCCTGGGTAAACGCATGAACAGCGCACACTGGGAAAACAAGCGCATACTGGTAGTGGGTATTGGGCGAAGCGGTTATGACGCGGCGCGGGTACTCCACTCGCTTGGTGCGTGGGTTACCGCTTGCGACGCTGTTCGCCCCGTTCTGGCAGAGGATTTGGCGAATCTGGGGGTAGACGTGCTGACCGACTGGCAGGCTGGGTTGCCCGGTAAGAGCTACGACCTGGTGGTAACCAGCCCGGGCGTCCATGCGGACAATCCTATCCTGCAGGAGGCGGTACAGGCAGGCATTCCTGTCTGGTCAGAGGTGGAGCTGGCGTACCGTCTCAGCCGGGCACCTATCGTCGGCGTTACCGGCACCAACGGCAAGAGCACAACCGCTGCGCTCATTGCACATATTCTGAACACAGCAGGACATGAGGCGATATTGTGCGGCAACATCGCGGCGGAAGGGATGGAACGCACCCTGACCGATGCCGCGTCACACTCCCATCCCGAACATATCCTGGTGGCTGAGGTGAGCAGTTTTCAGCTGGAATGGGTGCATGAATTCCGTCCCTATGTGGGAGTATGGACGACCCTTTCGGAAGACCATCTGAACCGCTACTCCTCACTGGAAGAATACGGGAAGGTCAAAGCAAGGCTATTTCGTCGCCAGACGGAGGCAGATAGTGCAATCATACCTGCCGACGACGCCCTTATTCAGCGTCTGACGGAGACGAAGGCAAAATATATCTATTTTTCTCACCAGAACATAGACATAAGTGCGGAATCCGCTGTCTGGTGTGACGACACCGGGGTACACTTAAAGAACGGAGAAAGGGTTCACCACCTTGCCTCGATAGAGCAGTATCAACTGCCCGGAGAACACAACCGACGTAATCTGGCGGCGGCAGTTGCTGCCTGTCTTGCATGGAACATCGGTGGTGACCGTCTGGAGGAGGCGATAAACACCTTCCGACCGTTGCCCCACCGCATGGAATGGGTAGCGGAAGTGGACGGGGGGCAGTACATCAACAACTCCATGTGTACAAACCTGCAGGCGGCGGAGGAGAGTTTGAAAGCAGTGCCTGCGCCGGTAGTGCTCATTATGGGCGGCGTGGACAAAAGCTTCAGCCCTTTCGAGAAGCTCGTGCCTGCCCTGCGGCAAAAAGCGCGTGGCGTGGTGCTTATCGGAGCGGATGCCGAGCGCATAGAAACTCAACTGCGCGCCGCAGGATGGGAGCGCACTATTCGGTGTAATACTCTGGAGGAGGCGGTGCTGCACGCTCGCGACCTCGCACAACCGGGGGATTGTGTGATGTTGTCGCCGGGGTGTGCCAGCTTCGATATGTTCACGGATTTCAAGGAACGCGGGAACGCATTTCGCCGCATCGTGCGTCGTCTGGAGGGACGCGATGAGTGAACCACAACGAAATAAGGATGACAAACTGCTCGCATGGGCGGTACTCGCGCTGGTTATTGTTGGGCTGATAGTGGTGTACGACGCCAGTTTCCCCAGATCGGGCTTCTGGCAGATTATCAAACAGTCCGCCTGGGCGCTGGTCGGCTTGCTCGCTTATATGGCAGGCAGGCGGTTTTCGCTGATTACTCTCTATCGCTGGGTGCCCGCGCTGGCTATCGTTACGCTGATACTCATGCTGGCAACGTACCACTCACCACTCGGCATCGAGAGAGGGGGCGCACATCGCTGGCTCAGACTAGGACAAATAGGACCGGTTGAAATCACTTTACAGCCTGCGGAGTTCGGTAAGATTGTATTGATTATGCTGCTGGCACGGTTGCTGTGCCACTCGAATCTGGTATCTGCATGTAAACCGATTCAGGACCGCCCGTTGCCGTGGCTTCTTGCCATCCTGAGCGTTCTCGTAGCCTCGGGGGTGGTCGTGGTGGTGCAGAAGGACCTCGGCACCGCGCTCGTGTTCGTCGGCATCGGGGTTATGATGCTCTTTACTGCCGGTTTGCCGTTTCGGTGGGTGGCGACGTTCGTGGCTCTACTGACCATTGCAGGTGTGTTCCTCATTTTTCACGAGCAGTATCGCTGGCAGCGCGTCGTCACCTTCACCCAACCCTTTGCGTACATGAACACCACCGGCTACCAGCTTGCTCACTCGCTCATGGGCATCGGTACCGGCGGGGTATGGGGAGCCGGACTTGGGCTCGGGCGTGCGAAGGAGTTTCTGCCGGCAGCGGAGACCGACTTCGTGTTCGCAACCGTTGCAGAGGAAACCGGCGCATTAGGAAGCACTGCTATTATTGCGCTACTGGTGCTGGTGTTGTGGCGGATGTTCCTTATTGCCCACAAAACACAGACGATGTTTTTGCTGTTGCTGGTGAGCGGCACGGGAACGATGATTGCACTGCAAAGCCTGTTGAATCTCTACGTAGTAACCGGTTCGGTACCAACGACGGGCGTGCCTCTACCGTTTATCAGCTACGGTGGCTCTTCGCTGGTTAGTCTGTTATTCAGTATAGGTTTAGCCCAAAAAGTTGCAAGCAATCCGATGCTGGAGCGTGTCAAAGGGGTGTCTCATGCGCGTGCTGCTCGTGGGCGGAGGGACGGGAGGACACTTGTTTCCCGCCGTGAGTATCGCCGAGGCGTTGCGTGATGCAGGCGTTACCGACATCGCCTTTGCCGGGCGCGAAGACGGTCTGGAGGGGCGCGTTGTTCCTCCGCTGGGGTGGAGGTTCTTCGCTATTCGGGCGTTGCCGCTCAGGCGTTCGCTGGCTCCTGCGGCGATAGGCGCGTTATTACGCACGGTGCATACCGCCCATCGCATTCTGCGTGAGTTCGCTCCGGATGTGGTGGTAGCGACGGGAGGATATGTCGCAGCAGGGGTGGTGCTGGCACAGGCGTTGCGTCGCGGTAAAATCGTGTTGCACGAGCAGAACGCCACCCCGGGGCGCGCTAATCGCTGGATGGCACGATGGGCACGCCGGGTATGCATCACTTTTGAAAGCACGGCACGCTACTTCGGGAGAACCCCATGCGTGCATACCGGTTTGCCGGTGCGTAAAGAGCTGCTTCGCTGGCGAGTGGAACGCCGTTATGCCTGCGAGGCGCTCGGCATGAACCCTGCGGAACGGGTGCTTTTCGTTATCGGTGGCAGTCAGGGAGCGCGTACGTTAAACGGATGGACAATAGAAATGCTGCCGAGCCTGCATGGGATAGGGGTACAGGTGGTACATCAGGTCGGTGAGCGCAACACGCAGGAGTTTGAACGATACCCACAAGGGACAGGCTATCGATGGTTTGGTTTCATGGACGCTCAGACGCTGGGGCAGGCGTTGTCGGCGGCGGACCTGGTGTTGTCGCGTGCGGGGGCATCCACGCTTAACGAAATCGCGCTGTTCGGTAAGGCGGCGGTGTTTGTGCCCTATCCATATGCATATGCGGACCACCAGTGGTATAATGCGCAGGAATTGGCGCGCCTCGGCGGGGCGGTCGTATTCCGCGAAAACGAACTGGATTCGCAGCGACTCGCAAAGACGCTGCTGGAGTTGCTGGGCGATGAGCGCAAACTTCGGGAAATGGGCGAAGCCAATCGGCGGTGGAGTAGAGAGGACGCTGCCGAGCGAGTGGTTCAACAAGTGATGGAGGTCGCGGCGCAACCGTGAGCAGGGTTCGCGTACACTTTGCAGGCATCGGCGGTATCGGTATGAGTGCAATCGCGCGGGTGTTACACCAGCGCGGCTGGCAGGTCACCGGCTGCGACCTCAAGCCGAGCTCTATGACACAGAAGCTGCAAGAAGTGGGCATACCGGTCTGGATCGGACACAGCCCGACTCATGTGCGGGAATGCGAGGTGTTTGTGTACACAGCGGCGGTGCACGAAGACAATGCCGAACTCATCGAGGCGCGGCGGGCTGGTATTCAAGTGCTGCGACGTTCGCAGGCGCTCGGTATGCTGCTGGAGGGGCATAAGGGCATCGCCGTGACCGGCACACACGGCAAGACGACCACCACAGCAATGGTGGCGTCCGTGCTGGAGGCGGCCGGCGCAGACCCACAGGTGCTTATCGGGGGGGAAGTGCGCCGGTATGGAGGCAACGTGAGGCTTGGGCAAGGGGAGTACGTGGTAGTGGAGGCTTGTGAGGCGTACGATTCGTTCCTGGACCTGCATCCCTACGCGGCGGTGATTACCAATGTGGAGGCAGAGCATCTCGATTACTACCGCACGGAGGAGCGGATGCTGGAAAGCTATCGCCAGTTCGTTTCTCAGGTGCATCCGCAGGGGGTTGTGGTCACATGGGCAGATGACGTGCGTAGTCTTGAAGTGTGCAGGCAGGCAGAGGCGAAGGTGGTCACATTCGGGAGGGGCGCCGAAGCCGAATACAGGGCGGTGCCGGGTAACAGCGAGGGAGCATTCATGCTGGAAGTGCGGGGGAAGAGGATGGGTGAGGTATGCCTTCAGGTACCCGGCGCGCATAACGTTCTGAACGCCACCGCCGCTGCAGCGATGGGGCTGGAGCTGGGCTTCTCGTTCGACGTAATCCGCGAAGGGCTGGAGAGTTTTGAGGGAGTGCAGCGCAGGCTGGAACTCATCGGGCGGGCGGAAGATAAAGATATAGAGATATATGACGACTACGGGCACCACCCGACAGAGATAGAAGTGACATTGCGTACCATACGCCCCCGCGTACGGAAGAGGCTGGTGGTTGCATTTCAACCACATCTGTACAGCCGCACACGCGACTTCTGGCATCAGTTTGCAGATGTGCTGAGTAGCGGTTGTGATGCGCTGGTGCTGGTGGACATCTATCCAGCACGGGAAGAACCCATACCGGGTATCAGTTCCGAACGTCTTGCGGACGAAATACGGTTGCGACGCCCGGAACTGCCGGTTGCTCTGGCAGACACCCCCGAACAGGCGGCAGAGGTGCTTCTGCAGATGGCGCAAGAGGGAGATACGGTGTTGACTCTGGGAGCAGGCGAGCTGGATCGCACCGCCCGCTTGCTACTGCAGTTGCTGGGAGGCGAGAAGGATGCCTGAGAAGGTCATGGTGCTGATGGGCGGAGATTCCACCGAGCGAGAGGTTTCTCTCTCCTCGGGAAGGCGCGTGGCGGATGGGCTACGCGGTGCGGGTTACCGTGTTATCGAAATGGATGTGGTGTTTGACCCTTCACTGGCAGAACAGCGTGGTCTGGAAGCGACCTCCTCTCGTGCGGTAGGGCTTGCCGATTTTGTGCGACGTTTGCAAGAGCATCAGCCAGACGTGGTGTTTATCGTGCTGCACGGCGCGCCGGGTGAGGACGGGCGTGTGCAGGCGGTGCTGGACCTGATGCATATACCCTATACCGGTTCCGGTGTTCTGGCAAGTGCGCTTGCGCTGGATAAGGTGATGACCAAGCGGGTACTGGAGGCGTCCGGGGTTCCGGTAGCACCTGATGTCGTATTACACCGTTGCGAGTACGGGCATACTGCTGTACAGAAGGTAGGCGAATCCCTGGGCTATCCGGTTATTGTCAAGCCGAACACACAGGGGTCCACTATCGGCGTCCATCGGGTGTATCAAGAAAGTGAGCTGGCAGCCGCGCTGGAGGATGCCTTCCGCTACGACGAATGTGTGCTAATAGAGCCGCTCATCTCCGGCGTGGAGCTGACTGTGCCCGTAGTGGGCAACCGACGGGCGGTAGCGTTGCCGATGATTGAGATTGTGCCTGCGGGTGGATTTTACGACTACGAGGCGAAATATACTCCGGGTGCCACAGAAGAGATTATCCCCGCCCGCGTGCCAGACGAAGTGCACAAACAGTGCGCACACTAC
>Ga0101941_1000859_pt1 | contig 34312 bp, 43 predicted proteins | sample DewCreD2012metaG_3_FD_75242 | JGI IMG/M metagenome (GOLD analysis project Ga0101941, IMG submission 75242) | Hot spring sediment bacterial and archeal communities from British Columbia, Canada, to study Microbial Dark Matter (Phase II) - Dewar... ...
TGACGAGCTCAAGGCCTTGCAGGCCCAAGGGTTCAAGCTCCCCCCAAAGCAAAGGCACCAGAAAGCCACCCTGGCCGAGCTCCTCACCCTGGCCATCTTTCTCCTCCTGCAAGGCCAGGACTTGGCCAAAGGCTACCTGGCTGCCAAGACCACCCTGAAGGCCTACTTCCCCTCCCTGCCCCACCTCTCCCGCTTTTATCGGGTCCTGCAAAAGGCCCCGGAGTTGCTGGCCCACCTCGCTGTGAGGCTTTCCGGGGGAAAGGCCTTCTGCAGGTGGTGGACCTCAAACCCATCCCCCTGGCCCACGGCCACAGGGTCCACGGCCTCTTTTTTCGCTGGGCCCTTCTCCCTGGAAATGCCCAGGAGACCTGGGGGAGGGACTTGGTGGCGGACCTTCCTGCAGTCTTGGAGGACCGGGGTTTTCGCTGGGTCCAAGGGGTTAAAAACTCGTCCGGGGTCTGGTAGCCCGGGTAAACCTCATTCTCAAGGTAGCTTCGCTATGGCTGGGGTGGAGCTATGAGGTAGCACACGAAGGGTATCGTAATCTTTACACGACCGTGCCGAAAAACCCTTTGCACATACTGCAAAGGTTGGCATTTTCTTGACACCTCCTGAGGCCCCCTCTACCCTAAGGAAGCGAAGGTAGTTGAGGTAAGGCGATGTGGTCGGAGCCGCTTTCCCGAAGGGGTCGCACCCTTTCCACCGCTCGGGAGGTATTGCGGGTTCTGCGCTTCCTGCAGACCCATCCCGAAGGGGTAAAGCTGCGTACGGTAGCCGCTTACCTGGGTAAAAGCCCCCACACAGCCTACTATTTACTTAACACCCTTTGCCAAGAGGGTTTTGCCCTCAAGCGTAGGGACGGGCGTTACTACCCCACATCTGGAGCTTGGGATTCCCCGGCTTTTGAAAGCCTTGGGGAGATAGCCGTTGAGCTGAACCGCGCCAGCGGTTGCCGGAGCTACCTGGTGGCTCTAGAAGGGCAGGAGATCTTCTTGAAAGGTATCTTCGGCCATCAAGGCCAACCCGGGCCCAAGGGGCTTGGGGCTCGCATAACAAGGGCATCCCATGCCCTGGCTGTAGGGAAGGCGGTTCTTTCCCTCTTAGGGGAAGGAGCCCTGGATCTTTTGCCAGAGGATCTCCCTACTTTTACCCCAAAGACCTTGACTCGGGAAACCCTATTGAACGAGTTGGAGCGTGTTCGCCGGGATGGTCTGGCTCTGGACCTGGAGGAATATCAGGAAGGTTTGTGTTGCTTGGCGGTACCGGTACGGGTTCAGGGCCAGGTAGCTGCCCTCGGTCTAGCGGTGACCAAGGGACGGTTCCTAGCCCAGGGGGATAAACTCGCGGAGTTGCTCTGCGGGTTTGTGCCAAAGGAGGTGTGAGATGGCGAAGGTCTTGGTGATGGCTGGCGATGCGGCAGAGGCTTTGGAGACCATGTACCCCATTCAGCGGCTTAAGGAGGAAGGGCATACTGTTCATGTGGCTGCCCCCAAGAAGAAGGTCATCCAGACGGTTGTCCACGACTTCGAGCCCCACATGGACACCTACACGGAGAAGCTGGGTTACAGGGTGCCGGTAGACCTGGCTTTCTCCGAAGTGAACCCGGCGGAGTACGACGGGCTTTACATCCCTGGCGGGCGCGCCCCTGAGTGGATCCGGAACGAGCCTGGGGCCGTAGAGATCGTGCGCCACTTCTTCGAGACTCGCAAACCCGTGGGGACCCTGTGCCATGGCCCTTTGGTCTTGATCGCTGCCGGTGTGGTAAATGGGCGCCGCTTAGCCGCCTACTGGGCCCTAAAGCCGGATGTGGAGGCAGCGGGGGGTACCTTTGTGGACCACGAGGCGGTGGTGGACGGCCATCTGGTCACTGGGCGGGCTTGGCCGGATAATCCGGCGATCCTTCGGGAGTTCCTAAGACTCCTTAACCCTGTGCCTGCGAGGTGAAAATATGAGGGGCTTCGGCTTGGCCCTGTTGGTTTCCTTGGGGGTTGGCTTGGCCCAGTTGCCACCGGAAACCTCCACCACCAAAACCCTGCCCCCTTGGCAGCCCCACTGGGTCTTTGCATTGGACTCCAACTTCCCTTACCTCACTGCCAACAAGGCTGTTCTTCTGGATGGGGACGGGTTGGGCATGCTTGGGATGCTCAGCCTTGGTTACCTGGCCAATCTGGAGATCGCCCCGGACGGCAGGGAGATCTACGCCATTGAGACCTTTCATTCTCGCCTTACACGGGGCGAGCGCACCGACGTAGTCACGGTTTACGATGCCAGGACCCTGTTCCCAGTGGCCGAGATCCCGATACCGCCTAAGCGTTTTCTGGTGGTCACCAAGCGACCCACTACCGGTATTACCTCGGATGGCCGTTTTCTCCTCGTGTTCAACATGACCCCAGGGACTTCAGTTAGCGTGGTGGACCTGAGGGCGCGGAAGTTCGTGGGGGAGATCGAAACACCAGGATGTTCCTTCGTATACCCTACCGCGCCCCGCCGCTTCGCCATGCTGTGCGCAGACGGGAGCGTTCTCGGAGTCACCCTAGACGAGGGTGGCCAAGCCCGGTCGCTAAACCGGAGCACCCCGATCTTCAACCCCGACACAGATCCGGTCTTTGAACACACCGCTCAGTTGGGTAGCCGCCTCTACCTCATATCCTACAAGGGCCGGATCTACGAGGTGGATGCGGGCGAGTCTACGCCAAGACTTGTCCGTACTTTCTCCCTTCCCGAAGAGGGCTTCCGGCCCGGGGGCTGGCAGCTGATTGCAGCCCATCCTAATGGTCTTCTTTACGTTCTCGTCCACCGGGGAGGGGATTGGACCCATAAGCAGCCGGGGGAGGAGGTATGGGTCCTCAACCTTCGTGAGGGTAAGCGCGTAGATCGCATCCGGTTGGTGGAATCAGCAAATTCCATTCTTGTGACTCGGGATGACAAGCCCCTGCTCTTTGCCCTCTCCGAGCATGGGTTCCTTCAGGTCTACGGTGCCTTTTCTGGCCGCTACCTTGGGCGGATCGATGAGGTGGGGATCTCTCCCTTTGTTCTCATCGGGAGGTGATAGGTGGATCCGGTCTTTCACTGGACCCTGCGCCTTGGGCTAGCCCTTGTGCTGGGAACCTCGGGGCTTTTCAAGCTTCGCAACCTGGAAGGCTTCCGCCGGTCCCTAGCCAACTACCGTCTCCTCCCTCCATCCTTGGAGGGGACCGCTGCCCTTCTGGTTCCCGTCCTCGAACTCGGGGTAGCGATTTTGATCCTCAGCCCTGTGTATCCCCTGGGAATTACCCTTTTCCTCCTTCTCATAGCCCTTTTCAGCGGGGCGATCCTTTGGGGTCTACGGCAGGGAGGCGGATTCAGCTGCGGTTGCTTGGGGGACGTGGAGGAACCTTTGAGCCCCTGGCTTCTTCTCCGAAACGCCCTTCTTGCCCTCCTGGGTGCCTTGGCCTATTTAGGGTCAGAACCCCGGTCTTTGGGATTTCTGGACGCCCTTAGCGTGCTGATGGGCGGTCTGTTCTTCCTCTTGGCCTACCTGACGGCCAGCCTCTTCTTGGCCAACTGGGGCCGCATGGAGGAGGTGAGAAGGTGATAGCCCTTTACGTGTCCACAGTGCTTCTGTGGCTGGCCGTGGGTGTCTTGGCCTTGCTGGTCCTGGCCCTAGCCCGGCAGGTGGGTGTCTTGCATGAGCGGGTCGCTCCTTTAGGTGCCCTGATGCTGGACCAGGGGCCAAAAGTAGGGGAGCGGGCCCCCATTTTTGAGGTAAAGGATCTCTTCGGTCGCCCGACCCGCCTTGGGGGGTTGAGGGAAAGGCCTCTGCTCTTACTCTTCGTTTCTTCTACTTGCCCCGTGTGCAAAAAAATTCTGCCCATCGCCCTGCGGCTTGCCCGCGAGGAGAACCTGGACCTGGCCCTTATTGGCGATGAGCGTGAGGAAGACTTACGGCGGCTGGCTCAAGGGTTGGCGGAGGTCCAAGTCTTGAACGCCCCAGAGGTGGGCCAAGTGTATAAGGTTGGCAAGATCCCCTACGCTGTTCTCATAGACCCAGAAGGAGTCATCCGGGCCAAGGGGCTTGTCAACAACCGCGAGCATCTGGAGAGCCTGATGGAAGCGTACCGGCTGGGCATGGCTTCCATCCAGGACTACTTGAGGAAGGAGGGATGAGGGAAGATGAACCGGTTGGATCGTTGGACGGAGGAACTGACCCGGGGATTGGCCGCAACCTTTTCCCGCCGGAGCCTACTGGCCCGGCTAGGTCAGGTGCTGGTGGGGAGCCTTGCTTTGCCTCTCCTGCCGGTGGCCCGGATGGCCCAGGCGCAGGGCGACCTTGATCCTGGGGACCCCACCCGTTGCGACTACTGGCGCTACTGCGCCATTGATGGTTACCTGTGCTCGTGCTGTGGGGGTACACCCTCTACCTGCCCTCCAGGGACCGTGCCTTCCCCCACGGCCTGGGTAGGTACCTGCTTGAACCCTGCGGATGGCCGCCGCTACATCATCGCTTACCGGGACTGCTGCGGTAAGGACAGCTGTGGCCGTTGCGCATGCATGAACCTGGAGGGGGAGATGCCGGCCTACCGGCCGCAACTCAACAATGACATCGTTTGGTGCTTGGGTTCCCCCTCACTGATATACCACTGCTCGGGTGCCGCCATCGTAGGCGTAGCCGAGGGATAAGCGATGAAGAAGGCCCTCCTTTTCCTTTGGATAACCTTCTTTCTCGCTCTAGCCCAGAACCAAGGGGCAAGTCTGTACCAGGCAAGGTGCGCTGTCTGCCATGGGGTGGAGGGACAGGGAACCCCTGGCCTTTATCCGCCCCTAGCGGGAAGCTTAGGGCGGCTACTGGCCTTGAAGGAGGCGCGAGCTTACGTGGCCTGGGTGGTGCGGTATGGTCTCCAGGGGCCTATCCGTTCGGGAGGGATGGTCTATCAGGGGGTCATGCCAGCCCACCCGAGCCTCACCCCTGAGGAAGAGGCGGCCCTGCTTAACTACCTCCTGGCTTTCAACACCCGGCACCTCTCCTCCAACTACCCGCCTTTTACCCCTGAGGAGGTGAAGGGGTACCAGGCCCAGGCGAAGACACCCGCCGAACTAAGAAGGCTCCGTGAAGCCCTTCTTCAACAACTTTCCGCCAAAGGGCTTCCTATGCCCTAAAAGGGGAGATGGGTTATGCGGGCCCTTATCCTCGCCCTCCTTGGGCTGCTCCCGGCTATGGCTTTGAGCCCGGACAAGCTGTACGTGCTCCACTGCATGGGCTGCCATGGACCTCAAGGAGAGGGAATACCTGGTCGGGTGCCAGCCCTGAAGGGTTTCGTTGGTTACTTCACCTATCTGCCCGAGGGCCGGGCTTTCCTGATCCAAGTTCCCGGGGCAGCCAACGCCCCCCTGTCCGATGAGGAGCTGGCTCAGGTAACCAACTGGCTTCTTCGGACCTTCAGCTCCAAGGAGCTGCCCCCGGACTTTAAGCCCTTTACGGCTGAGGAGGTGAGGCGCTACCGGGCGAAGCCCCTTCAGAACGTGAGCCAGGTGCGCGAGGCCCTTCTGAGCAGGCTCAGGGCTATGGGCCTTCTGCGATGAACCGCCACCTCCTGCTCCTTCCCCTCCTCCTCGGTCTAGCGTTTGGCCAGGCCTTTTACAAGGGCTACTGCTCCAGTTGCCACATGCCTGACGCCAGAGGCATTCCCAGCCTATATCCTCCTCTGGGTCCCATAGCGGCCTATGCGTGCCTGTCGGAAGGCCGGGCCTACCTCGTCAGAGTGGTCCTTTTCGGCCTGATCGGTCCCCTCCGGGTGCAGGGGATAGAGTATCTCGGTACCCGCTACATGCCCGCCTTCGGCCATCTTTTGGATGACGAAGGGATCGCCCTGGTCCTCAACGACCTCCTGAAGGTCCTTAGGGTTGGGGCTCCTGCCTTTGTACCTGAGGAGATTGGTCATTGGCGTACCCCTCCGCTCACGCCCAATCAGGTGTACCGGCTCAGGGAAGCCCTTTTGGTCCGATACCCCAAGCCTCCATGCCCATAGCCTTGCGGAAACTCTGGCTCTTGGGCCTGGCCCTCTTGCTGTTGAAGGCTCAGGCGCTAAGCCCAGGGCGCTACCGGATCCTTCAGGGGGAGGTGACGTATCGGGCTGCCACTGCCTTAAGCGCCTGGAGCGGTCGCAATGAATCTCTAAGCGGTAGCTTCGTTTTCATCCAAGGTGGGAAGTTGGAAGGGCAGCTTTGCCTGGACCTCAGGGCCTGGGATTCGGGTAACCCCCTAAGAGACGCCCACACCCGCAGGATGTTTGAGGTAGAGCGCTACCCCTTGGCCTGCTTTTTCCCTACCCGTGCTCGCCTCAACGATCAGAAGGTCGCTCTTGAGGGGCAACTAGAACTGCACGGAAAGAAAGGACCCTGGGGTCTCGACGGAGAGATTCTAGATGAGTCCCAGTCCAGGGTCCTCTTACGCCTGATAGGCCAGGTGAGCTTAAAGGCTTGGGGGCTGAAGCCTCCTAGTTTTCTGGGCCTTGATGTCCAGGATTTTGTTCAGGTGTCTGTAACTGTTTTGATAGGAATCACCAAGTAATACCTTCGTGTGCTACCTCATAGCTCCACCCCGGCCATCCTGAGCAAGACCCGGCTCCGAATGAGGTTGTGGACCAAGAGGATCAGGTTGACCCGGGCCGCCAGGCCCCAAAAGGACCGAGCTGCAAGATGTTTCCCTGACGGGAAAGCAGCTATACGGTGAAGGCCCAAAGATCGCACCATCACACTGAAACGCGTCTCAATCCAGTTCCTGACCCTCCCCAGCAAGATACGCTCACGCGTGACCCACCTCCTCCACCCTGTTTCCACCAACCTTCCTCCCCTGAGCCGGTAGGGTGGGGTCTTGACCCCCTGGACCCAACGGAATCCCCGGTCCCCCAAGACCGCGGGGAGGTCCACCAAAAGCTCCCTTCCCCAAGTCTCCCGGGCGTTCCCAGGTAGGAGGGCCCAGCGGGTCAGCCAGTCGTGTAAGGATTTATGTGTAAGCGTCTGTGTTTAATAGGGGGGCACACCTTAGCAGGAGGAGGTGCCCCATGGACCAGGATACCTTGCGGTTCTTGCTGAGGGAAGCGGTGCGGGAAACGGTGACCGAGGTCCTACAAACCGTCCTGGAGTTGGACCGGACGGCGTTCCTGCAGGCCCACGGAGGCCCGCAGGAACGGCTACTACCCCCGCAAGCTGGAGACCACCTTCGGCCAGGTGGACCTGAAGGTCCCTAGGGACCGGGAGGGCCAGTATTACCCGGCTTTTCTTAAGCCCTACGCCCGCCGCCTGGTGGACGTGGGGGGTCAGCCGAAGGCTACGTTCCAGTGGCCATAGCCTTGTACGCCGCCGGGGTCAGCCAGCGCAAAGCCGCCGAGGTGATGAGTTTCCTCCTAGGCCACCGCTACTTCCACGAGACCATCAGCGCCATGACCGAGGAGGTGCTCCAGGCAGTGGAGGCCTTCCGCAGGCGGCCCTTGCCCGAGGAGATGGCCTTCGTCTACCTGGACGGCCTGTACCTGAAGCTTCTGAGGGAAGGGGAAGGCGTGGTCAGGGAAGTGGTGTACGTGGCCCTGGGGATTGCGCCTTCCGGGGAGAGGCGGGTCCTGGGCTACTGGCTCCTGCCGGCGGAGAGCGCCTTGGGGTGGGAGGGGGTCCTGGGGGAGCTGTGGCAGCGGGGGCTCAGGCGGGTGCTGCTCTTCATCACCGATGGGCTTCCGGGTCTACCCGAAGCCATCCAACGGGTCTACCCTCAGGCGGAGTGGCAGCGGTGCGTGGTGCACGGGGTGCGGTGGAGCCTGGGGCAGGTGCGGGCCAGAGACCGGACCCTCTTGGCGGAAGACCTGAGGCGGGTGTACGGGGCGGAGAGCCGGGCGGAGGCTCTCAGGGCCCTGGAGGCTTTGAGGGAGACCTGGGGTTCGCGGTACCCGGGGGTGGTGGCCCTGTGGGCTGGGGACTCGGGGGCCTTTTTGCGGTTCTACGGATACCCCAAGGTGCTTTGGCCGTACTTGCGGAGCACCAACCTGATGGAGAGGTTCATTCGGGAGATTCGGCGGGGGGCGAAGGTGAGGGATCACAAGTTTCCCAGCGAGGAGGCGGTGTACAAGCTCCTTTACCTGGAGTCGGAGAGGCAAGAAGGGAGGTGGGCGGAGAGGAGGCTTAAGGGCTTTGGCGACGTGAAAGAGGTGCTAGAGAAGATGCTTCAGGAGCGGTATGCCCCCCGTACACAGACCCTTACACATACATCTTGACACGACCCCGAGGAAGAGCTTTGGGGCTTTGGCTTCGGGCATTCCCGGTTTCATTTTACGTTCTTTTACTTCTTTCTCCACCCTCCGTGAAGTTTTGCGCTCTTGGATGGACTGGGGATGAAAGAGAAAAAGTGTGCGGATTTGTTGGATGGACTGGGGATGAAAGAGAAAAAGTGTGCGGATTTGTTGGATGGACTGGGGATGAAAGAGAAAAAGTGTGCGGATTTGTGGGCTATTTTTCAGCTGTTTGCACCTCCCACCCCGAGCCGGATCCCAGACGTGCGCACGGTGAAGGTGGAGCTTGGCCCCGCCGCTTAGGACAGCTCCTCCATAGGGAAGCGCCGTATCTGCGCTAGGCCCAGGCGGACCCTCTCCCCGGGGCTGCCCTCCAGGCGGACCCAGGCCTCCCCTTGGGGCAGGCGCACCCGGCAAAGAACCTCCCCCCGGACTTCCCGCCGCTCCAGGACCAGGGCCTCCAGGGGGCCTCCCAGGTGCACCTCCTCGTAGCGGAAGGCCAGGAGGTGGCCGTCCTCGGGGAGAAGGTTGGCCCGGCCGAAGGCCAGGAAGGCGGCCAGGGTCCGGGGCTCCCGGTAGAGCCTCCGGGGGGTGTCCACCTCCAGGAGCCTCCCCTTGGACATCACCCCCACCCGGTCCCCCAGGAGCATGGCCTCCTCGGGGTCGTGGGTCACGTGGATGGCGGTGACGCCTGTCTCCTTGAGGAGGGCGCGGACCTCGAGCCTTAGCCTCTCCCGGAGAACGGGGTCCAGGGCGCTATAGGGCTCGTCCATGAGGATGACCTGGGGCCTACGGGCCAGGGCCCGGGCCAGGGCCACCCGCTGCCGCTGCCCTCCGGAGAGCTCCTGGGGCCTGCGCCCCTCGAGGCCCCCCAGGCCCACCCGCTCCAGAAGGCCCAGGGCCTCCTTGGGGTCCGGCCTAGGCATGACCAGGAGGAGGTGCTCCAGGGCCGTGAGGTGGGGCCAGAGGCCCAGGTCCTGGAACACGTAGGCCACCCCCCTCCGCTCGGGCGGCCACCGGGTCACCTCCCGGCCACCGAGGAGGATCCGGCCCCGGTCGGGGAAGAGGAGGCCCGCCACCAGGTTGAGGAGGGTGCTCTTACCGCTCCCCGAGGGGCCCAGGAGGGCCAGCACCTCCCCCTCCGCCACCTCCAGGTCCACCCCGAAGACCCCCTGGCCGGGGGCAAAGCTCTTCTCCAAGCCCAGGAGGCTCACCATGGACCCCTCCGCGCCAGAAGGGGCAGGGTGCCCACCAGGGCCAATAGGAGGCCTATGGCGGCCGCCTCCCGGTAGAGCCCGCCGTTCAGGGCCCCGAGGACGGCCACCCCAATGGTCTCTGCGCCGGGGGCGTAGAGGAGGGCGGAGAGGGTGATCTCGGAGAGGGCCAAGGGAAAGATCACCAGGAAACCCCCCAAGGCCTGGGGCCGGAGGAGGGGAAAGCCCACCCGGAGCCAGGCCCGAAAGGGGCTGAGACCGTGCACCCGGGCTGCGGCCACCTGGGCCTCCACCCGGGCCCCCGCCTCCAGGGCCCGGAAGGCCAGGCTGGCGAAGTTAAGGAGGTAGGCCAAAAGAAGGATCCAGACCGTGGCGTAGAGGGGGGTGGGGGCCAGGAGGAGGATGAGCCCCAGGCCCAGGAGGGTTCCCGGGAGGAGGTAGTAGAGGTCAAAGAGGCCCCTGAGGGCGCGGAAGGCCCCCGGAAAGGGCCTGAGGAGGAGGGCCAGGAGCAGGGTTGCCAGGGAAGCGGCCATGGCCAAGAGGAAGGAGTGGAGGAGGCCCTGCCGGACCAGGGGCATGGCCAGGGCCTCGGAGAAGGCGGGCTGCAGGGACCCGGTGTAGGGGTTGAAGAGGGCCTCCTTTAGGAGGCCCATCCCGGCCAGGAGGAGGGCCAGGAGGGCGTAGGCCCCGAAGAGGAGGCGGGAGACGGGATAGGGAATGGTAAAGCCCTCCCCTAGGGCCTCCACCTGTGGGGGGCGGTGGAGGAGGAGGGCGGGGAGGGCCAGGAGGCCCAATAGGAGGCCCAAGGCCGAGGCCTCCCCCAGGGGGTCCGGGCTTACCGGGCTGGTGAGGCGGGCGTAGGCCAGGGTGGGGAGGACGTAGACCCGGTCGGGGAGTCCCAGGACCGCCGGAACCCCGAAGTTGCCCAGGAGGGCCAGGTACAAAGCCCCACCCACCGCCAGGAGGGCGGGGAGCAAGGGAGGGAAGAGGACCCGGACCCGCTTTCCGCCCAGAACCCCGTGGACTCGGGCCACCCGCAGGGAGGGAAGGAGGTTCCCCAAGGCGGGCTTGAGAAGGACGTAGGCCAGGGGCGTGTAGTGTAGGGTCCAGGCCAGGAGGATGGCCAAGGCTCCGGGAAGCCTCAGGCCGAGGAGCTCCATGGAGAAGAGCACCCCCATGCCCGTGACGAAGGGGGGTATGAAGTAGCCCAGGAGGAGGAGTCCCTCGAGGGACCTGCCCACGCCTCCCAAGAGGGCCGCCCAGCCCAGGGCGAGACCCAGCCCTAAGGTCAGGAGGGTCCCCAGGGTGGAAAGGGCCAGGCTGTTCAGGGCCACATCCCACGCCTCCCCGGCTTCCGCCAGGTGGCCCAGGGCCCGGCTTAGCAGGGCCAGAAGCGGCAGGGCCAGGACCCCGGCCAGCGCCATCAGGGCTACTAGACCCGGGAGCCTAGACCGGCTCATCGGCGGAGGCCGAAGAGCTCGTTGAAACGGCGCAGGGTTCCCTCGTCTGCCGGCGTGCCCGGGAGGGCCACCACCCGCTCGGGTGCCCCCTTGGGCCTAGGGGCCCCTGGCATCACGGGATAGTACCCCCGCTCGGCAAAGAGGGCCTGGGCGGTGGGGGAGAGGAGGAACCGGAGGAAGCGTTCCGCCAGGGTGGGGTTTCGGCTCCAGGAGGTGACCCCGATGGGAGTGGGGACCAGGATGGCCCCGTCCTGGGGATAGAGGGTGGCCAGAGGGGCCCCCTTGGCCGCCTCCTGCCGCACCCCGAAGTCGGTGGTGAGGGCTAAGGCGTACTCGCCCCGGGCTAACTTCTGCTGGAGCACGGGGTTGGACTGCTCTATGGCTAGGCCATTCGCCCTCAGGGCTTCAAAATAGCCAAAGCCCAAGCGCCCCGTCAGGGTGCCCAGGGTGATGAGGGCGGCCCCAGAAAAGTTGGGGTCGGGCATGGCCAGAAGGCCGCGGTAGGCCGGTCGGGCCAGGTCCCGCCAAAGCCTGGGTCTCTCCTCCCTGAGCCTCTGGGTGTTCACGGCGATGACGTTGTAAAGGAGGCGGACCTCGTAGTACCTCCCGCCCTCGTAGGCGTACTGTACGGGGTAGCCGGGGACGGTGGGGGGCACGCGCCGGAGGAGCCCCTTTCCCGAGAGCTCCCGGAAGTATTCGGGGTTGGCAAACCAGATGAGGTCGGGCTGGGGGTTGCCTGCCTCCAGCTCCGCCCGGAGTTTGGCCACCACCTCCCCCGTGCCGGAGCGGAAGACCTTTACCTCTACCCCCGGGTTCTCCTTGCGAAAGGCCTCTACCAGGGCGTTCACGTCGCCCAGGACCTCGGAGGTGTAAAGGGTGAGGCTCCCTTGGGCCAGGCCAAAGCCGAAAGCCAGCAAGAACCAAGCGGCGAGGGATTTTATGCCCTTCATCGCGGCGTAAGCTTAAGCGGAGTATGTCAGGGAAGGGTCAAAACCTAGGTCGTGCAAGGATTTATGCCTTCGTGTGCTACCTCATAGCTCCACCCCGGCCATCTTGAGCAAGACCCGGCTCCGAATGGGGTTGTGACCGGCGCCTTCCCTCTTCCACCAGTTCCGAGGGCTCCTTCTCCTCCTTCACGACCGCCTTGGCAAGGTTTAGCATTTTTGCTAATCTAGAGCCTGGGCTTTCGGGTTACACCCCCGAGCCTTAAAAGGAAGGTGCCCATAGGACGGCTGACGCTCAACGGTCGGGAGCTTCGGCTCCTTCTTAAGGAGCACGGCTTCTGGCGGCTGAAGGATAGGGGCAAGGGTTCCCATGAGATCTGGGTTGATGCGAGCGGTAGACAAGTTATCGTCTCCGCCGGTATGAAGGACGATATCCCTCCCGGAACCCTCCAAAGCATCCTCAGGCAGGCGGGCATAGACAAAAGCGTCCTTGTGAAGGGGTCAAAAGGAAAAAAGAGCAAGAAGTGAGGTGGGCGCGAGGGCTGGGGCGCTAAGGCGCCCTAGCCCAAGGCCAAAGGAAGTGGGAATGGAAAAGGGCTTCGTGAATCTGACTGAACCGATGACCAAGCGCTGGGATATCGCCTACCCCTGCTTCATTGAGCGCGATCCCGAGACGGGCACCTACGGCGGCTTCTGCGTGGATGTGCCTGTTTTCGTGGCGGGCAAGGCCAGCCCAGAGGAGGCGCAAAGAGCTCTGGAAGAAGGCGTGGCTTTCTACCTGGCCCACTTGGAGGTGGAGGGGCGCCCCTTCCCCGAGCCCGGCTCTACCCCGCCTCCCGAACTGGATGAAGAGGTCAAGGCCTATCTGACTCCCGTGACCATCCGGCCCAGCCCGGTGAACGAGGTGAGCCTGGAGATTGAGAAGGCCCTCCGCCGCAAAGGGCTCAAGCGTAAGGACTTGGCCCAGCGCATGGGGGTTCCGGCTTCCGTGGTGTCCAGGATTCTAGACCCTCTGTACTTCGGCCACACCCTCAGCACCCTCCGCAAGGTGGCCCAGGCCTTGGAAAGCGGCCTTGAGGTGAGGCTCACCGAACGGCCCCAAGAGGGAGAGATTAGGGTAGGGGCTTAAAGAAAAGAGAGGGTGTGGGGGAGCCAAGTGCCTATGCATTAAACCATCCACATCCCTGCCCCCCTTCGCATCCACCTGATCCCAGAGGAGGACGCCCGGCTCCGGGAGCTGGAGACCAACCCCGTGGTCCCCTTCAAGGTCCGGCGCCGGGCCCAGGCGGTCCGTGTGGCTGGAAAGGGGAATAGAGGGGCTTGGTCAGCGAAGCTATCTTGTAGACGGCAAGCCCCCCGGGGCCAGGCCCCGCTGGACCCCGGCCATGAGCGCCTTCCTGCGGGAGCTCTTGGCGGGGGAGGAGGCCTGGACGGCCCCCCGGCTCCAGGAGGCTTTGGAGAGGCGCTTCTTCGTGACCTTCCACCCGGGTACGGTAAGGCGGAAGCTCCTGGAGATGGGGTACCAGTGGAAACGGACCCGGTACGTGCCCACGGGGAAGCCCACGGCGGAGGAGAGGGAGAGGTTTGCGGCCGCCCTGGGGGAGGCGGAAAGGGGGGCTGAGGGTGTTCTTTCTGGCTGCTTTGCGAAGCAAACACCGAACTGAGAGCGGGTTTGGACTTTCCCTGCCTCCCACCTACGCCTGGGCGAGGAAGGGGGAAGCGGTGCGGGTGCCCCGGCTCTGGGGGAGGTCGGGGCGGGTGAACGCGGTGGCGCACCTGGAGCGGCGTTCCTGTGGGGGCTGGGCGTTGGGGTACGCCCTGCCGGAGGGGCGGTGCGAGACGGGGGCCTACCCGTCGCGGTACAGCCCCCATTTGAATCCGGTAGGTCAGCCGTGAGGCTATGTTCTGACTATCTGGCGGCGGGTGAAGGGGTTTTTGATGCCCCGGCGGCGCTACAGGAGCGTGGAGGAGCTGAGGGGGGCGGTGGTGGCTGCCATGGAGAGGCTCAGGGAAGGGCTGGGGCAGGGGGGTGTTGCAAGGTCTATGTATTGGCACGTAGGAGGCGATCCACGGTCTCCCAGTGCATCCCCGCCTTGCCCAGGGCAGGGTCGGTGAGGTCGGCGTTCTCCCCATTGGCCACCACGAAGTCCACCCCTAGCTCCCGCCGGAGCCGGGGTAGGCTACCCTCCAGGTAGCGGATGGTCATCCTCCTCACCAAGTCGCCGAAGAAGGAAGAAGAGGGATTCTCACGCTCGCACCCCGCCTTCCATAAAGGTTTCCAAGACCACACGGCGGAAGAGGAGGAAGAGAAGGAAGGCAGGCAGGGTAGCTATTACCGAGGCCGCCATCAGGGGCCCCCAGGCGCTTCCCCCCTCCCCGCCAGCGAAGCGCTGCACCGCTACGGTGAGCACGTACATGTCGGGGCGGTTGGCCACCAGACCCGGCCAGACGAACTGGTTCCAGGCCCCGATGAGGGCTATGAGGAAAAGGGCCACCAGGGTAGGCAGGCTGGCGGGGGCCAGGATCCGAAAGAGGAGGGCAAAGCCATCGGCTCCGTCTACCAGGGCGGCCTCGAGGATCTCCCGGGGAAAGTGGCGGAAGTGCTGCCGCAGGAGGAAGACCCCATACCCCGCGGTGAGCATGGGCAGTATGAGGCCAGGGAAGGTGTTCAGGAGACCCATCTTTGCCACGAGGAGGTAGCTGGGCAGGTAAGTGACCACAAAGGGGACCATGAGGCTCACCAAAAAGAGGGCGAAAAGAGCCTCCTGAAGAGGGAAACGGTAACGCACGAAGGCATAGGCGGCCAGAAGGCTGAGAAGGAGGTGACCCAAGCTCACCCCCAAGGCAAACACCAGGGTGTTCCAGGCGTACTGCCACATGGGGAGCTTTTCCAGCACGTACCGGTAGTGGTCCAGGGTGAACCCCATGAAGGGCCAGGGCGAAGAGAAAATCCGCTCGCTAGGGGCTAGGCTGAGCCCCACCTGGTACAGGAAGGGGGCCAAGTTGAAGAGGGCCGCCGCCCCTAGGAGGGCCGCTAGCCAAGCTCTACGACGGGCCATACCCGTCCTTCCGGGAAAGCAGTCGGTACTGCCACACGACGAAAACGGCGAAAATCCCCACCAGAAGGACAGCTTGGGCGGCGGCTACCCCCGCCCGGAAGAAACGGAAGGCCTCCTGGTAGGTAGCGTAGATGAGATTTGAGGTGGTTCCGAAAGGCCCACCTTGGGTCATGACATCTACCGGGATAAAGGCGTAGTCCAAGGCGCTGGTCACCGTGGAGAGGAAGAGGAAGACTAAGGTAGGGGCCAGCAAGGGGAGCAGGACTCGGCGCCCCAGGCTCCACCCCTCGGCCCCGTCCACCCGGGCCGCCTCCAGCACTTCCCGGGGCAGGGCCCTGATCCCCGCCAGCGCCACCAGGTAGTGGAAGCCCAGGTACTTCCAGTTGGCCACTAGGGCCACCGCGGGGAGGGCCCATGCGGGGTCCCCCAAGAATTCAGGGGCCTCCACACCCAGACCCCGGAGGAGTTGAGCCAGGGGTCCCACAGCAGGCAGGTACAGGTAGAGCCAGACCAGGCTGGCCACGGAGGCCGCCGCCACAGTGGGCAGAAAAAAAAGGGTCTGGAAGAGGTCTTGCCACCTGGGGGGAAGAGCCAGGGTGGCCAGGGCCAGGAGGAGGGGTAGGGCGAAGTTGCCCACCAGGGCCAGGAGCACGTAGAGGAGGGTCTGCCAGAGGAGGCGGTGGAAGCCGGGGTCCTGGAAGAGAGCGGCGAAGTTGGCGAGCCCCACAAACCGCCTGTCCGGGCTCACTAGGTTCCACTCGTGCAGGCTGAGCCACCCGTTGTAGAGGAGAGGCCAGTACACGAAAAGGCCCAGGAAGAGGAGGGCGGGGGCCAGGTAGAGGTAGGGGGCGGGCTCCAAACCCCTTCTCCAAGCCTCCCCAAGGGCCCGGGACCTCACTCGCTGCAAGGCTCGCCCCCCAAGAGCCGATTGATTTCCTGGGCCGCCTCCTTGAGGGCCGCCTCAGCACTAGCCTGGCCACTAAGGGCCTTTTGCGTGGCCCGGAAGAGGGCCTGGCTCGCAGCCAGCCCGTTCTTCCCTGGGAAGCTGGTCCAGGGAACCGTGAAGGGAAGCTGATCCAGGGCCACCTTCTGGATGGGGTTCTGTTGGATGAAGTCCCTTAGGTACCGGGGATCCTGTGCTAGCTCGGGAAGGAGGGGCACGTACCCCGTCCCCTTGGTCCAGAGGGTGAAGCCCTCGGGGGAGGTGAGGTACTGGATAAACCGCCAGGCGGCCTCCTGCCGCTTGGGGTCTTTGCTGAACACCATAAGGACGTTCCCACCCCCGGGTAGTGCAGGCCTCTTGCCTCCAAAGGTGGGGAAGCGGGCGCCCCGGAGCTCAAACCGCCCCTTGGTCTGGGCCTCGAGGCCGGCCCTCCTCGCGATGGTGGTCATGAAGGCGGCACTCTCCCCGGCAAGGAAGGCCTGCTCTCCCTGTTGGAGAGGCGACCCTAGGGCTAGCCCCCTCCGCACCATGTCCGCCCACATGGCCAAGGCCTCCACCGCCTGGGGGCTGTCCACGCCTGCTCGGTAGTAGCCTCCCTCACAGACGAGGAGCCGTCCCCCATTGGAGCGGATCAAGGCCTCTATGGCCCAGTTGTCGTCCAGCAAGATGAGGTAGAAGCCGTACTTGCCCGTCCTGGCCTTGATGGCCTCCGCTGCCCGGCGCCACCCCTCCCAGGTGGCCGGGGGGCGGTCGGGGTCCAGTCCAGCCTGGCGGAAGAGGTCGGCGTTGTAGTAAGTGACGATGTTGGACAGGGAGTAAGGCACCCCCACGATCCGGCCCTTTACAGCGCCTAACTGCCGGATGTTAGGGGCATAGCGCCTGAGCCACCGGCCCCCGCTGAAGCGCTTGTCCAGTTCCTCGGCGGGAATGAAGGGAAAGTTCTCGGCCACATACTGGGTGTAGAGGTAGCCGATCTGGGCCACGTCCGGGGGGTTGCCTGCGGCCAAAGCGGCCTGCAGATTCTGGAGCAGGCCGGTATAGGCGTTGGCGTGGTAGCGCTCCTCCACCTTGATCCCCGGGTTCTGTGCCTCAAACCGTCGGATCAGCTCCCTCAGGGCGGGCAGGCCGAAGACCTCGGTATTGATGTGCCAGTACTGCAGGGTAATGGGCTGGGCCAAGGCTAAGCTCGCAGCCACTACCAGAGCAAGGACACCGCGCATATTCCTTACCTCCGAAACCATCCTAGGAGGGGTCTGTCAAGCCCTTGTCAGCCAGTCTGAGCTTCCCCCTCATGTTCCGACAAGCTGAGGCGGAAGCACGCGGCGCCGCTAGGAAGCCGAGATCAGAAAGCCCCCCGAACCCATGGCGGGGCCTATCACCTGCAGGAAAGCAGGACCTGGGCCTCGAGGTCCCGCCTGCGCTCCTCCAAGCTGGCCCCGGAGCTTTTGGTTCTCCCCGTTGACCCCAAGTTGGGCCCGGGGAGGTAATGGAAGGAAAGCCCCGGCTGGTAGGCCCTGAGCCAGTCCCAGGAGTGGCCCGTGCGGGGATCCAGGCTCCCGGGGTCGCAGAGGGCCTTCCGGGGAAGGGCCGTCCCTGAGGCCCTGGCCCGGTACAGCGCCAACGTAGGGCAGTAGGGACGGGCTAGAAGGCCGTGCGGCTGCGATCGCCTCCTTCCTGAGGGCGGGCTCCCTCTAAGACCGCCACCACCCGAAGCCAAAGGCGACCCCGGGCATCCCGCCCCGTCAGGAGGAGGACCCGTTCCGCCTGCAAGTGGCGGGCGAAGACCGCCTTTAGGTCCTCCGCCAAGCCCTTCAAGGCCTCGGGAGGCAAGTGGCCTTCCAGGTCTTCCACGAGGAGCTCAACCTCGCCCCCCATCCCCTAACCCCCTTGGGGCACCCCCTGGAGGGCCTGGAGGCGTTGGATGGCCTTGGCCCTCCCCCCGTCCAGGTCCACCACCACCGCCCCCACCTCCAAGGGCCCCCGGGCCCAGGCGAGCCTTCCCCCTCGAGGAAGCCGCTTGCGCCTCAGGGCCGCTACCAGGAAGCCCGGCTCATACCCCTGCATCCCCCCAGAGGGCCCCACCATGCCCACGTCGGACACGTAGGCCGTTCCCCGGGGAAGGATGCGGAGGTCATGGGTGGGCACATGGGTGTGGGTGCCCAGAACCGCAGCCACCCGGCCATCAAAGGCGAAGGCCGAGCCCAGCTTCTCAAAAACGCTCTCCGAGTGGAAGTCCACCAACACGGGCATCCCCGCCTCGAGGCCCGGGAGCAGCCCCTCCAGGGCCCAGACGGGGTCGTCGGCAGGGGGCCAGGCGCTCCGGCCCACTAGGTTCACCACAACGAGGCCCTTCCCCCGGCCCTCCAGGACCAGGTACCCCCGCCCGGGGGTGAAGGGCCCGGCGTTTAGGGGGCGTAGGACCCGGGGGTGGTCCAGAAGGTCTTCGGCCCAGGGAGGGTCAAAGGAGTGGTTCCCCCCGGTAATGGCATCTACCCCGCAGGCGAGGAGGCGGTCCACCGTCTCCGGGTGCATCCCCGCTTTGCCCAAGGCGGGGTCGGTGAGGTCGGCGTTTTCCCCGTTGACCACCACGAAGTCTACCCCGAGCTCCCTCCGGAGCCGGGGAAGGTTCCCCTCCAGGTAGCGGATGGCCATCTCCCCCACCAGGTCGCCGAAGAAGAGAACCCTCATCTTTCCTCCAGATGGGTGGGCCGAAAGCAATCGGGGCGAGAGAGGGACCCAAAGGAGTAGGCTCCACCCACCCAAGGGTATCCCAGCCTCGTCATGCCTCTGTCAGCGGCCCCTTGGGCAAGGTCCCCCGGGCACCTCTTGACCTTGGTCTGACAGAGCTAAGTACCCTCCCCCAAGATTTTCAATTCCACACCCCCCAGGGCCTTGAGGGCCTGAACCACCGCCTCCTTAAGCTCTTCAAGGCTCCCGTAGTGCCGCCGGGGCGTCAGAAACCTTCACCCGCCGCCAGATACTTAGAACATAGCCTCACGGCTGACCCACCGGGTTCAAATTGGGGCTGTACCGGGGCAGGTAGGCCACCGCAAGCCTCCGCGCCCGCCACCTCCCGGCTCAGCCCCTCCAGGCCGCCTCGGGCCACCCTGGAGGAGCTGGAGGGGATGGCCAAGGGGGTTCGTCTTGGCGGGCCTCGGTGGTGGCTTGGGCGGTGGGTTGGTTTGGCGGCCGGGCGTCTTACCCCTGTTCGCGGAAGAGAGGAGGGGAGACAGGGGTAAGACGCGTTGGGGCGGGCTTGTTGGGGAAAGCGACTGGGGAGGTCATGCGGGGGAGGCGGCAGCGGGAAAAGGGGGTCGGGGGGCCTAGGCGGCGGGGCTATTCTGGCCTCTTCCTTCCCCTGGGAGGGGGAGGCCAGGGCACCCGGCCGCTTTCCCCTGGCCCAATGGCGGGCGGTTCGTTTGGGGTGGGGGCCCCAAAGTGGCCTTGGGCGCGGCCTTGCATACCTGGCGGCGCCGGATGCTTCCGCCTCAACTTGTCGGAACATGAGGGGGAAGCTCAGCTTACACGACCCGCTTGACAAGGTCCTGACACAGGCTTTGTACAAATGGGGGCGTATGCCTCTTTGGGTTTGGCTCCTTCCCACGGGCATCCCCCTCTTAGCCTTCACTTATCTCCCCGCCCTACGAATAGCCCTGGAGGGTTTCCCTGCCCTGTCCAAGCTCTTCAACGGAGAAAACCTGAACAGCCTAAAAATAACCCTCCTCTACACCCTCCTCACCGTACCCTTCTCTGTGTTGCTGGGGCTTCTGGCCGCCTTGGCCCTCGAAGGGGATAACCGCTTTCGCCAGTTCGTTCGGGCTCTGGTCTTCCACCCCGTGGTGCTCCCCACGGTAGCCTTCGCGGCGGTCTTTCTGTACCTCCTAAACCCCCTAGGTCCCCTACAGGCTTCGCTACAAGCCCTCGGGCTCCAGAACCCCTTGGGTGATCCCCGGGGGGCCTTCCTGGCGGTGGTTGTGGTGGGGGTGCTCAAGGACACAGGGATATACATGCTCTACTACCTGGCGGGCCTGCAGAATCTACCCAAAGAGCTTTTAGACGCCGCCCGCGTAGATGGTGCAGGGCGGCTTACCACCTTCCTCTACGTGACCTGGCCACTGCTATCCCCAACCACCTTCTTCGTGACGGTAATGGCCGCCCTGGGGGCGCTGCGCAATGTGGACCACATCTTCATCCTCACAAAAGGTGGGCCCGTAGGGGCTACGGACCACCTGCTCTACCGGATCTACACCCTGGGGTTCGAGTACTTTGACTTCCCCTCGGCCGCAGCCCTCAGCCTCACCCTTCTTGTGTTGCTCACCCTCCTGGCCCTTGTTGCCCTGCCACGCCTGGAAAGGGGCGTACACTATGACGCTTAAAGGGCTCCGCTACCTGACCGGAAGGGTAGGACGGCCTGGCCTACGCAGGGTAGGGCGGCTTCTGCGAGAGGTCCCTGCCCTTTTCGTAGCCCTCCCCTTTCTGGCCCTAGCAGGCTTCACCCTCTATGCCGCCTTCACCCCTACCGCGAGCGTCAACCGGGGGGAGGTGGGGCCATTCACCCTGGAGAACCTGAAGCTTGCTTGGACCTCCGCAGACTTCCCTCGGCTGTACCTTAACACTGCTCTCTTCACCTTCGGCCTTCTCCTATTGCAGCTTTTCACCGTGACCACCGCAGGTTTCACCTTGGCCCGGCTTTCGGGAGTGGGCCGGGACTGGGCTTTCCACGCGGTCCTCATCCAGCTTTTCCTCCCCCCCTCCGCCCTCATTCTGCCCAACTTTCTCACCCTCAAAGCCCTGGGGCTCACGGATACCCTCACGGGACTCGCCTTGCCTTACCTAGCCTCGGCCACTGGGGCTTTCCTCCTGCGCCAGGGGTTCCGCCAGATTCCCCGGGAACTTGTGGAGGCGGCCGTGGTAGACGGGGCCAGTCCCTGGCAGATCATGGTACGGGTGCTGTTACCCCTGGTCCGGCCTCACCTAGCAGCCTTCAGCCTGGTGAGCCTAGTCTACCACTGGAACGAGTTCCTCTGGCCCCTGGTGGTACTCCAAAGCCCGGAGAAGCGGGTGCTCTCCCTGGGATTCGCCAGCTTCGCCCGTTCCGCTGAAAGCGGCATGGAGTGGGGGCTGATTGCAGCGGGAGCCTTGCTCGTCGGAGCTCCCATGCTACTGGCCTTCGCCCTCTTCCAGAGGGCATTTGTGGAGTCCTTTGCCCGCAGCGGGCTGAAAGGATAGGGAGGTTGGTATGTGGAAAGGGTACCGGAAGTGGTGGTTGGTAGGGATCTTGGCTCTAGGCCCGGCTTTTGCCCAGAAGACCAGCATAACCTTCTATTACCCGGTAGGGGTGGCCGGGCCTCTCGCCCGGTTCATAGAGGCCTACGTGGCTGACTTCACCAAGAGAAATCCTGACATCGAGGTCAAAACGGTATTTGGTGGAAATTACGAGGAGAATCAGGCCAAAGTGGTGGCCGCGATTAAGGCCGGCAGTCCCCCGGACACCGCCATTCTCCTCTCCCAGCAGCTTTACACGCTACTTTCCCTGAACGCCATCGAACCTTTTGATGCCTACATCGCCAAGGATCGGGAACTGCAGCAGGCGGTGGCAGACTTCTTTCCCGCCTTTATGATGAACTCCACCCTGGGCGGCAAGGTCTACAGCCTCCCCTTCCAACGCTCCACTCCCATCCTTTACTACAACAAGGAAGCGTTCAAGGAGGTGGGCCTGGACCCCGAGAAGCCTCCCACCACCTGGGACGAGTTGGTGAAGTATGCCGAGAAACTCACCAAGCGGGATGACCAAGGCCGGGTGGTGCGCTACGGAGTAGCCATTCCTACCGAGGATCGCTCCACCTGGCTGTTGGAGGGCCTCACCATCCAAGCGGGCGGCCTGCTCTACGACCCCCAGGGCGAGGGGTGCAAGGTACTGGTGAACACCGAGGCCGTTCGCCAGGGCATGCAGTTCAAGCGGGATTTGGCCGCAAAGTATAAGGTGAGTCCGGAGGGGGTGATCGCTTGGGGCACCACCCCTGGGGACTTCGCTGCGGGCAAGGTGGCCATGATCTACCACTCCACAGGCTCGTTGGGCTTCATCCGAAACAATGCCCGTTTCTCTTTCGGGACTGCCTTTTTGCCGAAAAAGGTGCGCTACGGGGTGCCCACCGGCGGAGCTAACTTCTACCTGTTCAAGGGGTCCGATCCGGCCAAGCGGGAGGCCACCCTGCGTTTCATCAAGTTCATGGTCAGCCCCGAGATCCAGGCCCGCTGGAGCCTGGACTCAGGCTACGTAGCTGCCCGCCGGTCCAGCTGGAACCTGCCCCTCATGCAGGAGTACCTGAAGCAGTGGCCTCAGGCCCTTACCGCTCGGGAGCAGCTCGCCTATGCTAGGGCCGAGCTTCCTGTCTACAACCTGCAGCAGGTCAAGGACATCATCGCCGAAGCGGAGCAGGCCGTAGTTCTGGGCCGCAAGGACGTTCGGAGTGCGGTCCGCGAGGCCCAGGCCCGGGTGGACCAAGCCCTGGCTCCTTACTGCCGTAAGTGAACGTGCCTTCGTGCGCTACTTAACCCCAACCCCTAGGGTGTGAGAAAAGAGGGGGTGCTCCCGGTTTGGAAGTATAGCACCCCCCTTTTTTCACAGCCTGAGGGTCCAGATCAAGTGGCACACGAAGGAATCCCTTAGGGCAGGCCCGCGTGCGCACAAAGGGCGGGCCTCCCCACGGAGGCTCACCGTGGAGCCCATCGCCTAAGGGGTTCCCGCTGGACCCCGAGGACCCCTTGCCCCAGGGCTTTCTCCTGCGGTAGCCCTAGGACTCCCCGCAGCGGTTGAACCGGGGGATGGCGGCGAAGCCCTCCGGGCTTCCCCCGGGCACCTCCTCCCCCGCCAGGAAGAGGAGGTAGTAGCCCCCGGTGGCCCCGGCCTCCACCGCCAGGTAGTGGACGCCGCCGGGGAGGCGCTCCCGGGCCTCAGGTCCCTTGCGGGCCACCAGGCCGTGGCCCCGGTACTCCCGCCACCCACCCTGGTAGGCTCGGGCCCTGTACCCCTCCGGGAGAGGGAAGGGGGGCACCTCCCCCCGGAGGCCGGGCCCCAGGAGCCAGAGCCGGGGCCGGAAGGCCTCTGGGCAGGCCCCGCCCACGAAGAGGGCCATGTCCAGGGTGAAGCCCTGGGGGACCTCTAGGCGGAAGAAGTGGATCTCCCCCGGGGCCAGCCGGCCCATGACCACCTGGGCCACTGTGGGCCGGGCAATGGGGTAGGCAGCCTCCAGGCGTGGGGAGCCGGGATTCCAGAAGGGCTGGTGGGCCAGGGCTAGGCCGAGGCCTAGGAGAAGGGCGAGGGGGCGCATGCCCGGAGGCTACCCCAACCCCCCGGCCCCCTGTGTGGCCCCAGACCCTGAGGGCGTGGTAGAGGTCAAAGAGGAGGAGGAACCCCCCTTGGACGAGGATGGCCGCCCCGAACCCCCTGAGGTGGGCCTGCCTCCTGGAGAAGAGGAGGAGGCCCAGGGCCAGGTACCCCAGGTCCAGGCCGGCGTTGAGGAGGAGGCGCCTCAGGTCTTCCCGCTCTGCCCCCTCCCCCAGCCACCCCAGGAAGGCGAGGCCCCCGTCCACCAGGCCCCAGGCCCCGGTCATGAACCAGAAGGCCCGGAAGAAGGGGGCCCGGGCCCACCAGAGGCCCAGAACCCCGCCCCCCAGGGAGAGGAGGGCCCAGAGCATGAGGCCCTGGGCGATGGGGGCTGTGTCCACCACTAGCGCACCTCCAGCCGCTCCACCCAGACGATCTCGCAGGCCCCGGCCCCGGTGTCGTGGCGCACGGTGGAGGTGCGCCAGTGGAAGCCCTGGGGGCCTTGGACGTTGACCAGGAGGCCTGAAAGCCGCACCAGGTGCCCCCGGCGCACCCGCCGTAGCCCCCTCTCCACGGCCGCATCCGCGGGGATCAGGTGCATGTTGGCGCTGCTCCGCACGATCTCCTCGGGGGGGATGGGAGGCTCCCCGGACCAGGCGTAGAAGTAGAAGCGGTGGTCCTGCCAGAGGCGAATCCTCTCCAGGACCCGGGTGTCCGACATCCGCCCCCAGCCCAGGGCCAGGTCCACCGGGGCCAGGTCCGCTGCCCGGTCGGCACGGTAGACCCTTTTGCCCAGGACTCGGGCCTCCAGGTGGAAGCGGGCCACGGGCTCCAAGCGGTAGGGGGGCCTCTCCAGGGGGGCCCTTTCCCCTTGGGGGATCTCCTCCTGCACGGGAGGCAAGGGGGCCAGGACCCCTGGGGGGCGGGGGATGGGGCGGTTCCCCAGGCCAAAGAGGTACCCGAGGCCCCCAAGGAGGGCGAGGAGGACCAGGAGCCTCACGTGGGTAGGTTAGCACGAACCTCATCGTGTCTGATTGAAGGCCAGAGGGCTTTTTCTGCTCAGCCTCCTGACCCAAGGGTTGCAAACTGCCACCCTTTTTGTTATCATCCATATCAGCGGTGAAGCTCTCCCACTGGGCCCGCAAGCACGGCATCAGCTACCTCACCGCCTGGCGGTGGTTCAAGGCGGGGAAGCTCCCCGTCCCCGTCCGCCAGCTCCCCTCGGGCACCATCCTGGTGGAGGAACCCAGCCCAGGGGGGCGCACCGTGCTTTACGCCCGCGTCTCCTCCGCCGACCAGAAGGCGGACCTGGAACGCCAGGTGGAGCGCCTGAAGGCCTTCGCCCAGGTCCAGGGATGGCAGGACTTTGAGGTGGTGGCCGAGATCGGCTCCGGACTCAACGGCAAGCGCCGGAAGCTCCTGCGGGTTCTCAAGGACCCCACCGTGGGCCGCATCGTGGTGGAACACCGGGACCGCCTGGCCCGCTTTGGCTTTGAGCTGGTGGAAGCGGCCCTGCACGCTTCAGGCAGGCAACTCGTGGAGGTGGCGGTTCATTTGGGGGAAGGGGGCCCCAAAGCGGAGGGGGAGGTGAAGGACGACCTGGTGCGGGACCTCCTGGAGATCCTGACCTCCGCCTGCGGACGGTTTTACGGGAGGCGCTCGGCTAAGAACCGGGCCAAAAGGGCCCTGGAGGTTATGGGATGTGGGTGAACCAGGCCTTCCGCTTTGAACTCTCCCCCAACGCTACCCAACGCCGGGCCCTGGCCCAACACATAGGGGCCGCCCGCTTCGCCTACAACTGGGGCCTGGAGATGGCCCTGAAGGCCCGGGCGGAAGGGAGAAGGCTCCCTTCCGCCCCTGAGCTTCACAAGGCCTGGAACGTTTGGAAGCGGGAGAACGCCCCCTGGTGGACCGAGGTCTCCAAGTGCGCCCCCCAGGAGGCTTTTCGGGACCTAGAGAAGGCCCTGAAGAACTGGAAGGCTAAGCGGGCCAGGTTTCCCAAGTTCAAGCGCAAGAAAAGCTTGGACGACAACAAGGCCCGCCTCACGGGGACCATCAAGGTCTTCTCCCGGCAGGTTCAGCTTCCGAGGATCGGCCTGGTCAAGACAAAGGAGCGGACCGACAAGCTGGTCGGTCTCATCCAAGCCAAGAAGGCCCGCATCCTCTCCGCTACCATTTCCCGGGAAGCCGACCGCTTTTACGTGAGCCTCACCTGCGAGGTGGAGCGACCTGACCCCAAGCCTAAGGAGGTGAAGAGGGAAGATGACGTAGTGGGTGTTGATTTGGGCCTTTCTTCCTTCGCCGTCCTTTCCGACGGCACCCGGATAGAGCCCCCCAAGCCTCTAGCGAAGAAGCTCAGGCTCCTCAAGCGCCGCTCCAAACAGTTCTCCCACAAGCAGAAAGGCTCCAACAACAGCAAGAAGGCCGCCCTGGCCCTGGCGAGGCTTCACCGCAAGGTGAAGAACCTCCGCCGGGACTTCCTGCACAAGCAGACCACCTGGCTGGCGAGGACCAAGCCGGCCATCGTGGTGGAAGACTTGAACGTGCGGGGCCTTTCTCGGAGCTGGCTATCCCGGTCTGTGGCCGACGTGGGGTGGGGGACCTTCCTGCGGATGCTGGAGTACAAGGCGAAGTGGCACGGGGCCACCCTCATCGTGGCCCTGAGGAGCTTCCCCTCCACCCGCCTCTGCTCCCGCTGCGGACACCTGCACGGGAAAATGCCTCTTTCCCAAAGGGTCTTCCGCTGCGAAGCCTGCGGCCTGGAGAGGGACCGGGACCTGAACGCCGCTCTAAACCTGAAAGCCTACGGCCTGGCCCACCTAACGGGCCCTACCGCCAGTTCGGCGGGAAGTCACGCCTGCGGAGACCCCTCTGGCGGCGGAACAGCCCTCTTGGGCTGGCCTACGAGCCATGGGTCGCTGAAGCAGGAAGTAGCCCGTCATCATCGTCCTCTCGAGGGGTGAAATAGATGATGATGGGTTACGGAACGGTTTCCGATGGTCCAAGAGGCCCGGGCCCAAAAGCCTGTTCCCGAGCAGGTATACTGATGGCGATGGCCAAGCCGCTTCCCCCAGGACAGGCCAGGGTCCTTCAGGCCATCGCCGGCCTGGTGCGCCGGGGCCTTAGCCCCACCGCCCACGACCTGACCCGGGCCCTGGGGATCCGTCCCCAGTCCCTGCGCCAGCACCTGGAGGCCCTGGAGAGGAAAGGCCTCCTCCGCCTCCACCCCACGGGCCACGGCCGCCCCACCCACCTGGAGCTCACCCCGGCGGGCAGGCTCCTCCTGAGCCTCTCCATCCCCCTGGTGGGCAGCATCCCCGCAGGCCCCCTCGAGGCCTCTTCGGAGGAGCTGGCGGGCCTCATCGCCCTCCCGGGCAGGCCCGGCCTCTACGCCCTGGTGGTGGAGGGGGACAGCATGGCCGAGTACCTTCTGGAAGGGGATGTGGTGGTGGTGGAAAAGGGCCCGAGGCCAAGGCCCGGGGAGATCGCCGCCCTTCTCCACGAGGGCAAGACCACCCTCAAGTACGTCTACCCCCAGGGCAAGCGGATCGTCCTCAAACCCCACAACCCCGCTTACCCCACCCTGGAGCTCCCCGCCGAGGAGGTGGAGGTGCAGGGGGTCTTCCGCCTCCTCCTAAGGGGGCGGGAGGCCCTGAAGGCCCTAGGGCTCCTGGAGACCCCGTAGGGGGAGGGGCCAGGCCCGTTCCACCCGCAGGCTTCCTCCCTGGCAGACCCCTTCCAGCAAAAGGGCTTCCCTGTCTCGGAAAAGGGCGTAGTGCCGCTCCCAGACCTCCGGGGGGATGACGGCCTGCAGGCGGTGGGGGCCGTCCTCCAGGACCAGGAAGGCGTAGCCCTTGGCCGTGGGCGGCTTCTGCCTGGCCACCACAAGCCCGGCGGTGCGGGCCGGCCCTGCCTCCAGGAGGGGGATGGGGGTGGCCCCCAGCTCCTCCAGAAGGCCCCTGAGGAGGTCCATGGGGTGGAGGGGGAGGGCGGAGAGGCCCTGGGCCTCGAGGTCCAGAAAGAGCCGCTCCCCAAGGCCCAAAGGGGGCAGGGGCGGCGCCTTTTCCTCCAGGGGGAGAAGCCCTCCTCCGGGAAGCCCCGCCTGGTAGAGGGCCTCCCGCCTGGGCAAAAGCTCGTCAAAGGCTCCCGCCCGGGCCAGGGCCAGGAGGAGCTCCTGGGGCGGGTCCAGCCGGCTCCGGAAGTCCGCCAGGGAGCGAAAAGGGCCGAGGAGGCGCTCCCTTAAGATGGCCCGGGCCGCCTCCTCGGAAACCCCTTTGGCGGCGGTGAGGGGAAGGCGGATCCCCTTGGCCCCGTGGACCCGTTCCACCCGGTAGTGGAGCCCCGAGCGGTTGATGGAAAGGGGGAGGATGGGGATGCCAAGCCGCCTGGCCTCCTGCCTAAGAGTAGCTGGGGGCCACATGCCGGGAGCCTCACTCAGGAGGGCGGCCAGGTACTCCGCCGGGTAGTGGGCCTTTAGCCACAAGGAGGCGTAGGCGTGGCGGGCGAAGGCCAGGGCGTGGCTCTCCGTGAACCCGTACCCCCGGAAGCCCTCCACCATGCGCCAGACCGCTTCCGCCTCCTCCTCGGAAAGGCCGAGCCGGGCCTTGAGGCCCAGGAGAAGGCGTTGCCGCAGGGGGAGGAGGTCTTCGAGGTCCCTCGCCTTGCTCAGCGCCTTGCGGAAGGCCTCGGCCTCGGCCCAGTCCAGCCCCACCCCGTGGTGGAGGAGGCGGAGGAGCTGCTCCTGAAAAAGGAGGACCCCGTGGGTCTTCCCCAGGATGGCCTCGGGGACGGGGTGGAGGGGCCCGGGCCGCTTTCGGCCCAGGCGCCTTTCCAGATAAGGGCGCACCGTCCCCGACTGGATGGGTCCCGGCCGGACCAGGGCGATCTGGTGGGCCAGGTCCTGGAGGCTTTTGGGCCTCAGCTTTCGGCTCATGGCGGTCTGGGCGGGGCTTTCCAACTGGAACACCCCAAGGGTCTCCCCCCGCCAAAGAGGCCGGTAGACGGCCGCCTCCTGGGGAAGGCGGTCCAGGTCCAGGTAGACCCTCTCCGTGCGGAAGACCTCCTCCCGGGCCCGCTCCAGGGCGGAGAGCATCCTGAGGCCCAGGAGGTCCAGCTTGACCAGGCCTAAGGCCTCCAGGTCGTCCTTGTCCAGGGTGATCATCTGGATGCCCCCCGAGGAGCGGGCCAGGGGGGCGTAGCGGTGGAGGGGGCCCGGGGCCAGGACCACCCCGCCCACATGGGGGGTGAGGTGGCGCACCTGGCCCTTCTCCATGCGGGCCAGGAGGGCGAGGAGGAGGTTCTTCACCGGGCTTTCCCCTAGGACCTCCCGCAGGAGGGGCTCGGCCTCCCCGGCCCGGTGGGGCGGGAGGTGGCGGAAGTCCCGGCCCAGGTGGCGGGTGAGTCGGCGGCGCAGGGGGGCGGGCAGGCCCAGGACCCGGCCCAGGTCCTGGAGGGCCAGGGGCAGACGGTAGGTGACGTAGGCGGCGGCCATGGCCTCCCGGGCCCCGAAGGTCTCTTCCAGGTGGCGGATCACCTCCCGCCGCCTGCGGCTTCCCAGGTCTAGGTCTATGTCGGGCAAAGCCTTCATCCCCCCGTGAAGGAAGCGCTCAAAGAGGAGGCCCTCCCGCACGGGGTCCACGGGGGTGAGGTCCAGGAGGTGGGCCAGGAGGCTCCCCACGGCGCTCCCCCGGGCCACGGCCAGGATGCCCCGGCTCCGGGCGAAGCGGGCCACCTCCCGGGCCAGGAGGAAGAAGCCGGGAAGCCCCAGGGCCTCTACGGTGCGGAGCTCCTCTTCAAGCCGCCTGGCGTACCGGGGCCTGCCGGGGTAGCGGGCCTCGAGGGCCGCCCAGGCCAGCCGGCGCAAGTGGTCCATGGGGCTCTCCCCGGGGGGCAGGGGGACGGGGGGGTCCAGGAGGCGCTCGGGGAGGAGGGGGAAGGCGACGGCCTCCGCCAGGGCCCTGGCGTTGGCCCAGGCCTCGGGGAAGGGTAGGCGCTTTAGGGCTTCCTCCCGGGTGGGGAGGGCCCAGGCCTCGTTCCGGGGCCTTTCCGGGTGGGGCGCCTCCACGCCGACCCCAAGCCTCAAGCAGGTGAGGGCGTCCAGGAGGGGGTAGAGGTCCTTCTCCGCCATGCGCACTTCCAAGGCCGCCACATAGGGGAAGCCCCGGTCCTGGGCCAAGGCCCTCAGGATTCGGGCCCGCCGGGCATCCCCGGGGAGAAGGTCGTGGTAGAGGCTTAGGAAGAGGCGGTCCCGGAAGGCCTCCTTCAGGGCCTTTAGGAGGCGGTCCAGGGCCGAGAGGCGCCTTTCCGCCAGGAGGCGGCTTGGGAAGCCCTCCCTGCCCCCGGTGAGGAGGACGAGATCCTGGTTTTCCGCCAGGAGGGCCTCGAGGGGAAGTGCCCCCTCGGCCAGGACCCGGGTCAGGTGGGCGGAAAGGAGGGCGTACCCCTCCCGGCTCGCCACCAGGAGGCGCACGGGGAAGGTGCCCTCGGGGGTCTTCAGGGGCAAGCCGGTCCCCAAAAGGGGCACCACCCCCACCTCCCGGGCCTTGCGGAACAGGCGCACGCCCCCGGTGAGGGACTGCCAGTCGGTGAGGGCGAGATGGGTGTGGCCCAGGGCTGCCGCCCTCTCCAAGAGCCTCTCCGGGGAGGACACCCCCCGGCCGAAGTAGGACTCGGCGGAAAGCAGGGCTAGTCCAGGACCCGGCTCAAGACCCACCGCTCCCCCTCCCGAAAGATCTCTAGGACCAGCCCCCCGGCCACCTCCAGGAGGAAGTAGTCCCGGCCCCCTTCCCCAAGCCACCACCGCCCGCCCACCCGCCAGGTGTCCAGGAGGCGGCGCACGGGGCGCTTACCGCGAAACCGCACCCAAAGGGGCTTCCCGTCCCGGCACGCTACCTCCAGGGGCAAGAGGTAAAGCCGCATCCCTCACCTCCCAGGGCCCATAGCGGAACCCCCACTCGGGGACCAGGGCCTCGGCGTCCAGCACCTCCACCCGGAGGAAGGCCCCGGGAAAGCGGGCCACAACCGCCTCGAGGCCCTCCCCCGCCCGGCGCCAGAGCCCCTCCTGCCGGGAGGGCCGGAAAAGCCCCAGGGCCCGGGCCCGCACCTCCTCCAGGGGAAGGCCCGCCGCCCCGCTCTTCCTCAGGGCCAGCTCCAGGGCCAGGCGCACCCCCGCCTCGTCCCGGAGGGGGGCCTTGGCCAGGTGCTCCCCCCGGAAGCGGAGGCCCAGGCCCACCCCCTCCACCTCCACCCGGGAGGCCGCCCATTCCCCCAGGCCCCGGGCCAGCCTCCCGGCCAGGTGGGCCAGAAGCCCAAAGGTGGCCTCCGCCGGGGGATGCAGGTGAAGGTGGGCCTCCAGGGCCGCCTCCTCGGGAAAGCGGGCCACCTCTCGCCGCCAAGGGCCGTGGAGGTAGGGGAGGAGTGCCCGCCCCTCGGGGAGGTAGGCGGCCACCTGGTGGGGCCGCCAGGCCCTGAGCTCCCCCACCCGCCCAAGGCCCAGGAGGCGGAGCCGGGCCAGGCCCTCCGGGGTGAGGCCCACCCCCCGGAGGAGGTAGAGGGGAAGGCGGTCCAGAAACCCTGCCTCCTCCCCTTCGGCCACCACCCGGGCCTCCCCTTCCCGGGCGGCCCAGGCGGCCAGGAGGGCCACCTCCCGCCAGGGGGCCACCCCCACCCGGGCCCCGTACCCCTGGGCCAGGAGCCGGGCCTCCTCCGGGGAAAGCCTGAGGAAGGCCACCCCGGGCCCCTGGGGCTCTACCCAGGGGGTCAGGGCGTGGAGCTCCCTTAGGAGGGCGCGCCATGCGGCCTCGGCCTGGGCGGGGTAGGGAAAGGCGAGAAGGCTCGCCACCCGGGCCTGGGCGGCCTCGATGGCCATCCCCGGCCGCGCCCCCAGCTTCCGGGCCAGGGGAGACACGGCCACCACCCGCCCTCCCCGATGGACGGCCAAAGGAAGCTCCTTGGCCTCTTCCCTGAGAAGCCAGACGGGCCAGGGGAGGAAGAGGGCGGCCACCACGGGAAGCCGGGCCTGGACAGGGGTCTGGGGTTTCATAGGGTCCCCCCTGATACCTGTTATAAAACAGGTATGGTAGGAAGGCAAGGGTTGTGGCCTTACCCCGAAGCCCCGGAGGAGGCTGGCGGTGAGGGCGGCCCCGGCCAGGTGGGTCCCGGCGGTCATGGCCCCCTCCTGTGTATGCTCTGGTATATACTTGGGACGGGAGCCGCCCCGTGGAGTTTGACTGGGACGAGGCCAACACCGCCCACATCGCCCGGCACGGGGTGCGCCCGGAGGAGGCCGAGGAGGCCCTCACCGACCCCCGCCGCCTGGTCCTCAGGATCCGCTCTCAGAGGGGAGAGGAGCACTGGGCGGCCCTGGGGGCCACGGAGGCCGGCAGGATCCTCTTCGTGGTCTTCACCCGGCGGCGGGGCAGGGTGCGGGCGATCACCGCCCGGGACGCCACCCTCGGGGAGAAGCGGCGGTACCGAAAGAGGGGTAAGTAGGCCATGAAGCTGAAGAAGGTCCACAGCCTGGAGGCCATACCTGAGTTCGCCAGCGAGGAGGAGGAGGCCCGCTTCTGGGCGGAACACGGCCTGGGGGAGGAGCTTCTTGAGGAGATGAGCCCGCCCCCGGAGGGCCTCCTGCCCCCGCCCCGCCCCAGGAGCCGGGTCATCTCCCTGCGCCTGGACGAAGACCTCCTCGGGCGGCTCAAGGCCATGGCCCGCAGGAAGGGCAAGGGCTACCAGACCCTCCTCAAGGAGTTCGTGCTGGAGAGGCTCTACGAGGAGGAGAAGCGGGAGGGAATCATCTAGCGCCCAGGGCCTCCTCCAGGATCCTCAGGGCCTAGGCTCGGATGCCGCGCCTAACCGGGGTCCGGGGCCGCCATCGCCACCACCTGGTGGCTCCCTCATCCCGTCAGGCCGGTGAGGACGCCGCCCTCCACGATCCGGCGCTGGATCAGGTAAACCTCATTCTGCTGGTCCACAACCTCATTCGGAGCCGGGTCTTGCGGTCGTGTCAAGATCTGGACTTACGCGGTGCTGAAGATCCCCGATAAAATGGGCCTCCGGTGACTAGGGAGGCCCAATGAAGAGGATACCACGACCTGTTCTGCGCGCTCTAGAAGCTTTAGCCCAAAGCCCCATCAATACCTCCGCCCTGGCCATGGCCGAGGGCCAAGACTTCGCCCACGACACCCTCTACCGGGCCCTGAACCAACCCTTGGCCTCGTTCTTTGAACTCTCCCTGGAGCTCTGCAAGGCCATGGGTGGCCTGGACCGGGGCTACCTCATCCTTGATGACGTCCTCATCCAGCGCTACCGCTCAGGCAAGCTGGGCCTGAAGAAGGCCCGGGACACCTCTACGGGGGCTTGGGTGTTTGGGCTGTCCCTGGTGGTGCTGGGGTGGACGGACGGGAAGCGGCGGATTCCCCTGGCGTTCCTGCCCTACTTCGGGGAAGAAGAGAGCAAGCTGGACCTGGCCCTGGCCCTGCTGGAGTGGGCCAAGGAGGCGGGCTTTCGTCCGGAGGGGGTGCTCTTTGACGCCTGGTACGCGGCGAGGCAGGTCCTGGAGTGGCTCCATGTCCACGGCTGGTCTTTTGTCACGAGGCTCAGGTCTAACCGTGTGCTGGACGGTGTTCAGCTCAGGAGGCATGGGGGTACCCGTTGGGTGAAGGCGGGGAGGCTGCGGGGCCTGACCTTTGCCGTGGGGGTGCTCAAGCGCGGGGGGAAGTTTTACGGGACGGATCGGGAGAGATGGTGGGGGGTGGGGATGAGGGAGATCTACCGGTTGCGGCAAGCGATTGAAGAGATTTTCCGGGGGCTTCAGCAGGAACTGGGGTGGACGGGGCATCGGCACTGGCGTAGGGCCAGGCTGCTGGCCCATCTGGCCTTGGGGTTGGTGGCCTATGGGCTCATCGAGTGTCAGCGAGAGCGGCTGAAGTTGAGTTTCTACCAATGCCGACGGAGACTCATCGCAGGTAAGCTGAGCCTGGATTTGAGCCCTCTGTTACCGGTGCAGGTGGAGGCCGCGTAAGTCCAGTTCCAGGAACCCCAGGGGCTTCCCCCGGGCCTTCCCGGGGGCGGGCTTCAGGAGGAGGTGGGGGTAGGGGAGGGGCTGGTGGGAGGCCAGGTAGTCCCTCTGGGGAAGCCAGTCCCAAAGGACCTCCTGGGCGAAGGGGGAAAGGGGGACCTCCCGGAGCCTGGTCCCCCTCACCAGGAGGCTTTTCTCCCGCACGTCCTCCTTCCAGAGCTCCACCGCCTCCTTCATCGTGAGGCCCAGTTTCCCCGGGAAGACCGCTCCACCCCGTGGAGGAGTCCGATGGGGTCTGGTTCACCCTCGAGGGCCCCATGGTGGTGGAGTACGACGCCGGGGGCTACTCCCGGGCCCAGGAGCGGGCCAAGGGGGAGGCCTTCGCCCGGAGGTTCGTGGGCCAGATCTGGGGGGCTCCGGTCCCCGAGCGCATGGCCTACCTGAAGGCCCTCCTCCCCAGGGTGAGGGTCCTCGAGGCCCCCTGGGCCTAGCGCACCATCCGCACCTCTACCCCTGGCACCACCCCGAGCCAGCTGCGGTCGGTGGTGAGAACAGGCAGGCGGCGCACCTTCCCAGCGGCCAAGCAGGCCCGGTCGCCCAGGGAAAGGCCCAGGGGCCGGGTTAAGGGGTCTAGGGCGCCCGCCTCCAGGGCCTCCTCCAGGGTGAAGGGCAGGACCTCTAGGCCCATGGCGAGAAGCCGCCTCAAGATGCGGTCTGGGTCCTTCCCCTTGGTCTTGAGCTTGCCCACCACCTCGGCCAGGTTCACGGCGCTGATGCCCGCCCCTTCCCGGAGGGCTTCCCGCACCGCCTCGAAGCCCGGCTCCTTTTGCAGGTAAGCCAGGAGGGCAGAGGCGTCCAGAAGAAACGCGGGCGGCTTCTCAGCCATCCCGCTCGGCCTCCAGCCGCCTCTCCCTCAGGAGCTCCTCGGCGAGGCTCTCCTTGAGGTCAGCGAGCTCCGCCCAGAGCTCCTCTTCCGCCCGTTCCCAGGGGATGAGGACCAGGCGCCCGTCCTCCACCAGGGCCACCAGCCTGGCCCCCGGCCCCAGGCCCAGGGCCTGGCGGAGGGGACGGGGAAGGAGCACCCGGCCCTGG
>Ga0101941_1000864_pt1 | contig 34061 bp, 23 predicted proteins | sample DewCreD2012metaG_3_FD_75242 | JGI IMG/M metagenome (GOLD analysis project Ga0101941, IMG submission 75242) | Hot spring sediment bacterial and archeal communities from British Columbia, Canada, to study Microbial Dark Matter (Phase II) - Dewar... ...
AGACAGTGCTATTGCTGATGTGGGTTTTAGATTCAAACCGATAGGTGTTAAGGTAAGATTCAGTTTAGTTTGAAATTAAGAAAGGATCAGAATTATTAAAACTCTGATCCTCATTTTTAACTTATTTTTTGCCCTTGTATTGTTTAAGGGCTATGGAAATATTAACCAATTTATTTTACTTGTTCAATTTCAACTAATAAATCTGAATAGTATACTTTGCGGTATTTTAACTTTCCATTTAAATCATAAAAAGATGCCGTGCCGTGAGCTTCACCAGCTTTGTATTGAATAGATGATTTTAGTTTACCATTTGGATACCAAGTTTTATGTGGACCATCGTAGTAGTTGTTTTTGTAATTTTTTTCGTCTTTAATAGTGCCATTCTCATAATACTCAATGTTTTTACCTTCGGCTCTGTCGTAAATATAATCGGTTACTTCTGCCACTTGTCCATTGCTATAATACTCAGTATAAGTACCATGAAATACCCCTTTGCTTACACTGTATTCACGTGCTTTGTTGCCATTTTGGTAATAGGTAAGCACTTTATAATCGGTTTTATTTAATGGAATTTTAGGTAGCAGTTTGCCATCCTTTCCGTTGTATGAATAGGCTACAGCTTGTCCGTGTTCATAATAACGTACCATTTGTAAACTACCATCTGTCCCATAATAGTATGCAGGTCCTTCTGCTTCACCATTTACATAGGTTTTGGTTAGTTCAAGTTGACCATTTTCATAATACCATTGAGATTCTCCATGTAGTTTATCGCTACGATAATTTTCAATTTCATAAGGTTTCCCATTAGAATGGTAGGTTGTAGATTTGCCTTCGAGATCGCCATATACATAGTTGGTTTCACTGGTCTTTTTACCCTCAATATCATACCAAGTCCAAAGTCCATGCTTCTTATCATTATGGTATTTACCCAACGAACTTATTTGTCCGTTTGGATATCTCCAGGTGTAATTGCCATGCGCTATACCATATATATAATTGGCATCAAATTGTAATTTGTTATTAGCAAAATGTGTTTTATAGTTTCCTGTTCCGTTTTCAAGTTTTATAGTTTCCTTTATAAGGCCAGTTGTATCGAAGTATTTAACCTGAGTTAGTATCTCATTTTCATAATATTCTTCCTTTCTTAGTTTCCCATTGATGGAATAATATTCCTGATACCCGCTGATTTTGCCTTTCAGATAGTAATTCTTACTTTCTAAATCACCATTTGGATAATAATAATTCCAATAACCTTGGGCTTTTCCGTTTTCATACCAGCCTTCTGATTTTTTAGTTTTATCGGCAAAATATCCCGTAGCATATCCTTCTCTTTCATCTTTTAGGTAGTTTGTTTCTTCCTGCAAATTGCCATTGGTATGATAATGTGTAATTTTTCCAGAAAGTAAACCCTGATTGTCAAAGTTTTCTATAGAACTAAGATTGCCATATAAGTCATAATATTTCCATTCGCCTTTTTTGCCAACAGTAGAATATATTCCTTCCAGTTTTTTAACTCCATTTGGATAAAAACCAATTAGCTCGAATTCACCTTTTTTGCGACGATCTTCTTTAATTACTTTACCATCTTTGGAGTAGTATTTATAAGCTATCAATTCACCTTTTTTATACTCCATTTCATAATAAAGTTTGCCGTCGTAGTCGTAGGTTTTGATGATCCCATTTTTCTTGCCAACCTCATCGTTTATGGATTCTTCTTCAATAGATCCGTCTTCATAGTAGCTTTTCCAGATAACAATGGCTACACCATTTTTGTAATTACCTTCCTCTCTTATTTTGCCATTTCCATAAAAACTTTTGAATGCTCCATCGCGATTGCCATTGACTAATTTGTATTGGCTGGAAATTTGACCGTTTCTGTAGTATGATTTGTAATCGCCATTGGTTGAGCCATTTGCGAAAATTTTGAAGGATGCTAATTTGCCATCATCATAATATTCAAATAATGTATCCTGAAGTTTGTCCTGGGAATAAGTACCTTTAAAGTTCAAAAAATCAGAACCTAGGTCATAGTAAATGGAAAATGTTCCGTTAAATTTATTATCAGATATTGTATTTTCCTCAGTTAGTAAACCGTCTTTGTTATATTCTTTTTGGGTTTCAAGTTGAATACCATTTTGGTATTTCCCGCTTCTCTTAAGTTTCCCATTTTGGTAAAAAACATTAAATGTACCATGATGCTTTCCGTCAGCAAAGTTTAATTCTTCGGAAATTGTACCGTTTTTATAGTAGTACACCCATTTGCCATCACGATTGCCATTTTTATTAAGTAAACCCTGTGCATATTTATTGCCATCACTGTAGTAAATTTCAGTGTATCCTTCTATTTTTTCAGTTGCTGCATTGTACGTTCCTATTACCTCCAGTGTGTTTTTGTTGTTGTAAACATGCATGGCATTTACAGTTTTACCATTTAATTCTGTTGGGCGAATCTGTTGCATTTTGCCAATATTGGCACGTGCCCAGGTTGCAAATTGTTCTATTTTATCTGTGTTTTTGCTAACAAGTTTTTTGTGGTCGTCGTTGTAGCTTGATTGCAGAATATGGTAGGTAAAGCTTTCAAATAATCCGGATTTGGATAAGTTTACAAAGAATGGAACATAGGTTTGGTTCCAGAAACCTTTGTCTTCTTCGGCAATGTTTAATTTAGAAAATAACGCATGATTTTGCTTTACAAGTGATAGGGTAACCTTTACCGGTATTTTATAACTTTTGTCCAGTGCAGCATAATTGGTAATGATCAGATCTTGCTCCGAAAAATCATCGGATCCTGCTGGTGATAATTCAATATTATTAGGTTCGCGTGTGTATTTGGATGAAACTATTTCGTGCATTTTTGATAGCACATAATTGGCACGGGCTGTGCCTGGTTCTAAAATTAAGAACATATTAAATGCCATCATTGCCTGACTTACCTTGCCTTCTTCTGCTGCTAATAATGCAATAGAAAGATGACTTTGTGCATAATATGGATTTAGTGTTACCGATTTTTTGTAGTAATCGAGAGCCTTTGATGCTTCTCCCATTCCATTGTAGGCAGCACCAATATTATGGTATAATAGATAATGTTTGGGATAGATTTTAATCGCTTCTTCCAGAATTTCAATACCCTTTGTGTACTCTTTTTTGCGAATCAAGGCTACGGCCAAATTTATGTAAAATCCGTTGTTATGGGATGCTACATTTTCTTGCAGGCCTTTTTTGCAAACTGTTATGGTCGAGTCATATTTTTTGCCGGATAATAATACTTCTGCCATTTCAGATAGAGCAAGTACATAGTTTGTGTCGTTGCGATCTATTTGTTCTAATTTGGAATAGGCCTCATCATATTTTTCATTTTGAGTGAGTAGTTTGGCTTCTTTTATGATTAGCCCGGAATTGATAGGTTTTTCTACCTGAGCTAAAGCTAAACTTGTTAATATCGTCAGGGCAATGGTAAAGGGTAGGTAAAAGGGATTTTGCATAAGGTTTTTTGATAATTCGATTTGCGGATTACGACTAAAACGGATGATTTGATACAGATTCTAAAGTTAAAAAAATATATATATAAGTATATAAAAAAAAATGATCAGTGTCTTTTAATATTCGATAAATTGTGAATTATTTTTTTTGTTATTATAATCAAAAAAAGCAGAGAGATTTAATCTTCTGCTTAGTAAAAAAATGGATTCATATGCAATTATTGAATCCTGGTAGTTTTTTGTTCGCTTCCTGAACCTGATTTAAAAGAAGCATTTTCGTTTCTTGATTGCTCTTTTTTCTTTATTCTTTCTTTGTTTTGATAATAATCTGAAATTGGTGTTCTGGTTCTGAAGTTCATAATTTCTGTTTTTTGTTTTACTGTTATATTAAATTGCAAGACAGCCGGGTTGGAAGTTATATCTTGCGTTTGTTTTGAATCTTAACCAGTTCGTATAAATGTTGTTTTACTTTTTTTTTATTTTTTTATGAAGAGTTTTGAAGTAGTGCAGGCAGACCTGTTTAATAGCACAGAAACCAATGATATTTTAAGGTTACTGTCCTCATATGCAGTTGATATAATGGGTGGAGGAGAAGATCTATCTGATGAGGTGCGTAAAAAGTTGATTCCGGCTTTACAGAAAAGAAGTGGCGTTTTTATTTTTCTGGCGTATCATGAATCTACAGCTATTGGATTAGCTATTTGCTTTGAAGGCTTTTCTACGTTTTATGCTCAACCACTTATAAATATTCATGATTTTGTTGTGGAAAAAAACTATCGTGGGCAAGGAATAGCCAAATTGTTATTGCAAAAGATTGAACAAAAGGCAAATACTATTGGCGCTTGTAAGCTTACACTGGAAGTTTTGGAAGGTAATGTAAGAGCACAGAATGTGTATAAGGCTTTTGGTTTTGCAGGTTATGAATTGGATAAAAGTATGGGAAAAGCCATTTTTATGGACAAAAAACTATAAGTTTTTTGTCCATAAAAATTACCAATTCTTATTTTTTATGTTGAGATTTTATTTCGGTTATAAAATAGTTAGTTTCTCCCATCCAGGGAAGATGCCCACGTCTTTCTTCATAATGCAGGGTAACCTGATTTCCTTCCAGATCAAATAATTTCTTTGCTACCGCTTCATCACTTACAGAAAAGAAAAATTTTTCTGATGCAATAGTAGTATTACTGGTACTGGAAATACTGCTCATGATCAATTCGCCTTCGTATGTTTTGAAAATATTGCCTTTTTTTGAAAATTTTTGCAATGTTCCTGATCGGTTTCCTTCGCTATAGTTGTTGTAAAAATTCCAATAGAACCAAAATGATAATCCGGCAATCAATACAAGCGTGATTATTATTAATACCTTTTTCATTGGGAGTAATATTGTTAATTGTCTATAAATTACTCCAAACTGCGTGTAAAGTTTATCGAAGCATATCAGCCATGTTATATTTGGATTTGAAATTTGGATTTGATTATAAAATAAGGCGATCTGTAAATACCTGATCGCCTTATGATTCTATTAGTTTAAAAACGTCTTTTCAAATTCTAGAGAAACACCAGGGAAATTGATGGAATTATTAGGTGTAAATCTGTTTGGATTATTTACAGGCCGTTCCTGAATGTTTCTTGTTGTATCTTCTACATTAGCTTGTCTTGAGCAACTCCTATTTACCAAAAACAGGATAAATAGCGTGGCTGCTGCAATTAGTATATATTTTAGCCAAGGTGTTGAGCGATCTTGAACTGATTGCGTTGTAGAAGTTGTTTGTTCTGACCTATCTTTTGATTGCCCTCCTAAAACTTGTCCAAGTCCTGCTGGTGCAGCTTCTTTGATATGATCTTTTTGACCTTTTAGAAATCCTACCATATCGCTGGTTCCCCAATTGTTGGAAGAAGCTTTCTTACCTAAAAATCCCATTACAATTGGAGCAGCCATTGCCATAATAGAACTTGCTGATGAAGACTTAACACCTGAAGATCTTCCTACTACGTTTGAAACATCATCCGATTTACTTCCAAATAGGGAAGAAATAAAGTTTTTACCTTTATCCAGCATTCTGCCTTCTCCTGAAAACATATCACTCGGATTGGATAAAAATCCTGAATTATTGTTGCTTTGTTTTTTAAACATATCCATCATACTTCCCATGGAAGAGGTATCTGATGATTTGTTCATTAAGCCTGATAATATTGAAGGGAATGATGCTGATAGGGCAGTACTTACACCTTGTTGTGATTCTCCGAGTCTGGACGAAGCCTGAGTTACCAAATCCGGTGTAATATATCCTTTTAATGTATCTATAATATTTGACATAATCGTTTTTTTAATTGTTGATACTGCATGAATATGTTTTTACTATTCAATGCCTTAATTTTTTAACAATTATTACATGTAAATTAATTCACTTTGAAGAGTCAAATTTTAAGATATGGTATTAAAAAAATGAAGAATATTGAGTTGAATATATTAATCTGTTAAATTGTTTGTTTAGATATGTCTAAGTTTTGTAAAATTCAATTAACGAGGTGGTTGTATTTGTTTTTTCAGTTTTATTATTATAGGTTTTAATTACTGAACATCCTTTTTTTACTACAAAAATTAGCAATAAGGCTACTATAGCTAATATGAGGTATTTTTTCCAATACGATTTTTTATCTGTTTTTTGAATTGTTTCATTTAAAGATTTTTCTTTAAATGTTTTTCCTTCAATACCGATAATTTTCTTGATATCTTTTGGAGTGGATTTTTTAATTGTATTTTGATTTCTGATAAGATAATTAAGTATTTCCTTCGGTTTCCATCCTTCATAACTAGCCTTAGTACCTAGTGTAGCCATTGTGATTATCAGTGTTATATCCAATAGTTCTCTGACCGAGTCTTTTTGTAGCCCTGAGGTTAATTTAATGTTCCGAATTACTTCGTCGATTTTATTGCCAAACAATGAGGTGACTATCTGATTGCCTTTTTTATAAATTTTTTCATTATCATTATAAAAATTTTCAGGATTGGATATAAATTCCTGATTGATACTGTTTTTAGAAGTTATTATTGCCAACATTTCATCTGTTGTAGATGAATTATTTACATTGATCAGAATACCTGAAAATATTGTAGGTATGCATGTAGAAAAAGCTAAGTTAATACTACACTGTGTTTCAGATAACTTATCTGAAAAATACTTAACAATGGGTTGTGTTATATATTTTTTGTCATTATTTAATATATCTGTTATCATTTCTCAATCCTTTCATGCCTCTTTTTATATCCCTTCTCATTTATGTATAACAATTTTCTTTGTCTGAATAATTCAAATTTTACCTAAATAAGTAGCAAAAGCAGAGGAATAGGCCTAATTGCTGGATTCAGAAACTTTTCAATGTAGTTTGTAATTTGAAGCCATTATATTGAATTTTTGGATTTGGTTTTCAATCCAATCCAGGTCATAACTTAGCTCCTTCGCTATAAAAGTTGCTACTATTGGGGCTGAATCAATGGCTGCCTGAGCATCTATAAACAACAAACGAATTCTTCGAGCCAGAAAATCTTCAGTAGTCATAGTCATTTCGTATCTGACTGCCCATATAATTTCAGCAATTATAAAATCATAATCCTGGTGAATTTTGTTGGCATAAATTGGATTTTTAGCTGCTAATTCCAGAATTTTTTCTGCATCTGAGCCATATGTCTTCAAATAGTCAGGTACACCAGCAAGTTGATTCATATGACCATGAATTTTTAAATCAAAGGTTCTACATTTTTTTTTGATTATTTTCCCGGATTCAATGGCTTTATTTACAGTGTCTTCAGCCATTTTTCTATAGGTAGTCCATTTTCCACCGGTTATACTTATCATGCCGCTAGGTGAAAGGTAAATATTGTGGCTTCTTGATATTTCTTTCGTTTTGCTCTGCTCTGAATTATTGACAGCCAGTGGTCGCAATCCTGTAAATACAGAAAGTATATCTTGTTGACTAACTTTTATTTGTAAGTATTTATTTAAGTTATTTAAGATAAACTGAATTTCCTGTTCCTGAGGTATTGGCTCCAACGTACTTTCTCTAACCAATACATCTGTAGTACCAACCAATAATTTTCCATGCCAGGGCAGAGCAAAAAGTACTCTTCCATCATCGGTTTTGGGAATTAATAAAGCTTTTTCAGATGGAAGAAATTTTTTGTCCAGCACTATATGAGTTCCCTGGCTGGGTTTTATTTTTTTTAGTGCATTGGGTTGATCCAGTTGTATTATTTGATCCGAAAATACACCAGTGGCATTGATTACTACTTTTGCATTAATGCTATATTCTTTACCGCTTATCAGATCAGTAGCCTGTACGCCGGTTATTTGTTGGTTTAGATCTTTGTTTATTCCAGTTACTTTGCAATAGTTAATTACAAAACCTCCCCAATCGCTACAAGTTTGTGCCAGATTTATACCTAATCTGCTGTCATCAAATTGTCCGTCCTGGTATTTTATTCCGTTTTTTAATCCTTGTACCTGAATAGTAGGAAGGCTATTGATTGTTTGTAGTTTACTAATAACAGTTGATTTGCCGAAGCTGTATTTCATTGCTAAGAGATCATACAACTTTAATCCGATAGTAAAATAGAAGGTTTTCCAATAGGAATAAGAAGGTATAATAAAACTCAGGTTCTTTACTAAATGTGGTGCATTTTTAACCAGCAAACCTCTTTCTTTTAATGCTTCCAATACCAAAGCCAAATTGCCTTGCTCCAGATATCGTACCCCTCCGTGTATTAGTTTGGTGCTTCTGCTGGAAGTGCCTTTTGTAAAATCATCCTGCTCGACTAGAAGTGTTTTATACCCTCTTGATGCTGCGTCTACAGCTGATCCTAAACCGGTTGCACCTCCACCAATGATAATTATATCCCAGACTTCTGATGGTTTTTCTAACTGCTCAAGCGTGTTTTTTCTGTTCATGGGTATGGATGATTTGAGATTTTCAATCTTCGTAACTTGATCTCTGAAAAACTACCTAATTGGCTATTTTGGTTGTTTAAAACGCAGTTGCCATATTACATAATTAATCTAATAGTAAGTAAATAATTGCTATTTTGTAAATCTTTGTTGTTTAACTTATGCATTTACTATCTGACCATATAGTCATAGCTCATCGGGGCACTACATATTGGGCTCCTGAAGAAACCGAAGCGGCCATGCGATGGGCCAGAAATATTGGTGCTGATTATTTGGAATTAGATCTTCAGCGTACCAACGATGGATATCTGATTGCGTTGCATGATGAAAGTCTTTTGCGCACTACCAATATCAGAGATATATTTCCAGATCGATGTGACCAGCCAGTTTCCTCTTTTACTTATTTAGAATTATTGAAATTAGATGCAGGAAGTTGGTTTAATGTAAATAATTTGGAAAGGGGACGAAGTTCTTATTCAGGTTTGGAAATATTGTTGCTGGAAGATATTGCAAATATAGCCAAAGGCAAGCGAATCAAACGGGATGTATCGGGTAAAAGAGTTTTTGAAAGTTTGAATAATGGTAAACTTATTCCCCAATACGAAAAAGATCCTGCAGATACAGGGCACAGACCGGGTTTATATATTGAAACAAAAATTCCTGAATTATTTCCTGGTATTGAAGAAGAGTTAAATAATGAATTAATAAGACTGGGGTGGTATAATGAACAGCCGGAGAATTTACCAATTGTGGAAACACTGGTTGACAAAGTTGCAGTTGCTAATTCACCTAACAGGGTAATCTTACAGACTTTTTCTAAAGAAAGCTTAAAAAAGTTAAACCGTTTATTTGGTCACAAAGTACCTATATGTTTTTTGATTTGGCGCGGAGATACGGAATATGATTTGCCAAATGATACTATAAAAACATTTACTGAATGGGTACAATATGGAAAGGATAACGGCGCTGTAATTATAGGCCCTAGTATAGCCGGGTTGCCTAATGATTATGTAGATTTATTAACTCCAGCTCATATGAAAAGTATCAAAAGTATGGGTTTGTATGTACATGCTTACTCATTTGATACATGGCAACAGATGCTTACTTATACAAAATTGGAGAATAGTGACCGGGTAGATGGAATGTTTACCAACAGAGCGGAAGATGCTATAGCTTTTTACAGGAAATATTATGGTAGAAACACAAATCATGATCCAGATGCTATAGCTACCCTTAATAAATTGGGATATTAATCAATAGACAATAGTATATTTAGCATATCATGGAACTATCAGGAAAATGGGTAAAAGAAGAAGGGTATATGGAATTTTTTCCAGCTGAGCTTCAGCGTTATTACGAGGCAATAACGGAGCAATATCATCAGAAATTTAATCAATTGCTTGATGAATATCTTGATGAGGAAATTGCTTCTACCAAAGCCAAAGAGTTAGGTTTTCAGATGATTACTGATTATAAGATTATAGATCAACAAGAGCAATTTGCTACTACCTATAAAACCCCCAATTGGGATTTGGATTTATGGTATGAGGTAGACCCTCTGAGCCATAAACGCGATTATACAAAAGGTTTCCTCAAGGTTAATAAGAAAGTATTATAATAGTTCAGCCTTAATATTCACCTGGTGAATGTTTTTTGAATTGGTTTTCTTAAGTATATTCTTCCGGTGATTGTTGACTGTATTTATACTTATATGCAGAAAATCTGCAATTTCTCTACTGGATTTACCCAATTGAATTAATTTTAAAACCTCAACCTCACGAAGTGTTAAATCATTTTCAGATTTAGGTCCGGAGTGGTATGTTTGAAAAAATACTGTTTCGTAATTGTCCTTACCTTCTTTGTATTCAAGTCTCAAATCCAACTTTCTTTCCAGATTTCTACCGGATGAAACATAAACATATTTCAAACATAGTATAGGCATGTTTGATGCATCAGTTGTAATTGGTATTATAATATGGAAGGTGTCTCTTATTTGCCCGTTTATATCAACCATACCAATATGGTAGCTGATTTTTATGTTTTTTGCATCTTTTCCACGTTCCACATATTGTTTCATTAGTTCAAACTGTGCAGGAAGTACTTTTTCTACAAAAATTTCTCTTTCCGAAGGTTCAAATAGCTTAATTCCTAGCGGCAGTCCTTCTCGCATTAGTGAAAATGAGTCAACACCAAATATTTCGTTAAAGTTGTCAGAGACATACTCATAAGTCTTGGTTGAGAAATTGATCACACAGGTTATTAGAGGTAATTCATTAAATATGTGATTCCAGTCACTTTTAGAAAAGTTAGTTTCTGTCTGAAAATAATTTTGCAGAAGCCGATTGGTTTTGATAAGGGAATCAGAATAGTTGAGTTCCGTTTTTTTAGATCTTTGTGCCATATTAAATCAGTTGGAAGTCAATAAGTAATATTAGGTAAAATTGGGTAATCCGTAAAACGAAAAAGGTAAAAATAGCTATAAATAGCTATTGATTATTTTCTTGACTATAAGCACCTTTGGTTGGTTCAAGTAGTAAATTATCTGATACGTGTTATTTTAATCGCTCAGTTAGCAAATTATATACTTGTTTATAGGCTAATTTGGAAAGTTTATGGGTTATGAATTGTTGTTCATTTGGATTGGCTGTTTGTCTGTAATTGCTAATATAGTCTGGTTTGTTAGCTATATCATTACCAGAAATGATATTGTAATTGATGGCAAACAAGTTGAATATAACATACAATTATTGGAATTAGAGAACGCAAAGCTTCGTTCTGAAAATGACTATAACAATCATCTTATCAGAGTTATAGCTCATGATTTCAGAAGTCCCCTTCAAAACTTAAATACGCTACTAGAATATTCTTCAACTATGAATTTTAGTATTGAAGAAAAAGAAGCGCTTTTGATGCAGCTAAAATCAGCAACTCACTATGCTGATTATATGCTTGAAAATTTATTGATATGGGCTGATTCACAAAAACTTCAAAATCAGATTACGACAGAAGCAGTATCCATTAAAGAATTACTTGCAAAAATTGTCGAAGGTTTGGCTCCACTGGCTAAAGAAAAAAATATTAATTTATTGAATTGTGTTGAAGAAGAGGCCTTGGTACAAGCAGATTTTCAAACACTTTGGATAGTAGTTAATAATTTGATTGTCAACGCTATAAAGTATAGTAATGAAGGTCAGAACATTATTATTACCGCTACTGATAATACTGACAAAATTCAACTGGATATAATAGATTTCGGAATAGGAATTCCCGAAGAAATGAAAGATAAACTATTTGTACCAGACCTTGAAAAAAACAGACCCGGTACAAAGTATGAAAAGGGTACAGGTATAGGATTAATTCTGTGCAAAAGACTCATTGAATCGCAACATGGAAGTATCCGTGTACAAAGTGAACCTGGTAAAGGGAGTGTATTTAGTATTGAATTACAAACAATACATCTTCCGGTTCTGAATAAATAGTTGAAGTTTAACCCAGATAAAGCAATTGAGAAATAAAATTCCTTTATCAATTAAGAAAATCACTTGTTAGGTATTATTCCAATGCACCAAAATATTGATTTTCTTGATCGGGGCAGATAGTTTGGCTCGTTTCTCGCCTCTTACTTATTTTTTGGGTTGAATATGCTGAAACCAGGTACCGTTATATATCACTAAAATTATGCATGTTGGTTTGGCCTATGTTTTTAACTTGGTCTTTACAGGGCTGTTGTATTGACCTAATTAAAAATATAAAAGAAAGAATTATTTAATAATTGTTACTGCCGTTCTTCTGTTTATTTGTCTTCCTACTTCAGTGGTATTGGAATCTATAGGTTGGGTTTCGCCATAACCTTTTGGAATTAGGCGGTCTTTGCTAATTCCTTTACGAACAAGGTAGTCATATACTGCTTCTGCTCTTTTTAGCGACAATTTCATGTTGTAAGAATCTTCACCTTCAGAATCGGTATGTCCTGATATTTCTACAGATATTTTAGGATACTCTTGCATGAATCTGATAAGTCGTTCTAACTCCAATTCAGATTCGCTTCTTAGTATTGCTTTGTTGAAATCAAAAAATACATTTCGAAGGTTGATAGTAGTACCCTTTATAATTGGTTCTAAACAGATTTTTTCTTCAATTTCCTGATAAGAATCCAGATTAGGTATGTTTATATTTTTGGAGTAAAACGCATAAAATGGAGCTTCTACCGCAATGTTATAGTTTTTTCCGGCGGGTAATATAATGGTGTATTTACCTGTGCTTTTGTTTGGTGTATAAACACCTATAGTTCGCTTGGATTCATTGTCTGAAACGGTAATTTTTGCAGTTACTGGTACATCTGTTAAGCAATCATGCACTATACCAGACCATACCACCAAAGGTGAAAGTGTAACTTTCCTTTCCAACTTATATACATCTTTGTCACCCAAGCCATTTTCTCTTATAGAAGAAAAATACGCACGTGAATTATCAGCAGACCATACGAAATTAAAATCATCATCTGCTGTATTTATTGGTATACCAATGTTTTCGGCAGAAGAAAGCAGTTCACCTGTTTCAAGATCAATATTTACTGAAAGTATATCAAACCCACCCATCGATAGGTGACTTTTTGAGCTAAAATAGAGGGTTTGTCCGTCTGCGTGTATAAATGGTGCAATTTCGTCACCCGGGGTATTTACCTGAGGTCCTAACCTTAGAGGAGGTCCAAATACGCCGTTAGAATCCTGACGCGAATAATAAATATCTGTACCGCCGGAACCGCCAGGTCTGTTGCTCGAGAAAAATATGACTTTGTGGTCAGATGAAATTGTTGCACTGGATTCCCAAAACTTAGAATTGATATGGTTGCCTGGGTCTTTTGGCGTAGTCCACTCTGTTCCATCTAGGGTACTTATAAAAATATCACCACCTCCGGAGTTTGAACTATAGATTATCATTTGCTGGCCATCGGCGGATAAACCAATGCAGGCGTCGTGGTAATCTGTGTTGATTTTATTACCTATACCGGTTGGCGTTGACCATTTGCCTGTGCTGTCTTTCGAAGAAATATAGATATCTTCATAGTACATCAAATCGCTTGGGTCTAATTTTTTTCCTTTTGAATCCGGTTTTCTGGATGTAAATGCAATAAACGATTCATCAACAGATAGAACCGGGTTATATTCTGGGTAGGATGAGTTTAAGGGCTTACCTAAGTTTTCAATTTCAACTTCTACAGGGTTTAAAGCTAATTTAAGTCCGTTGTTGCAATAAGTAATGAATGTTTCTACTTCGGCAAGTTTAGATCTGTGTCCTTCGCGAAGGTTGCTTTTGTATGTGTTGAAAAATTCTAACGCTTTTGTGAAATCATGTTTTAAATGGTATGCCTGGCCAAGGTGAAAATCTACTTCCACAATTTCTGTTTTGTAGAGTTTGGCTTGCATTAAATATGTAATAGCCAGATCCGGTTTTCTAAGATGTATGTAAGTAACACCTATATTGAAATTTAAATCGCTATTGATGGATGGTCCAATGGTTAGAAATTCCTCCAATGCATCCTGATAATTTCCCAAATCCATATAATATTTACCACGACTCAATGCTTTTTGAGAAGAACCACTTAGGTCTTGTGCAAAAATGGTATAAGAAAACAGCAGAAAAGTTACCAGTAAAAAATACTTAATCATTGAGTAATTATATTTCAAATGAAAATTTGGATATAAAGTAACTGCCAAAATTTTAAATCTCCAATTTTCATAAGGTATATATTTTATATTTTATCAATATTTATGAAAATTTTATAAATACAATTTTATGATTAAGTTATTGTTTTATAATTGGTTATGAAATATATTTTTTAGTTTTGTTTTATATTTTCCAAGAATATTAATAAAATACAATACTTTAAAAATTTATATTCTGTAATATTTTTGAGAAATTAATGCTAATTTTAGATTCCTTTTAGCCTGATTGTTTTATGAGATATAGGTTTTTATTACTCCTTTCAGCCTTGTTTACGGCCTTTATTGCTTTTGGTGAATCAAATGAAACCCCCAAAACAACGTTGAATGTTTTTTCACCCCTGTGTACTATTGCTGCGGTTTTGAGCCATATAGATGTTTCTTGTTATGGAGCTTCGGATGGTGAAATAAGACTTCGCGATGTTGAAGCATTAGGCATTGCCGAATTTTCAATTGACAATGGTCTTACATGGCAGGAAGATAGTACCTTTTTGGGCTTATCTGCACAAAGTTATTCAGTTTTAATACGTGAGCAAGCGGATCATTCGTGTTCGGTTGTATTAGATGCTGCTTTTGTAATTACTCAACCTGCCCAATTATCTGCCCTGGTTACTAAAGAAAATATAAGTTGTTTTTCTCTTACAGACGGTGAAATAACAGTAAATAATCCTACGGGTGGAAGTGGAACCTATGAATATTCTAAGAATGGAATAGCATGGCAGGATTCACCTGTTTTTGATAACCTGACTATGGGGTCATACAGTATAAGAATGCGCGATAAATTAACGCCGGGATGCATGCGCGTATTGCCAGGTTCTTATGTAATTGCAAGACCAGCACAAATGACCTCATTAGTATCTACAGACGAGATTACTTGTAATGGGGCTGCAAATGGAGCTATTTATTTTAAATCTAATAAGGGTGGGAGTGGAGTTTATAATTTTTCTATTAACAATGGTTTAAGTTGGCAAACTGATAGTTCCTTTACGAATTTATCGGGAGGTACTTATGTACTGAGAATTCAGGATGCCAATAATCCGGGTTGCATTAGAACTATTGGATCTGTAAATCTGGTTGAACCAACCCCGATGGTTGCAAGTTTTACAAAAAACGACGCCAATTGCTACGGAGTAGCCAATGGTTCTATATCGGTAAATGTTTCTGGGAGTTATACCAATTACCTGTTTTCGAAAAATGGTGGGCTAAGTTTTGAAGGTTCCGGTGCTGATAATCATGTTTTTACTAATCTTGCCAAAGGCAGTTATTCATTGGCTGTAAAGGTTGGTAATATTTCGCCTGCCTGTTTGTATACATTCACAGATCCTGTAATAATTGACGAACCAGATCAGATAATTGCAGATGTAATTAAAACGAACGCTAATTGCTTTGGCGTTTCTAATGGTAGTATTGAGTTTGTAAATATATCAGGAGGTTCTGGTGCATATGAATATAGAATAAGAAATACCAGCAGTTGGGTTAGTACTCCGTTAAATTCGAATCTTGCTGCAGGTAATTATAATGTAAGAATTAGAGATGCTAATTCACCGTCTTGTGTTGTTATATTAAACAATTCATTAACAATTACACAGCCGGTGAGTTTAGGAGCACAAATTGCAACTGTACCCAATACTTGTTTTCAGACAAATAATGGTCAGATAACTCTTTCAAATTCAGTTGGCGGTACTCAAGGCAATTATGAATATACTATAAATGGTGGTGCTAATTGGAGTAATACTACTTCTTATCCAAATTTGCCAGCCGGAACCTATAATATAAGAATACGTGATAAAGATGTACCTACATGTACACGAGTATTGTCTAGTAATCTTAAAATTCTGGAGCCTGCTGAGTTAAAGGCAACAATCGAATATACCAATCCGAATTGTTTTGGCGAATCTAATGGTCGAATTATTATAAAAAATCAAAGTGGCAGACCGGATCTGTCTTATTATAGCTATTCGATAGATGGAGGAGTTGACTGGAATATAGAAGATACCATTACAAACCTACCTGCCGGAAATTATGATGTTTGGATGAAAGATCAGTTTTCTACTTGTGCTGTAAGATTAAATGCATCATTGAATTTGATTCAACCTGCAGTATTAGGTGCTACGTTTTCGAAATCTGATTTGACATGTTTCGGTGATTCCAGCGGGTCCATTCAATTTACCAATTTGGTAGGTGGTACCGGAAGATTTAATTTTTCTATCGATGGCGGTAATACCTGGAGTAAGAATGCCTTATTGGATAATTTAGACGCAGGAAATTATCATTTGATGATTAGGGATTCACTGGCAAAAAAGTGTACAAAATCTATTAATTCTAATGTTGTATTGTCTCAACCGGCAGAATTGCAGGCAAGTATATCAAACAACTTGATTGAGTGTAATGGAGATGCTACAGGCGAGATTGTATTTAGTAATTATTCCGGAGGCAATCCTCCCTATTTGTTTTCTATAGACAATGGTGCAAATTGGCAAACTTCTCCTTTCTTTTTCAATCTAACCTCCAATACTTATCAGGCAATTATAAAAGATCCGGTATGTGAAAATTATATCAACAATGCCTTGGTAATTAATGAGAATCCAAAATTGGATGCCGATATAATAAAAGAAGATATTACTTGCTATGGAAATAGTACAGGCAAGATAACCCTTAGAAATCCAGTTGGAGGGAATGGTACCAGTTATCAATATTCTATAGATGGAGGGTTTTCATGGAATACTTATGGAGGTAGTGGAGATTTTGTATATGATAATCTGATTGCCGGTAATTATATATTGAAAATGAAAGATGCAGCCTGTATAGTTCCGTTGGCATCGCCACTTACGATTAACCAGGTAGATCCTCTAGCAGCAAGTTTTGATAAAATAGATGTTACATGTTTTGCAGCAGCTGATGGCAAGATTACTTTTAAAAATGTGACTGGTGGGTCAGGTATTTATGAATATAGAATAAGGACTACCGGGGCATGGAGCTCTAACCCTTCGTTCAATTCACTACAGCCTGGTACTTATCAATTACATGTCAGGGATTTTGTCGATCCAACCTGTATACTTTCGCTAGGATCATTAGTAATTAATGAACCTTCCAAATTGAATGTTTCCATTAATAAAACAAATACAGATTGCAATGGAAAATCTAATGGGCAAATTGAATTTCTTAACCCATCCGGAGGCCATGGCAGTTATGAGTTTTCTATTGATGGTGGTGTATCATGGTCTGCATTGGATCACTCCAATTTAACTATTGGTAATTATCAGGTATTTATGCGTGATGCGGATACTACTTCGTGCATAGTTAATTTGGGTATAGTAACAATTGGACAGCCGGCAGTATTAGATGCAATAGTAGAGGTTGATACAGTAACCTGTTTTGGCGGGAGTAATGGTAAACTAACCGTTACCAATATGACCGGTGGTTCAGGTTTGTATGAATTTTCTTTTGATAACCAAAATACATGGACTAACCAATCAATCCAAACGAATTTACCTCAAGGTATATACCAGGTATTTGTGCGTGATGCAAGTGCAAATACCTGTGTAAGGTCGTTAGGTTCACATTTTATAAAACAACCTACTGCAATTTCCTTTACAACGTCGCAGACTAATCAGACATGTTTTGGTGGAAACTCAGGGGCAATACAATTTAATGCCAATGGTGGCAGTGGTACATATATATATAGTATTGATAATGGTTTAACGTGGAGCAATGCACCGCTTGTTTCAAACCTGACTCAGGGTACTTATCAAGTTATAGTAGCAGATAAGCAGGATAATGCTTGTCAGGTTACCGGTAGTCCTGTTCTAATCACAGAACCTGCTGCTATTCAAGTACAAGCTGTTTCCAAGAATACAAGTTGCAATAGTGCATTGGACGGTGAACTATCCTTAACCATAACAGGAGGAACAGGTCCATTTGAATATAGCATAAATAATGGAGTTACCTGGTCAATAACTAATCCTATAACAGGACTTGGAGCTGCAAACTATCAGGTTTTAGCCCGAGAGTTATCGGATAATAGTTGCATAGGAAGTTCATTAATTGTTGCTGTTCAAGAGCCCAAAATGCTTGATGCCACTTTTAGCACAAGTGATGTGACTTGTAATGCAGGTATGAATGGTGTAATCAATATTACAAAAGCGATTACTGAAAACAGAAATCTTGAGTATTCAACGGATAATGGATTGACCTGGCAATCAAATTCATTGTATACTACTAAGCATGCGGGTGTTTACAATGTGTTTATCAGAAATGCAGATACTACCTCTTGCGTCAAATTTTTAGGACAAGCTACTATTGATCAGCCGGCACCGCTGTTTGCAAGTACAGAACTTGATTCGGTAACCTGTTTTGGCGGAAGCAATGGAAATATAACAGTGAGTTCAGTTACCGGAGGTAGTGGACAATATGAGTACTCATTTGATAATGGAATTAGTTGGGGATCAAATTCAAAACATCCGGGATTGACATCTGGCGATTATACTGTTACCATGCGTGATAAAGATGATGTTGCTTGTACGCTGAATCTGGGAATGGTTACAATCACTCAACCTACACAAATTACTTCAACTGCAACAGTAACCAATGCAACTTGTAGTGGTACTTCAAGTGGAAGTATCAGTATGCAAAGTTTTGGTGGAAGTGGTCAGTATGAATATAGCATAGACAATGGATCCAATTGGAGAGCTTTGAATAAATTCGACAATCTTTCTGTTGGAATGTATGCTATAGAAGTTCGTGATGTGTTGGATAATGCATGTATACTCGTAGTAAACTCAATTGAAGTAACCGAACCCGATCCACTGCAAGTACTAACTATCGCTAATCCGGTTGATTGCTATGGCAAATCCAGTGGTTCAATAGAAGCTAATGTGACCGGTGGTACAGGACCCTATGAGTATAGTATTGATAATGGGACTTCTTGGGTTCCGTTTACGCCTTTTTTAGGATTGAAAAAAGGTACTTACCAAATAATGGCTAGAGAGTTAAATACTTCTTCATGTATAGCTACATCTGATCCTGTAAATATCATTGAACCGCTGCAATTAGATGCTGGTTTTTCTTCAACTGATGTAACTTGTTATTCAGCAAATGATGGAAGTATCATTCTAATAAATGGTGTTACTGAAACCAGAAAGTTGGAATATTCTATTGATAACGGCTCAACCTGGAGTGCTACAAATTTATTTAGCGGGTTGTCTGAAGGCACCTATCCGGTTTCAATTCGTAATGCAGACACTACTTCATGTTTCAGAACGATAGGACAGGCAATAATTAGTCAACCAGCTCAACTTTCTGCTGTGGTAGTTGCAAACCCTGTAACCTGTTTTGGCGAAAGTAATGGCGATATAATAGTGAGTTCGGTTAGTGGTGGTAGTGGAAATTATGAATATTCTTTTGACAGTGGCTTAAGTTGGGGAATTAATACCAGCGTAACAAGTCTGGGAGTGGGTAATTATGTTGTGATTTTGAGGGATGCAAATAATATAACCTGCTCATCAAATCTGGGTACAGTTGTTATAAGCGAACCTGCAGAAATTATAGTAAATCACACGGTTACAGATGCAACTTGTTTTGGTACTGCAACCGGCGAAATAAACCTTGCAGCCACCGGAGGAAGCAACCAATTTGAATATAGCTTAGACAATCCGGTACAATGGACTAGTTCTACACAATTTGATAAACTGTCGGCAGGAAATTATACAATTTTGGTTCGTGATGTGAATGAAATTAATTGCATAGCATCAAGCGGAATACTTACTGTTGACCAGCCTGGTATTATAAACGCTTTAGTTAGCAAATCTGATATTGGCTGTTCAGGAACTCCAAAAGGATCAATTCAGTTGTCTGCAATTACAGGCGGAAGTGGTGTATATGAATATTCATATGATAATAAAATGACCTGGGTGTCATCAACTCAGGCAGATAATCTGAATGAAGGTTTGGTGAGTATCTCAATTAGGGATTTGGCTAATCCATTATGTGTAATTGACCTATCTGATGTTGAGATTGATAACTATGAAATAAAGTTGGATGTACCACAAATTACTCAGATTAGTTGTTTTGATAAATCTGATGGTGTAATACAATTAACCAATGTAAATGGTGGTACTTCGTCTGACTTTGAATACAGTATTGATGGTGGTATAAACTGGCAGACAGCAAGCACATTTATGGGCTTAAATAAAGGAAGTTATGATATAATAATTCGTAACACATCCAATACAACTTGTTTCAAAGAATTGAGTGATATAGTTATAGAAGAGCCTGAGGAATTATCTGTACAAGGATTTTTGCAGGAAATAACCTGCGACGAGAAAGGAGCTATTTACCTGGAAAATCCTAGCGGCAGTGTTAGTGGGTTATATGAGTTTAGTATAGACGGTACTAACTGGTCTGACCAATTGGAATTTACCAATCTGGATGCAGGTTTTTATTCTTTGAATATACGTGATGCATCGAATATTACTTGTAGCCGCATTATAGATTCTAATATTGAATTTAGAGATGTATCTAAAATTTCCGGATATATTACCAATAAGTCTGATGTAAATGGATGTGTAGGTGCTAGTAATGGAAGTATTGAAGTATGGGCAGATAAAGGATATGATCAATACCAGTTTTCGATATTTGATGGTACATCCTGGTCTGACTTTACCACAGATATTTACAATAATATAACACCTTGTATCTACAATAATCTTGGTGTAGGTACCTATCGGATAAAAATTCAAGATCCAAATGACCTGGCTTGTGCATATACCATTCCTGATGAAATTGTTATTTCTCATCCTAATGTTATTCTACCGGCTACTGTTTCGCTCGATTACCAAATTTCTGTTTGTAATACATCTGATTCATTGGTTATTACAGCTCAAACTTCCCATGTAACCAATTATAGCTGGCAATTGAATGGTGCAGATTTAGTTGATGGTAACCAATATTCAGGTACTAAGACTTCCCAATTGATCATAAAGCCTGTTACCAATGATTTTCACAATAAAACTTTTGTACTAAAAGTAGATGGCAATTGCCAGCCTGCCATTAGTTCAGACTCCATTGTAGTAAAGGTTGATCAGCAAATTAGTTCAACAATTTTGGGTGATTTATCTGTATGTTTAGGTGATAAAACTCAGCCTCTTCAATTAATTAATGTAGATAGCTTGCAGGTATATAACTGGGAAGTTTTTGATTTATCAACTCAAAGTTGGCAACCAATTCTGGAATCTTCCAGAAAGCTTACTATGCCTGTATTTGCTGATCCTGATAAGATATATTACAGATCAATATTGAAGAATGGAGTTTGTCCATTAGTATATACAGACTCTGTAGAAATGGTGTTTAATCCTTTGCCTGTTTCTGAAGCCGGCAACGATACATTGGTGCAGGAAGGTGCAACAGTTCAATTGGTTGGTACTGGTGGTATTAACTTTTATTGGAGTCCTGGAGCAAGTCTAAGCGATTCGACTTCCAGAAATCCTATGGCAAAACCAAATCAAACAACTGTTTACTATCATTATGTAACTAATGAATTTGGTTGTACAGCTGTTGATAGTGTAAGTATAAGTGTATTGGAAGAAACAGAGTTGTTTATTCCCAATACCTTTACACCAAATGGCGATGGCGTAAATGACTTGTGGGTCATACGAACTATCAATCAGTACCCAACATCCAATATCGAAATATTTAGCAGATGGGGAGTGCAATTATATCAGAAGAAAAATGGGGTAATACCTTGGGACGGAGTATCTGATGGTAAAGTGCTACCGACGGGTACGTATTTCTATGTTTTAAAACTAACTCCTGATTCAAAACCAATTTCAGGCTCAATTAGCATTGTGCGATAATGAAAATAAACAAAATATTTTATCTGCTTCTTATGCTTGCAATTCCTTATATAGGAATTAGTCAGCAGATACCTTTGTATTCTCAATACATCTGGAACGCTTATTTAATAAACCCTGCCATTGGCGGAGCCGAAAACTTTTTAGATATAAAAGCAGGTTACCGAACTCAATGGATTGGTTTGGAGGGTTCACCCAAAACTTTTTTTCTTACTGCCAATACACAGTTAGGGAAAAAGGTATTAAACAGAGAAGATAAAGATGTAATAATACGCGAAGGGAAATTTAAAAGTAAAAGTAGTAAAGTAGCCGGTGTACTTGGTTATAAAACGCCTGAATATCCCAATATACCAAGAAATTACAAAGTAAGACCGCATCATGGAGTTGGTATACAGGCTATGGTCGATCGTATTGGACCATTTAGTACCGTTGCTGTATATGGCAATTATGCATATCATTTGCCTATTACCAGCAAAATTTACGCATCTGCCGGAGCTTTTATCGGAGTTAAGCAGTATAAATTGGATGCATCAAGAGTTACTCTGGATAATCCTGATGATCAATTGGTTGGTACAGGCGGTGATTTGAATGGTATGACACCAGATGGAATGGCTGGATTGATGCTTTATTCTGATAGGTTTTATGTAGGCTTATCTGCCAGTCAAATTTTTAATGCTAATTTTAAATTAAGGAAAAAAGCCGGACAATATGTTTCGGCTGAAGCTCAACTGGAACCTCATTTTTTTGCAACTGGCGGATATAGATTGCGCATTACCAGAGAGTTTGCATTTGCTCCATCTACTTTAGTTCGTATTTATCCTGGTACTGACCTTTCTGTGGACTTGACCGGTAAAATTAATTACTTAGATCTTCTATGGGGAGGTGTTTCTTACCGCGCAGGTGAAGCAGTGGTATTTTTGGCAGGGATTTCTTACGGGCATATGTTTGATTTTGGATATTCCTACGATATGTCTGTTTCAAAACGTAAGAAGTTTCCCAGCGTAGTTTCTCATGAAATAATGGTAGGCTATAGAATGGTAAATAATGATGCCAGAGGTAAACCAAGTTTTGTTTGGTAATACGAGTTTCTGATGCGCCACTTCTTATTTCTTGTCTTTTGTTTGTTTGTCAAAGTTGGATATTGTCAGCAAACAAAAGATACCAGTTTTGCAGTAGCTTCAAATAGTATATACAGTCTAAATATAAAGGGAGTCTCTTCATTAACTTTTCGCACTCCGGTTGGCGGTTTTAATGGACAGAAGGTCATGTTGGATAGCGATACTATTGTTATTATAAATGACTCTCACAGCAACTATTCCGCATTAATTGAAATTGATCCCAACTATCAGAATGCAACTTTTTATTCTGGTTCTTATACAGGTATTATAAATTTGACCTATTTGACTGTTCAACAATTAACAGATAGGCAAAAAGTAACTTCAGCCATAGTATCAGATTCTTGTTTACCGGCAATTGTTCCGGTTAGTACCTGGCGACAAGGACTTACAGCACCAACTTATACACCATCCCAAACCAATACCAGCCATATAATTGTTCATCATGCAGCCACAAGCAATGCAGATAAAGACCCTTATCAAACTGTTAGGAATATTTATGTGCAACACACGCAGGTTAATGGCTGGAGTGATATAGGATATAACTTCCTGATTGGCAGAGATGGTACCATATTTCAGGGTAGGGATAGCAAAGGTTTATTTGATTATGACTATGTGGTCGGTGCACATATGTGTGGGCGAAATAACGGAACCATGGGAATCTGTTTACTTGGTAATTATAGTTCAGAAAAACCAACTGAGGCTGCATTACAAGCATTACAAAAGTTGATTGCCTGGAAAAGTTCAAAGGACAACATTGAAATTACCGGCTCAAGTTTACATCAAATAGGACCTGCTTCTTCAAACTTACCGGATGCTATGCTCAATCATGTAGCAGGGCACAGAGAAGGGTGTAAGTCTGGCTATACCGAATGCCCCGGCGATGCACTTTTTGCACTTCTACCAACGGTTAAAAAATATAGCGAGGATATACAGCTAAACGGTTGTGATGTTGATATTTCTGATTCGCTTTCTGAAGATCCAATAGAATTTGTAGTGTTTCCCAATCCTGCAAATTCTTATTTCAAAACCAATTTTGATTATGACTCGGTTGTTGTTTATGATCTATCCGGTAAAACATTGTTGATGCAAAATATCCAAGCAGATAGAATTGTGCATTTACCTATTTTGCCCAATGGTTTGTACATCTGTCATTTTTTTATCGATGACAGGAATAGATATCATCGATTATTTATCAGTCAGTAGTAGCTTTATTTTAGTTCACGCTTCCAGAATGCTAATGTTGATTCCAGGGGTTTACCTAAAAGGATTGTGGCATCGGTGTTTTCTGCAATATTGTCGCTAAATAGTAATTCAAATTGGTCCTTATTGATAAGTTTTGGAAAAAGTACACTAAATATATCTAAGGATTTTTTAATTAGATCTTTTCGGATTCTAACAAGTTTGATTTTGCTATTCGCCCCTTCTAATAATTGTTGGTATGTTATTTCTTCCGGACCTGTTACATTTATGATCTTTTGCAAAGGTTCTGTTGCACTAACCTGATAAATGATTTTTACCAAATCGTCTACCATTACTGGCTGGATTTTATGATGCAAAAAATCTGTTGGAACTGGTAGCCTGTTGAATAGTAATTTTGAAATTAATCCTGCGAGTCTTAACTTCTTTATCAGCATAGATCCCGGGGTGCAAATTATAGATGGTCGTATAATCTTAGTATCTGGGTGCGACAACAAATACTCATCTGCTTGTGCTTTGCTTCTTAAAAAATCGTTTAGGCTAAATGCATCTGCACCCAAGACAGAAACCTGAATAATTTTTGGATTTCCTAGTCTAAATTGGTTTTTAATAATCAATTCAGCTATACCTAAGTGTACTTTTTCATATCTGTATTCTTTGGTTGCTTGAATTGCTCCAATACAATTAATTACTAAATCATAAACCACCGGAAATTCCCAAAGGTCTTTATAAGGATCAAATTTAATCAGACCATTTTTGCCGCTTCGGCTGGTTCCATGAACTAATTCGACTTTGATTTTTAGGTAATTATATAGCGAGCTTCCTAATTGTCCGCTAGCACCTAGTAGTAAAATTTTCATATTTGTACCGTTTTGGTAGTAACCATTGGTGATATATTGTTTCATAAACCTTAATAGATCCATCGAGTTTGCTGTTTTGGAAATTTTATATTGTTTTTTGAAGTGCAGCAGAGCAAATACAACCTCTATTATTTAGTTACTTGTGCAAACTGTTTTAATTTAGCGTCAGTATTTTTTATCAAAAATCATGGCAGACAGACAACAAGTTTTTATAGAATCGATAGAAAAAGGTTTTGCAGTAAAAGGTGACTACCTGGTTGCCGGAGCAGCTATTTTGGATGGAAAACCACAATCAGGAACACAGATTAAAATTCCTCTAAAAACACTCAATCGCCATGGATTGATAGCCGGTTCTACCGGAACAGGAAAAACCAAAACCCTTCAAGGTCTTGCAGAAAGTATGTCAGAAAAAGGCATACCGGTATTGATGATGGATCTAAAAGGTGATTTGAGTGGACTTGCAGCTGCCGGAACTGTCAATGATGCTATTCAGGAAAGGCATAAACATATTGGTATATCTTACGAACCAAAGCCCTTTCCGGTAGAGCTAATGAGTCTTTCCAATGAGAAAGGGGTAAAGTTGCGTGCAACGGTATCTGAATTTGGACCGGTTTTGTTTTCTAAAATTCTGGATTTGAATGATACCCAAAGTGGTATTGTTGCACTAATCTTTAAGTTTTGTGACGATGAAAGATTGCCACTTCTGGATCTGAAAGATTTTAAAAAAGTACTCCAATACATTACCGGAGATGGCAAAGAAAAAATAGTTGAGCAATACGGTGCCGTTTCTACAGCCAGTACTTCTACAATTCTTCGTAAAATTATAGAACTGGAACAACAAGGTGCAGATAAATTCTTTGGCGAATTATCTTTTGATGTGGCTGATTTGACGCGTAAGGATGAAGATGGTAACGGTTATATTAATATTATTCGACTTACCGATATTCAGGATAAGCCTAAGTTGTTTTCTACATTCATGCTTTCTTTGCTGGCTGAAATTTATTCAACGTTTCCTGAAGCCGGTGATTTGGAAAAGCCTAAATTGGTAATTTTTATAGACGAAGCACATTTGATATTTAAAGAAGCATCACAGGCTTTACTCGATCAAATCGAGTCAATCATTAAATTGATACGATCAAAATCAGTCGGTGTGTTTTTTTGTACTCAAAACCCTTCGGATGTTCCTGACGCAGTATTAGGTCAACTTGGTTTGAAAGTACAACATGCACTTAGGGCTTTTACAGCCAAGGATCGTAAGATGATAAAATTAACGGCTGAGAATTACCCCATTTCTGAGTTTTACAAAACAGAAGAATTGCTAACCAGTCTTGGTATTGGCGAAGCTGCAATTACAGTACTTTCAGAAAAGGGTATACCGTCGCCTTTGGCTGCTACCTTGCTAAAAGCTCCTCGCTCGCGTATGAATATATTGACTGATTCTGAGATTGATATTGTGAATGGTCAGTCAGAACTGATTAAGAAATACAACGAAGAAATAGATCGTGAAAGTGCATTCGAAATGCTGAGTGATAAATTGGTGCGTAAAGATATTCCCGAAGAGAAAGAGTTGAATAAGGAGACCAAAACGTTACAAAAAGATCGTGCAGAAAAAAGTACTATTGAAGCGGTAATGGAGAGTTCGCTGGCCAGACAAATTGGTCGTACTATATTTCAGGAACTTACCAGAGGTTTATTGGGTGTATTGGGCGTGCCATCATCTGCAAGAAGAACCTCATCAAGAAGAAGGAGATAGTGTAATCGAAATTACAAACTTATATTATCGAAAAAGTTTAATTGAAAGGCTGCCTTCGCAAGAAGGTGGCTTTTTTTGTGCCTGCTGTTTCAAACCTTACCAATATTAAGAAGTTTAGTATGTTTAATTGAAAAGTTTTGGGATCAGAGAAAGACAAAAAGCAATTAAAGTACAAAGAAAGAAAAGAACGATTTGGGTTATTACACCAGATTGATGATATCTTTCAGTTACCCATGGTGATATTGGGTTTTGTTTGGATTGTTTTGGTTGTTCTGGAACTCGTTCATAAAGATACTCCCTTTCTTCGCAAAATATCTACTACTATCTGGATCATATTTATAGTAGACTTTTTAATAAAATTTATCATTGCACCCGGCAAAATAAAATTTCTAAAAAAGAATATCCTTACCATTGTTTCTTTAATTATTCCTGCTTTTAGAGTATTCTCCTTATTTAGAATTATAAGTATTTTAAAACTAACCCGTGGTCTGATTCTGGTAAAGGTATTTGCCAGCATGAATCATGCTATAAAGGTACTTAAGGTTACCTTGAAAAAACGGGCATGGGGTTTTGTATTTATGCTTACCCTTATTGTTTGGATTATCGGTTCTACAGGTATGTATGTATTTGAGAAGAACGCTAATGATGGTTTAAGCCATTATTCTGAGGCTATTTGGTGGACTGCCATGTTAATTACAACCATGGGAACCGAACATTGGCCGAAAACACCGGAGGGGAAGTTTCTGTGTTTTATTTTGGCAGTTTATGGCTTTACAGTTTTTGGATACGTTACAGCCACATTTGCTACTTTTTTTATTGATGAAGATGCTGAAAATCCTAATGGCATGCCCAAGGCAAATACGGACCAATTCGATGAGCTGAAAAAGGAAATTCAGGAACTAAAGGAATTGATAAAAAAGGAAAAATCCTGAGTACTGGAAAATCATCATACATTCAATATTAATTAAAAAAACAAACCCCTCTGGTGAATACACTAGAGGGGTTTGTCCTATATTATACTTCTGGTTCCTGCTGACTCAGGCAATGCCAGCTTCCTAATCCCCAGATAATATCTTTAGAATTTACACCTATGACTTCGCGGTCAGTAAACAAACCGGAAAGTATATCCAAGGCTTTGTCATCATTTTGGTCTTCAAATACCGGAACTATAACTGCCGAATTGGATATATAGAAATTTGCGTATGAAGCAGGCAATCGCTCTCCGTCTGTATAAAATGCTTTTGGCATGGGTAGTTCTACAATATTGAGATTTTTACCGTTTTCCAGTTTCATTTTTTCCAAGGCTTCCAGATTTTCTTTAAGCGGATGGTAGTTTGCATCCGAAGAAGAAGCTTCCATCACAGTAACAACCGTATCTTCGTTTACAAATCGGGTTATATCATCAATATGTCCGTCTGTATCGTCGCCGACTATGCCGTCACCCAACCAAAGTACATTACTTACTCCGTAATAATTGATCAGGTATTGTTCAATCTCCTGCTGATTTAAATGAGGATTACGGTTTTCGTTTAGCAAACAATTGGTTGTTGTTAAAACAGTTCCCTTACCATTAAATTCAACCGAACCACCTTCCAGTATTATACCCGGATTAAGCACCGGAATATTGAATTTTTCGCCAATTTTGGAGGGAATAATATCGTCATCAATAAACGGAGGATATTTTCCACCCCAGGCATTATAACCCCAGTCCAGTATAAGTTTCTTTTGTTCGGCTTTAGGATTTATTACAAATCCGGGACCGTGGTCACGACACCAGGAATCGTTGCTTTTAAAATGATGAAAACGAATATTGCTAAAATCTGCTCCGTATTTACTTAGTACGTCGCGAGCTATATTTTCCAGTTTTTCGTCTTCAACATTGATATTAACTAGTTCGCCACGGGCAATAATTTTTACAAACTCTGCATAGGCAGGATATATAGCCTTTAGTTTATCACCAGCCCAGGTTTCAGGATTTTGTGGCCAGCTAAGCCAGGTAGATGTATGTTTATGCCATTCAGCCGGGAAAAAATATCCCAGTTCTTTGGGGGATCTCATCATGAGTTTTATGTATTGAAATTAATCTTCGTCAATATATCTTTTGCAAATAGGCTTGTAGGTTTCTATCCTACGGTCTCTGAAGAAAGGCCAGGTTGTGCGATAGTGATCTGAAACTTTCAAATCAATCTCCTGCACAATTATTTCTTCATTTTTGTGATCAGCTTTATATAATAGCGTTCCAAACGGATTTGATACAAATGAACCTCCCCAGAATTGCTGACCAGCTTCTTCACCTACGCGATTTACACTAACTACGTGTACTCCATTGGCTATGGCATGGCTGCGCTGCATGGTTTCCCAGGCATTATGTTGTTCTGTATTAGTAGTCTGATCTGCTTGCATATCCCAACCAATTGCTGTTGGGTAGAATAGTATTTCAGCACCCATCAGACTGGTTATTCTTGCAGCTTCCGGATACCACTGGTCCCAACAAATCAGCACACCTATGCTAGCATATTTAGTTTTGAAAACTTTGTATCCCAAATCGCCGGGTGTGAAATAGAATTTTTCATAATACCCCGGATCGTCAGGGATATGCATTTTTCTGTATTTGCCCAAATAGGTACCGTCGGCATCCAATACAGCAGTAGTGTTATGATATAATCCTTCAGCACGTTTCTCAAAAAGCGATGCTACAATTACTACCCCCAAATCTTTAGCCAGACCGGAAAGCGTTTCAGTAGAAGGACCTGGTATAGATTCGGCAAGTTTGAAATTTTCATGAACCTCTTCATCGCAAAAGTACAGCGAACGAAATAGCTCTTGCAGACAAACGATTTGTGCACCTTTGCCGGCAGCTTCTTTTATGGCAGCTATAGTTTTGTTCATATTTACAGCAGGATCTTGGTCGCAAGACAGCTGTACTAGCCCAATGTTTACTTTCTTTTCAGACACTGTTCAATAGTTTAAGGGTCAAAAATACTATATTTTACATACCCAACACAAAAAAAACAGGTTCAGTTTGTTTTGGCGATGAAGTTGGCTTGAAAATAGAATTTCTGAGGCTTATTCTTTCAAAAAATCCTGAAGTTTTGCTCTAGCTTCAGGTACATTACTTTTAGATATCTGTAAAATTAATTGACAATGTATGTCATAGCTTTGTCCGACAATTTCAGCTGAAAGTTCCTGAATCAGATTTTGTACACGGTTGGTTTCTGTATAGTCAAAAACAATGGTAAGTGTTTGTGTTTCGGTTTTCTGGATACTCGTACACTGATTCAAAACGTCTTTTGCTGATTCTTTATAGGCAGCAATAAGTCCACTCTTTCCTAATTTTGTTCCACCAAAATATCGAACTACAATAACCAGTATATTGGTTAGACCGGCCGATTTTATTTCGTTGAGAATAGGATCGCCGGCAGTATGTGCCGGTTCGCCACCATCGCTGGCGTTGTAGGTATTTTGTAAAGCACCCAGTATATAGGCATAGCACACATGCCTGGCATCGTAATACTCTTTGCGGGTTTGCTGCAACAGACTGCGAATTTCGGCGTCAGTTTGTACAGGATAAGCAAAAGATAAAAATTTGCTGCTTTTTTCTTTATACATACCTTTGGCCGGTTCCGAAATGGTTAAATATGAATCGCTAGTCATAGTTGTCCAGATATTGACTAGCTTCTTTCTGCAAGGAAAGGTAGTCGGTTACTTCCAAACAATTTTCATAAGCATTGATGGCTTTGTCTTTTAATCCTTTGCTATGATAATACCTTCCAAGGCCGGCAAAACACTGACCTGTAAAATCCTGAACAGGTATTTCACTTTTCTGGGCCAAAGCAATGGCTTTTAGATAAAATGCTTTGGCTTTTTCCGGTTCGTTGAAATGTTTTTCGTTCAACAAACCATAATAGGTAAAGGCGGCAATTTGGGCCAACAGTTTGTCGGATTTGTATAATTGATAGGCAAAAAACTCAGCTTCTTTGTACTGCTTATTGCCAATCAAAGCTTCACAATGGTTGATTTTGAAATACAAATTGTCTGGGTATTTTTCAATTAGTGGTTTAGTATATCGTAGAGCTTGAATATAATTTTCTTCGTATCTCAAATATATATGCGAAAGGTAATTGGTTGATTCGGTCTTGCTAAAAATTCCATTACGTCTGCAATTGTCTAACATTTTCAGACCTTGTAGTTTGTTGCCTTTATAAAAGAAAAACATAAACGGTTTGAATACCGGGTGATTTTCAGGGTATTGCTCCACATAATAGTTGTACAGTCCTACCGGAAAATTAAAATCGATAAGTTTTTCTTTCCACTGATCTGCTTTTTTTATTAAGGTGTATGCTTTTCGGGCTTCGTTCACTGATTTGACTGTTTCGTTGGTTTGCGAATAATACAAAGCTATAGAAGCTCTTCCGGCCAGTGTGAAAAATATTCCTTCCGCATCGTTGTGGTTATTTTTTAGCATTCGGTCTGCTTTTTTCAAGGCACTTTCCAGCAGTGCCAAGCCTTCTGGTGCTTTTTGTTTGAAGGAGTTGTTGTACAAAACTTCCCAGGTCAGACTCATGTATTTTAGTAACTCATAGGCAGGATGGTTGGGGTATTTTTCGCCTACACGTTTAAATTTTGATTCAGCTTTATTGAACTCCATATTGTACATATAGTCCAATCCGGTGCTTATTACTTCCTGCATTTCTTTGTCATCCAGCATAGTAGCTTGAGCATAAAGATTACCGGTAGAATGTAACGAAAGCAACAATATCAAAATCTTGAAAACAAGTTGTCGTAAATTCATTTTGAGTACTAAACAGAAATAGGTCAAATAGTTGAATAGCCCAATATAATTAAAATAAATATTGAGGCAACCAGCTGTATGACAAATACGATATAGAACCTACAATTTCCATATTTCCGGATTTGCAAAGTCATCGAAATTGTACTATTGTATATTCTTCTATATGAATTCCTTAACTTAGCCCAATGAATTTGCCTTATATTATTGATTTTCCGGTTTACGGGTCAGCTCCGGATGGATTTCTTTCTTTTGCTGAAACCGGTGGTCAGATTCCATTTGATATTAAGAGAACATATTGGATATACGGAAACCTAAATAATACAACTAGGGGTGGGCATGCACACAAAAAAGGCGGACAGGTTTTGATTGCATTTGGCGGAAACATAATAGTTAACCTGACCAGTCAGTCAGGCGAAGAGAAGCAATTTATATTAAACAGTCCGGAAAAAGGACTTTACCTACCCGGAAAGTATTGGCGCAACGTGATTATGTCTGAACATAGTGTATTGGTTTGCCTGGCTTCTGAGGCTTATGATCCGGAAAATTATATATCCGATTTTAATGAATTTTTAAATGCCTGATGTACTGCTGAGGAATATAGATTCAACTATTCAGGCCGATTATGAGCGTTTTGTTTTTAATAAGCCATTTTTTTTGAGTCAATTTAGTGATTTATCTGTTCAGTCTTTTTACCTCTTTAATACAGAAAGTCAAAAACGCAAAGCTGAAATTCATTTTATTATACATGACCAGATTGCATATTCGCCATGGCGTGGATCATTTGGATCATATCAGATTTCGGAGAAATTGGAGGAATCAGATTTATTGAATTTTCACCGGCAAGTTGAAATTTCGTTAATTGAACTACAGGTTAACAAAATTGTAATCAGAAATTACCCTCAGGTATATGCACCAAAGCAGGCTGCGATGGTAAGTAGGCTTTTGCTAAGTCAAAACTATTCCTTGCTTTATTCTGATCAGAATTACCATTTGAACTTACATGTTGCCTTTGAAGAAAAATTGAAACAATCTGAAAATAACAGACTAAGATTGCTTTCGAAAAATGGTTTTCAGTCGGAGTATTGGGTTAATCCTGATTTGGAAGAACTGTATCAGGTTCTGATGGAAAACAGGTCTGCTCGTGGTTATGCTATGTCTATGGACTTTGAAAGTTTTCGAGAGATGTTTTCAACACTACCAGGTACTTATTATGCTTTCAGAACTGTGTACCAACAAAACACCATAGCAGTAGCTGTATGTGTGCATATTAATAGTGATATACTTTATAACTTTTATATTGGCGAATTGCCAGAATACAGAAAGTATAGTCCGGTTGTAGGGCTGTTAAAATACATACATTATTTTGCCAGGATGAAAAACTACCGAACCTTGGATTTGGGCATTGCCAGTGAAAAAGGGTTGATAAATGCCGGATTAGCAAAGTTTAAAGAAAATATGGGAGCGGAGTTGTCTGCAAAGGAACTATTTGAGAAAGTTATTTAGTAAATGCAGCAAGACTTAAACAATATGAGTTTTGTTTGCTGTGTTTTATTTTGCTAACAATAATACCTATCTTGTGCCGCAATTTGAAAATTGGATATATAAAATGGCTCGCGTTAAAAAAGTTAATTCTCAGGAAGTTGGATTGGAGATAGGTTTGATATTTTTCAAATACTTTCTCAAAACTGAATATCTTCATTACGGTTTATTTGAAAAAGACGAATTTGATGATGTCTGGAAATTGGGAAAAGCTCAGGAAAGATATGCTGAGAAGTTGTTTTCATTAATACCGGAAGGTACCAAAACCATTTTGGATGTTGGTTGCGGTTCTGGTAAAACTGCCCAAAAGTTAACAGAACTAGGTTATCAGGTTGTTTGTGTTTCGCCGAGCAAACTACTGAATAAATATGCACAGGGTATATTGGGCAATACCACTCCGGTACATACTACTAAGTTTGAGAATTTTGTGTCTGATATGAAATTCGACGTGGTTATGTTTTCAGAAAGTTTTCAGTATATACCAATAGACGAGGCTATTAGTGGGGCTAAAAAGTTTTTAAATCCCAATGGTCATATATTAGTTGCTGATTTCTTTAAAAGAGATCATTTGCCTACGCCAGGTCTTTTGGGCGGAGGGCATAAGTGGAGCGAGTGGGAGCAAAAATTGCCAACCTATGGTTTGGAAACTAAGTTTGAAGAGGATATTACAGAGCAGACTTCAGGTACTTTGGCGTTGGTTAGTGGCATGACAACACAGGTAGTGAAGCCTATTTATGATTTGGTATTTATGCTGGCGGAAGATCGCTATCCTAAACTACTAAAACTTATAAAATGGAAATTCAAGAAGAA
>Ga0101941_1000866_pt1 | contig 33991 bp, 33 predicted proteins | sample DewCreD2012metaG_3_FD_75242 | JGI IMG/M metagenome (GOLD analysis project Ga0101941, IMG submission 75242) | Hot spring sediment bacterial and archeal communities from British Columbia, Canada, to study Microbial Dark Matter (Phase II) - Dewar... ...
CCCCCATAAAACCAATAAATTTAAAAAATTTTTTATAACTTATTGAATATCAAGGACTTAACACTATTTATTGGACAAAGCATAAAAGAAAAGGATAAAATTTTAAAAGTTTATTATTATATTGAAAGAAATCCCACTTATAGTATAAATAGAATTTCGAAAGACTTAAAACTTCCAAGAAAATTTGTATCAAAAGCACTAACACTTCTTGCAATTGAATTGTTAAAAATGATTAAAAGTAATGAATTAATTGAGTACAGACGAGTTTATTTAATTTATAACGATTTTATTATTTCAGATAAATTTCCAATTAATTACAAAACGGAAAAAATAAATCACTATCTTAGAAGCTTCAAAAGGAAAGGATTTATACTTTCTTATTACTTGTTAGTTTTTTCAAAATTTGAATTGGAATATCTTGCTTATGGAGTAGATAATTTAGTTGAGTTTTACCTTCAAAGGGAAAATATTATAAACAATCTTCCAAATGTAGTAAGACAAGCTTATTTTAGCGCATTATTAAATTTGCTTCCAAGAAAAGGATATATTAGAAAAGCGAAAGAAATTCTAAAAAAAGTTATTAATTCATATAAAAAGTTAAAAACAAATGACAAGTATGTTATTTATGATTATAGAACTACTATAAGTGCTTCATTTTTTAGTATTGGAGATTATAAAAGTAGTTTAAGTTGGGCAATTGAGGTTCAGAGATTCATATGTTTTCAATATTTATGATAGGTAATTATCAGGAAGTTATTGAAAAAAACTTTGAAAAAAATTTTATCTCAAAAAACTGGAATATTCAAGGTTTAGTTTCATTATTTTATATTATACTCTCATTTTTAATGCTTGATAAAATTAATGAAGCAAATTATATATTTAAAAACTTCGAGGAAAATTATTCAAAATTAGGTTATCTCAAACCATCTATTTATATTTATTTATATTTACTATTTAATTTACTATGCAAAACTAAAAGATAAAGAGAATTTCCAAAAAACTTTTAGAGAAGCGGTAAATGAAGGAATGGAAAATAAAGAAAGAGATTTTTATAGAATTTTATGTGCCATTTATTTTAAAGATAAAAAATTTTTATATTCCACTTATCATGAAAAAACAATAAAATTTCTTATTGAAGGGAAATTAGAACTTGCCCAAAAATTAGTTAATGAATATGGAACAAAATTTTTTTATGATTTATATCATATTTTAACAGATTTGCCTAGTAAGTAGTATCAACTCTTTTCTTAATTGCCTTTTATTTTTTCTTCATTTTACCTATTCGTTCTGAAATAAGGGCTAAGCCTTTAAAATACCTTATTATAAAAAATTTTCTAAAATTAAATGATAGTTTTTATAGGGGAAAAGCTAAAAATAAAGAAATAATTGTATTTCCAGAATTATTAAACAAAAGTTTTAAGTCTTTAATGAAACTTTTGATTTAAGGTCCTCCAAAACCAAAATAAGGGTTATTTCCAGAATTTTGGAAAATATAAAAGCTTTATCTAATTATCAACAACTTATGAAAAATTTTTCTGAAACTATTGATTTATTATGGAGCAAAGTTCAAACTTTATAGATTTATTTGTAAAGCATATATTTTAACAGATTTGCCTTAATTCGCTCTTTTCTAAAACATTTTTAAGATAATGACCTGTCCAAGAATTTTCACAATTGGCAATATCTTCAGGTGTCCCTTCAGCTACAATATATCCACCATTTTCTCCACCTTCTGGTCCAAGGTCAATTACCCAATCAGCACATTTAATAACATCTAAATTATGCTCAATTACAACAATAGTATTTCCTTTATCTACAAGTCTTTGTAAAACATCTATTAATTTTTTAACATCATCAAAATGTAATCCTGTCGTTGGTTCATCAAGAATATATAAAGTTCTTCCTGTATCAACTTTGCTTAATTCTTTTGCTAACTTTATTCTTTGTGCTTCTCCACCTGAAAGTGTTGTTGCAGGTTGTCCAAGCTTAATATATCCAAGTCCTACATCTTCAAGTAGTTTTAATTTTCTATATATTTTAGGAATATCTTCAAAGAACTTTAATGCAGATGAAACTGTCATATCTAAAACATCCGCTATATTTTTATCTTTATATCTAACCTCTAAGGTTTCGGAATTATATCGTTTCCCATTACAAACTTCACATGGAACATAAACATCTGGTAAAAAGTACATTTCAACTTTAATATAACCTTCACCATTACAAGCAGAACATCTTCCCTCCTCTTTATTAAATGAAAATCTTCCTTTATTATAACCTCTTACTCTTGCTTCTTTCGTTAGCGCAAAAACTTCTCTTATATCTGTAAATACACCTGTATATGTTGCAGGATTGCTCCTTGGTGTTCTACCAATAGGTGATTGATCAACATTTATAACGTTATCTATATATTCTAAACCTTCAATTCTATCATATTCAAGTGGTTGCTCCTTTGATTTATATAGTTCTTTTTTTAAAGCTTTATATAATGTATCAATAATTAATGATGATTTGCCACTACCAGAAACACCTGTTATTACAACAAAAAGTCCAAGTGGAATTCTTAAACTTATATTTTTTAAATTATTTCCTCTTGCTCCATATAATGTTAAAAATAATTTAGAAGGTTTTCTTCTTGTTATTGGAATAGGTATAGATAATTCACCAAGAAGATATTTCGCAGTTAATGACCTATCTTTAAATTTTTCTAATTCATTTGGCTTACCATATGCAACAATATAACCACCATTTTCACCCGCATAAGGTCCAAGGTCAATTATATAATCCGATTGTCTAATTGTATTTTCATCATGCTCAACAACAATAACAGTATTCCCTAAATCTCTTAATTGTTTTAGTGTATTTATAAGTCTTTGAGTATCTCTTGGATGTAATCCTATACTTGGTTCATCAAGAATATAAATAACACCTGTTAATCCTGAGCCTATTTGTGTCGCAAGTCTAACCCTCTGCTCTTCTCCACCTGATAAACTTTCAGTTGTTCTATCTAATGTTAGATAATCAAGTCCAACTTCAATTAAGAACTTCAATCTATTTTTTATTTCTTTAATAACTTTTTCTGCAATAATTCTTGATTTTTCATTTTCAAATGTTAAATTTTCAAGAAAATTATAAGCATCTTTAACACTCATTTTTGTGAATTCCCATATATTTATACCATTTATTTTAACACAAAGTGCCTCTTTCTTTAATCTTGCACCATTACAAGTAGGACATTTAACATAAATCATATATTTTTCAATTTCTTCTCTTATGAATTCAGAATCAGTTTCATTATATCTTCTGTAAAGATAAGGAATTATACCTTCCCAATAAGTGTAATGATCTGTTCCATATAAAACAGCATTTTTAAAATCATCAGGAAGAAATTTCCAAGGTGTTTTTAAACTTACATTATAAATTTTTGCTAAATCCATTAAGTAATCTTTTATTCTAAAATTTGGTTCTCCAATTGGTTCTATTGCCCCATCTAGAATACTTAAATTTTCATCTGAAATTATTAAGGAAGGGTCAATTTCAATTTTATAACCAAGTCCATGACACTCAGGACAAGCACCATAAGGACTATTAAACGAGAATAATCTTGGTTCAAGCTCACTTAAAGAAAATTCGCATTTTGAACAAGATAAATGCTCTGAAAAAATTATTTCTTTAACTTCATTACCCTCATTATATTCAATAAGAACAATTCCATTTGCCTCCTTTAATGAAAGTTCTATACTTTCAAATAATCTTTGTTTTATTTCCTCTCTCAAAACAATTCTGTCAATTATAATATCAATGTTATGCTTTTTGTTTTTATCAAGCTCAGGAATTTCCTCAATATAAATTTCTCCATCTACTCTAAATTTGTTAAATCCCATTCTTAAATACTTTTCAAATAATTTTTTATATTCTCCTTTCTTTCCTCTTATAACAGATGCCATAATTGTAATTTTTGTTCCTAATGGAAAGCTTAAAACTTTATTTACAATTTCATCTATTGACCATTTTTGTAATGGAATATCATCATTGGGACAATAAGGTGTTCCAACTCTTGCAAAAAGTAATCTTAAATAATCATATATTTCAGTAGTTGTTGCTACTGTTGATCTTGGATTTTTTTGAATTTTTCTTTGTTCTATTGCAATAGCAGGAGAAAGTCCTTCAATTGAATCAACATCAGGCTTTTCCATTATTCCTAAAAATTGCCTTGCATAAGCACTTAAACTTTCAACATATCTCCTTTGACCTTCTGCATATATTGTATCAAATGCTAGAGAAGATTTTCCACTTCCAGAAACACCAGTTATAACAACAAGTTTTCCTCTTGGTATTTTAACATTTATATTTTTTAGATTGTTTTGTCTTGCCCCTGTTATAATTATGTACTTTTTTTCCATCAGAAAGTTTAAAATTTTAATCCTAAAAGTAAAAGCTTGGTATAATAATGAGGTTCATTAAAACTTTAATAAATTCTTGATTATCGATTACTTATTGAAAGTTTAGACTAAACTATTGATTTTATGATATTTTTAAAAATGATTTTTATCTTTATTTCTTTAGATAAGGTTTATTTGAAAACATTAAACCCTTAAAAATTTTATTTATCTTTTCAAGAGCAAATTTTAATTCTTCTTTATTTCTTGTTGTTTCAATAATTTTATAAATGGTTAAAAATTCATCATAATCACAATAAACATTAGCGGACAAAATAACTTCGTTTTTTATTTTTGTTGAAAAGATAAGCAGGAACTTGCTTCCTTGTAAGTTTTATTTCCAATATAAAGAATATGGAACAAACTTTCAAAAAATGGATATTCCAATTATTTCTTGCTAGTTCTATTGCTTTATTTATCCTTCCTTCAATCCAATACTTCAAAATTGAGAACTATCCTCATAATAAAATGCTTTTGTAATTGATAAATCCAAAAAACTTTGATAATTCATAGCATTCTTTAAAAATTCTTTTGATTTTTCATTATCAATTAGTGTTTTATAATAAATAGATAAGAAAATGTAAAATTTTGTGAAAAATATAGGAATTTCCTTAAAATTCTCAATTCTTTCCATATTTTTAATTATTTCAATAGCTTGAAAAAGCTTTTAAAAATTTGAAAATTCAACAATGAGCTTTGCTTCTTTTATATGCTCCAAGCTCTCATCCAATTGCTTTATTAAATAGCGATTTGTCAAAAATTTTAAAGGAACTTATAGCAGCTTGTTTATTTAATTCAAATAATAAAATTTTAGAAGCAATTTTCTTAATTTTATCGTAAATTTCATAATAAATTTCTTTTACTTCAAGAAAATCCTCTTTTGAAGAGCCAAATTTGGATTAAAATAAAAATCAATAATAAGTTTTTGTGGTAAAACCCAATCCTTAACATTCCTTATATCTATGTCATTAAAAGGCTTTAAGTTTGCTATAAAACTATCTTTGATATAATTGTTAAAAATTTGTGTTAATTCGTCAATTCCTTTTTTTTCATATAGCTTTCTTATAATCTCCAATTCTTCATCATTTTTCTTTTGAGATGATTTCCTCATCAAAAATGAAATTCTTATTTATAAAATCATAGAATTTTTCGAATTCCTCATCCAATTTTTCAATAAAACCATTTTTTCAAGATTTTCAACAACCCAAATTGGAACATTAAATTTTTTAGAGATTTCTTCTTTTGAAAAACCGCTATTAATATGTTCATATATTTCAAAACTTAATCTATTCAAATTTCCAAAATTTCAAAGGTTCAATTAAATTTTCAAAAGCAAATTTTTGTTCCTTAAATAAATTATAAATTAATTAATATCACTTTTGGTTTATTATCTTCAACGATTAAATTGCCTATTTTCGGTTCTCTATCATGCTCAAAAGCCATTAAATAATTATTTTTTAAAATTAAATTATAAATTTTATAGCGAGCATATAAACTATCAACAGGATATAAATCATAACCCATAATGTACGGATAATGAATATGATGAATCGTTGGAACTAAATCTGCCATAAAAATAATACCTTTATTGAATTTTTCAATTAAAACAATACAATGACCTCTTGTATGACCGCCTGTTAGAATTAAATATATTCCATCCTCAATCTTATGATCACCTTCAACTAAAATCAATCTATCTTTTATAGGCTCTATTCTTTCTTTAATATAACTTGCCCTACTTCTTAAATTTGGAAAATTAGCATCTTGCCATTCCATAGACTGAACAATTACTTTTGCCTTTTTAAAATTATAATTCACATAACCTGCCATATGATCAAAATGTAAATGTGTAGCAATAATATAATCAACATCTTCTGGTCCAAAATCTAAATTATAAAATAAATTCTCTTCCTTAACATCATAAATATCTTTGAATTTTTCATCCCAATTTTTCCCAATCCCAACATCAATTAAATATATATGTTTATTTGTTTTTACTAATAATGGATGAACTGCCATAGGTATTCTATTTCTTTCATCAGGTTTTATTAACTTTTCCCATATAACCTTTGGAACAACACCAAACATCGCTCCTCCATCAAGAGCAAATTTACCCCCATTTAGTTGATAAATCTCCCAATCACCAATTTTCAAAACATTCATTTTAATTCCACTTCATATATACAGATATTTTTATCTTTCACTAAACGAGCAATGATGATTCTTGAAAAATAATCAAACTTGTAATTGTTATAAACAGTTTTTGCTTTGCTTGTATGATCTATAAAAAAATAATTATTTTTATAACCCAAAACAAATGTCCAACCCTCTGCGTAAAGTTTATATTTTAAATCTTTTGTTAGGAAAACAAAGTTCTGAATTTTGAAATTTTTTATATCTAAAATTTTTGGTTCTTCAATTCCACTTTCAGTTAAAATAAAATCCCTAACATTCTTGAATTCACTTAAACAAATAGAATTATTTTTATCAAGTTTCCCTCCATTTAAATTAGTTATAGTTATACCAGATATTAAAAATATCATTTTTTATTCTCCTTCTTTGGTCTAAATGAATATATACAAACATGGTCTTTTAAGTATCTAACTGCCAAATATCTTGTAAAAAGAAATATAACTAAACTATCACTTTGAAATTTCATTCTGCTTTCAGGATCAACATAAACCTCCATTTCATCTGATTTTATAATTCTTAAGAATTTATTGTCATTTGCCTTTAAAAAAATGTTTTTTTTAATTTTATTCCAATTTTCAACTTTAAAGTAATTTAACACATCAAACTCAAAACCATTTGAAAAAATTTCTTCTGGAAATGAACCTGAAAATTTAGCAAACTCGTTTTTACAAACTTGATTATCATCTTCCAATACACCTCCATCAAGAACCATAAACTGACTAAAAACCAAAAATAACATGCGAAAATTTTAAGGCTTAAATAGTAGGAGTAAATTTTTTGTCCTTTAAAATTTAAATTATGACTGATAGGAACTTTGAAAAAGAATTTAATGATTGGCTTGAAAAAAGAAAGAAATATCAAGATATAACGAGACCTTCATATAGAACAATATCAGGTATTCCTATAAAGGATTTATATACCCCAAAAGATATAGAAAATTTAAATTATTTAGAAGATCTTGGATTTCCCGGTGAATACCCTTATACAAGAGGCGTTTATTATAATATGTACAGAGGAAAAATTTGGACAATGAGAATGTTTGCAGGATTTGGTAGAGCTAAAGACACTAATGAAAGATTTAAATTTTTAATAAAACAAGGTCAAACAGGTCTTTCAACAGCATTTGATATGCCAACACTCATGGGTTATGATTCAGATGATCCAAGATCGGAGGGAGAAGTTGGAAGAGAAGGAGTAGCAATTGATACGCTTGCTGATTTTGAAGTTCTATTTGATGGTATAAATTTAGGTGAGGTTTCAACATCTTTCACAATAAATGCACCAGCAATTTTCATATATGCTCTTTATGTTGCCCTTGCTGAAAAACAAAGTGTTCCACTTGAAAAAATAAGAGGAACATTACAAAACGATATTTTAAAAGAATATCATGCTCAAAATGAATTCGTATTTCCTCCTGAACCATCAATAAAGTTAATTGTTGATATTATGGAATTTTCAAGCCAACACACACCAAAATTCAATACAATATCAGTTTCTGGTTATCACATAAGAGAAGCAGGTTCCACCGCTGTTCAAGAATTAGCATTTACACTTGCAGATGGTTTTGCATATGTAGAAGCAGGGATAAGAAGAGGTTTAGATGTGGATAGTTTTGCTCCGAGAATATCATTTTTCTTTAATTCGCATATAGATTTCTTTGAAGAAATTGCTAAATTTAGAGCAGCAAGAAGAATATGGGCAAGGGAAATAAAAAATAGATATGGTGCAAAAAATCCTCAAAGCCTTATGCTGAGGTTTCACACTCAAACAGCCGGATGTTCTCTAACAGCTCAACAACCATTGAATAATATAATAAGAACAACAATTGAAGCATTAGCAGCAGTTTTAGGTGGAACTCAAAGCCTTCATACAAACTCTTATGATGAAGCCCTTCAACTTCCAAGCGAAGAGGCGGTAACAATCGCTTTAAGAACACAACAAATCATAGCTTATGAGTCAGGCGTTATAAATACAATTGACCCCCTAGCAGGAAGCTATTTTGTAGAAGCATTAACAAATGAAATAGAAAGACAAGCATATGAATACTTTAATAAAATTTTAGAAATGGGAAATGGCTCATTCTTAGATGGTGTAATAAACGCCATTTATAATGGTTATATAAAGAAGGAAATAGCAGATGCTGCTTATGAGTTTCAAAAGAGAGTGGAAGAAAAAGACTTTATTATTGTTGGAGTCAATGAATTTATTGATGAAAACGAGGTTATAGAACCCCCAAAATTTAAAATTGACCCTAAAATTGAAATTGAACAAAAACAATTTTTAAAAGAAATTAAGGAAAGAAGAGATAACGTTCTTGTAAGACAGAGACTTGAAGCTCTAAAATTAGCAGCAGAAAGAGGTAATAACCTTGTTCCATATGTAATAGATGCTGTCAAAGTCTATGCAACAGAACAAGAAATTATGGAAACTCTGAAAAGTGTTTATGGAGTATTCAAGGAGGTAGTAGTAATATAGAAAAAATTAAAACTTCATAATATAATCACAAGCAATTTTTAACTTTTCTAAATTAGGTAAATAATCCTCTTCAAGAATTGATGGTGGATAAGGAATATCTATAGAACAAACTTTTAAAATAGGAGCATAAAGGAATTCTATAATATTTTCAGATATTCTAGATGATATTTCGCTTGCTATAGACATCGTTTTATGAGTTTCAGAAATGATAACTACCCTACCCGTCTTCTTAACACTTTCAAAAATTAAGTTTTCATCTAATGGAGAAATTGTTCTTAAATCTATAATTTCAACATCGTAATTTGAAATTTTAGCATATTCCCTTGCTAAAATAACACCCCATCCATAACTTATAATTGTTAAGTCAGACCCTTCTTTTATAATTTTTGCCTTACCGATAGGAACTTTATAATAGTCTTCTGGAACTTCCATTTTTTCATATCTATAAAGTTTAATATGTTCTAAAAAAATTATAGGATTTCCATCTTCAACAGCACTTATTAAAAGACCTTTTGCATCATAAGGATTTGAAGGATATAGAATTTTAATACCAGGTGTAGCTAATAAATAACTTTCTATACTTTCAGAATGAAGTTCGGGTGTTTTAACACCACCTCCATTTGGCATCCTTATAATAACATTCATCCTAAATTTACCATGACTTCTAAACTGCCATCTGCTCAAATGCGAAATTATTTGATTAAATGCTAAATATGAAAAACCCGAGAATTGAATTTCACAAATAGGTTTATATCCACCCATAGCTAAACCTATTGCCATTCCTACAATTCCAGCTTCACTAATCGGTGTATCAAATACTCTATCCTTTCCAAATTCATCCATTAAACCTTCTGTAATTAAAAAAACTCCACCTGCCCTCCCAACATCTTCTCCAAAAACCAACACTTTATTATCATTTTTTAAAATAATTCTTAAAGCATTATTTATTGCTTGTGCCATATTCATTTGAGCCATTTGAAAAATTTTAAAGGACTATAAAAAATTTACTTTGTCCAATAAATAGTATTAAGTTATTGATAATCAATAATTTACAAAAAGCGTTTTAAAATTATTTATTTTATAGGGGAATTTAAGGAGGGCTTTACCTCCCATGCCGAAAAATGGGCATTTATAAGCCGAAGGCTTAAATATAGGGTGGGGAAAACATAATAAAATAAATAGATTTAGAATTATTGGACAAGGTAAAAATTAGTTACTTTGTCCAATAAATAGTGTTAAGTTATTGATAATCAATAATTTACAAAAAGTGTTTTAAAATTATTTATTTTATGGGGGAATTCAAGGGGGGCTTTGCCCTCCATGCCTAAAAATGGGTATTCTAAAGCCGAAGGCTTAAATATAGGGTGGGTGGGAAAAACATAATAAAATAAATAGATTTAGAATTATTGGACAAGGCATTGCTTTAATGAAATTATCGTTTAAAATTTTCTATATTTATGATTATTCTACTTATAAGTTTAAATTGTATCTGTGAGAATTTAAACTTCTTTAAGGCTCTTGAAAAAGCGGATATGGTATTTGAAGGAATGTTAATAAAAAGTGATACTTTATTAACATTTAAAGTTATAAATCCTATAAAACAAGTCAGTGATACTATCTTAGTAATTTATAATGATAAGGAATGTCCTTATAACTTTGAATTAAATAAATTATATAGAGTTTTCATTAAAAAAGAAAATAGTAAATTAATAACGGGTAACTGTTTTGTTGAGAAGCTTGAAGATTATGAAGAAATTAGAGACTATTCAGAATGAAATTATTTTAGAAGTTTTAAAAAAAAGAGGAATTAATGAAAATTATTTGGAATTCATGTTAAATGCCAAAATTGAAGATATTGAAGATCCTTTCAATTTAGAAAATATTGAATTAGCAGTTGATTTAATAATAAAAAACATGAAAGAAGGAAAACCAATTTTAATACATGGCGATTATGATGCAGATGGAATAACATCATTAGCACTTCTTTATAGAGCATTAGAAAAAATTTATGATAAGAATAAAATTATTCCTTACATTCCAAATAGATTTAAAGAAGGTTATGGTTTTTCAGAAAATTCAATAAAAATTGCAAAAGAGCTAAATTCTAAACTTATTATAACGGTTGATTGTGGTATAACAGGAATAAGTGAGGTAAAGAAAGCAATAGATGAAAATATAAACGTTATAATAACAGATCACCATGAACCATTGGATATTTTACCCAATGCCTCCGCTATAATCCATCCTAAAATAAGTCCAAGGTATAATTTTAAGCAATTAACAGGTGTAGGTGTTACATTTAAACTTATAATGGCTCTTTTTAAAAAACTTAATATAAACACTAGAAAACTACTTTGGGACTTGGATTTAGTTTCTCTTGGAACAATAGCAGATATGGGTGAATTAACATATGAGAATAGAATTCTCGTTAAATATGGTCTTATTGTTTTGGAGAAAAGTAAAAAAGCGGGGATAAAAGCAATAAAATATATTTCTGGTATTAAGGAAAAAATTTCTCCTTGGCATATATCATTTATCATTGCTCCAAGAATAAATGCTGCTGGTAGAATGTCTGACCCAATTTATTCTTTTAAACTACTTACTCTAAAAAATGGTAAAGAAGTTCTTGAAATTTCAAAAATTTTAAATGAATTAAATAAAAAAAGGCAATATGAGGAAAGAAAAATAATTGAATCTGTGAGTATGCAAATAAGAGATAAGTTAGATAATTATGTTCTTGTTTTAAGTGATTGGGGATGGCATGAAGGTGTAATTGGTATAGTTGCAAGTAAAATTTGTGAAAAATTTAATAAACCTACAATTATTATATCTAAACTTGGTGAATTTTCAAAGGGCTCTTGTAGAAGTATTGAAGGTTTTCATATTCAAAAAGCTTTGAAGGAATTGTCTTATTTACTTGAAGAGTTTGGTGGTCATAGCATGGCAGCAGGATTTACTATTAAAACTGAGAACATAGAATTGTTTGAAAGGGAAATAGAAAGGATAGCAAGAAGAGAATTAAAAGATTATCAGTTAAAAAAAATTTTTAATTATGAAGTTGAAATTAAACCTGCTGATATAAACAAACAATTTATAATAGATTATGCAAAATTGTCACCATTTGGTATAGGTAATGAACATTTTACTTTTCTTCATAGAAATTTAAAAATTATATCAATTGAGAAGTATAAAAGAAGCTTGGAAATTGTATTTTCAAACGGAAAAATCAAATTTAAGACGAAAGTTTTTCAACCTGAAAAGGGATGGCTTGAATTAAAAGTTGGTGATATTGTTGATTTGATTTTTAAATTTACAGATAATTTTATATCAAAAGAAGGTTTTAACATTAAAGCCTTAAAATTTATAAAATGAATTACATAACCTTAATTGATATTATTATTACAATTTACAAAAGATTGAAAATTTTTTTAATGTTTTTATGTGTTCCAGTTTTTTTTTGTTTAGTTTATATTCTTATTACGAAGCCAATATATAATCCAAGTGCTATTGTAAAGGCAAATATATATGAAACTGTTCCTACTTGGATAGCAGATTTATTACAACAGAGACTTGTTCCTTCAACGCCTGTTGATAGAATGGCAAGTCAGGTAGAGCTTATAAAAGTTTTATCTAAAAATGTTTTAAAAGAAAATGGTGTTAATATTGATTTTGAGTTAAATAAAAGTTATTTTAAGATTGTTGAAAAGAAAACCATTATTGATACAATTAGAAAGAATTTAAATTTTAAAATTATTTTTTACCCCGAAAGTATTTTGGTTTTTAAAAAGAATAAAATTTTATGCTCTGGAAAATTTGAAGATACAATAAATTGTAATTATTTTTCATTTGTTATTAAAAAATTAAAGAATTTTAATAAACCCTTTGAGGGTAAGGTTGTTTATAAAAATCCACTTTTGACTATTGATGATTGGATAAAAAATAGAATAAATGTTGATCAAATTGGTATTAGTGACCTAATTAAAATAAGTGTTGAAGATTATGACCCTGAATATGCTGTTAAAGTAGCAAATAACATTGCCAAAGAATATGTTAATTATTCACTTGAAGAAGAAAGAAGATTGGCGAGAGAAACTAGAAAGAGACTTGAAGTATTTTATGAGGAGGCTCAAAGAAGGGTTGATTCATTGAAAAAAATTATAAAAGCTTTAAAAGTAGATACACTATCTCTTGTTACTTATATTTTGGATTTTGGACTTGGTAATGAACCTATGGCAAGAATTGTTGAAAGATATTTTAATAATCCTGGTGATGAGATTCTTAAAAAGGTTTCAAGAGAATATGTAAATAAGTCTTTAACACTTGAGGAGATATTTAGCGCATATAATATGCTCGTTGGTCAAAGAAATGCCCTTATGTCTGCTATTGAAAATACAAAGCTTGTTGAAGCAAAAAGTGTTTCTGTTGCTCAAATTCTTGACTATGCTGTAATTCCTCCCAAACCAAAATGGCCTAAAAAATTTTTATTACTAATTCTTTCATTTGTTTTTGGAATAATTTTCTCTACAATTTTCACATTAATTTTTGATAGGATGGATAGGAATGTATTTACTCCTACAAAATTAAAATCAATTTTAAATGAAAATGCGAAGGTATTTTATAATTATTCAAGTTTAAAATTTTATCTTATCTCAAACGGCTTTTCAAAGATATATTCAAATGAAAAAATTGATAATTTTGAAAATGTTAATCTTGAGGAAGCGGAATTGGTTTTAATTGTTTTAAGAAAACCAATAATTGAAGATGAATTTATAAACTTTATAAAACTTTCAAAAAATAAAGAAAAGGTTGTTTTTATTCCGGTTTAATTTGACAATTTGAAACATTTTTAAATTTGTGCTTTAAAATTTTGACACTTACTAACTGGCTATATACATCTCGGTAGCATACCCCAAAGATTTATAAATTTTTTTTTATGGAGGGTTTGATCCTGGCTCAGGGTTAACGCTAGCAGCGTGCCTTAGCCATGCAAGTCGTGCGGGCTGGGGGCAACCCCAGTCAGCGGCGGACGGCGGAGTAACACGTGACTAACCTGCCCCTAGGAGGGGGATAACCCACCGAAAGGTGGGCTAATACCCCGTACTGTGGATGGGTGAAATTCCCATCCATGAAAGAGGGCCTTTTTGGCTCCCGCCTAGGGAGGGGGTCGCGGCCCATCAGCTAGTTGGTGGGGTAAAAGCCTACCAAGGCTATGACGGGTAGCTGGCGTGAGAGCGCGGCCGGCCCGAGGGGCACTGAGACACGGGCCCCACCCCTACGGGGGGCAGCAGGCTGGAAATTTGGGCAATGGGGGAAACCCTGACCCAGCGACGCTGCGTGCGGGATGAAGCCCTTCGGGGTGTAAACCGCTGTCGGGGAGGACGAAGGTACAGGTGGCTAATATCCACTTGTACTGACGGTACTTCCAGAGGAAGCCCTGGCTAACCTCGTGCCAGCAGCCGCGGTAATACGGGGAGGGCAAGCGTTACCCGGAATTACTGGGCTTAAAGGGGAGGTAGGCGGTTAGGAAAGTCCAGTGTGTAATCCTGCGGCTCAACCGCAGGGCTGCGCTGGATACTGCCTAACTAGAGGGCGCCAGAGGAGAGCGGAACTCCCGGTGTAGCGGTGAAATGCGTAGATATCGGGGGGAACACCAGTGGCGAAGGCGGCTCTCTGGGGCGTCCCTGACGCTGAACTCCGAAGGCTGGGGGAGCAAAGGGGATTAGATACCCCTGTAGTCCCAGCTGTAAACGATGTGGGCTAGACATTGGTCCCTTTTGGGATCAGTGTCGCAGGGAAACCGTTAAGCCCACCGCCTGGGGACTACGCCCGCAAGGGTGAAACTCAAAGGAATTGGCGGGGGCCCGCACAAGTGGCGGAGCGCGTGGTTTAATTCGATGCTGACCGAAGAACCTCACCTGGGCTTGACATGCTGGTGCTACCCCGGTGGAAACACTGGGGGACCCCTTCGGGGGAGCCAGCACAGGTGCTGCACGGCTGTCGTCAGCTCGTGCCGTGAGGTGTTGGGTTAAGTCCCGCAACGAGCGCAACCCCTGCCCTTAGTTGCCAGCAGCACTCACGTGGTGGCTGGGCACTCTAAGGGGACTGCCCTCGATGAGAGGGAGGAAGGAGGGGATGACGTCAAGTCCGTGTGGCCCTTATGCCCAGGGCTACACACGCGCTACAATGGCGGCTACAGTGGGATGCAAGCCCGCGAGGGTGAGCAAATCCCTAAAAGTCGCCTCAGTTCGGATTGCAGGCTGCAACTCGCCTGCATGAAGACGGAGTCACTAGTAATCGCCTATCAGCTATGGGGCGGTGAATACGTTCTCGGGCCTTGCACACACCGCCCGTCACGCCACGGGAGTCGGGGGTACCCAGAGTCCCACTCTAATAAGTGGGATGAGGGTAAACCCGGCGACTGGGGCGAAGTCGTAACAAGGTAGCCGTACGGGAACGTGCGGCTGGATCACCTCCTTTTATAAGGAAAATTTAAAGGGTATGCTACCGAGTTTGTATATAGCCTAGTCTTAATTTTTTCATCTTAATTTTATATTAGGGGCGGTAGCTCAGAGGGAGAGCGTCCGTTTCGCAAGCGGAAGGTCGCCGGTTCAAGTCCGGTCCGCTCCAAAAATTGACCCAAAATCGCCTATAATGATTTTTCCATTAAAATTCTTTATATGAACATTTGAACCAATAACCGAATTTTCAATAACTGAATTTTCTATTATTGTATTTTCCATAATTATTGAATTTTTTATATTGGAATTTATAATTTTACAATTTTCAGAAATATCAACAAATTGACCTATAATTGAATTTTCAATAATACAATTTTCACCTATGAATACAGGTTCAAAAATTTTTGTCTCTTTTATATTTGAAAGAATTTTTGAAGAATTTTTACTTAAAATATATTTCATACTTTCAAGATAAGTTTCAACTTTTCCACAATCTTGCCATTCATCAATTTTCAATGCTTTAATTTTATAGTTTTCTATTAAAATTTTTAAGGCATTTGTTAATTGATATTCACCTTTTGTTTTAATATCTCTTCTATATAAGGTTTCAATAGCTTCTTTAAGTTTATTGCTATCTTCTATATAGTAAATTCCGCAAATAACTAAGTTGGTCTTGGGATTGTCAGGTTTTTCCTCAAGATCAACAATGTAATCGTTTTTAATTGAAACAACTCCAAACCTTCTTGGATCATCTACTTGTTTAACAGCAATAAAACTTTCATCAAATGTAAATTCTCCATCATAAAAAGCATCAGGTAGTACAATTAAAACATCTTCATTTACTTTTTTTAATCCTTTATAAACAGCATCTGCTAACCCTAATGCTTTTTCTTGAATTTCATAAGTTGTGTTATGAAATAAATTTTTTAAAAATTCATATGTTTTATAGCCAAATTCATCATTTGAAATAACTAAAATAATTTCTTCAAAATTTGCCCATTTTTTCATTCTTTCAAACAGATGTTCAATAATAGTTTTTGAGTAAATTCTTAAAAGTGATTTTGGTCTATATAAACTAAAAGGCCTTAATCTTGTTCCTTTTCCCGCTGATGGTAAAATTAGTTTCATTTTGTATTGCTTCCTATTATGATACCTAGGACAGCTCCTGAAAGGACATCTGAAAACCAATGCTGATCTTTATATATTCTTGCCAGTCCTGTTCCAAAAGCAATAGAATAACTTAAAATTCCCAAAAATTTATTATATTTATAAATATGACTTGATGTATTAAAAGCAACTATTGTATGACCTGATGGTAAAGATTGATAATCATTATTTAAGCTAAATGGACTAAAATAAACAGGACCATTATTCATGTAAGGCCGTGATCTGCCAATAATGAATTTTAATCCTAAAACTGTTATTCCGCTCATTAAAAAGCTCTTAATTCCAGTTCTTGCAAACTCCCCAATTTTCTTATCATTCCTGATTTTTGAATAAAGATAGATTAATCCGTAGCCTATTAAGTGATATTGACCTTCACCAAATTCATTAAAAAAATTAAATGTTTTGTCTAAAAATTCGTTTCTATTTTTTGAAAAATAATTTCTAAAATTTTCATCTATATAATAAAAACTAAAAGGAGTTAAAAAATAACTTATAGAAATTAAGCTCATTTGATAATCACTAATGGAGATTAGGAATATCATATTTTACTTCCTAATCTTATTATTGCCTTCTTAGCGCGGATATTATTTTGATCTAACTTCAAAATTTCTGACCATAAATTTAATGCTTCCTTATATCTTCCTTCTTTTTCAAGTTGAATTGCTTGAACTTCTTTTTGAGCAATTTGAAGATAAAATTCAGCACTTGTATTTTTTGGATCTTCTTTTAAAATATCCATAGCTAGTTTGATTGTTCCTTCCAAATCTCCTTTATCTTCATATAATTCTTTTAGTTTTAACGCATAATTCAGAGACACGCCTTCTAATATTTTTTCTTGTTTCTGAGTTGTAATATCAACTTTACCGATTTCAGGAACATCAATTTTAATATCTGAACTAATTGTAGGTTCTTTTGTTTTAGGAACTTTTAGTTGTGGTTGTTCTTCAATTTTATTTTCTAGATTTATATTGGTTGTTTCTATTTTACTTTGAACTATTTCAATTAGTTTTTTTGCTTCTTCTTTCTTGCCTTGTTCTTTTAATGTTTTAGCAGTTGAAATATATTCACTTAAAAGTCTTGCTTTTAAAATTTTAGCATAAATTTCTTGAAATAATTTATCATCTGATAAGATTTTTTCTAAATTCTTTAATTCTTCTTGCAAGGAAGCTAAATTTAATTTATTTAATTCATTTTTAATTTTTAAAACTTTTTCCCAAGCTTTCAATTTATTATTTGCTAAATTTCCTATTATTTCTAAATCAGGCGAATTTTTAATTTTTTTAGCATTTTCAATTTCATAAATAGCATATTTTAATAAGCTTATTTTTTCGTCTATGCGGTTTGTTTCAAAGGATTGATTAATCGCTTCTTTTGCGTTATTATAGTGATAATAGAAAGCATTTATCCTGTTTGATGTCCAAGTGTATGTAATTAGAATTGTTAAGAGAATTATTATTGTAATTAAAATAATAAAAATAGCTCTTTTTGATGGTTTTTTGTAAATTTCATACTCGGGTTTTTCCTTTGGATTTACAAATAGTAATCTTGTTTTTCCTATAACGATTTCATCACCACTTTTTAATTCTTTCTTCTTATATATTTTTCCATTTATTATCGTTGGATTTTTTGCTTGTAAATCTTCCCATATAATTTTACCATCTAAAATTTCTATTTTCGCGTGCTTTCTTGAAACATATTCATCTTCAATAATGTAATCAGCATTTAATTCTCTTCCAATAATACCAGATTTTTCAATCTTTATCATACTTCCGACATGAGAACCAACAATAATTCTAAAATATGGATTTTCTATTTTTTTCAAGCTAATTTTTATTTTAAAATCACCAATTTCAATAGTGTCATTATCTTTTAAGTCAAATTTTCCTACTATTGGAACTCCATTTAATTTAATTTCTGACAAACTATTACCTATCCATTTTCCTTCTATATATGAAAAACTTAAATGCCTTGGAGCAAATTTTGGATTTACATAATCACAATTTTTATCACTTCCCATGGTAAAATTTGTTTTATTTACCTTAATTTCACTATCACCTATTATTAAATTTAGTTCATCCATTTTAGAAAACATCAAAATTTTAAAGTATATAAAATTTACCCTGAAATGGGTTTTAAAATTTAAACTTTTATGATAAATCCAATTGAGATAGTCAAAAATTATTTTAAATTAGCAGAAAAATTAAACCTAAAATATCCTAATGCTGCTGTTCTTTGTACAAGTAGAAATGATGAACCTGATGGTAGGTTTGTTTTGATAAAAGAAATAAAGGATAATGGTTTTGTTTTTTATACAAATTACAATTCAAAAAAAGGTAAAGATTTAGAATTAAATCCAAAAGCATGTATTGTCATATATTGGGAGGGACTTGGCGTTCAAATTAGGATTAGAGGTAAAGTAGAAAAGATAAGTGAAGAAGATTCGGTAAAATACTTTAAAACAAGGCCAAAATTAGCTCAGATATCTGCTTATATTTCAAGGCAGTCAGAAGAACTTCAAAGCTATGAAGAACTATTAAAGCTATTTGAAGAATATAAGAAAATTTTTGAGAATAGAGAAGTTGAAAAACCTAAACACTGGGGTGGATATATCTTAATTCCAAAAGAAGTTGAGATATGGAAGGAAGGAGATTATCGATTACATCAAAGGACGCTTTATTATTTATCTAATGGAGAATGGAAATGGATAAATCTTTACCCATAATATTTTCTTTTAGTGGTGGAAAGGATAGTTGTCTTAGCATTTATAGACTAAAAAAACAAAAGTTTAAAATTGTTTCGCTTATAACGACAATAACAGAAAGTTATAATAGAGTTTCTATTCATGGAATTAGAGAAGAGTTAATTATGGAACAAGCAAATGCTCTTTCTATTCCTTTACATTTAATTTACATTCCAAAGGATTGTATAAATGAAACTTATGAAAAATTGATGGAAGAGAATATGCTATTTTATAAAAATTTAGGAATTGAGTATGTTGGATTTGGAGATATCTTTTTAGAAGATATAAGAAATTATAGAGAGAAAAATTTAAGTAAAATTGGGATGAATTGTTATTTTCCATTATGGAAAGAAAAAAGTGAAAATTTAATAAATGAATTTATAGAACTTGGATTTAAAGCAATTATTGTTTGTGTTGATTTAAAAGTTTTAGATATTTCGTTTTTATCAAGAGAAATTGATAAAAATTTTATAAAAGATCTTCCTAAAAATGTTGATATTTGTGGAGAGAATGGTGAGTTTCATACATTTGTTTATGATGGTCCAATTTTTAATTACAAAGTAAATTTTAAAAAGGGTGATGTCGTAATTAATGGAAATTATGGATACCTTGATTTATATCCCATTTAGTTTATGGGGTTTAGATCCTTTTATTTCAAAAAATTTAAATTATGTATTTCAAAGGCCTATTATTAAAGATATTGAAATTATTAAAAGTTATGATTATGGACTTATTTTAAGAAAAGAAGTATTGAAAACAGATAGTCTTCCAATTTCAACAGTATATTCAATTCAATATCCAAAAAGCAGTTATTCTCAATATGGAATAGGTTTTACAAGATTTATTAAAAAACTTCTAATATCTTCAAATTACGATTACAACGATAACTTTAAACAGGCAAGTTTGAGTTTTGATTATAAAAACATTGATTTAAGTTATTTTGAAACATTTAAACTTGATGAGCATTTACAATTTTTATATTTTGGGATTTCAAATTTTTTAAAAATTAATTATCAATTATTTAATGACACAAATTTATATTATTTTCAAATTTTTTATTCAAAGTTTATTTACTCTGATTTTCAAAAAGAAAATTATTTTAATTTGGGGTTCAGTAAGAATTTACTAAAAATAAATGGTGGAATTTATTATAATTTCAAGAAAAATTACTATAAACCAAATTATGAATTTATTTTGAATTTAAATTTTATTAAAATTAGTTCAAAGTACTATCCATTTGAATTCAAAGATACGATTTATAATTCTCAAAAGCATTTTATTGAAATTTCTTATAATTTTTTCAAAATTTCTTATATATATCATAAAAATTTAGTTCCATTTGATACATTTAAATTTTTGTTTTCAAAGGTTCAAACAATAAATACCAATTTAAATTTTAAGTTCTTTAATTTTTCTATTTTTAGAAACTTTGGCTCGCCAATTGAATGGATTTTATACTTAAAGACATTTTATGAATTTTATCCAAGAAAGGATATTCTTGTTAAACCTTATTTAAACGCTATTTATATTGAGAATCAATTTCAAAATCCTCTTGAAGATATTTTTAATTTGAAACTTGGTATAAGTTTTAATTTGTTTGGTGGATTATATGTTGATTTTCATTTTAATTCAAATTTATTTATTGAAAGTCTTTGGAAAGAAAATACCTATGGTTTAATTTTAAGAATTAGTCTTGAAGATTAACCCTATATTTATTAAAAATTTTTCCCAGTCTTTCTTAGTCCATTTAAGATTATTGATACAAACCAAGTACCTTTCTTCTCTTACTTCGCCTAAATAGGGTAAATTTTCTCCCTTTTTCTTGAGAAACTTTTCTTTTGATTTCTCCACATTTATAGTTTTCTATTCTTTTCCTAATTCTATGAAGATAATTTTGAAAGATATTATCTTTCTGAGATATTATTTTATTTTCCGCAAAATCAATTAGTTTTGAGAAACTACGCTGATAGTGAAGATGAGGATTTTATACTAATTCTCTTAGAAGCATTTACAATATCATTTCTATGTTGTTGGATTTTTTGAGATATTTCCCAATCCAACATTACATTTACATTAAAATTTTTCTCTAAGAATCTCTTTACAAATATTTCTCCTAATTTACCTGTAAATTGATCAACAAGAATTGTTTCAAATGTTCTTCTCCTTTCTCTAAAACCTTTTTGGTTCACAGTTGCTCTCGTGCCACCTTCGAACATTTGATAGGTTATTTCAAGAGAAAACACCAATAATTTTACTATGTCTTCATTGTCTAAATTTACAATTATAGTGTTTGGTATTAATTTTTCACTTATCCATTTTTGAACTTGTGATTTATTCAAGAACATTCTATTTTCTTCTTTGAGAATTACATTAAAGTCATTACTGCGACAAACAGAAAGCAATAAATCACCTATTTCCTCCTTATCAAATTCCACGCAATAATTCTTGAGAATCTCATTTTCTCTTCAAAACTACTAAATGTTCTGTTTTTATCCTACTATCTTGATTAATTTTTGTTTGAAACATGAATCTTGAAACTATTTTATCAATAAAAGTTATTTCATGTATCCAATCAAATGTTCTTAAATGTTCAATAATTATATCGTCTATTGGAATAGGAACACCTCTTATTTTAGCCTGACCAACAAATATAAACATGTAATCTTTAACTTTTTCACTAAAATTAGAAAAGACTTGTAAAAGTGCATTAAAATATCTGTCGTATAAGTCTTTAAGATGTTTCTCATTTATTTTATCTCTAAATTCATAGTACTTTTCAAATTCCTTATATAACTCTCTTCATAACCTAGCCAAAACAGCTCCAATTTCGTTGATCTGATGTATTCTTGAGCTTGTAAATAAGGGGGTGATGTGATAGGGATATTAACTTCGGAATCTAATTTTTCTTCAATTGTGTCTATTCCCGATTTTATTTTATAATTGACTTCCTTAGGTTTAAGAAGATTATATTCATAAATTTTTTTCAGTAAAATGTTTATTTCTTTTTCAAGCATATAATAAAATTGGTTTTCCCAATCTTCTTTTAAAAGTTTTTCTATCTTTCTTTTTGAATATTTTGACTTATACAGTTTGTGTAACTTCTCATCACAATAAGAAAAGTATTTGGTTGTTTTAATTAAGGGTATTAGAAAAATATATTTTATTTCATCATCTAAGGAATGGACAAACCCCCAAGCTTTTGAAAGAACTGAAATAAATTCCCTTGGAAACCAATAGTTTAAATTAGACCAATTGGGAATAAATTCATAACTTGACTTCCTTAATTCCTTTAACAAATTAAAAACATTTAATTTTATATTTTTCATAGTAGCAGTTTTATGAATAACATTTATTATTGGATTTAATTCCCACAATTCGTATTCAAAACCATTTTGTATGTGAGATTTCAACACTTAATTTATATTATATGCCTTATATTCCTTTTAAATCTTTTATAGTTTGCTCTTTTTATTGGCATTCCTTTGAATAATTCATTATATTCATTTTCATTTAAATTTAATAGTTCTTCTAATGAATAATTCAAAACATTTTTAATTTTAAATTCTTCCCAATCTGTTTCAATTGCTTTATTATTCCAAGGACAAACAATTTGACAAATATCACAACCAAAAATCCAATCCTTAAATTTTATTTTTATTTCATCACCTTTATATTCAATTGTCCAATATGAAATACATTTATTAGCATCAATTATTCTATTATTTAAAATGGCATTTGTAGGACAGGCATTTATACATTTATTACATTTCCCACAAAAATCATAAATAAAGGGTTTATCAGGTTCCAAATAAATATCCAATAAAATAACACCTAAAAATATATAAGAGCCAAGTTTTGGATTTATTAAAATTGAGTTCTTACCTTGCCAGCCAAGTCCTGCTTTTTGGGCAAAAACCTTTTCGAAAATCGGTCCTGTATCAACGTATATTTTAAAATTAAATTTAAATTCTTTTGAAAGTTCTTTAAAAATTTTTAGCAATTTTTTTTTAATCACTTTGTGATAATCTTTTGATAGTGCATAGATTGAAATCTTGTAATTTTTATATTGAACACGTTTATAATAATTTTTTCCTACTACAATAACACTTTTTGCATCTTTCCAAACTTTATTAATATCTAAACGCTTATCCATTGTTTGTTTCATATAATTCATATCTCCAAAGTAATTATTTTCAATCCAATAAATATATGTTTTCTTTATGTGTTCAGGGATTTGTGTATCTGTAAATCCTATTAAATCAAAACCAAATTCAAGAATTCTTTTTTTAATTTCTTCTTTAATTGATGCTTTCATAAAATTCAAGAAATTTAATTCTATAAACTTCTAAGTTTAGATTGATGCTTTTTTTAAATTCATTTTTTAGAAACTGAAAGAATTCATAACCAACATATTGTCCTCTCCTTGAAATTAAAAACCAATCTGAAAATTGACCAAATGATTCATCATTTAATTCAATTAAAAATCTAAACGAATAATATTTTAAATGTTTTTTTAAATCAAGGAACCAAATTTTGTAAATTGACCTTTGACTTAACCAAATTGAAATTATTGGATTTTCATTTAAGCATATATTAACAATAAAATTGCCAAAACCATACAAAATCAAATTTCTTAAATTATTATAAAAACTTGTATTTAGTAAGTTTTTGTTTGAACTTAAAATATAACTAATAGCATAATTCTTATAGATAATAGCAATAAGAGATTTTATGGAATTTATGTTTTCAAGTGGTAAAAAATTATAAATTTTGTTATTGTAAATTTCAGTCCATTCATTACAATAACCTAATCCTACAAAAGGTAAAACTTGAAATTCAAAAATATCCAAATTTGTTTTTTCATAAAAAATTTTTACTAAATTATAAAAGTTAATTTTTAAAAACTCATAATTTCTTCTTATTTTCATTAAGAAATTCTTATCTTCCCATTTTGTTAATGTTTGTCTATCTAAACTAACTTTAAATCTTTCCTTGTACATATTTAAAATTTTTGAAAATTTAAAAATATATTCGTTTCTGCTATTTAAAAATGTTTCAATTGCCTCAAAATTTAACATTTTTTAGAAATTCTAAAATTTTTTTAGATGAGAAATTATATTTTTCGCTTATTCTTTCAGGATGCCATTGGACACCGAAAATTAGTGACTTTTTATGAAAAATTCCTTCAATTACATTATCTTCTGATGTAGCAAATATGTAAAATTCACTTGAAATATCCTTTACTGCTTGATGGTGCCTGCTATTTACAAAAAATTCCATTGTTTCAAATATCGGATTTTGTGAGATGATTTTTACTTTATGATAAGTATCTTTATTTAAGACTTCCAATTCATTTGGTGTTTTATCAGGATAAAATTTATGGATATATGTTCCAAGTTGAGATGGTAAATCTTGATATAATGAACCTCCAAAAAAAACATTTATAACTTGAATTCCTCTACAAATTCCAAAAATTAATTTTTCTTCATTTAAAAACTCATTTATCATTTCAAATTCGAACAAATCTCTATCATTATTTATTTCATTTAAATCCTTAAATAAATTTTCTTCATTATAAAACTTAGGATTAACATCTTCTCCTCCAATTAAAATTAATCCCCTGTAATTTTTGTGATTTATTTTTTCTCCAATAAATTTAACTTCTATCAGATCTCCAAAAAAATTTAAATAATTTTCAATTGGATAATTTTTTGGAGCTATTAGTAGGTATTTAGTTTTCATTTTACTTTACTTCCTTCTTCAACATCTTTCTCTGTTGTTAATATCACTGGTTTTTCACCTGCTGCTAATAACATTCCTTGACTTTCAATACCCATAATTTTCTTTGGTTCTAAATTTGAAACAATAATTACATTTTTATTTATTAAGTCTTCTGGATTATATTCGTTTCCAATACCTGCAACAATTTGTCGTTTTTCATTTCCCAGTGAAACAATAAGTTTTAATAATTTTTTTGATTTTTCAATTCTTTCAGCAGATATAACTTTACCAACTCTCAAATCAATTTTTGAAAATTCTTCATAAGTTATATAGTCTTTAACAACTCTGCTATTTAAAGTTTTTAAAATTTCTTCAATTTCATTATTTTCAATTTTCCTGTAAATGTTTCCTATATCCGAAATTTTATAGTTTCTTATTGAATCTAAAATGATTTTAGCAGTCTCCCAATTATAATTTTTAATTCCTATGGAATTTAAAATTTTTTTAGAAGAAAATGGAATAAATGGCTCAAATGCAATTGTTATTGATTTTATAAATTGAATGATTAAATATATTTTTCTTTTAGTTAAAGTTTCATCGTACTTTATTAAGTTCCAAGGTTTAATTTTATCAATATAAGCATTTACAAAATCAACTGATGAAATAATTGTAAATAGTGCCTTTCTAAATTCAAAGTTTTCAATATAGTTTTCAATTTCAATTATATATTTTTTGAAGTTTTCAAATTCCTTTAATTCTTCATCGTTTAATTCAATATCTGGGATATAGCCATCAAGAAATCTATTTATAAATCCAATAACTCTGCTAATTAAATTTCCAAATTTATTTATAAGCTCATTATTTACCCTATCTTTAAATTCATATAAATTAAAATCACTATCTTTATTTTCAGGCATTATATAAGCAATAAAAAATCTTATATAATCAGGTTCAAATTTTTCAAGTAATTCATCAACCCACAATGCCCAATTTCTACTTGTTGAAATTTTATCACCCATTAAATTTAAAAATTCATTTGCAGGAATATCGTCAGGTAAATTATATGAACCTTCTGCCATTAGCATAGCGGGCCAAACGATAGCATGAAAGACGATATTATCTTTTCCTATAAAATGAACAATTCTTGTGTCTTTATCTTTCCAATATAATTCCCATTTTTCATTATTCCATTCAATTGTTGAAGAAATATAACCTATTGGTGCATCAAACCATACATATAAAACCTTATTTTTAGCTTCTTCAAGAGGAACAGGAACCCCCCATTCCAAATCTCTTGTTATAGCTCTTGGTTTTAAACCTTCCCTAAGCCAATTATTAACAAAGTTTAAAACATTGTCTTTCCATTTATTCTTTTTACTTTCAATATAATCCCTTAATGGTTTTTCAAATTCGTTTAATTTAAAGAAATACTGAAAACTATCTTTTAAAATTGGTTCTTTTAAACAAATTGAACACTTAGGTTCTTTTAAATCTGTTGGTTCAAGCCACCTACCGCATTTTTCACATTGGTCTCCTCTTGCTTTTTCATAACCACAATAAGGGCATATTCCAAATATATATCTATCAGGGAGAAACATTTTATCATTTTCGCAGTAAAATTGTTTAACTTCTCTTTTTTCAATAAATCCTTTATTGTAAATTTTTAAAAAAAATTCTTGTGATAGTTTATAATGGATTTCTTTTGTTGTTCTTGAAAAATTATCAAATTCAATTCCAATTCTTTCAAATGTTCTTTTTATGTTCTCATGATAAAAATCAACAAGTTCTTTTGGTGTTTTATTTTCTTTTCTTGCAGAAAGTGTAATTGCTACACCATGTTCATCTGTTCCACATATATGAATAATATCTTCATTTTTTAGTCTTTTGAATCTTGTCCATATATCTGCAGGCAAATATGCACCTGCCAAGTGTCCAACGTGTAAAGGACCATTAGCATAAGGTAATGCACTTGTAACTAAAATTCTTTTAAACATAATGAAAATTTTAAAGGTTTTATTTTAAAGTTGAATTGCCTTGTCCAATAATTCTAAAACTATTTATTTTATTATGTTTTCCCCACCCTGAAATTAAGCCTTCGGCTTTAAAATGCCCATTTTCGACTATCAAAAACTTAAAACTATTTATTGGACAAAGCAAAAGTTAAATGCCCTGTCCAATAATTCTAAGCCCCCCTTAAATCCCCCGTAAAATAAATAATTTCGTTAAAATTTTCATAACTTTTTGATTATCAACAACTTAACACTATTTATTGGACAAAGTAAAAGTTGAATAATTTTATCAGGCTTTAAAATTTCAAGCATGGAAACACTTATTTTAAATAAAGTTGAAAATCTTCTTGTTATTAAATTGAACCGACCTGAAAGCCTAAATGCTATAACTACAAAAATGCTAAAAGAATTAAATAATGTTTTTTCAGAAGCTCAAAAGGATAATTCAATAAGAGCAATTTTATTAACAGGTGAAGGAAAAGGTTTTTGTTCAGGTCAGGATTTAAAAGATATTGAAAATTTAGAAAGTTTTTCATTTTATGAGCATCTTGTAAATAATTATAATCCTTTAATTTTAAAAATGAGAGCAATTGAAAAACCTATAATTGTTGGAATAAATGGAACATGTGCAGGAGCAGGATTATCATTAGCTCTTGCTGGTGATATTAGAATTGCTAAAAGAAGTGCTAAATTTACACTTGCTTTTGGTAATATTGGTTTAATTACAGATTCTGGAAGCTCATATTTTCTTGTTAGGACAATTGGAATTTCAAAAACATTTGAATTATTATGGACTAATGAGATATTTGATAGTCAAAAAGCATTAGAACTTGGAATTATAAATAAAATTTTTGAGGATGATGGATTTGAGAATAAAATTATAGAATTTTCGTTAAATATAGCAAATGGTCCAACAAAAGCTTATGCTATATCAAAAAGATTTTATAATAGAATTTATGAATTGAATTTAAATGAAGTTTTAGAGCTTGAAGCACAATATCAAGAAGTTCTTGGAAAAACCGAAGATTTCAAAGAAGGCATAAAGGCATTTATTGAAAAAAGAAAACCAAATTTTAAAGGATATTAATGATATGGATTGATTTAGCAAATTCGCCTCATGTTCTATTTTTCAAACCAATTATAGAAAAATTAAATAATGTTATTATTACTATTAGAGATTTTGGACAAACTATTGAACTTGCTAAAAAATTTAATTTAGAATTTGAAGTTATTGGAAAGCATGATGGTAAAAGTAAAATTAAAAAATTCTTTGGTTTATTTAAAAGAGCAAATCAACTAAAAAGTTTTATAAAAGATAAGAATGTCATTTTAGGATTATCTCACAATTCATATCATCAGATATTAGCTTGTAAGATGCTTAAAATAAAAAATATAACATTTATGGACTTTGAAGGTCAAATTGCTAATCATTTAGCATTTAGATTATCAGATTTAGTAGTTGTTCCAAAATTCTTTAAAAAACATTATTTAAAACTTTATGGTGCTAAAAATGTTAGATTTTATAGTGGATTGAAGGAAGAAGTTTATCTTTGGAATTTTAATGATAATAGTGATTATATATTAGAACTTGGAATTAAAAGAGATTTACCTATTTGTGTTATGAGACCACCTGCAACAAGCTCACTATATTATAAAAGAAATGAATTATTTTTTGAAGTTTTAAATTTTATTTCAAAGGAATGTAAAGTTATTTTAATTTTAAGAAACAGAGAGCAAATAAATGAGTTAAAGCTAAATAAAATAATTAATGAAAATATAATAATTCCAAATGAATTTTTAGATGGACCAAGATTACTATATTGGGCAGATTTTGCAATATCAGCAGGAGGAACAATGAATAGGGAAAGTGCATTACTTGGAACTCCAACTTATAGTATATTCAAAGGTATAAAAGGTGGCGTTGATGAATATCTTGAAAATTTAGGTATATTAAAATTTATTAAAAGTCCAAAAGAAATAAGAATTGAAAGGAAAAGAGTTTATAAAAAACTTGTTGATAAACCAATTGTTTTAAATGAAATTTTAGAGATTATAGAACAAAATCTAAAATTAATTTCTTAAATTCTTTTATAACTTTAGCAACTTTAACATTTACTTTTTGTCCCAATTTGTACATTTTATTATTCACATAAGCAATATATCTGTTTTCATCAATTTTTAAGTTTTCAAATTTAACAATCCCCTCTACTAAATGTTCTTTTATTTCAACAAATATCCCTTCATCAGAAAATCCAGAAATAACACCTTCAAAAATTTCTCCTATTTTGTTTTTCATAAATTCGAGTTTTTTGTATTCCCATAAATCCCATTCAGCATTATCAGCCTTTTCTTCCATATTTGAACAATGATTAGCTATATCTTCAAGCATTTCTAAAAATTCATCACTTCTATCTATTTTATTTTTTAAAGCAGAATAAAGAATTCTATGAACCATTAAATCAGGGTATCTTCTTATGGGGGATGTAAAGTGAGTATAGTTTTTAAGTGCTAATCCGAAGTGTCCTATGTTTTTTGTTGAATATCTTGCTCTTGCCATACTTCTCAATAACAAATAAGTTAGTAAATCTTCATTATCTGAATTTTTTACCATTTTTAAAATTTTTGATATTTCAAGTGACGTAATTTTTTCAGGAATTGAGATTGGAATATTTAATAAATTTTGAGCAATTATTATGAAATTTTTAATTTTTTTAGGATCTGGTCTATCATGAATTCTATAAATGGCAGGAATATTGTTTTTTGAGAAAAAATTAGCAACACTAACATTTGCACTTATCATAAAATCTTCAATAATTCTATGAGTTTTTAATCTAATTTTTGGAATTATGTTTATGATATTCTTATTTTCATCAAAGATAAAATATGGTTCAGGTAAATCAAAATCTAAACTTCCTTCGCTTTCTCTTTTTTCTCTTATTATTTCAGAAAGTTCTTCTGCCAATTTTAAATTTTCTCTAATTATTTCAATATAATTTTCGTCAGCAAATTTGCTAACACCGGTCCAAGGTTCTTTATTTTCTAAAAGTGCTTGTGCATCTTCATAAGTTAGCCTTGCTTTTGAATTTATAATACTTTTAAAAAATGTTGTTTCTACTATTTCACCTTTTTTATTTATTTTCATAATAACTGAAAATGCATATCTATTTTTTAATGGTTGAAGTGAAGATAGATAATTTGATAGTTTGTGAGGAAGCATAGGAATTACAAAATTCAATAAATAAACACTTGTTGCTCTTTTTCTTGCTTCAATATCAATAACACTATTAAATTTTACATAATGTGAAACATCTGCTATATGAACACCAAGAATATAGTAATCTCCTTCTTTCTTAACACTTATTGCATCATCATAATCTTTCGCATCAATAGGGTCAATTGTGCATATAATTTCATCCGTTAAATCTAATCTATTTTTAAAATTTATTTTTTCAGGAATTTTATCAACTTCACTTTCAACTTCCTTACTAAAATTTATAGGTAAATTATAAGTTTTTATTACAACTTTCAAATCTACATCAGGTTCATCAATTTTTCCAATCACCTCAACAATACTTGCTTTAAGTTTTTTCCCTCTTATAAGTCTAAATAAAACTTTGCTGTTCTCTTCAATTTTCAATTTTTTTGATTTTTTTGTTATTTCAATAGATATTCCAAGAGATTTGTCATCAGGATAAACTTTCTTATTTCTATATGTCCCTATAAATAAATGCTTTTTCTTAACAATTTTTATAATTTTTCCAACAATTTTTCCATTTTCTTTCTTTATAGGTTTGACAATAACTAAGTCTCCACTAATAGCTAAATTTGACCATTTTGGTGGAATGAAAATATCATTTACAAAACCATAATTTTTTTTCTTTTCAAATTCTCCAAAAATCAAATCCAATTTTTTTAATGAATAAACTTTTGAGTTTTTTATTAAAATTTTACCTTCAAGCTCAAGTTCTTTTAAAATTTTTTTGATTGTTCTTTGTGATATATTCTCTCCAATTTCCTTTTGAATTTGTTTAATTGATTTCCCTTTTTTAGAAGCATTAATAATTTTTAAAATTTTTAATTTATCCACTACTTCCAAAACCTCTCTCTCCTCTTATGGTTTTTCCAAGTTCTTCTAAACTATCAACTTCAATTATGTTATTAGGTTCTATAACATTAACAATTAAAAGTTGTGCTATAAATTCCCCTTCTTTAATTTCTACATATTCATCTTTATTGGAATTATATAAAACAACAATAATTTCTCCCCTATAAGAGTTATCAATAATTCCAGCCATCGTAAATAATCCTTTCTTTAACGCTAATGAACTTCTTTCTTTTATAAATCCAAATGTTCCTTTTGGTAGAGCAATATAAATGCCCGTTCTAATTGATTTTCTAGTTAATGGTTCAATTAAAACATTTTCAATACTTGCTAAATCTATTCCTTGACTTTCTCCATAAGCAATTCTATAATTTGAATTACTTGAACTTTTATAAATTTTAATCATTTTTTTACTTTACTTAGTATTTCAGAAATAATGTTTGATAACTCCAAAGGAAAGATAATTTTTGTTGAAGAGGAATTTGATATATTTTCAAGTGCTTTCAAGTATTCAAGGGCAATTGTATTAGGGTCTATGTTTTTTGCAACTTCATAAATTTTTGATAAGGCTAATGCATAACCTTCTGCTCTTAAAATTTGAGCTTGTCTTTCACCTTCTGCTCTTAAAATTTGTGACTGTTTTTCTCCTTCTGCTTTCAATATCTCTGATTGTCTAATACCTTCTGCTTCGGTTATCATAGCTCTTCTATTTCTTTCTGCTGCCATTTGTTTTGTCATAGCTTCCTGTATTTCTTTCGGAGGAATAATTTCTCTAATTTCAACAGCTGTTACTTTTACTCCCCATCTTTGTGTTACTTCATCTATCCTCATCTGTAATTTTTGATTTATTTCTTCTCGTTTTGATAGAACATCGTCAAGTATAATATCACCAATTATTGCTCTTAATGTTGTAGTAGCAAGACCTTGTGTTGCTAAATATAAATTTTCAACACTTATTACTGAAAGAACAGGGTCAATAACTCTTAAATATATTAAAAAATCAACTTTAATGAGAGCATTATCTTTTGTAATACAAGATTGTTCTGCTATTTCAAAAACTCTTTCTCTTAAATCAACCCTTATAGGGTAATCAATTATTGGAATTACAAGAACAATTCCAGGTCCTTTTGCCTCTTTTAGTGCTTTACCAAGTCTTAAAATAACTATTCTTTCATATTCAGGAACAATTCGTATTCCCGATAAAAGAAAAATCAAAAGAAATAATAATAAAATAATTATTACCCAAAGCATAGTTTTGAAATTTTAAAGCTTATAGTGTTCAAGTGTTAGACATTTTACACCACCACCTACTAAGTGAAATTCTGATAAATCAAAAAATTCAACCTTATAACCGAGTTTAATAAATAATTCAGCTAATTTTTCCTCAATTTTTGATTTATTACAAAAAACAATGTTTTCAAAATAAGTATTATTTAAAGCAAAGTGAAATGACCAATCATTTGGAACTTTTATTAGATAAAATTTATTTTCTTTTAAAATTTCAATTGAGTTTTCACTTATTGTTCCTTCTGCATAAATAACAATATCATTTATTGGAAATATACAAATATCAAGATGAAATTTATAAGTTTCTATTGGTATAACCCTAATTCCTAAAATTTTTTCAATAAAATGCTTTGTTTCATAACTTGTTCTTTTACCATAAGCCATAATGATGGTTTTTTTATAGTAAGAATATATTGCTTCTGCATTTCCTTCAAATGTTAAATTTTCAGGCAATTCTATAATTTCAAAATTTTTTTTATAAGCCCATTCTTTTAAGTATTCTGCTTCTTTTTGTCGTTCTTTATGTTTAAAATTGCTTATTATTGCTTTGTCATTAAATAGAAAAATTGAATCACCAACAAATGTTAATTCAGGTAAATTTTCTTTTGAAGGAATGATTTCAACATCAATTTTATAATTTAAGTACGTTAAATAAACATTAAACCATTGCTTATAGGCATTTTTTTGATTAACAACTTTTCCTTTATAAAAAACATAGTATTCATTATCATCGGAAAAATCATATTTCACCTCATAATAGCAGGGAGGACATAGAAGGAATTTTCTTTTCAATATGAAAATTTTAAAGGTTTTTTGAGTATTGCTTTGTCCAATAAATAATGTTAAGTCTTTGATTATCAATAACTTATGAAAAGTTTTTTTAAAACTATTAGTTTTATGGAGGTTTAATGGGGGGCAAAGCTCTCTGATGCCGAAAAATGGGTATTTATAAGCCGAAGGCTTATTCTTAGGGTAGGTGGGGAAAATAAGAAATTTGGATAGGGCATAAGGTTTTTACTTTGTCCAATAAATAGTGTTAAGTTGTTGATAATCAAAAAGTTATGAAAATTTTAACGAAATTATTTATTTTACAGGGGATTTAAGGGGAGCTTAGAATTATTGGACAAGGCAAAAAGTTTTTACTTTGTCCAATAAATAGTGTTAAGTGGGGTTAGGGGTGATAAAAATTTGTGCTTTAAAACTTCGGAATGATTGAAAGAAATTGGAAAAAATACAATGAAAATTTGGTAAAGAGGGGTGAAATATGGATAAGTAAAGAGATTTTACAAAAAATCAAAGAGAAAAACGAAGAAGAAAATAAGAGAGGAAGACCATATAAATATAAATCTAATTTGATAAAATCTATACTAATTTTAAAGAATATATTTAGGTTGCCCTAT
>Ga0101941_1000869_pt1:0-22500 | contig 33832 bp, 32 predicted proteins | sample DewCreD2012metaG_3_FD_75242 | JGI IMG/M metagenome (GOLD analysis project Ga0101941, IMG submission 75242) | Hot spring sediment bacterial and archeal communities from British Columbia, Canada, to study Microbial Dark Matter (Phase II) - Dewar... ...
CTGGTTCGGATTGCCAAGCGCGCGATGGATGCGTACCTTTACCGCTGGGATCGGGAGCGCAAGTACATCCAGCGGTTCGAGGTGGAATGGGAAGAAGGCGCGGAGGCAGCGTACACGCTGCCGCAGTGGAGAACGGAGGACTTGGCGGCGGAGGAGGGACGGAGGATGGACGTAAGTCGAGCAGTGGCTCAGCTGCCGCTGTCATGGCAGTACGTAGTCGTAGCGGCGCTCATCGAGGAGCGTCCGCTTGTGGAGATTGCAGAATGTATGGGCCGGAGTATCGGCGCGATCAAGCAGATGCTCTACCGCGCACGGTGTCGGTTGCAACAGGAGTTGGCTGCGTATGCAGAGGAGTATGGTGGAAAATCGCGCGATGATTCCGTGTGAGTCTGAAAAAAATTTTCCGTTGAGCGTAACCATTGAGGCTTCTCGTTCCGTTTAAGGGGTAGAAGGCAATGCGAAAATTTGCGGTGGTAGAGTGTTGAACAATCCGGGGATGTCAACATGGTATGCATGCGAGGTCTTGCAGTTGGTGTCTTTATCAGTTTTTCTGTAACACTTTGCTCTATCGGAGCTACGCGTGATTACGCTGATCCACCATGTATTGGTACAGGTTGTTGCAAAAGGGAAGAGGGGACAAATACGCTCATATGGTCTTGTTTCCATGCATACCCGATCTGTTTCCAATCAGTCATTATCGCCGTTACATGTTATGATTATGAAACGAGAACACCATTTCGAGTAGAATTCAATTTTTCAAAGAAGCGTATCAGTACGGTGCTATCATGCATAAATTTCAATACCGTTGTGAAAGGCCAGACTGGGTGTACGTGGGGAGACTCTGATCCATGTTCGCTTGTTTGCTCGGTTCGCGCTGGGTTAGATTTTGTAGATGCTTTTTGTAGTAACTATCGTGAACATGGCTGTAATTGTGATGCGGTAATAGGACCAGCATGTGTTTTGCTCAATCATCCCCCTGTGTACGTCGAAACTTAATGCTAAGGAGATGAGACTATGAACGCCAAACGGATTTTCTGCGCTGCCGTTGTGGTTGCAATAGTGAAGCTCGGCGGGTTCGCGCAGCCGCTTCCCAAATTTGTCTTCAGCAGTGAGCAGGCTGCTCGATGGCTGTGGTACATTCGAATTCAGAACGCCTTTGATTCTTGTGCAATCGAATATGAATTCGGTGAAGTAGCGGTTTTCGATTCATCCACTGTCAAGCTCGTATACATTCGGGTTCCATACCGTGAGGTCGGCTATGGTGGTAGCCAGACCTACCCCAAGCGGGGAATTCGAGCTGTAGGGATTGACACTGTGCTTGAAAAAGAGTGCACGACACAGCCGTTTGTTGTTCCGGTGCACGGGAAAATTCGATTTTATCGTAACCTGAGCGCGGTGCTTTACTGTGATACGACTATTCGGATGCCACATGGAGGCGAACCATATCCTTTGACGCGGCCGATCAATACTGTTGACCGTCGTTGGACATTGTACCCTGGCTGGAATCCAGACCAGAGTGAATTTGTCATCCAAGCGGTCAGAGAATCTGACGGTAGAATCCTCTGGACGCTCGATAGCATCGGAGTATTACCTAACCCAGACTCCGATAAGCCGGTCCGTTATGGTACCGAGCCTGACCGTCGGGTGTGCGAACGTGAATTTCCTCCTGCGGTATGGGGGGAGAAGGTGTATCTTAGAATTTCTCCTCGTCGGTACGGCCCAGCCCCCTTGGGCATGTACATGACGAAAGGTGTAGCCTGGATTGCCAGGTCGCTTCAGTATCCAAATTCGGACACGCTGGCAATTCAGCCAGCGATCATTGATTCAGCATATATGGCAGGTCTATGGGAAGAGTGGAATCGGGCAATCTTCGAATATGCGGACTCGCTCGGACGATGCACGGGGTGTGTTCTGTTCGTGCCAATGTTTGTTGATTATGCCGGTGATACTCTACGCCAGCAACAGCTGTTGGATTCCCTCCGACAAATGATAGACCGTAAAGGATACATTCGCTATTCTACCCGGGACCCATACAATCTAACTGATACCACATTCCAGCGGTGTTTGGCAGAGGAACGTCAACGGGATGAACGGTATTGGAGCACGTTCGATGACTACGACGGTGAAACTCAGCTCCTTGCACGGAGCTACAGCAACTCTATTCCCCCATTTTTTGAACGGCTCAGCTCGTCCCTAAGTAACGGAGAACAGCTACAGGTAGTCACGCCCATCCTACGGGAAGGAGAGCCGCTATTGGTCGCTGCACGTGCAGATATGGAGCAAGTCGTACTCGACATCTACGACATCGGCGGCCGTTGGATACAAGGGCGTCGGACTACGATTCGAAAAGGGACAAATGAAATCCCTCTTCCGCTTGTTGCTGGTGGTTACCTCATCGAATTTCACGGTGGCAAGCTACGTGAGGTGATCCGCCGTGGAATCATGATCATTCGATAGTGCGACCATCATCCGACGGCGTACTGCTACCGTGTGCGGTAATTCTCCAGTAGCTGCCGTGCGATGACGATACGCTGGATTTCGCTGGTGCCTTCGCCGATGGTGAGCAGTTTGGAGTCGCGCCAGTACTTTTCGACGGGGAATTCCTTGATGTAGCCATAGCCACCGTGGATTTGCACGGCATCTTCGGCAGTGCGGACAGCAACCTCGCTGGCGAAGAGCTTCGCCTGTGAAGCTTCTTGGCGGTACGACTTCCCTTGGTCGCGGAGCCAGGCAGCACGGTAGGTGAGCAGCCGTGCTGCTTCGATCTCCATGTTCATTCGAGCCAGCTTCATCGCGACTGCTTGATGCTCGATGAGCGGTTTGCCGAACTGGATGCGCTCCTGTGCATACTTCATCGCCGCTTCGAACGCACCTTGCGCTAAGCCAACCGAAAGAGCAGCAATCGTCACTCGACCGCCATCGAGAATTGCCAGTGCTTGCTGAAATCCCTCGCCTTCCTGGCCAAGCAGGTTGGTCGCCGGAACCCGCACATCGTCGAGCACGAGCGACGCAGTGTCACTGCAGCGCATCCCAACTTTGTTTTCCTTCTTGCTGGCGTAGAACCCGGGCATGGATTTATCCACCACAAACGCACTAATGCCTCGCTTACCTTTTGCAGGGTCGGTTTTTGCCATGATCACCGCAATTGAGCCGACGTTGCCGTGCGTGATGAAATTCTTGCTGCCGCGGAGAATGTAGTCGTCGCCATCGCGGAGAGCGATTGTTTGCATTGCCCCAGCATCGGAGCCAGAGCCTGGTTCGGTCAGCCCCCAAGCACCGAGCGTTTCGCCTTGTGCAAGGGGACGAACGTAACGCTCCCGCACCGCATCGCTCCCGTAACGGTAGATGTGGTAGGTGCACAGTCCGTTGTGCGCAGCAACACCGAGCGCAACCGCAGGACAGATGCGTGCGATTTCCTCGACGATGATTGCGCATTCGAGTGCGCCTAAGCCTGCGCCACCGTAGTCGGGTGGGATCAGAATTCCTAAAAAACCAAGCTCGCCGAGCTTGCGAAAGATTTCGTGCGGGAACTCTTGCGTTTCATCGTAATAGGCCACGTGCGGACGAATCTCTGCTTCAGCGAACTCGCGCGCAAGTTGCCGAATTTGCTCTTGCTCTTGGCTGAGAGCAAACGAGACACTGTGGGATACAACCTCGTACATGGCACTACCTGCCTGATATACCAGCGTACTGATTGACCGTTACACTGAACGCTGCAACCTCGGTGCAGCGTTCCACGGTTGGCAAAGTTACTGCAGCAGCTCTCGGGCAGCAGTGAAGTTTTGCTCAAAAGTACCGATACCTGCTGACGGTGATTCAACCGTAGTGCCATCAAGCCGATGCGATTTGATCTGGATGGATACCTTGCCCGACTGAGCGAAGGCGAGCGTTACCTTGTGCTCGAACAGCTCTGGCTGTGGGGAAGCACCGCTGCTGCGACAGGTGCCATACTGATTGCGACGGCGATCTGGCAGCTTGTCCGATAGGCTCACTTGCTGCGCGTTTTCGCTGGGCAGCCTCTCCTACAACAGTTACGCGCCTCCACTTCAGGAGAGAAAGGGAGCCGTTGTGCGTAGTTTCGCGCCACCGTTGTTGAACTTTCCAGTCGCTTGTGCAATGCATCGGTACGCGATTGTGTGGTTGTGTCTTGTGGGTGCGCTGATGGTTAGCTGCGGCAAGAAAGCCGAACCTGTTCCGATCCAGGGGTGGCAGCGTTACACCGATCCGATCCGGAACTTTTCAATCGAATATCCTGCCAACTGGACCCACCGTGCGGTTGCTGGGGAGCAGTTCTACGCCATTTCCATCGCAGGAGCAGAGCAACGCTTCGTTGAGTACGGCGAAGGACCCTCTGCTGCAAAACTGGAAATGCGCGTGATCAAAACATCGGCACCGCTCGAGCAGTTCATCAAGGAAGACAAGGTCTTTGCCGATGATGCATACCGGCAAGAGAAAACAACACTCGCTGGAGTTACCGCAACGAAACTCTCCTACAAGTTCGAAGCCCCCGACGGAATGTTCGAAGGATTCAAAGTCTATGCGGCCAAGGATAGCTTCATCACGACCGTAGAGTTCGCCGCATTCGGGAGCACGTTCGACTACTACAAGCCTGCGGTAGAGCGAATTCTCGGCTCGGTGGTCCTTCCACAGGTGCAGGCAGCATCGCCTCGAGTGGATACTCTTCCCAAAGGTCCGGAGCCACCATCATCGAACTTTGTTCGCACGCGTGGCAATGGCTACAGCTTGGAAATTCCCGACAACTTCCGTGTCAAAGGCATCAAAGCGCAAGGAGCAGTCGGTGGCTCGGAATATCTCGGCAGCCGTCTTGACTGCACAATCCGCGTGGATATTCTCGATGCCTCGGCGCAGACAAATCTCGATAAAATCGCCAATGACAATCGTGCTACATTCGGAGGCGGCACGCCGCAGAAAGTCAAGCTCGGTGGCGTAGATGCGGTGCTCTTTGCCTATTCGCCCCAAAAGGGCATCGAACGTCGGGTGTACTTAGCTGTCAAAGACAAAAAGCTCTACCGCATTTTCCTGACGTGGAACAAGCAAGAAGAAGCAAGCTATAAACCCGCATTCGAGCGCGCGATCGCCTCGTTCAAATTTGAGTAGCGCTTCCAACAGCAGAGCCTACCAGCGAAACATCAACCCGGCGAATATTCGGATGTCGTTCGAGTTGAGTGTGCCGATTCGCCGTCCGAACGCTTCCATTGAGCTCATATCTGTCAGTGGAAATGTGTAGCGGGCATCGGCAACAAGGCTGAAAAGACCAAGCGGAATCTCGATCCCTGCACCAATGTCTGCACCAGCGACGGCGGTATTGGCTTTTGGCTTGACATCGAGCGGCACCGAACTGTTGAGATTGGTCGTATCCGTCTTGAGTGTGGTTACCGCCGAGAGCTGGAATCGAATGTTCGGTCCGGCAAATACGTAGCCACGAATACCGCTGGTGCCGGTGGCAATCTTGAGAAGGATTGGAAGCTCGATGGACGTTATCTGGTGCTCATACTCGAGCGACGAAGGAGTTTGCGGCGGTAATGAGTCCGGAGCGTACTGCGCAAGGACGCTCGCGAGAATGTCTGTTGTCGTGGTGCGGACGCTATAGGTCGGCTCCAGCTGAATCGAAAAGACACCGCCAAGGGGGAATTCCTGCACGAGCGCGATCGCAAAATTTGCCAGGTTGTTTGTGCGCAGAGAGGCTGCAGAATCGGCTACGTACTTCCAATTCGGCAGCGTTGCGCCGACTTTGACGCCCGAACCTTGGGCATATGCCGCGTGGGCAAAAAGTAGAAAAGCAAGGGCAAGTAGGAAGCGCTTGAGCATTTTGCGTATCCTCCGAAAGTCAAGAGCGGTCTTCGAACGCCAAAATACAATGGACAATCAGTCTTTCCAATGCTGACAAATGCAGCGGGTGCACTAAAATATCGGTGAATCCGTTTTCTGTCCCTGTGATTCTGCTTCGGTTGGTGTGCTTCGCGTATTCCCCGTTTGTGTCCCTGCTGATCCCCGCACAGTCTGAACAAGCCCCTAGTGGCAGAACCCACAAGCGATATGTCGTTTTTCGTTAGTTGAGGACGAATGAGTCTTCCCTCGTGTCGCATGGAGGTGAGCGATGAGCTCTTCATCGCCGCACCCCCGCACCGTGTTTGGCAATTGCTGCGCCGCATGGACCGGTGGGATCGCGGGAATCCCCATGTGCGTATACTCAGCGCACGTCCTGCCCTCAAACCCCAGCGCTTTTGGTGGAAGGTGTCCGGCATCCGCTTCCAGAGCGAGATAACTGCCGAACGACCGACGCGCACGCTCCAATGGCGAAGCATCGGGCGTGGTTTAGTTGCTACTCGGTCCTGGCTCCTTCTCTCGGAAGGCGAAGGAACCAGGATCATTACACACGCTGACGTCGAAGGGCTTGCGCTTGCGATTCGTCCGACAGCATCCGAACGGTTGCTTCGGCTTCGAACGCGCCAAGTACTGGCCGCTCTCCGCGCAGCTGCGGAAAGTCCGCAAGAGCTTGTGCGCGCAAACTAAGCGCTCGTGCTCAGACTTCCTCGCCGTGGAGCTGGGCTTGGTATTCCTGGACCAGCTTTTGTTGGACGTGCGGTGGAACGGGCTGGTACTCAGCAAATTCTGCTGCGTACACTGCTCGCCCTTGCGTCATTGAGCGGAGCGCGGTTGAGTAGCGATCGAGTTCTGCCAGCGGCATTCGTGCGTAGATTTTCTGGTAGTGGCCGTCAGAGTCCATCCCTAAAATCACCGCTCGCCGTGCGGGAAGATCGCTCATGACGTCGCCCATGTACTCGTCCGGTACGGTGATTGTGACAGCGTAGATCGGCTCGAGTAGCTTGGGGTCGGCTTGCAGGAATGCTTCCTTGAATGCCATCATTCCAGCGGTCTTGAATGCTGCTTCGTTCGAATCTACCGGGTGCATTTTCCCATCGTACACCGCAACGCGGATGTCCCGTGCTGGGCTGCCTGTCAGTGGTGCAGCGCTCATTTTTTCCATGATGCCTTTGACGATGGCCGGCATAAACCGTGCGTCAATGACGCCTCCAACAATGCAGTTGAGGAAGACAAGCTTTCCGCCCCAGGGCAAATCGTATTCCTCAACGGCACGCACTGTCAGTCCGTTGGGGAGCGGCATTCCTTCACTCCATGGCTCGATGAGCATGTGCACTTCGGCAAATTGTCCGGCGCCCCCGGTTTGCTTTTTGTGACGGTACTGCGCGCGTGCCGGTCGCTGGATAGTCTCGCGGTACGGAATCCGCGGTTCGACGAAGCGGACATCCACCTTGTAGCGATTCTGCAGGCGCCATTTTGCGACAGCTAAATGCAGCTCTCCCTGCGCATAGAGAATCGTCTGCTTGAGCTCCTGGGAATGCTCGACGATGAGCGTCGGATCTTCTTCGTGCAACTGGTGGAGTGCGTTGCCAACTTTCTCTTCGTCGCCTTTGTTGACCGGTTCGACAGCGACGCGAATTTTCGGTTTGGGAAATTCAATCGGTGGAACGACAAGATCGCACGACTTCTCGCGGAGTGTGTTGTTGACATGGGTATTCTTCAGCTTGACGACTGCACCAAGATCGCCCGCGACCAGCTCGCTGACCTCGGAGCGCTTTTTCCCATCAACGATGTAAATGTGGCCAAGCGTCTCTGCAGTGCCGGTCTGGGCGTTGATGAGCGTTGTTCCGGGCCGCAGCGTTCCAGAGTACACTTTGAAAAACGACATATCCCCGATGTTTGGTTCACTGATGGCTTTGAAAACAAAGAGGACCGTCGGTCCGGCAGGGTCGCATGAGATCGGTTTGCCGGACGTGTCGGTCATCGGTGTGAGCAGTTCATTTGCGCTCGGTGCAACGTTATCAATGAAGCCGAGGATGCGGCCACTCCCCATGTTGAGCTTGGCGCTTGTGCAGAAGACTGGGAAGAGTTGCCGGCGCGTCATCGCCTGCTTGAGTCCGATGCGCATGTCGTCTTCGTCGAGGGATCCGCTTTCGAAGTAGCGATCCATGAGCGTTTCATCGTTCTCGGCGATTGCTTCGATGAGTTCATTGTGGAGTTGCTCGGCGCGCTCGCGTTCAGAGTCTGGAATTGGGAGTTTCTGCGGTTTGCCTCCCTGTGGTGGAAATTGGTAGAGCGTCATCTTGAGCACATCCACAATGGCGTTGAAGCCAGGGCCGACGTCGAGGGGGTACTGGACAACAGTGACTGCGCGTCCGAACCGCTGGCGCGCTTGCTCGACGGTGCGCTCGAAGTTTGCGTTCTCGTGGTCAAGCTTGTTGATGGCGATGATCATCGGGGTGGAGAACTGCTCGGTATAGCGCCAGATTAGCTCGGTGCCAACTTCGACCCCACTTGCGCTATTGAGCACGAGGATGCCAGTATCTGCGACACGGAGAGCAGTGATGATCTCACCGCAGAAATCATCGTAGCCCGGGGTGTCGAGCAGGTTGATTTTGTAGCCACGCCAATCCAAGTGCATGAGCGTTGTAAAGACCGAGCTACCCCGCTCATGCTCGATGTCGGTGTAGTCGGAGACGGTGTTCCGCTCTTCGACGCTGCCGCGTCGTGTTATTGCTCCTGCCTCGAAGAGCATGGCCTCCGCAAGCGTGGTCTTGCCCGAACCTGTATGCCCGAGCAACGCAACGTTCTTGATGTGCTGGACATCGTACTGCATAGGCAAATTCTCCCGGCATAGTGTAACACTGTTGCTGTCATCCAGGGCAGCAACGCTGCAAACTTAGAAAACTTGCTGCTGCTTGTCAAGGCTCCAGTGGCGGGGTACTCTCCGGATCACTGCCACCAGCGTCGCTGAGCAAGCGCCGATCGAGCTGCTTTTTCGCCTTTGCGCCGAGCTCGACAAGTCGTTGAGCACGTGCGATGACGTTCCCAGACCCTCTGCAGAGCCGGTTCATTGCGTTTTCGTAGTCGCGTTTGGTGCGTTCCAGCGTTTCGCCAACCTTCATGAGGTCGTCGAGCACGCTTGCGAGCTTGTCGTAGAGCTTTCCTGCTTCCTCCGCGATCATGAGTGCATTTCGGTTGTGCCGCTCGTGTTTCCAGACGCTTGCGACGGTGCGGAGCGTCGCAAGCAGTGTCGTCGGACTCGTCAGCACAATGCGGCGCTCCCAGGCGAAGGTGTATAACTCACGGTCAGCGTGCAGTGCAACCGAAAGCGCTGCTTCGATTGGCATAAACAGCAGCACAAACTCTGGGGAATGAATCCCTTCGGCAGCGTAGTAATCCTTACTGGCGAGCCGCTCGATGTGCTGTCGGACTGCCTGGACATGGTGCCGAAGATGTTGCTCTCGCTCTCCATCGGTTGATGCCTCGATAAATGCAGCGTAGGCCGAAAGCGACACCTTCGAATCCACGACCAAGTGCTTGCCTTCGGGAAGGTACACGACAACGTCCGGGCGGATGCGATCGCCTTCGCTCGTGCGAGTGGACACTTGCACCTTATACTCGACGTCGCGCTGCAAGCCGGACAGCTCCAACAGACGCTCCAATTGCACCTCGCCCCATGAACCTTGGAGGCGTTTATCTCCACGGAGAGCAGTTGCCAACGTATCGGCTTGTTCGGTCAGTCGTGCGTTGAGCTGGAAAAGTTGTTGGAGCTGCTCGCGGAGTGAGGCGGTACCTTTGGTGTGTTCGGTATAGGCACGGTCAATTTTCTCCTCAAACGCAGCGATACGCTCGCGCAGTGGTGCGAGTGTTTTCTCGAGTGTCTCGGTGCTTTGCTCTTTCAAGAGCGTGCTCCGCTGCTCGAGAATGCGTGTTGCCATCTGCTCAAATTCGAGCCGGAGTTGCCGTTGAAGCTCCTCTCGATAGGCACGATCCTCCTCGAGCCGCTCGTGGAGCGTCTGGACTTGAGTTTTCAGTGCAGCCGACTCTTCGAGCAACGCAGCGATGCGCTCGTCTTTTGCGGCAAGTTCGCGTTCGAGACGTTGGCGCTCTTGATCGGCAATGCGCGCATGCTCGCTCTCTCGTGCCAGAGCAGCGTCGAGCTGCTGGCGAAAGGAAGCAATCTCCGCGCGCGCTGCACTAAGTTTCGGCGCCAGCAGTGCCCATGCAATCAGGCATCCAACGGCAATGCCTACCAACGCAGCAAGAGCAAGTACTCCAACCATTGCGACACCGTGCACATAAAGGATGAACCTGTGCGAAAGTAGTGTGCCGTGGGATTACACTTCCTCTTGCTGATCGGTATTCTTGAGCTTCATCAGCAGCCAGTAGGCACCCTGCGTGACGATCACGCTCGGCGGCCGACCTCCATCAAATGCAATGATAGCGCGGTGGCCATCGCTCGCAATGACCCTGACCTCGACGAGACGATAGCCTTTGCTGTCAGGGATGAAGACGCCGTGTTTATTCTCCCACGCAACGACTGCACTCTGTGGAACAAGGTAGCCGCGTTCGGAAGCAACGGAAAGACGTGCACGCATGAACATCCCAGGGCGGAGTCGCGCGTGGTCATACCGCACAAAGTGGCAGTGGAGCTCAATGGTGCGAGTTGAGTCGAGCGTGCGTGAAACAGCGACAACTTCTGCTGGAAATTGCTGCGAAGAGTCTGCCGCCGCCCATGCGACCAGTCGTTGGCCAGGTTGAATCAACGGTGCATCGCGCTCGTACGCCCGCAGGACAAGGCGAACGTCGCTCACATCAACAAGCTCGATGATGCGTGTGTTTGGCTCGACAGTTTGCCCCACGACAACGTTGATCGCAGCGATGTACCCATTACGCGGAGCAGTCAGTACGACGGTGCGTGAGATTGCGGTGTCGGCAAGTCTGGTTGGTTCAATGCCAGCAAGCCGAAGCCGTTCAGCGAGTGCAGCGAGTGCGATTTTGCGTTCGCGCAGTTGCGTACGTGCTTCTAGCAGTGCTCGCTCGGTTGTAGCGGCCGATGGAGAAAGCTTCAGCTGACGTTCATATTCTCGTTGCGCTTGCTCCAGTTGTGCGCGAGTAGAAAGGTACCGCTCCTGTAATTCCACAAGCGGCATGCTTTCGAGCGTGACAAGAGCATCGCCGCGGCGCACTGCTCTGCCAACCAATCCACTGATTGAGCGAACGCGTGCTTGGAGCGGGAATGAAATGGAGATTAGGTTCTGCGGTGGCAGCTCGATCGAGCCGCGCAGTTCGATGGTACGCTCAAGCGAACCTTGTCGGAGCGAGTCGAGCGTGATCCCGCTGGTTCGCTGCTGCTCAGCTGTTAGCGCAACCAGCGTTTGCATTGAATCGCTCGGCGTGCCGGTCGAGGGTACCTGTGCGGTTCGATTGCATGCGAATGCAACAAAGGCAAGAAGCAGAAGGCGTTTCATTGCACATCTCCGAGAAGTTCAGAGTCAATAATTGCTTCGTTCAACCTGCGGCGTGTATCCAGCCAGGCACGCTCGACGGCAAGGACACGGTCGAGGGCGAGCGCCCATTGGTATGCGTCGAGTGTACCATTGGCAAGTTCAGTGGTGGCAATCCTTTCGAGCGTTGCTGCTGCACTGAGTGCTTGACGTTCGTAGGTGCTGACTGCAACAGCGGCAGCAGTGCGGCGCGCTCGTGCCTCAAGACGCATCCGTTCAAGTTCCCAGCTCACCGCGCGCTGCTCCCACTCGGCGCTTGTGATGCTCCAGTCTGTAGCGCGGAGTTCCGCCATGGCCCACGGCGTCGGCAGTGGAACATTCAATCCAACACGAAGTGAGCCGAAGCGCGTCTGCGGACCGTAGTATCGATCAATGCCATCGACGTTATGGTAGCCTATAAGCGTCATGCTGTTGTAGCCAAGCACAAAGCTTGGAAGCATGCTCGCTTCTGTGAGCGCGCGCTGTGAGCGTGCCTGATCAACTTGTGCTGCTGCCTGCTGTACAAGTGGGTGGCGGCTGCTATCGAGCACGACCAAGAGCGTCGGCGGCCGATCGAAGAGCGAATCGTTTGGGATATAGCGAGTGCTCGGTTCTCCGAGAGCGCGATTGAACAGTGCAACTGCTGTTTGGTACTGCACTCTGGCAGCAGCAAGCTCGGCACTCACCGAGCTGCGGTACAGCTGCGCTGTCGCTCGGTGCGCAGCTGTGGCAGCGCCGCGTTCGAGTTGAAAGCGTGCGATGGAATCGGCAAGTGTTGCCAGCGAATCGTTCCGCTCGAGCAGTGCAACGATGCGGCGCCAATACGCGACCTCGTAGAACAAGCGTGCAACTTCTGCACGGCGCTGCATCTGGTTCCACTGGCTGCCCCAAACAGCTTGTGCGTATTGGCTTTCCCGCTGTGCTTTCCGCGCGACATGCACAGGCGGGAGTTCGATCGGAAGCGCAGCCGATACTCGCGTGTCATTTGCGAATGAGTTGAAGTTCCCATACTCCAGCTCAACTTGCAGTGGCGAAAGCTGCAGCCACCCCTTGCGTCGCTCCTCGGAAGAGAGCACGTCGTAGTGCCAGCGCAATCGGTCGGGATGCTGCTGCTCCATCAGATGGTACGCTTCGCTCAGTGAAATTGGCTGCTGTGCGTTGGCAGCTACCGCAGTCAGTGGAAGAAGAAGAAGCACCACAGACACTGGAGAAAGACCCGCGCGTTCCTTTCGCTCGCGGCGACGTTCGATGGCGATGTAGAGCACCGGCAGCACAACGAGCGTGAGCAACGTTGCGCTCACTAATCCGCCGATGACGACTGTCGCAAGAGGTCGTTGTACTTCGGCGCCTGGGCTGGTACTGATTGCCATCGGGAGAAACCCGAGTGTTGCCATCGGGAGAAACCCGAGTGATGCGACCGCAGCAGTCAGAATCACGGGACGAAATCGCACGTGTGTTGCCTCGAGTACAGCGCGGAGCAGCGAACGATTCTGTCGCAGGCGATTTGCTTCGCTGGTGAGCACAACACCATTGAGCACTGCGATCCCGAAAAGTGCGATAAATCCCACTGCTGCCGAGACGCTGAAGTGAAGCCCGCGTGCAAGGAGTGCGGCCACTCCGCCGATCGCCGCAAGCGGGACAGCGCTGAAGATGAGCAAGCCATAGCGCAGCGAACCGAATGCAGCATAGAGCAGCACCAAGATGCTCGCCAGTGCCAGCGGGACACTCACCGCAAGCCGTGCCCGCGCGTGCTGGAGATTTTCGAACGTCCCCCCGTAGGTGATCGCGTACCCTGGCGGAAGACGCAGCTCTCGCTCGACGCGTTGTTGCAGTTCTTCGACAGTTGATGCAATGTCACGTCCGCGGACGTTGAAGCCAACGATGATCCGCCGCCGGGCTGCTTCGCGCTGAATTTGGTTCGGGCCGAATTCACTTCGGATGTCGGCGACCTCTTCGAGCGGGACAAGAGTCCCACTGGCGGTGCGGAGCGGGAGTGTGCGCAACCGTTCGGGGTTATTCCGAACCGCACTGTCGTAGCGGACGACAACATCGAAGCGCCGCTCGCCTTCGTAGAACGTCGCGACGTTGGCGCCTGCAAATGCAGCACTAATGGCGCGATTGGCATCTTCGATTGCGATGCCGTACCGTGCGAGCATCGTGCGGTCATACCTAATGACGATCTGTGGCATCCCAAGCATCCGTTCGCGGTAAATATCGCGTGCTCCCGGAATCGTCGAGGCAATCGAAGCTAATCGTTCTGCGTAGTACGCCAGCGTGTCGAGATCATCGCCGAAGATTTTGCAGACGATGTCCTGCCGTGCCCCTGTCATGAGCTCGTTGAATCGCAGCTGCACGGGGAATTGGAAGCCGAACGTTACGCCAGGAACCGACTGGCTGAGCGCAGCGTACATCCGCTCGGCGAGTTCATCGAACGAGCGCGCACTTGTCCACTGGCTTTTCGGTTTGAGAATCACCATCATATCCGATGCTTCGATAGGCATTGGGTCAGTTGGGATTTCGGAACTCCCAATTTTCGTGACAACTTTTTCGACTTCAGGGAAGGAATCGAGGAGAATGCGGCTGCACTGCTGCGTTGCGGCGATAGTCTCCTGGAGACTGCTGCCGGTCAGAAGCCGTGTGTTCACTGCGAAATCTCCTTCTTCGAGCTTCGGGATGAACTCGCCGCCTAACTGAGTTGCAGCAACTGCGGAAAGACCAAAAAGAACGAGGGCGGTCCCCAGTGTTGCGTTCGGACGCCGCAGTGCCCAGTGCAGGACGGGACGGTAGAACCGCTCCAAGTGAGCAACGAGCCGATTGGCAATGCTTCGTTCCTTGATCGTGATGCCAGAGAGGACGTAGGATGCTGCCGCAGGGACGTACGTCAGCGAAAGCAGGAATGCTCCGCCGAGCGCGTAGAGCAGCACCTCTGCCATGGGGCGGAACATCTTTCCTTCGATGCCTTGCAGCGTGAGCACTGGGACGTACACGATCAAAATGATGAGCTGGCCAAAGATCGCTGCTCGCATTAGGCGCGAGGCAGTTTGTTCGATAACCTCCACGATCGCCAGTGGTGTTGAACGTGATTGCCGCATGAGCACCCCAAGCTGGTGGAGGACACCTTCGACGATAATCACCGCACCATCAACGAGCAAGCCGAAATCAATCGCACCCAGGCTCATCAAGTTGCCGCTGACGCCAAAGGTGCGCATCAGGCTTGCTGCAATCAAAAACGACAGCGGGATGACTGATGCCACAAGCAATGCAGCACGGAGATTTCCGATGAGCAACACAAGCACCACGATGACGATTGCTGCTCCTTCGAGCAAATTGGTTCGGACAGTTGCAACCGTGGAGTTGATCATTTTCGTGCGGTCTAAAAACGGATCGATTGTGATGCCTTCTGGTAACGTCCGCTCGATTTGAGCGATGCGTTCTTTGACACGCTTGATGACTGCCGCAGAGTTCTCGCCCTTGAGCATCATGACGACTGCACCGGCAACTTCGCCACGGTCGTTGTAGCACATTGCACCGTAGCGGATCGCCGATCCAATGCGGACAGTGGCGACATCTTTCACCAAAACCGGGAAGCCTTGTGCGTTGGTGATGGGGATGTTCTCAATGTCCGTGAGTGAACCGAGGAACCCTTCGGTGCGAATGAACGAAACAGTAGGGCCGCGTTCGATGTATGCACCGCCGGCATTGCTGCTGTTGCGCTCGATCGCACTGGCGACATCGCTGATTGTCAATCCAAGCGATGCAAGTCGGTCGGGTTCGATGACGACCTCGTATTGCTTGAGAAGTCCCCCGAAGCTTGCGACATCGGCCACACCAGGAGTGCCGAGCAGCTGCCGACGCACGATCCAATCTTGGATAGTCCGCAGGTCGGCAAGTGTGTAGCGGCTTTCATAGCCGGGTTTGGGGCGGACGACGTACTGGTAAATTTCCCCAAGGCCAGTGGTTACTGGTGCAAGCTCAGGAATGCCTGTTCCGGGGGGCAATTGCAATCGAACTGTTGCAAGGCGCTCGCTGATTTGTTGTCGTGCCCAATAGGTGTCAATGTCATCGTCGAACACCAGGGTGATGACCGACAGACCAAAGCGGGAGAAGCTCCGTAGCTCAATAAGTCCGGGGATGTTGCTGCATGCCTGCTCGATGGGAAAGGTGATAAGTCGCTCGACGTCGGGTGCACCGAGTGCCGGCGAGATTGTGATCACTTGCACTTGATTGTTGGTAATATCGGGCACTGCATCGATCGGCAGATGGGCAAGGTTCCATGCGCCGATCGCAGCGAGGACAGCTGTGACAGCAAGCACAGCACCACGCCAGCGCAGTGCCAATCGAATGATGGCACTGATCATGGGTCATCAATGGCAAATGTGGAACAAATCGGTATGGCGCTCTCTGCGCGATGAGATGCTACGCGAGGGGTAATGCTGGTGGGTGCCAGATCGCTCGTGGGATACCGCTCAGGAGAGTAGTCGGCAGGTGGGATGAATACTGCAGATGTTGTGGAGGAAGGTCGTTGGGTGGAATCATGTCGAGCGGGAGCGGCTCAGCCAGGAGGAGCAATGCACCGGGAAGTTCGACCTTGAACGGGAGCTGAAGGTCCTGCGCGCGATCGGCGTCGTAGACGTCGCCCTGGAGGTAGTGCTCAGCGAAGAATGCAGCAATCGTGAGTTTCTCCCGGCTGACGTGATCGAGGTAATGAACCACCAGCAGCGGGAGCTTAGCCAGTTGTGGGAGCTCCGTTGCCGTGCCGACAAAAAGTAGCAAGAGAAATGCAGCACCGACCTTTCGCATGATGCGCAAATTTAGCATGTTCTACCTCGTGGACGGGGGCAATCTTGCAATAAGTTCTCCGTCTTGAGGTGCTGACCATTTAGATCGAGTGCGCCGATGGAATCATTGCAGCTTTTTTTGGTGGAATTCGACATCACCGATTTCGACGAAGAAATGGCACGTCGAATCCCGGAGCAGCATGAGCTGTTGCTTCGGCTGATGCGCTCTGGGACGGTGACGCACTTTGCAGTTTCGAGCGATCGCGAGAAGCTGTGGATATTTTTTCGCGTCAAGGACATGAGCGAGCTGCTGCGGACGATTTCTTCGTTTCCACTTGTCAACTACATTCGTCCGAAGTTCTATCCGCTGTTGTTTCTTGAATCTGCTGTTCGGGCTGCTCCGATGTCGCTCAATTAGTGAGGGCAAGCCGTCGTAACTTCGTGCCAGGTCGGTTTACTCGAACGTTGAATGGCAACGCACCTGTTTACCTCTGAATCGGTCTCCGAAGGCCATCCCGATAAACTTTGCGACCAAGTTTCCGATGCGGTGCTCGATGCAGTGCTTCGGGATGATCCCAATGGCCGCGTTGCGTGCGAATGCTTTGCAACAACGGGGATGATCGTCGTCGGCGGTGAGATCACAACGACGACGTACATTGACCTGCCAGAACTTGTGCGCGGTGTCATCCGGGAGATTGGGTATACCAAGCCAACGTATCGCTTCGATGCAGAATCGTGCGCAATTATCAACGTCATCAACAAGCAGTCACCGGACATTGCGCTCGGTGTTGATAGCGGGGGTGCTGGCGATCAGGGAATCATGTTCGGCTATGCTTGCAGGGAAACCAGTGCGTACATGCCGTTACCGATCATGCTCGCACACGGGCTGGTGCGTCGTCTTGCGGAGATACGGAAGACACAGCCGGACGTCATGCCGTATCTCGGTCCAGACGCGAAAAGCCAAGTGACGGTTGAGTACAGCGATACTGGTCAGATCATCGGTGTTCGGGCAATTGTCATTTCAACGCAGCACGACGATGGCGTTTCCCAGCAGCGCATCGAATCGGACATCCGAGAGTATGTCATCCCAGCGGTGGTACCTGTTGAGCTGCTCAGCCAAAAAACGCGATACTACATCAACCCAACGGGGAAATTTGTCATCGGTGGGCCGCACGGGGACACGGGATTGACGGGGAGGAAAATCATCGTGGATACCTATGGCGGCCGAGCACCGCACGGGGGAGGCGCATTTAGCGGGAAGGACGCAACCAAAGTGGACCGCTCCGCAGCGTATGCGGCGCGCTACTTGGCGAAAAACATCGTTGCCGCTGGGCTTGCCGATGAGTGTACCATCCAGCTCAGCTATGCAATCGGCGTTGCCGAGCCAGTTTCGATCATGGTAAACCTGCACGGTAGCCGCACAGCGGAGAGTGCTGAGCTGGAGTCATTCATCCGTGAGCATGTGGATTTGACCCCACGGGGTATCATTGAACGCTTTGGACTGCGGCGCCCGATTTTTCGCCGGACATCAGTCTATGGCCACTTCGGGCGAGAGGAATTCCCGTGGGAATCGCTCGATTTAGTCCCGTTCCTGCGGGAGCACTTCAGCGTCCGAGCCAGCGACGGTGTACAGGTGCAGCTTCTGCAAACGCAGTGAAATTTCCTCAGCGTGCAGTATTTTTGCACCGCACGTAGTGCGGAAGTGGCGGAATTGGCAGACGCACCATCTTGAGGGGGTGGCGCCGAAAGGCGTGCGGGTTCAAGTCCCGCCTTCCGCACAAGGAATGCCCGCCGATGCTCCATGCGTTGGCGGGCATTGTGTTTTCGTAACCATTCCGGCTAAATACCGACCACGAGATTTGTAGTGCTGTTGGATTCCTCGAAGAAAAGCTTCTATGATTCGTCGTGTACTCATCGCACTGGCGATGCTGAATATTGCTGCTCTATCCGCAACGCCGCGGTTGGTCGTTCTCCTCTGCTACGATCAGCTTCGCGCAGATCGAATCGAAGCTGTGCGACCGTGGCTTAGCACGCAAGGCTTTCTCCGCTTGTTGCGGGAAGGCGTTGTTGCTGAGCGTTGCATGTTCGATTACGCAACGACGGTCACGGCAGCTGGGCATGCAACGATTGCAACAGGGTGCAACCCGGCTCACCACGGAATTGTAGGCAACGATTTTGTCATCGGCGAACGCGCACTCTACGCAACCGACGATACGCTGCTCGGTATTCCCTCGCCGCGGCTGCTACTCAAGCCTGCGCTCGGGGACTATCTGAAGGCAAACTCTCCGCAAAGCAAGGTATGGAGCTTTTCGCATAAGGATCGGGGAGCGATCTTTTTCGGCGGGCACAAGCCCGATGGTGCATGCTGGCTTGTACCACACGTTGGGTTGGGAAGCTCACGGTACTATCGGCCGCTGCCAAGATGGATCGCCCAGTTCAACCGTGACCATGCACCGGCGCGCGCTGCTGGAGCTGTGTGGAATGCGCAGTATGTATCGCCGGCACCATTGGATACGGCGGAATGGGAAGGCCGCTTTCCTGGAGGAACCACCTACTTTCCACACTCTATCCCTTCCGACACAGCTCGTGATGATTTCTGGCATGCATTTGCCCTGACGCCGATGGCGGTTGAGTGGCTCTTTCAAGCAGCGCGCGCATGCATAGAGCACGAACAGCTCGGCAGGGATTCAATCCCAGACTTGCTCTGCATCAGCGTGTCGACGACGGACCTTGTCGGTCACCTTTTCGGACCTGATAGCCGAGAGTTCGCAGAGCTCCTCGTCGCGTGCGACCAGATACTTGCCGCATTTCTCGATGAGCTCGACAGGCGCATCGGGCGTGAGCACTACGTGGTAGTATTGACCAGCGACCACGGTGCGGAGAGCATCCCTGAACTCATGCGCGCCCAGGGTCAGGATGCTGGGCGGATTCGCACCGACACGCTCCTTGCTCGAATCGAACGATGGTTTGCTGCACAAGGTGGCTACACTCGACGTGGGCGGCTTGTACGATACTTCTTCCCTCCATGGCTCTGGCTAAACCGCACTGCTGCAAAAATGGCTGGTATTCCCTTTGATACTCTTTGCACGCGCTTGGCGCAGTGGCTCGCTACGCAGGAAGGGATCGGGATTGTGATGACAGCACGCCAAATTCAACACCAAGCCCTGGATACTGGAATAGTTGGCCTTGTGGCTCGGAGTTACAACGCAGAACGATGTGGCGATCTTGCGCTGTATCCCAGGGAGCATTGGATCTTTGGCACAACACCAGCGCAGCACGGCACACCATATTCCTACGATCGATGGGTACCGCTTGTGTTCTTTGGCGGACAGTTGAAGCCGGGCTCGATAGATGCTCCCAGTTCTCCGGCCGATATTGTGCCAGTTCTTGCGCGAATACTCAATCTTTCGATTGGCCAAGTGGATGGGAAGCCGTTGCCAGTAGGGGCACGTCGCCAATGATGGCACAGAATTTTTTGAGGGCAACGAAAATTTTTCTTGCATCGTAGGAATTTCTTTCGTAAGTTTGTCAGAGAAATTCCTACAGCGCGTTGTGCGCTGGGGAAATGTGTATGTTCCACTGTTTCGTTGGAGGCTCTTATGGACGTCCGCACAGTCGGGCTGGAGCTCCTCACCGCTGAGCAGATGCAAACTGTCATCGGCGGTGGTGGTGGTTGGTCCATCATTTGGGAGGACCCATTCGACCCCCGCGCAAATGACCCCACTCCGCCTCCTCCTCCAGGAATGGGCTAAGAGCGAGGAGCTCTTGCGAACTGCTCGGGGAGTGCTACCATGAGAACGGACTCTTCTCGAGCGGTGGGTGGAAAAGCGTCCCTGCGCACTGCGGCGCAGGGACGCTTCTTTTTGTCATCCGCCGGTGCTACCGAACCCGCCAGTGTTTCGCCGACTTGAAGGAAGCTGTTCGACAAGTTGCCAGGTAACGCGCTCATAGCGCGCTACGACAAGTTGTGCGATACGCATCCCACGCTCAATCGTGAACGCCACACTACCTGCGTTGGCTAGAATAACCTTGATCTCACCGCGATAGTCGCTGTCTATTGTACCGGGGGAGTTGAGGCAAAAAATACCGTGCTTGAGTGCCAAGCCGCTCCGTGAACGAATCTGTGCCTCGTAGCCATCCGGAAGTGCGATGGCAAGCGCTGTCGGCACAAGAGCTATGCCGCCAGGTGGAATGACGAGTGGCTCGGCAACAGCAGCCGCAATATCCATTCCGGCAGCACCAGGAGTAGCGTAGGTAGGAAGTGGAAGGTCTGCAAATGCTGAATCAGTGCGTTGGATGAGGACGTTCATCATCGCTGGTGAATGGATCGTGATCTTCGCAACCTCTGCAGTCGTGGCTCATGGCAAATTGCTCCCCTTCGAGTTGGAGCGTCGCATGCTGAATCCCAAACTCATCCTTGAGCATGGTACGCAGATCGCGCAGTGCCTGGTCACGGTCGGCGGTAGTAGTAACCACAACGTGTGCACTCATCGCGTGGGAGGTCGCTCCAATTTGCCAGAGATGGAGGTCATGAACGTTTCGAACATCTGGATGGTCTTGCAGTACCGCGCGAACTCTTTCGACGTCAAGGTGTGCGGGCGCTGATTCCATCAAGATTCGGATCGCCCGTCGGATAATCCCGATTCCACTCCGAGCAATGAATACGGTGATCGCTATCGAGAGCAGTGGGTCGAGCAATGTCCAGCCACTCAGCGACATTGCGATTCCCCCGACAATGACAACAAGCGACGACAGCAAATCGTTGAGTACGTGCAAGTACGCGCTCCGCGTCGTCAAATGCGACGTCCCACGAAGGACGTACCATGCTGCTCCGTTTGCAAGTGCCCCGATCGTAGCGGTGATGAGCATCGGGGTTGTGTGTATGGCACGAGGAGTGGTGATTCGCTCAACAGCTTCCCAGGCAATCAAGCCACAGAGAACGAGCAACACCAGCCCATTGACAAGTGCGGCCAAAATCTCCACACGTCGCCAGCCGAAAGTCAGCTGATGTTGAGCGGTTCGCCGTTGCGCCAGACGCAAGCTCAGGTATGCAATCGCAAGTGAAGAGACGTCCACTACCATGTGCACACTGTCGGAAAGCAAGGCGAGCGACGATGATAGTATGCTGCCAATGAACTGGATTGCAGCAATGCCAGCAGTGATACCGAGCGCAATTGCAAGCGATCGGAGATCACCTGCGATATGATGGTCGTGGTGATGTGCAGCCATCAATACGGAGTGGGTGACGATTCGACTGCATCGGTGACGATTGCAACTCCGGCGCTCGTTCCAAGACGCGAAGCGCCTGCATGGAGCAGCTCCACGGCTTGCGCACGCGTTCGTATCCCACCCGATGCTTTGACCTTGACGTGGGAGGCAACGTGCTGGCGGAGCAATTGAACGTCATCTACCGTTGCGCCCCCATAGCCGAAGCCAGTCGAAGTTTTGATGAAGTCTGCACCTGCAGTACTGACAAGATGCGCTGCCCGAATTTTCTCCTCTTGGCTAAGTGCACCGCATTCGACAATGACCTTGACGATTGCACCATTTGCGTGCGCAACGTCCACAACGTGGGCAATATCATCCACGACGAGCTGTGTATCGCCGCTTTTGAGTGCAGCGATGTTGAGCACCATGTCGAGCTCGCGGGCACCCACCGCCAGCAAGTGTTCTGCTTCGGCTCGCTTGGTCACAGAAAGATTCCCACCGAGTGGAAATCCTACGACAGAACAGACGGGAATTGCTGTCTTTGCCAACTCCTTGACTGCCAGTGGGACGTAACATGGCAAAACGCAGACCGATGCGAAGCCGTACTCGATCGCTTCATGGCAGAGCTGAACAACGCGCTCCGGGGTGCTTTGCTCAGGGCGCAGGAGTGTGTGGTCAATCGTGTGCGCAATGTTCATCGTTAGCGTCCGGTAAGTTGGTGGATTTTCTCGACACGACGCTCATGGCGCCCTCCCTCGAACGTTGCCTGGAGGAAGGCATCTGCGATTGCAATGAGCTCTTCGATCGTATGGAGTCGGGCGCCCAAGCAGAGGACATTCGCGTTATTGTGCTGCCGTGCAAGGCGCGCCATTTCTGGCGAGCAGCAGTTCGCAGCGCGAATACCAGTGACTTTGTTCGCTACGATGGAAACGCCAATTCCACTGCCACACAGGAGGATACCCAGATCATCTTCGCTGTTTGCAACGGCGCGTGCAACGGCGACGGCAAAGTCCGGGTAGTCTACAGCATCGTTCGAGAATGTCCCCATGTCGTGCACCTGGAATCCTGCAGCGCAGAGATGATCGGCGAGCGCAGCTTTTGCAGCGTAGCCAGCATGATCAGCGCCGAGAGCGATCCGTATCATCCAACGCGTTCAGAAAGTTCGACATCGGAGCTTTTTG
>Ga0101941_1000869_pt1:27500-33832 | contig 33832 bp, 32 predicted proteins | sample DewCreD2012metaG_3_FD_75242 | JGI IMG/M metagenome (GOLD analysis project Ga0101941, IMG submission 75242) | Hot spring sediment bacterial and archeal communities from British Columbia, Canada, to study Microbial Dark Matter (Phase II) - Dewar... ...
AGTGAACGCTAACAGAGAAAGGATGTTTCGCTGCCCAGACAGCCAGGATGTTAGCTTAGAAGCAGCTATCATTCAAAGAGTGCGTAATAGCTCACTGGTCGAGCGGCGAAGCGCCGACAATTCTCGGGACTGCAAGCGTTCCACCGAAGCTGCGGACTCTGCCCCTCGGGGCGGAGTGGTAGGGGAGCATTCTGCACTGCGTCGAAGGTGCACCGCGAGGTGTGCTGGAGCGTGCAGAAGAGCAAATGTTGGCATAAGTAGCGACAACGAAGGTGAGAATCCTTCGCGCCGAAAGTCTAAGGGTTCCTGAGCTACGTTCGTCGTCTCAGGGTTAGTCGGCCCCTAAGGCCAGGCCAAACGGCGTAACCGATGGGAAGCAGGTAACTTGCAATATTCCTGCACCACCAAAGGCGTCCAGCACGGTGACGCAGACGCGAGGTCCGGTGGAGCTCCTGGCAATCTCCGTCGGGCGTAGCACGCTGCCGAGAAACAGCCGTGTGTATCGCCGCGGTGACCGTACCGCAAACCGACACAGGTAGACGGGTTGAGTATACTCAGGCGCGCGTGTGAGCCGTGGCTAAGGAACTCGGCAAATTAGCCCCGTAACTTCGGGAGAAGGGGCGCTCCCGCGAGGGAGCCGCAGTGAAAGGGCCCAAGCGACTGTTTATCAAAAACACAGCACTCTGCGAACTCGTCAAGAGGACGTATAGGGTGTGACACCTGCCCGGTGCCGGAAGGTTAAAGGGAGGGGTTAGCCGAAAGGCGAAGCTCCGAACTGAAGCCCCGGTAAACGGCGGCCGTAACTATAACGGTCCTAAGGTAGCGAAATTCCTTGTCGGGTAAGTTCCGACCTGCACGAATGGTGTAACGACTTGGGCACTGTCTCGGCCACGGGCTCGGCGAACTTGTGGTACCGGTGAAGACGCCGGTTTCCCGCACATGGACGGAAAGACCCTGTGCACCTTTACTACAGCCTACTATTGGGTCTGACTGCAACATGCGTAGGATAGGTGGGAGGCGACGAAGCGGGGCTTGCGGGTCCCGCAGAGCCGACGGTGAAATACCACCCTTGTTGCAGCTGGATTCTAACCCGGCGGAGTGGATCCGCGGGGACAGTGGTAGGTGGGTAGTTTGACTGGGGCGGTCGCCTCCTAAATGGTAACGGAGGCTCGCAAAGGTACCCTCAGCACGGTCGGTAATCGTGCGTAGAGTGCAAAGGCACAAGGGTGCTTGACTGTGAGGCAGACATGCCGAACAGGTGCGAAAGCAGGCCTTAGTGATCCGGCGGTTCCGCGTGGAAGGGCCGTCGCTCAAAGGATAAAAGGTACGCCAGGGATAACAGGCTGATCTTGCCCAAGAGTCCACATCGACGGCAAGGTTTGGCACCTCGATGTCGGTTCATCGCATCCTGGGGCTGGAGAAGGTCCCAAGGGTTGGGCTGTTCGCCCATTAAAGCGGTACGTGAACTGGGTTCAGACCGTCGTGAGACAGGTCGGTCCCTATCCTGTGCGGGCGTAGGATACCTGAGGGGTCTCGCTCCTAGTACGAGAGGACCGGAGTGACTGGACCGACGGTGTACCTGTTGTCGCGCCAGCGGCAGCGCAGGGTAGCCATGTCCAGAAAGGATAAGCGCTGAAAGCATCTCAAGCGCGAAACCTGCCCCAAGATGAGGTATCCCATGGCGCTAAGCCAGTAAGGACCCAGGAAGACTACCTGGTTGATAGGCACCACGTGTACGCACGGTGACGTGCTCAGCGGAGGTGTACTAATCGTCCGAGGGCTTACCATTGCTTTTTTCTCCTGCCTTTCTACAGGTTGGTTCCAGCGGTGCTCTATCGCCACAACAAAGCTATCGGACGCTGTGCTTGGTGACTATACCGCGGGGGAAACACCTCTTCCCATTCCGAACAGAGAAGTTAAGCCCCGCAGGGCCGATGGTACTGCACGGGCAACCGTGTGGGAGAGTAGGTCGTTGCCAAGCCCCTCTGTCAAGTGTGGGCTATCGCTGAAGCGGTAGCCCACATGCTTTTTACTACCCCGGCATTACTTTCGGACGCTGCCGTTGAGCTTGTATGCGACTATCCAAAGGTAATTGGAACTATCCAATACTGTTCCGATCAAGATTCCATCACGAAAATCATGGGGAATGAAATGATTCCCCGCATACAAATCATGCGTGAAGACTGGGCTTCCGTCTGGCCAACAAAAGTGGAGATACTCACGATGCTGAACGCGTGCATCGCTAAAGTCAACTACGCCTTCGGGGTATTCGGTATTCCGATACGGCAAGAGGAACATCCCGGTCGTTTTGTCGTAGAAAATCTTGCGAAAAGCTATATTTGATACCAAGCCATCAAGGGGTGTTCCATCCTTGATAGTTAGTTTTCCGTTCCTCTCTGGCAGATCCCAAGATGGAACTCGATAGGTATCGGAAAAATGTAGTGGAATGACTTTTATGAGGTTGCCCCTGCGATCCCAGACTCGGAGCGACCGACCAAACTGAAAAAGGGATACTGTTGTGCTATCCTCATAGCAGCCAAAGATAGCACTAAGCCATCGCGTAAGCCTGAACTGGTAGTATATGCTATCAATACCACGTCCGATTGCAACAGTTTTACCTGTTATGTCTCCAACCCAGATTGTTGTGTCCTCTGGTGTCAGCAGAGGATGGAGTGACGTTCCTCTTCTTGAACTGTATATTTTCCCATCGCAGTAGCCGCATTCTATGTCGAGGGGTAGCTGGCGCGATAGGTAGCTTACGTTGTGTAGCGTAGGCTCACCGATCGTGTAGAGAGCAAGATAGTGGGGATATTCGAAGGTTGATCCATAGATGAGGAGCGACTTTCCAGGTGTAGCCCAATCTATTGAACCAATACCCATACAGTGCAACGAATCCAATCGAATTGGCGTCCGTGCTCGAATGGTTCCGGTGCTATCAATAATCAATAGCTGGCATTGCGTTCCATTGACGAGGAAAAAACTCTTCCTCTCGGGACCAACAAGCATTAGTCGTGACCACCCCGACTTTAGCATGTGTCCCGCCGTATCGCGTACAGGAAGTTTCCATAGCAATTCGAAGTACCGCTCAAGATCTGTTCGTTCGATCACAACAGTGTTCGCCAGTGAGTCCCGGAGTGAGCGTAGAGTCGTTCCCACAGTTTGGGACGTAGGAGATTCGATTGCTAAGATTTTACCAACCCTATCAAGAATCAAAATGACTGGGAGCATTCGGATTTTGTAAAAATTCCGATAGATTTGAAACTCATCTCCCACAATAGGGAACTCAATCTTTTCCTCTCGGCGAAATGCTTCTGCATCTGATTGAGAAAATCCATCAAGGAAGACAACGTACTCAACCGGATATTCACGCAGCTGTTCGTAGAGTCGCTCAATGTTGATCATGCAGATGACACAATTCGAGCGATCGGTGAATACATAGACTCGCATTGCGTAGTCGCTCTGCGGCTTGAGCGGACGCACAGTGTCGCCAACGTGAAAATCGGTATAGTGAATGCTCCCCTGTGCGAAAAGCAATGCTGGGACGACCAGGAGGAAAGCAAAGATGTGTTTCATTGTAGAACCTATGGGGCATTGCACACAATCCAAAAAATGGAGGGGAGAGACGCCTCTCCCCTCCAGACTCGCGAACTGTTATGGTGTGGGGACGAAGACCGTGTATTTGCCGGTGTCATCAGTCACAATCCCGCTGAGATTGATTGTGATGCCGACCAGTTGCGGGTATTCGGTGCATTCGACAATCTCGATTTCCTCGCTCGGCGTGAAGTAGTCGTTCTGCATAATGGTCAACTAGGTTCGAACTGAATATGGCAACGTAATCTTCCGTTGCTTTGAAAGCAAAATAAAGCAGCAACACACCAATCAAGAGTTGACCTCACTCTGCATACTGCTCCATCCATTCCTGCCCAGTGCGGCTACAATCCCATCCTCGATCAGAAGGCGTACAGCCTGAATATCGCGGTAAAGAACCCGCTCCCCCCCACGATCTGGAACAACTTCCCGTATTGCCGAGTGTACCTGTTCGAGTAGTTCTGACGTCCGCAGCGGCCGCAGAAAATCGAGCGCTCGCGCTGCACAGAGCAGTTCGATCGCAAGCACGGTGGTTGTATTGCTGACGATACGACGTGCTTTCCATGCAGCGATACTCCCCATCGAGTTGTGGTCCTCTTGGTTGGCGCTGGTCGGGATTGAATCAACACTGGCTGGGTGCGCGAGCACCTTGTTTTCGCTCACCAATGATGCTGCAGTGTACTGGGCGATCATCATTCCACTTTCGAGTCCAGGGTTTGATGCGAGAAATTTCGGCAGCCCGTTGCTGAGGGCACCATTGACCATTCGCTCGATGCGCCGCTCGCTGATGTTGGCAAGCTCGGCAATAGCAATGGCCAGAGTATCCAGAGCTATGGCCAGCGGTTGACCATGAAAATTCCCGCCCTCGAGATAGTCGCCATCAGGAAAAATGAGTGGATTGTCATTGGCTGCATTCAATTCAGCTTCGATAATTGCGCGGACATAGTCGAGCGCATCGCGGCTTGCTCCATGCACCTGTGGCATGCACCGGATCGAGTACGCATCCTGAACGCGAGGGTCACCGGTACGGTGAGATTCGCGAATCTGGCTGCCCGCCATCAATGCGCGGAGGTGGGCAGCCACGATCTGCTGACCACGCATACCACGAACTCGGTGGATGCGCTCATCGAAGGCACGATCGGTGCTGCGCAGAACGTCTGCTGAGAATGCACCAGCAATATCGGCCACGTCGGTCAATTCGAGTGCCTGTGCCAGTGCGAGTGCACCAATAGCGCATTGATACTGTGTGCCGTTGATGAGTGCCAACCCTTCTTTTGCTTCTAACGACATTGGCCGCAATCCATGCATTGCCAAAACATAGGCACTTGGTTCAATGCCTCGCGAAGTCAGACACCATCCCTTCCCAATGAGTGCAAGCGCAATGTGCGCAAGTTGCACTAAATCGCCGCTCGATCCCACCGACCCTTGTTCGGGAACCGCTGGAATGATGCCCGCATTGAAGACAGCGATCAGATGCTCAACTAACTCGGGACGAACCCCAGAATATCCCTTCGCAAGCGCATTGGCGCGCAGCAGCATCATCGCACGAACAATCTCAGGACGCAGGTACTCACCCGCACCAGCACTATGGGAGATGATCAGATTTTCTTGAAGTGCTGCTACCTCTGTCGGGGAAATCACTACCGATGCAAGCTCACCAAAGCCTGTTGTGACGCCGTAAACAACCGTTCCCTGGTGGACCCACGTCTCAACCAAATGTCGCGTGGCTGCCATTCGTTCTCGTGCATCTGGCGACAGCTCGAGCTGAACCTGACCCTGTGCAGCACGAACAACGTCGGTAAGTGTCAGTGAATTGCCATCGAGGACAAGTGTTTCCACGCACACCGCTACAACAGTCAAACATTACAGGGCAAAGATAGCAGCGTATCCCCGTTTGTGGTGGTTATACCATGCTGCTTGATGTATTGGCAACGCGGACACAACCACCTGGTCTGGTGCCAGTATCCAATGTACGCCTGGAACAAACGCCAGCCCTGGATTCTGCTTCCGGTCTTCGCTGCGGGTACGCCAGGTGCCGACACCATGATCGTTTCTACAGCGCTCTTCCACGTGCGGTGGCAGATGTCTTGCAAAATCATGTACCTGCCCCTCGCAATTGTGTACAGCATTGCAGAATACCGTGTTATAGTTTCGCAGCGTAATCAGATGTTTCACATCCATGACAGTTTTCCAATGGCAGAACACATGCAAGAGCGCTTTCAGGTTCGAGGTATGCACTGCGAAAACTGTGTGGCGACCGTCGAGCGAGCACTTGCTCGAGTAGATGGTGTCAAGCAGGTTCATGCGAAATTGGATGCGCAAGGGACTGTCACCATTACCTATGACCCCAGCAAAGCCAGTCCCGAGCTGCTCCGCCAGGCAGTCGAGCGGATTGGCTACGAGATGGTCAGCACATGATGCAGAGCATGCAACCCGTCCAATAAGCCGAGAACGCCATGACACGCCAGCAATTCCATCAGACGCATTCACACCACCATAAGCATTCCACGCACAAACACGATCACCACGCGCATCATGCGCACATGGTGGAGGATTTCCGGCGGCGCTTCTGGATTTCGCTGGCGCTGACGGTGCCGATTCTGGCGCTTTCGCCCATGATCCAGGCTTTTCTGGGGCTGGGCGAAGCGCTGCGCTTTCCGGGAGATCTGTGGGTGCTCTGGGCGCTGTCGTCTGTCGTGTTCTTCTACGGAGGCTGGCCGTTCCTGAAAGGCATTGCCGAGGAG
>Ga0101941_1000872_pt1 | contig 33763 bp, 38 predicted proteins | sample DewCreD2012metaG_3_FD_75242 | JGI IMG/M metagenome (GOLD analysis project Ga0101941, IMG submission 75242) | Hot spring sediment bacterial and archeal communities from British Columbia, Canada, to study Microbial Dark Matter (Phase II) - Dewar... ...
GCGGTGGACCTCCACCTGGCAGAGGTGGGGATCCCGGAGGGGCTTTCTTGTCCTTCCCCAGCGCTGAAGGGCGGGGTGGGAGCAGAAGGGGCAGGAGGAGGGCCGGTCCTCGGGGGAGGGCTTGACTTCGGGGATGCGGAGGGTTATCCGGGCCATGGGGCAGGCCTCCTGGGGTGTGCCGTTACTCCTAATTCCAGGGGACCTGCCCCTCTTTGTCCAGCCCCCACCCACCACAGATGTGACAATCACCCGGAGGTTTCTCTGGAGGGAGGCGGTCGGGACCGGCCGCCGGCTACGGGGAGGCCGGCCGGGCGGCCGGCAGTCGGGCCAGGTCGGCCCGGGGGCGGTTGAGAACGATCCGGTCCTCCTGGATGTGGGTCACCCATTCCCGGGGGACGAAGAGGCCTTCGGGGGGCAGGTCCGGGCCGGTGACGATGAGCGCGGTGACGAGGGCGTCGTCGGCGGTGACCACGCCGGCCACCTGGCCGGCCGGGCCGTCGGCGGCCTCGACGACGGTGCCAGGGGTGATGGGGACATCGCAGGGAGGGATCCGGCGCCACTCCAGGACCGGATAGGGGCCGAAGGCCGGGACGGCCGGGCGGTAGAGGTCGGCGGCCGGCCAGTAGACCGTGGCCGTGCCGGTTGGTGGGGCCAGCGGGATGTACAGGGTCTCGCTGAACTCCGGGTACCGTTCGACGTCCGCCCGGGCGTCTTTGAGGTGAACCCCGGTGGCGTCGGCGGTGGCGATGGCGCCGACGGGCACAATGACGTTGGCGAGGCGCAGCAGGCCGAGCCAGTGGCGGTGGACGATGAGGTGGGTGACCCGGTTGGTGGCCGGGTCCACCACCGCGCCGACCACCTTGCCGATGTGGACGCCGTCGGCGGCGTAGACCGGGCTCTCCAGGACGATGAGCACGCTCCCTCCCTGTCCACGGCGGCTCAGCGGCCGGCCAGGGCGGCCAGTCGGGCGCGGAGCCGTGCGCGCTCCTCCTCGAAGGCGGCCAGGGCGCGGAGCAGGCCGCCCAGCGCCAGGAGCAGGCTGCCGAGCCGGGCGGCCTGGCGCACCCAGCCAGCCGGGCCGGGGGGCGAGGGAGGCTGGGCCAGCGTCGCCAGGGCCAGGCCGGCGGCTCCGGCACCCTCACGGGTCAGGTGGTGCAGGAGATGGGCGCCCTCTTCGGTGGCCAGTTCGGGGGCGCCGAGGGCGGTGGCGGCCCGCTGCCCGGGGCGGCTGCGGAGGGCGAACTCCAGGACCTTCCCCAGGAGAAAGGGCAGCACCAGCAGGAAGACGGTGCGCAGGTGTCCGGCCATTGCGGCGATCCTCTTCCTGTAGACTCTCGCGAACGATTATACCCTATCTCTGCCGTCTGGACCCCCGGCCGCGGTCGGCGGTCCAGAAAAACTCAGACGGACAAAGGGACGGCCGCTGTTTCGGCATATGTTCTACGGCGTCCCGTAGCGGTAGGTGGCCACGGTGCGGCCCTCGCCGTCGAGGAGGGTGGCGGTATCGCCGCTGTTGCGCCAGACGGCGCTCCGGCGCCCCCAGTAGAGGTCACCGGCCGAGTCGGTCCCCTGACCGGTGTGCAGACGCAGACGGGCCCCCGGCCCCAGCACCATCCCCTCCGGGAACCGGTACTGCTGACGCTCGTCCCCGGCCAGCAACCGCCAGCCCGAGAGGTCGATGGGACCCGCCGTCTGGTTCTGCAGGGTGACAACCTCGGCCACCGGGTCGAGGGCCACGATCGCCACCGCTCCGCCCTGGACCCGGGGCGTCGGCGACGGCGTGGACCGGATAGAGGGTGTGGGGCTCCGCAGCGGCGTGGCCGTCGGCGCTGGCCCGCCACGCGGGTCAGCCGGGCTGACGGTGGGCGGCTCCACCGGCGGAGCGGTCGGGCTCGGGCTGGGAGGCGCGAGCGGGGCTACGGTCGGGGAGACCAGCGGGGCTAGGAGAGCCGGGGAGACGGTCGGCGCGGATGGGGTGTCTGATGGCCGTTCGGCCGGTGGGGCCGCTGGCGCGGTCAGAACGGCCGACGGGGTGGGGGGCAGCGGGGGCGCTGCCTGAGGGATCGCCGTCGGCCGCGCGGGCGCCGGCGGGACCGGCGTGGTGATGACCGGCCGGGCCACCGTGGCTCGACCGGGCGGCCGCGTCGGCCAGTCGGGCCGCCCGGTCGGAGACGGCGCCGGCGTCACCGTCAGCACGCTGATCTCCGGGGCCGGTCGGCAGGCGACCAGCAGGACCGCGAGAACGACGGGCCACAGACCGAACCGGCGACGCATCGGTCCGCCCCTCTTCCCGGCACCCGGCATCACGGTCAGCGGACGCCGGCCCGCAGCGCCGCCCGGAGGCGGTCTGGGTAGTCGGTGGTGATGGCGTCGACGCCCAGGCGGTCGAGCCGCTGGGCGGTCTCGGGATCGTTGACCGTCCAGACGCCCAGCCCCAGACCGGCGGCCTTGGCTCGCGCGACCAGCCGCTCGTCCACCAGCCCGACGTAGGGAAGCGCCATCACTGCTCCCAGGTCGCGCGCTCCGGCGATGAGATCGGGGTCGGGCCGCATCCCCAGCAGGCCGATGGGGGACTCGCCGCCCGCCGCACGGAAGGCCCGCAGGAGATCGGGCGCAAACGAGATCACCAGGCAGCGGTCCTCCATCGCGGTCTCCCGGAGGACGGCCCACACCGCTCCCGGTAGGGCCCGGTCGTGCGGGGGATCGCTTTTGAGTTCAATGACCACCGGCAGTCGCCCCCGGGCCCAGTCCAGGACCTCGGCCAGGGTGGGCAGACGCAGCCCGGCGAACTCCGGCCCGCGCCAGGCGCCGGCGTCCAGCATCCGGAGTTCGGCCACCGTCAGGGCGCTGACGGGCCCCCGGCCGCTGGTCGTCCGGTCGAGGGTCCGGTCGTGGATGACCACCGGCTGCCCGTCGGCGGAGAGGTGGACATCGCACTCGATGGCGTCGGCTCCCAGTTCGTAGGCCCGCTGGAAGGCCAGCAGCGTGTTCTCCGGCACGTAGCCGGAGGCGCCCCGATGGGCGACGATGCGGGCGGGTCCCTCGGGTGGGCGTCGCCACCAGGTCATGGGCTCCTCCCAGGCGAAGGTCGGTGGGCCGATCATAGCAGGACCGGTCGGGGCTGACCAGTCGTGGTCAGACCGACCGCCGGACGGCCAGCGCCGCCGTCCCCAGAAGACAGCCGCCCGCCACGACCAGGGCCCAGCGGACGCCCAGCCCATCGGCCAGAGCGGCCCCGAGGATCGGGGCCAGGAAGGCTACCAGGTTGGCCAGGGCGGTGTTGAGGGCCACGTAGCGGGGGCGCTCGTCAGCGGGGGTGGTCTGGAGCAGCCCCTCGAACAGGGCCACGTCCACCCCGGCGGCGCAGAGCCCCCAGACCAGCGCGGCGACCAGGAGCAGCCAGAGGGTCTCCGGAGCGGTCAGAGCGGTCAGGAGAGGGTAGAGCCCCAGCCCACCGCCGGCCAGGGCCAGCACGCGCCGGTGCGGGCTCCGGCTGGCGTAGCGGCCCCAGAGATAGTAGCCCAGCGTCAGGGCGGCGTTGCCCACCGTCGTCCGCCAGCCGATCCAGGCGTCTGAGGCCCCCAGATCGCGCACCCAGAAGACGCTGTAGAGTCCGGCCGGGAGGAAGAGTCCCACCCGGAGCAGCAGGGTCAGGACCGTGTAGGTTCGAAAGGGGCTGCGCCGGGCCAGCGGGGCGACCAGGGCCGCCAGCCGGGCTGACCGGGCGACCGGGGTGGTGACTGCTGAGGGCGGTGGGTCGTCGATCTCCAGGTGGGCGTAGAACCAGACGTTGAGGAATCCGGCCAGGGCTGAGAGGAGAAAGACCGCGACATAGCCTGTCGGGAAGGGGAGGGCCTCCAGCACCTCGCCGAAGAGGGCCACGCTTCCGGCCGAGACCAGACCGAGGAGCGCCCAGCGCACCCCGTTGATGACTGGCCGGCGCTCGGGGGCGACGGCCGCCGCCAGCACGCTGTACCAGGCGGTGTTGGCGATGGTGCTGGGGATCGCCGAGAGTCCCCAGAGGAGCACGATGAGGAGCGGGCCCCAGGGAGGGGCGAGGAGGCCGGCCAGGGCCACCATCAGGTAGGTGAGGCGCAGGAGATAGTACCAGCGGGCGCTGGTGGCCACCAGCCGGGTCCAGCGGGCGACGATCAGCCCGGCCGGGAGCGAAAGACCGATGGTGACCAGGGCCGGGAGTGCGGTCAGCAGGCTGACCAGCAGGGTCGAGGCCCCCAGGCGGGCCAGGAAGACCGGCAGAAAAGTGACAATGCCGCCCTGGACCACCCCGGCCAGGGCCGTCTGGGCCAGAAGATACCGGACGTTGCGGTCCTCACGACTGGCCGGCCGGACCCACAGCCGGGCCAGCCGGTCAGCGACCGCGCTCCGCATCATCGGCTCCCGACGGGCGATCAGCCGTCTAGCGGGTCGGCCGCGGCGCCGCCCGTGTTAGAAGCAGCAGCTCTCCCGGAAGCCGCAGTGCTCACAGACCGCCTGGCGGCTGCCCATAATGGCCACCATCGGCCGCCCGCAGCGTGGACAGGGCTCCAGGTAGTCGTCCTCCCAGACGCGCGCGCATTCCATCGGGCGCGTCGGGGCCGACGGTGCCGGCGCCGGAGCCTTCGTCCGTTCGGACGGACGCGGCACGCCTCTCACCTCCACCCCTGGACTGCCGCAGGGCGCATGCCACGGTGCGGCAGCCCTCAGCCGACCATCGACTCCCAGACCGGCCCGCCGAAACGGCGGGCGACCTCGTACCCGGCCCGCAGGATGACCAGGCGCTGCTCTTCTTCGGGGGTAAAGGCGGTCTGGCGGGCGGCGGCCAGGGCCTGGAGTTCGGCGGCGTACTCCCGGCCCCGCGCTTCCAGTTCGGCTAAGATCGCTCGTCGGATAAGGCTGCGGTTGTACGAGTGTCGGGCCTCCATCGGTATCCCCACCGGTGCCAGACACGCCGGGCCGAAAAGCCATCGGCGACGGAGCGGGCCACAGCCTTGCCGGACCGCCTTCGATCTTAGCGGCCTGCCCGTCTCCTGTCAACGCTGATGCGCGCGTCGGACGCGCGGATCCCTTCTTCCATTGCTGGTGGTGGCCTCGCCGCCTCCCGGCTGAGCGGGACAGACGTCCGGCCTTCTTCCCCAGAGGCTGCCTCCGGCTAAGGAATCTTTTCCGCGGCCGGCCGGGCGGTCGCGACCGGGAGTCTCCCGGGGTCGGCCTCCGGAGCCCGCTGGCGCAGCACGAGGATGTCGACCCCGCTGATCCGGCCCTGGTCGCCGGAGTCCGCGCGGACACCCGGTGCCACCTCTTCGGTGCGCCGGCTCCTCCCCCACCGCGCGGTGGAGGGCGTCAGCCTCAGGGGCCGACCCTCCGCTCGCCGAACACTGTCGCCTCCGAGTGGGGCGACTCCGCCTGTTCGCCGTGACCCGATCACGGCCGCGCTCGACGGGCGATTCTCTCCCCGCTACAATAAAGGCACCAGACGGCCAGCCCGTCGGCCTGTGAAAGGAGAGACGATGCTCATCGTGGACGGCCACCTTGACCTGGCGATGAACGCGCTCCTGTGGAACCGCGACCTGACCCTGCCGGTGGCCGAGATGCGCCGCCTGGAGGCCGGGATGACCGAGAAGGGCCGGGCCGCCTCGACCGTCTCCTTCCCCGAGATGCGGGCCGGCCGGGTGGCCCTGGCCTTCGCCACCGTCATCGCCCGCGTCGCCTGGCCCGACAGCACGGCCAGCGGCTACCGCTCCCCGGAGATCGCCTACGCGGCCGCCCAGGGCCAGCTGGCCTACTACCGTATCATGGAGCGCCAGGGCTGGCTCCGCCTCATCGCCGACTGGCCGACCCTGGAGCGCCACTGGGCCGAGTGGGAGAGCGCCCCGGAGACCGCCCCCCTGGGCATCGTCCTGAGCATGGAGGGGGCCGACCCGATCCTGGACCCCGACCAGGTGGCCGACTGGTGGGCCGACGGCCTGCGTATCGTCAGCCTGGCCCACTACGGCCGCAGCGCCTACGCCCACGGCACCGGCCAGCCCGGTCCCCTCACCCCACGGGCGCGTCCGCTCCTCCGGGCGCTGGAGGCCCAGGGGGTCATCCTCGACCTCACCCATCTGGCCGACCGGGCCTTCTTCGAGGCGCTCGAGGCCTTCGGCGGCCCGGTCCTGGCCAGCCACTCCAACTGCCGGGCTCTGGTCCCCGGCGACCGGCAGCTCACCGACGAGATGATCCGCCTTATCGTCGCCCGCGACGGGGTCATCGGCGCGGTGATGGACGCCTGGATGCTCTACCCCGGCTGGGTCAAGGGCCAGACGAAAAACGATGTGGTCAGTCTGGAAGACGTGGTCAACCACATCGACCACGTCTGTCAGATCGCCGGTGACGCCCGCCACGCCGCCATCGGCTCGGACCTGGACGGCGGCTACGGCCAGGAGCAGTGCCCGCACGACCTCGAGACCATCGCCGATCTCCAGAAGATCCCGGCGCTGCTGGAGAAGCGCGGCTACCGGAGCGAGGAGATCGCCGCCATCATGCACGGCAACTGGCTGCGCCTGCTCCGCCAGGCCTGGAGCCGGGCCGGAGCCGTCGGCCCCACTTAGCTCCTCGCGAAGCAGGGTCCTACCGGCGCACATCCTGCTCGACCGAGAACTCCTGGACCTCGCGCCAGGTCGGCAGGCCCTCGACGTCGCCCAGGACGGTCATGGCCATCGCCCCAACGGTGTTGGCCAGTCGGAGCGACTGGGGGAGGTCGAAGCCCCGCAGCTGCCCGGCCAGAAAGCCGGCGGCGAAGCCGTCGCCGGCCCCGACCGGGTCCACGATCCGGGGCAGGCGCACGCCCGGCACATGGACGGCGGTCTCGGGGGTGACGGCCAGCGCCCCCTCGGCCCCCAGTTTGACCACCACCAGCCGGGGGCCATAGGCCAGGATCGCCCGGGCCGCCCGCTCGGGGTCCTCCTCGCCGGTGATGAGGGTGGCCTCGTCCCGTCCGGGCAGGACCAGGTCGCAGAGCGGCAAAAGGTCGGTCAGGACGGTGCGCCACTCCGCCGCCGGTCGCAGCTGCAGGCGGATATTGGGGTCGAAGGAGACGAGCACCCCCAGGTCGCGGGCCAGCCGCATCGCCGCCCGGACCGTCTCGTGGCAGGAGGGGCTCAGGGCGGTGGTGATGCCGGTGAGGTGGAGATAGCGGGCGGTCCTGAGGTACTCGCGGTCGAGGATGGCCGGCGTCATGCGGCTGGCCGCCGAGCCGCGCCGGTAGTAGATCACCCGGCGGGGGCCGACCTCGCGCCGCTCTTTGAAGGCCACCCCGGTCGGCGCCTCGGGGTCGAGTTCGACGTGGGAGACATCGACCCCCTCGCCGCGCAGGAAGGTCAGGATGTAGCGGCCGAACTCGTCGTCGCCCAGCCGGCTGATCCAGCCGGCCGAGTGGCCCAGCCGGGCCAGGCCGATGGCCACGTTGGCCTCGGCCCCGGCCACGTGCTTTTCAAAAGTGACCGCCGACCGGAGGGGGCCGATGTCGGTGGCCACGAACATCACCATCATCTCGCCTAACGAGATCACCTCGGGCATCGTCGACTCCTTGCAGGTGTTAGACCCGACGCAGGTCGGCCAGACGCCAGGCGGTGAGCAGCACCCAGAGGGCGCCCAGGGCGGCGCTCAGACCGACGGCCGCCGGCGCCCCCACCAGCGTGGCCAGCGCGCCCATCAGCAGCGCCCCCAGCGGGGCGGTGCCGATGGCCAGGGCCAGCGCGCCCATCGCCCGACCGCGCAGCGTCTCGGTGATCGCGGTGAGCGTGATGGCGCTCTGATAGGCGCTGAAGGCCGCGTGACAGACCCCCATGGCGACCAGCGCCAGGAAGGCCGGCAGGAAAGCCGGCAGTAGACTGAAGGCGAGCAGCGCCAGGCTCATCAGGAACGATCCCCCCAGAAAGGCCCGGCCGCGCGGCAGGGTCGGCCAGAGGCTGAGCAGAGCCGCCCCGAGGAGCGAGCCGAGCCCGTCGCCGGCCGCCAGCAGCCCCAGCCCGACCGGTCCGGCCTGGTGGATGTCGCGGGCGAAGACCGGCAGCAGCTGGACGTAGGGAAAGACCAGCATGTTCATCGCCATGGTCACCGAGAGCACCCCCAGGATGGCCGGCTGACGGGCGACCGCCCGCAGCCCGTCCACCAGGGTGCGCAGAACCGGTCCCTGGCCGGCCGGGGTGCGGTTGCGCTGCCGGATGCTCAGAACCGCTCCCAGGCTGCCCAGGTAGGTCCCGAGCAGCAGGAGAAAGCAGCCGGCCGCGCCCAGCAGGCCGACGAGACTGCCGCCCAGGAGCGGCCCCAGCACCTTGGTGATGTTCATCGAGGTGGTCTCCAGGACCAGCGCCCGCAGGATCTGGGGCCGGCCGACGATGTCGGCGATGAGGGTCCGGCGGGCCGGCCAGTCCATGGTCCAGGAGAGACCCAGCAGCAGGCTCCCCACCGCCAGGTGCCAGTACTGGAGTCCGCCGCTCACCAGCAGGAGCCAGAGCCCCAGCATCACCGCGCAGTTCAGCCCCTGGGCCAGAGCCAGGAGCGTTCGCCGCACCATCCGGTCGGCGATGACGCCGCCCAGCAGGCCGAAGCAGAGAAGCGGGGCGTTGCGGTAGAAGCCGACGAGGGCCACATGCCAGGCCGAGTCGGTCAGGTCCAGGACCAGCCAGCCGACGACCACCACCTCGACCCAGCGGGCCAGGTACCAGAGGAAACTGGCCAGCCAGAGCCGGCGGTAGTCGCGCCAGGCCAGCGGCTGGAGCGCCTCGACCCGGACGGGCAGACGGCGGACGGCTAGCAGGTTCATCGGGACCTTCTCCCGGCGGGCCTGGCCCGATTGTACTACAGGCCCGGCCGGATATGGTAGAATGGGAGCGCCCGGCCGGGCCGATAGGTCGGGGGAGAGAGGAGCGGCCATGATCACCGGCCTCAGCCATATCGCCTTTCGGGTGAGCGATCTGGACCGGGCGCTGGCCTTCTACAGCGGTCTCCTGGGCTTTCCGGAGATGTTCCGTCTCTACGGCGACGACGGCGCCCTCTGGCTGGTCTATCTGCGGGTCAGCGAGACCACCTACCTGGAGCTCTTCCCCGGCGGCGACCCCCGACCCGAGGTCGGCCGCCGGGCCCTCGGCTACAACCACTTCTGTCTGGCGGTCGACGACCTGCGCCAGACCCTGGCCGACCTGGCCGCCCGGGGGCTCGCCCTCGAGGGCGAGCCCCGATTGGGACGCGACGGCAACTGGCAGTACTGGATCACCGATCCGGACGGCAACCGCATCGAACTGATGGAGATCGCCCCCGATTCGCTCCAGCGCCAGGCCCTGGCCCGGCTGGCGGCGGCCCGCGGAGGTGAAGCCCATGCCCCGGCTGACCACTGAGGAGTTCCTGATCTTCCTGAACCGCAACCCCAACGCCCTGCTGGCCAAGCGCCACTACCAGCCCGGTGAGCGGCTCGACCCCGGCCTCTACTGGAATGTGACCGCCCAAAAGATCGAGGCCTTTCCCGAGCCGACCACCGCCCGGGGCGTCTACGTGAAGCTCCACGACGATACCGAGGCCTCCTTCGCCGACGTCTTCCGGACCTTCGCCCTGGGCGGCGGCGGCCCCTCGGGCCGGGCGCTCCCGCCCGACTTCGCCACCGCCCGTCGGGAAGCCGCCCATGCATGACGAACGCGTCCTGCGCTTCCTCGACCCGGCGGCCCTCGTGGAGCTGACCGAGGAGATGGTGCGCTTTCCGACGGTCAACCCGCCGGGCGACGAGGGCCCCCTGGCCGATTTTCTGGCCGAGGAGCTGCGGGCTCTGGGGCTGCCGGCCGAGGTCCAGCCGCTGGCCGAGGGACGGGCCAACGTCATCGCCCGCCTGCCGGGAAGTGGCGAGCGGCCGGGACTCATCCTGAGCGGCCACCTGGATGTGGTCAGCCCCGGCGAGCAGCCCTGGCGCACCCCGCCCTTCACGCCGACCCTGGTGGGCGACCGGCTGTACGGGCGCGGCACGGCCGATATGAAGGGCGGCTGTGCGGCCCTCATCTGGGCGGCGGTGGCCATCCAGCGCTGCGAGCAACCGCTCAAGGGCGACCTCATCCTGGCCCTGACGGCCGGGGAGGAGGTCGACTCCATCGGCGCCCGCCGGCTGGTCGAGTCGGGCCGGCTCCAGGGCGCCGGCGGCGTGCTCATCGCCGAGCCGACCGGTCTGGAGGTCTACGTCGCCGAGAAGGGGGTCGTCTGGCTGGAGATCATCACCCACGGCCGGACGGCCCACGGCTCGATGCCCGAGCTGGGCGTCAACGCCATCAGCCAGATGGCGGAGGTCATCCGCCGGCTGGAGACCCTGGCCCTCCCGGCCCGGCCGCACCCGGTCCTCAGCCCGCCCTCGCTCAACATCGGTCTGATCCAGGGTGGGGTCAAGATCAACGTCGTTCCCGACCGCTGCCGCCTGGAGGTCGATATCCGCACGCTGCCCGGCACCACCAGCCAGGACGTTCTGCGGCTGGTCCAGGGGCTCCTGGACGACCTGGCCCGTCAGCGCCCGGGCTTCGCCGCCGAGGTCCGGCTCCTCCAGGAGCGGCCGCCGGTCGAGACCTCGCCGGCGGCGCCGCTCGTCCAGACGACCCTGCGCATCGTCCAGCAGCGCCTGGGCCGGACGCTCACGCCGGGCGGCGTCCCCTATGGCACCGACGGCTCGGTCTACGCCCCGCTCCTGGGGATCCCCATGGTCATCTGCGGTCCGGGGCGGGCCGAGCTGGCCCACCAGCCCGACGAGTACGTTGAAGTGCCGGCCCTGCTGGCGGCCGCCGAGATCTACACCCTGGTCATCCGCGACCTGCTGGTGGCCTGACTCAGCGGGGCCACCGTCCCAGCACCAGAACATCGCGCCAGGTTCCCTCGACCCGGACCTGGGCCCGGAGCAGCCCTTCCGGAACGAAGCCCTGACGGAGCAGAGCGGTCGTTTTCTCGGTCGCCTCCGGCTCGGCGAAGGCCTGCAGTTTACTGTCGGCGGGCAGCGGCAGCGCCGCCAGCAGGGCCGGAGCCTGGTCCTGAAAGGCCGGGTGGACGAAGAGGTCGAGGAGCAGGGCCTCGCGCCAGTGCGGCGTCTGGCAGAGGGTGGCCAGTCCCACCACCGCGCCCGGTCGGGTGACCAGGACGCGGGCCGCCTGAGCCCGGACCGGCCAGGCCCCGCCCCCGCTCAGCCCGTCCATCAGCCGGACGAAGGCCCCCTCGAAGCTCCGCGGACCGTGGACGCCGAAGGCCACGCTCCGCACGGTCCAGCCGCCTTCGACCAGGTGCAGGGCGACGCAGCCGGGAAAGTCGCCCCAGGCGACCGGGCGCACGGTGGTCGGGCCGGGGGTGAAGAGCTGAGCCTCGGCGTCGGGGGTCCGGCCGCGGACCATCGCTCCGGTCGTCCCCCGGCCGATGAAGCCGACCTGCTGGTAGAGGAAGTACGGTGGGGTCTGGTAGCCGGTGCTCAGGGTGAGCAGGACCCCGCCCCGGGCGTCGAAGTCGGCCGTGGCGGCGGTCAGCACCGCCCGGGCGGCCCCCTGCTGACGGTGGTCGGGGTGGGTGTAGACGTGCTGGAGCAGCCCGACCGGGGGGGCGCCGGCCTCGACGAGGGTCACGTTGGTGATGATCTGGCCGGCCGGCGTCACCGCCAGGTAGAAGTGGGTGGGAAGGTCGGGCAGCGCCCCCGCGAGGGCCAGCCGGAGGGGCGTCAGCCACTCCGGGGGTTTGTGGGCCAGAAAGGCCAGGATCGCCTCGCGCCAGTGGGCATCCGGGGCGGTGACACAGAGGATCTCGACGGCGAGGCCGTGACGGAGACGGGCGGTGGTCAGGCGGCGTTCCATGGTCCTCTCCCTTCTCCCTGGCAAGGCTGGGCGCGACGGGCGGGCGAGCGTCGGCACCGGTCGCCTCGGTTGTGGTACAATCGAGGGCAGCACTCCCCGTGGTGAGGCGCGGCGATGAGCGAGTACGGAAACGGGCCGGTCGAGACGCCGACGCCGGCCGTTCACACCATTCAGAAAGAGGTCATCGAGGAGGCGGTCCGCCAGATCATCCGGGCCATCGGGGAGGATCCCCAGCGGGAGGGCCTGGTGGGCACCCCGGCCCGGATCGCCGAGATGTACGCCGAACTCTTCCAGGGGATCGGGGTCGACCCCGCGGCCGAGCTGCTGGTCGGCTTCGAGGAGGGCCACGAGGAGCTGGTTCTTTTGCGCGATATCCCCTTCTACTCGCTCTGTGAGCATCACTTTCTGCCCTTCCACGGCGTGGCCCACGTCGGCTACATCCCCCGTGGCCGGGTGGTCGGCATCAGCAAACTGGCCCGGGTGGTCGAGATCCTGGCCCGCCGGCCCCAGCTCCAGGAGCGGCTGACCACCCAGATCGCCGACACCATCGTCAACGCCCTCCAGCCGGCGGGGGTGGCGGTGGTCATCGAGGCCACCCACCTCTGCATGACGATGCGCGGGGTCAAGAAGCCCGACACGGTGGTGGTGACCTCGGCCATGCGCGGCCTCTTCCGCGACTCGCCGGCCACCCGGGCCGAGTTCCTGGCCCTCATCCGCAACGGACACTAGATGGACCGGATTCTCCTGCAGGGGCTCCAGTTCTACGCCTATCACGGCGTGAATCCCGAGGAGCAGGCGCTCGGCCAGCGCTTCCAGGTGGATCTCTGCCTGGGACTCGATCTGCGCCCGGCCGGGCAGACCGACGACCTCAGCCAGACGGTCAACTACAGCGCGGTCTACCGCCGCGTCCGTCAGGTCGTCGAGGGCGAGCGGTTCCGTCTGCTCGAGGCCCTGGCCGAGCGCCTGGCGGCCGTTCTCCTGGCCGAGTTTCCGCTGGCCACGGTGACCGTCCGCGTGACCAAACTGCACCCGCCGCTCCAGGGGGCGGTTCAGGGGACGGTGGCCGTCGAGATCACCCGCGAGCGGGCCTGAGTCAGGAGCGGCTGGGGCGGGCCGGTGCCGCCGACCGGCTGCTGGCCCAGCCCAGCAGGATGATGAGGAGCCCGATGGCCACCATCAGCCGGCCGACGCCCCAGAGGTCGGCCAGCACCCCGATGACAAAGACCGGCAGCGTCGAGCCCAGGTTGCCCAGGGTGTTGAGGACGCCGAAGATCCGTCCCCGCATCCCCGGCGGCGTCTCCTGCTGCAGCACCACGTTGGCCGGAATGATCACCCCGGCGTTGGCCACCCCCAGAAGAAACGCCAGAGCCATCACCACCACGAGGAACCCCGGCAGTCCCCCAGGATGAGCGGTCAGCAGCAGGTCGCCCCAGAGCAACCGGGTGAGACCCCGGTAGATCGCCAGGATGATGACGATGACCCCGGTGGCGATGAAACTGCGGGCGATGAGCCAGCGATGGGGGAGGTGCCGGCCGTAGCGGCCGATAATGAGCGAGCCGCTGATCACCCCCAGCCCGGCCGGGGCCACCAGGTAGAAGGCGTCGGCCTCCTCCAGCCCCAGCACGGTGGCGGCGTAGCCCGGCCCCAGGGCGGCCGTGACCCCGGCCAGCGACCAGGCCAGGGCCAGGGCCAGCAGCACCTGAAAGATGGGCGGGTTCTGCCGCAGATACCGCCAGCCGGCCAGGAGATCGCTCAGCACCAGCCGGGCCCGGGCCAGGACCGATCCCCGTGGCGGGGCGACCACCCCCTCCGGGGGGACAGCCCGCAGCGCCAGGGCGGCGCCGGCGAAGGAGAGGCCGGCCAGCCCGAAGACCGCGCCCGTGCCGAAGAGCTTGATGAGCGGTCCGGCCCCGGACATGCCGATGATGAACGAGAGGTTGTAGGTCAGGGTGAAGAGGGAGTTGGCGGCCACCAGTTGCCCCGGCGCCACCAGACGGGGGATGGTGGCCGCCTCCGCCGGCACGAAGAACTGACGGACACTGCTGGCCAGGAAGGCCAGCAGGAAGAGCACCGCCACCTGATGGCCCAGCAGGAGGAAGCCCAGGCAGAGAAGAGCCCGGGCGACGTTGGTGGCCACCAGCACCTGACGCTTGTCGGCGTGGTCCACCAGCACCCCGGCTAGGACGCCGAAGATGACCGCCGGCGCAGTCACGCAGAGGACCAGCAGGCTGACGGCCGCATTCGAGCCGGTCTGACGGTAGACCTGGACGAGCAGGGTGAAGTAGACCAGGTTGTCGGCGATCTGCGAGAGCACCTGGGCGGTCCAGAGGCCCAGGAAGGCCCGCTGGCGCAGGACCGCCCGGTAGCCGACACCCTGGTCGGCGGGACCGGCGATGACGGCGGTGGAAGGGCTGTTCTGCTCGTGAAGCGGCACCGATGGTCTCCGCAGGGTGGCCCCGGGGCCACCGTCTACGCTCAGCCTACACAACGGGGCGGCTGCGGGTCAAGGGCGCGGCGGCGCCGGCTGAGCGGCCGGCCGAAACGTGATACAATCAGGCCCGAAGGTATCCCAGAGGACGGAGGCAGCGCGTGGTACGGGCTCAGATCGTTGGCGCGACCGGCTACGGGGGGCTGGGCATGGTCGAACTGCTCCTGCGCCACCCCCACTTCACCATCAGCGGCCTTTTGGCCAAGACCGATGTCGGCCGCCCCCTGAGCGACTTCTTCCCCCATCTGCGGGGCTTCTGCGACCGGGTGGTCGAGGAGGCCGAGCCGGAGCGCATCGGCCGCGACTGCGACGTCGTCATCTTCGCCACTCCCGATGGAGTGGGGATGCAGTACGCCGCCGATCTCGTGGCGCGGGGCGTCCGCGTCCTGGACTACAGCGGCGACTTCCGCTTCGCCTCGCCAGAGGACTACGCCCGCTACGCCCAGCTGCACCCCTCGCTCCGCGGCCGGCCGCACGCCGCGCCGGACCTGCTCCCCCGGGCCGTCTATGGCCTGCCCGAACTCAACCGCGAGGCCATCCGGACCGCCCCGGTGGTGGGCAACCCGGGCTGCTTTGCCGTGGCCATGATCCTGGGGCTGGCGCCGGCCGTCCAGGCCCGCATCGTCGACCCCCGCTCCCTCATCTGCGATGGCAAGACCGGTATCTCCGGCGCCGGCAAGAAGCCGAGCCAGGTCCACCATTTCCCTGAGCGCAACGAGAACGTCACCCCCTACCGGGTGGCCAGCCACCAGCACACGGTCGAGACCACGCTGACCCTGAGCCGGCTGGCCGGCGAGCCGGTCGGCCTGACGTTTGTGCCGCACCTCCTCCCGGTCACCCGGGGCATCATCTGCACCCTCTACGCTACCCTGACCGAACCACTGACCACCGCGCAGGTCCACGCGGTCTACCAGGCGTTCTACCGGGAGGAGCCGTTCGTGCGGCTCCTCCCGCCGGGGGCGACGGCCACGCTCAAGGCCGTCCTGGGCAGCAACCTCTGCGATATCTCGGTCACGGTCGACGAGCCCCACCGGCGGCTCGTCGTCGTCTCGGTCATCGACAACCTGCTCAAGGGCCAGGCCGGGGTGGCGCTCCAGAATCTGAACCTCATGTTCGGCTTTCCGGAGACGCTGGGCCTGGAGCGGGTCCCGCTCTACCCATAGGAGCGGCGATGGACGTCGCGCCGGTGCCCCCGGTCCGTCCGGTCCTGACGGTGGTGAGCCCGGTCCCGCCGTCTCTTCCCGAGTGGCGGGTGGTCGGGGCGGAGGTCCTGGCCGTCGACGGGCCGACGGTGCTCCTGCGCCTGGGGGGCCTTGAGGTGCGGGCGCTGAGCACCGTCCCCCTCGCGGTGGGCGAGCGGCTGCGCCTGCTGGTCGCCCAGGCGACGGCCGAGCGGGTGCTGCTCCAGGTCCTGCCGAGCGGGCCCTCCGCGGCCGCCGGGGCCGCCCGCGATCTGGCGGGCTGGCTGGACGAGGTCGGGCTGCCCGTGACCCCGCTCTTCCAGGGACTGGTCCGGGCCTTCCTGGCCCGGCGGTTGCCTCTCGACCCCCTGGATCTGCTCGACCTGGGGCAGCGGCTGAGCGCCTGGGGGCTGACCACGGCCGGGGACCTGGAGGCCGCCGCCGACCTGGTCAGCCGGGGCCTGCCGGTGACGCCGGCGACTCTGGCCATCGCCCGGCCCCGGCCGGGGGAGCCTCTCGCGGCGCTGGCGGCTCTCTGGCGGCTTCTCGCCGGGGTGGGCGCTCGACCGGAGGCGGCGGCCGGCGCGCCCGGGCGGGCTCTCCTGGACCTGCTGACGCGTCTGATCGCCGACGGGGAGGAGAGGCCCGATCCGGTCTGGCTCCGCTGGGCGGCCGAGACCCTGGGCACCGCCCCGGAGGCCCGTCTGGCCCGGGCGCTGAGCGACCCCGCGCGGCTGGCCGACCAGGAGCGCGACCTTGTCGTGCTGCTGCGCCGGCTGGAGGCGACCCTGGCCGCCGACGGGCCGAAGCGGTCGGACCTGGCGGGACTGGTCGAGCGCGCCCGTCAGGCCCTGGAACAGCAGCACCTGGAGAACGCGGGCCGCCTCCAGACCGAGACCCCGGCTCTGGTCCTGCCGCTGCCGGCGCCGTGGGCGCCCGGGGCCGCCGCCTGGGTGCGCGTCGAATGGGAGGAGCCGGCGGAAGCGGCGGGGGCGGCGTCGCCGGCGCCGCTCACCCTGACCCTGGAGGTCGATCCGCCCTCGCTTGGCCGTCTCCAGGTGCAGGTCCAGGTGCGGGGACGGCGGCTGGCCCTCGTGGTGCGCTGTGCAACCCCCGCGGTCCAGCAGTTTGTGGCCGGGCGCCTGGACGAGCTGGTGGCCGCTCTGGAGGGGTTGGGGTATACTGTCCACAGCCGGCGCTGCGACCTGCTCGCCCCGGCCCGCGCCGGCGAGGAGATGGAGCCAGTCCAGCGGCGGGTGGACGAACGGGCATGACGGAGGCGAGAAGGCCGGCGCGCCGGCCCCGACGGGCGGTGGCGCTGGAGTACCAGCGGGGGAAGCAGCGGGCGCCGGTGGTCGTGGCCACCGGGCAGGGGCTCATCGCCGAGCGGATCATCGCCCTGGCCCGCGCCCACGGGATCCCCATCCGCGAGGACCCGGTGCTGGTGACGCTGCTGGCCCGTCTGGATGTCGGCGACCTCATTCCGCCGGAACTCTACCCGGTCGTCGCCGAGGTCTTCGCCTGGGTCTACCGGCTGAACGCCGAGCGGGCGCGTCGACCGAACCGCTAGGAGGGCGTGTGCGTCGCCGTGGGCTGCTCCTGATCCTCGGTCTGCTGGTCCTGGCCGCGCTCGGTGGCCTGCTTCTTCTCTGGCCGCGTGGTCCGGCCCGGCCGGCACCAGAGCCCACGCCCGCTCCTGAGACGCCGACCCCGCTGGCCTCGCCCACGACCGGGACCTGGCCCGCGCCGACGACCGCGCCCACGCCAGTGGCGACCCCGACGCCCGGCCGCTGGTACGGGTACATCCCGCTCATCGGCGGCCGGCCGGTCCCGCCGACTCCGACGCCCACCCCGCAACCGGCGCCGGCGCCCGCCGGGCTCCCGGCTCCCCCGCCCACGCCCACCCCGACCCCGGCGCCGGTGACCAAGGTGACCAAGTGGGGCCTGGGCGTCTACGGCGGTGGCGGGCACCTTCTGCCGGATCTGTTGACCGCCAAGCCGACCGTGATCCTCCTCATGGACCCCTCCGTCGACTGGGCGCGGGAGGTCCGGCGCTGGTTCCCCAGGGCGTTCATCGTGGGGCGCCGCTACCGTCACGAGACCCAGCAGCCGCTGGACAATCCCGGTCCCCAGGGCGAGGCCTTCGCCGACTGGGTGGCCGAGCTGGCCGTTCCCTTGAAGGGGGTTGTCGACGCCTGGATGAGCTACAACGAGGTGGTCGGCCACCGCGATTACGAGGGCTACCGGCGCTACAACGTTTTCCAGGTGGCTTTCGCCCGCCGGCTCCAGGAGCACTACGGCATCGCCGCCGTGGCCGGGAACGATGGCTCGGCCACCGTGGACCCTGAGGACTACCCGAAGTACTTCGCCGAGGCCATTCGGACCAGCCGCTACTTCGGCCTCCACGCCTACGCCCCCATCGGGGCCCGGAGCCTGCGGCAGGACGCCGAGTGGCATGTTCTGCGCTACCGTAAAATCCACGCCGCCCTGGAGCGGGCGGGAATCACCGGCGTGAAGATGGTCATCACCGAGTCGGGCCTGGCCGACGGCTGGCGGGGACGGATCGGCGAGGAGCAGATGGCTGAGGAGTTCATCTGGTTCACCAACGAGCTGGAGCGCGACCCCTATGTCATCGGCCACGCCGCCTTCGGCCTCTTCGCCCACGACGACCACGGCTGGCGGCAGTTCGATCTGCGGGGCACCCTCGTCCTGTTCCTGATGGGCCAGTACGAGCCACGGCGCGGGGGATAAAGGCCCTCAGTGCCGGTGCGTCTCCGGCTCCTCGACCTCGGCTCCCACCGGCACCAGCGTGCAGTAGAGACCGCTCGGCGAGCAGCGCACCGTCTCGATCTGGATGGTGGTGTGGCCGATGGAGAACTGCTTGGCCAGCATCTCGTTCAACTGGTCGAGCAGCCGGGCGGCCTGGCTGACCGGCATGTCCTGGACCACCACGTGGCTGCTGAGCATATGGATGCCGGGGGCGATGGTCCAGACGTGCAGGTCGTGCACATCCTCGACCCCGGGCACCAGCCGCATGGCCCGCACCAGCTCGGCCAGATCGATGTGCTGCGGGGTGGCCTCCAGGAGGATGCTCAGCGACTCCCAGATAATGGGGCGCGAACTGACCAGAATGAAGATGCCGATGAGCGCGCCGAGCACCGGGTCGATCCAGCTCTGGCTGGTCAGGGCGATGAGGCCGCCGCCCAGAATCGTGGCGGCCGAGGAGAGCAGGTCGCTCATCACGTGCAGGAAGGCCGATTTCACGTTGATGTTTTCCGCCTGCTCGTGGCGGAGCAGAGCGGCCACCACCAGATTGCCCACGAAGCCGGCGACGGCGACCATGAGCATCAGGTCGCCCTCGACCTCGGGCGGCGCCTGCAGCCGGCGGTAGGCCTCGTAGAAAATGAAGGCCGAGATGCCCACCAGGGTGAGAGCGTTGACCAGGGCGATGAAGATGCCCACCCGGTGGTAGCCGAAGGTCATGCGGTGGGTGGCTGGCCGGGCGGCCTGGCGCACGCCCAGCCAGCTGAAGAGCAGGGCGAAGATATCGGTGGCGACGTGGCCGGCGTCGCTGAGCAGGGCCAGGCTGTTGGCGAGCAGGCCGCCGACCACCTCACCGGTGAGCAGCAGGGTGCTGATCGCGATGCCGAGCAGCAGTTTCCGTCCGACCGGCGGTTCGTGGAGGTGGGCGTGCATCGTACCACTCACCTCGGCCTTCACCGATATCTTAGCGCAGTCCGCCCGGCCGGGGCAATGTCTGCCTGCTCCTTCCGGGAGTCCGGAGGGTCCGCCGGACGGCCGCCGTTTGCGGTATCATAACCCCGGTGACGATGGACCAGTGGGGCCTGTACATCCACATCCCGTTCTGCACCGTCAAGTGCTGGTACTGCGATTTCAATGCCTACGCCGGCCTGGACGGGCTGATGCCCGCCTACACCGAGGCTCTGGTCCGGGAGATCGCCAGCCTGCCCCCGGCGCCGACCGGTCGACCGGCGGGTCCGCAGACGCTGGCCACTCTCTACTTCGGCGGGGGCACGCCCAGCCGGCTGCCGCTGGCCCACCTGGAGACGATCCTGACGGCGGTGGTCCGCCACCACCACCTGCGGCCGGGGGCCGAGGTCAGTCTGGAGGCCAATCCCGGCGACCTCGATCGGGCCTATCTGCGCGGGCTGCGGGCTCTGGGGATCACCCGCCTGAGCATCGGCGCCCAGAGCTTCGACGACGCCATGCTGCGGGCCATGGGCCGTCGGCACAGCGGCGCGATGGTGGTGGCCGCCTACGACCTGGCCCGGCAGGTGGGCTTTGCCTTCATTAACCTGGACCTCCTCTACGGCCTGCCGGGCCAGGATCTGGCTCACTGGCAGCGCACGCTGGACCAGGCCCTGGCCCTGGAGCCGGATCATCTCTCCCTCTACGCCCTGACCGTCGAGCCGGGGACCGTGTACGCCAAGCGGCAGCGCCAGGGGCGGCTGCCGCTGCCGCCCGACGATCTGGTGGCCGAGATGTACGAGGTGGCCGAGGACCGACTGGGGGCGGCCGGCTACGTGCATTATGAGATCGCCAACTGGGCGCGGAGTCCGGCCGCCGTCTGCCAGCACAATCTGACCTACTGGCGCAACCAGCCGTTCCTGGGGGTCGGCGCCGGAGCCCATTCGTTCGATGGCGCCCGGCGCTGGGCCAATGTCCGGCCGCCCCGCCTCTACGTCGCCCGTCTGGCTCAGGGGCGGTCGCCGGTGGCCGAGGTCACCCCGCTCTCACCGGGGCTGCAGCTGGCCGAGACGGCCATGCTGGGGCTGCGACTGGTGGAGGGGCTGGACCGGGCCGCCTTCCGGGCCCGGTTCGGGGTCGAGGTCACGGCGGTCTTCGGCCAGGTCCTGGCCGACCTGGCCCCGTTCGGCCTCCTCGAGGTCACCCCCGACCGGGTGCGGCTCACCCGTCGGGGACGACTGCTGAGCAACGAGGTGTTCGTTCGTCTGCTCGAGGCGGTGGCCGGGTCCTAGCCGTAGCGGTACTCGAGGGCGGCGGCGGTCTCGCGGACCAGCGTGAGGGGAAGGGCCCGCTGTTCCTTGAGGGCGGCGACCAGGTCCAGGTCGGGCTCGTGCTGGATGAGGAGCCAGAGGAGCCCCTGGTCGGGGTCGAAGTTGACGGCGCGGACGTTCCGGATGCCGGGCATGCGCTGCAGCAGGCGCTGGATCTCCAGCGCCCGGACGAAGTCGCCCAGACCGTGGACCAGCACCTCCCGGCCCGGCGGCTCGTCGGCGGCCGGGGCGGGCGGGGGCTCGACCGTAGCGCGGCCGTTGGGCCGTGGCTCGTCCGGGGTCTCAACCGGAGGGGCTGGCGGGGCCGGCGACGGTGGGGGCTCGGCCGGGGGAGCGGCGCCCGCCGCTCCGGCCTCGGGTGGGCTGAGCGGCCGGCCCGGCCGGGTCTGGCGGAGGGCCTGGATCTGGGAGGAGAGGAGACCGAGCCCCTGTTCGAGGGCCCGGACCTGTTCCTCCAGGGCGGCCACCTCGGCCAGAAGAGCTGTCCGCCGGGCCTCGGCCTCGCGCAGCAGCGCGGCGCACTCCGCCTCGGTCCGGGCCCGGAGGCGCTGGAGTTCCTCCTCGACCGCCCGGCGGCGGGCCTGCAGCTCCTGCTCCAGAGCCTGCCGTTCCCGGCGGGCGGCCTGGATCTCGGCCAGCAGACGGGCCCGTTCGCCGGCCAGCTGCTCCAGCACCTGCTGGGCCTCGCGCTCCATGTCCTGGCGGATGGTCTGGGCCAGGGTGAGGAGGCCGGTGATGCCCTGGCGCAGCGTCTCCTCCAGGGTGAGGTAGGCGGCCAGGCGCCGCTGGGCCCAGGCGGCGGCCAGGGCCTGGTCAGCGGGGGTCTCGGCGACCCGGGGCTGGGGCTCCTCGCGGCTCACGGCCCGTCCCTCCACAGGGTCTGGTGTCTCGATTCTACCGAACCGGACCGGTGGCTGCCAAGAGGCAAACAGACGTGCCAGATGCTCTTCCTCGTCTGTTTCTTGACAGGATTGCTATACTGGGTGACGATTCGGCCGGTGGGACGCGGTCTGTCGGGAGGCGGCCGCGCCGGCCGTCCTACTCCCTGGGGATCGGGAGCCGTAGGCCCATGTTCGCTCGAACGGTGCTCTCCGCGCACCGGCTGCGCGATGACCGGTGGCTCCAGGACGAACTCGAGTACCTCTGGGCGACCTTCTTCGCCGACACCCCGCGGGTCAACACCGTCCGCATCGAGTTCGCCGGCCCCTGGAAGATCCGGCTGGGGGTGATCAGTCTTTCGCGCGACAGCACGACCACCTTCATCGGCATCAACAGTCTCCTGCGCTACCCCGAGGTCCCCTACTACATCGCCTCGATCACCGTGGCCCACGAACTGGTCCACTACGCCCACGGGTTCGGCTCGCCTCTCCCCCGCCGGTATCCCTACCCCCACCGGGGGGGGATCGTCGAGCGGGAGTTGCGCCAGCGCGGTCTGGAGGCCGAGCTCCTGCTCTACAAAGAGTGGATCGACGAGCACTGGTTCCCCTTCTACGCCCGGAAGATCGCGCAGGGGAGCTCGCAGCGCATCCCGGCCTGAGCCCGCCCTGGCACACCTCCTGCATCAGACTGGCCCGGCCAAACCGGCGCCGGTCGCGGCCGGCGCCACCAAGGAGGGAGAGCCATGCGCGAGATGGCCGAGCGGATCACCGGGCAGCCGACGGTGATCGAACGCGGGGTCGAGCCGTTGGGGTTCCTGCTCTCGTGGCTGGAGATGATCCCGGTCTCGACCTATATCCTGGGGATGTTCGGGGCGGTGATCGCCTCGATGGCGCTGTTCTTCGGCGGCCGCCGTTGGGAGGCGCTCTTCGTGGGCCTGTGGCCTTCGACCTTGCTGAGCCTGGGGCTCTTCCTGAAACTGACCCGCCCCTCGCGCGAGATCCGCTGAGCGGCGAGCACCACCGCCGGGGAGGAAGAGACCTCCTCCCCGGCTTTTTAATGGTCGCGCTCGACCAGACGGTCGGCCATCGCCCAGAGCGCGCTCCGGGCGGGCTCCAGGGGGTCGGCCTGGGCCAGAGCCCGGAGGGCGGCGTCGCGCGCCCGGCGGGCCTCGGCCCGCGCGAACGCCTGGGCGCCGCAGGCGTCCAGAATGGCGATGATCGCCGTGACCTCGTCGGCGGTGAGATCGGGCTTGTGCAGCAGGGCGCGCAGGCGGCGGGCGTCGTCGGGGGGCGCGGTCTGGAGAGCGTAGAGCAGGGGAAGAGTCTTTTTGTGTTTGTAGAGGTCGTCGGCGGCCGGCTTGCCGGTGCGGTGGGCCTCGCCCCAGATCCCCAGGATGTCGTCCACGATCTGGAAGCCCAGGCCGAGCTGTTCGCCGAACGTCTGGTAGGCGGCGATCCGGTCGGTCCCGGCCCCGCCGACCAGGGCCCCCAGGGCGCAGGCGGCGCCAATAAGAGCGGCGGTCTTGCGGGCGATCATCGCCCGGTAGTCGTCGAGGCTGACGGCGCTCTGCGTCTCGAACTGGAGGTCGCGCACCTGGCCGTCCACGATCTGCAGGCAGGCCGTGGTCAGGGTCCGGGCGGCGGCCAGCACCCGCTCGGCCGGCACGCCGCGCTCGGCCAGGCCGAGGACGGCCTGATGGGCGATGGCGTGGAGGGCGTCGCCGGCGTTGATGGCCTGGGCCGTGCCCCAGAGGGCCCAGACGGTGGCCCGGTGCCGCCGTTCGGGGCTGCGGTCCTGGATATCGTCGTGGATGAGCGTGAAGTTGTGGAGCAGCTCGACGGCGGCGGCCGCCGGCAGGGCGGTCGTCCAGTCGCCGCCGCTGGCCTGACAGCAGAGCAGGCAGAGCACCGGGCGCAGGCGCTTGCCGGCGTCCAGTGTGGCCGGCTGGCCCTGGGCGTCACGCCAGCCCAGATGGTACTCCAGCATCTGGGTCAGGAGCGGCGTGAGACCGGCCGCCGGGAGCCGGGCCCGCAGTTCGGCGTCGATCGCCAGAAGGAGGTCCTGGAGCGCGGTGTTGAGCACGGGGTCTGGCGAGGCGGTCAGATCTCCTCCTCGCCCTCCTCCTCTTCTTCCTCTTCGAAGTAGTCGTCGGAGTAGGTGCCGATGTCCCGCCCCTGGTAGACCGCGACGATGAAGTCGTCGCGGGGCACGTCGGCGGTCATCACCAGCTCGTCATCGGCCTGCTCGATGAGGTCCAGGATGTCCTCTTCGGTCAGTTCGCGCTCGACGACCATGGTGCCGTAGACCACGCTGGGGGTGAAATGCAGGTCGAGGCGCCCGAGCCGTTCACCACCCTCGAACATGAGATAGCCTTCGGAGTGGGGGGTCCGGTACTGCCGTTCAAAGCGGACGTTGTTCACGGCTCCCTCCTTATCTCTTCCCGGCCGCCGTCTCAGGCCAGCGACTCGGGGGCCTCTGGCAGGCGTTCGATCAGAATCCGGGTGCCGGCCGGGACCTGGCGCAGGACCGTCGCGTCGCCCTCGACGTGGCCGATGACATTGACCGGACTGGCCGGGCGGATCTCGCCGGCGCGGCTGAGCGGCGTCGGACCGAAGAAGATGCAGAAGGCGTGCCCGGGCGGCCAGTAGGCGATGTCGCCCAGGGCGACCGTGGTCTGGGCCTGCTCCTCATCGTGGCGGACCGGGATCGGGAAGTAGATCTCGTCCCCCCAGGTGTTGACGCGCCCGGTGATCGGCAGGGCCTGCCAGATCGCCTGCGCCGTGTCGGACTCGTTGAGCACCGCCGTCACTTCGACCGGGCCGACGTGAATGCGAATCCGTCTGGGCATCACCGACCACCTTGCTTCTCGGGAGCATTTCCTAAGTATTTTAGCACACCTTGACCGGTCCGCTGCTCCCCGCGTATGATCCAGGCCTAGGCGTGGTTCGCGCCCGCGGGGGAGGCGTGCGCGTCGGTATCCTGACCGTCAGCACCAAAGGGGCGCGCGGCGAGCGCGCGGACACCAGCGGGGCCGCCATCCGGGAGCTCCTGGCGCCGCTGGGGGCCACCGTGGTGCACTATCAGATCGTGCCCGACGACCGGGCGACCATCGCCCGCCTCCTGCGCGCCTGGGCCGACGACGGCCAGGTCGATCTCATCCTGACGACCGGCGGCACCGGTCTGGCGCCGACCGATGTCACCCCCGAGGCCACCCGCGAGGTCATCGAGCGCGAGGTGCCGGGCCTGGCCGAGGTCATGCGCCTGGCCACCTGGTCGCAGTCGCCCCGGGCGGTGCTCTCACGTGCGGTGGCCGGGACGCGCGGTCGGACGCTCATCGTCAACCTGCCGGGCAGCCCCCGCGGGGTGCGCGAGTGCCTGGGCGTCATCCTGCCGGTCCTGCCCCACGCGGTCGACATTTTGCAGGGGCGGGGCGATCACGCCTGACCGTCGCCGGCCGTTCCGGTGTGCCAGGGCGGCGGGGTGAGGGTGTACTCCTCGCGGACCGGGGCGAAGATGTCGAGGGCGACCGAGTCCTCGAGGGCGACGACCCGGTGGACGGCGTTGCCGGGGATGAGGTAGCCGTCGCCGGCCCCCAGGACGGCCCGCCGGCCCTCGACGATGAACTCCAGGCGCCCGCGCACCACGTAGCCGATCTGTTCATGGGGGTGCTGGTGGTCGGGGACGACCGCCCCCTGGCGCAGGGTGATCTCGGCCAGGAGCGTCCGCTCGCCCCAGACCAGGGTCCGGCGGTAGACGCCGGGCCAGAGTTCGACGGCCGGTGCGGCGGCGTGCGCGGTGAAACGGGGTTCCATCGCCCGCTCCTGTCACTGAAGGATAGGGGAGACCCAGGGCTGGCCCGGCGTCGGGAAGGCGAACTGGAAGCCGGGCGGCAGCGTCCCGGTGAAGCGGTAGACGATGAGCGCCTCCTGGGCCCGGCGCCACGGGCGCTGGCCGCGCCCGCGCAGCACCCAGCGCTGGCCGGTCCACTGACAGACGCTCTCCACCTGGCCGCGCTCGTTGTAGGCGGCCTGGTAGAGGCCCCGCCCATCGTGCCACTCGAGCAGCAGCCCGGTCGGGAGATGGTGGCGCAAGCGGGCCAGCGGCAGATCGGCCAGATGGCGTTCGGTCATCGTCCGCACCACTCCTCGTCGTGGGGGTGCTGGTGGATTATAGCATAGCGCCGGCCGCCGGCGCCGGGGTGCGGGAGGCGGAGCGATGAGCGCGCTTCTCCCCGTGGGGCTGCTGGCCGCCCGGGCCAGCAGCGGCGCGGTCCTCCTGACGCTGGCCACCGTCGTCAACGCCAGCTGCGGGCTGGTGGTCAGCGCCCTGCTCGCCCGGGCCCTGGGCCCGGCGGTCGTCGGGACCTACGCCTTCGCCCTGGCCCTCTCGGAGATCGTCCATCTCCTCACCGACTGGAGCATCGGCACCGCCATCGTCCAGGCCCGCGACGATCTCCCGCGGCTTCTGGAGACCGCCCTCACCCTGGGGCTCGTCCTGGGGCTGGGGCTCATCGGGCTCTGCCTGCTCCTGGCGCCGCTCCTCTGGCTGGCCTTCTCCCCGGTGGTGGCGGCCCTCTTCGTGGCCCTGGCCGTGGTGCGCCTCTTCCAGCTGCTGGCCGACTGCTTCGGAGCCGTCCTGGAGCGCGACCTGCGCTACGGCCGCTTCACCGCCGTCCGCTTCCTCGCGGTGGCCCTGGCCCAGATCTCGGCCCTGAGCCTGGCCTGGGCGGGGGCCGGGGTCTGGGCCCTCTTCGCCCGCGAGGCGGTCCACATCGCCGGACTCTTCCTGGGGATGTGGCTGGCCAGCGGCCGGCCGCTGCGCCTGGCCGTCGCCCGACCGACGCTCCGCCATCTGGCCCTCTTCGGCGGCGGGATGACGGTGGCCCGCCTGGGCGAACTGGTCTTCCACCGGCTGGACAACGCCGTCGTCGGTCTCCTGTGGGGGCCGCGGGAGCTGGGTCTCTACGATGAGGCCTACCGCTTCTCGGAGATCGGCCACCGGTTGACCGGTCCGGCCGTCATCCAGGTGGCCCTGGCCGCCTACGCCCAGCTGCAGACCCGCCCCGCCGAGCGCGTCCGGGCCTTCCAGTTCGTCCAGGAGTCGGTGGTCCGGCTCCTGCCGCCGCTCTTCCTGGCCCTGGGCCTGGGGGCGCGGGACCTCCTCTGGCTGCTCTACGGCGAGCAGTGGCTCGACGCCGCCCCGATCCTCCAGATGCTGGCGGTCTACGCCACCGTCATCCCGCTCTTCGAGCACACCAAGCAGCTCCTCTACTCGCAGGGGGCGGTCGGGACGATGATCCGCATCCGGGTCTTCCAGCTGGCCCTCTACATCCCCTGCCTGCTGGCCCTGACCGCCCTGTGGGGCGGGGTGGGAGCGGCCCTGGCGGTGAACCTCGGGCTGGTGGCGGCCAGCCTGGCCCAGGCCCGGGCTGCCGGCCGCTACATCGACGCCTCCTGGCCGGCCCAGCGGGCGGTCTACGGCCGGCCGCTCCTGGCCACCGCCCTGGGGGCGCTGGCCTTCCTGGCCTGGACGGCCCTCGGTCCCCGGGGCTGGCACCCGCAGGGCGAGGCGCTGGTCCGGCTGCTCCTGCCGGCGCTGGTCTACACCCTGGCCATCATCGGCCTCGACTGGGAGCGCACCGTCCCCCGCGCCGGCGCGGTCCTGCGGCTGCTCCTGCTCCGCCCGGCGGCGGAGACCGGCGCCCCCGCTCCGGCCGGGCGCTAGAGGCGGTCGCCGCCGGCGGCGACCGGCGCCAGGAGGGGCGGGAGCGTCGCCACGGTCCCGGCCAGTCGAAGCCAGGTGAACAGCCGGGCCCAGGCCGTCGGCGACGGCTCGGCCACCAGCGGCCCGGTGACCGTCGCGCAGCCGACGGTGGGCAGCAGCCGCAGGGCGTGGTCGGAGAGCGGCCAGGGGCTGCGCAGGGCCAGCCCGGCCAGGCCGTACTCCTCGCGGACCAGGCGGGCCAGCTCGGCCAGCCGGTCCAGGTCCGGCGTCACCGGTCCGGAGGACCCGTTCGGGGGCGGGAGGGGCAGCGCCAGCGTGCTCAGCCCCCGCCAGCGGGCCCGGGGCAGCGGCCCGGGGGCCAGCCGTGGCAGGGCCTCGACGTAGACGGCGACGAAGCGCTCGAGGAAGGCCCGGACGGCGGTGGCCGGTTCGCCGCTCAGGGCCGGCAGCACGGCGCCGATGGCCCGGCTGACCGCGTCGCGCTCCAGGCTGCGCAGGAGCGCCGCCGCGCCGGCCGCCTGGTCGGGGGCCTGAGGGCCGGCCGGGTGGAGGTCGATCTGACCCAGGCCGGCGGCGACCAGTCGGGCCAGCCAGCGGCGGGCCGTGGGGGTCGGTCGCAGGCGGTGCGGTCCGGCGACCAGGACCAGCGGGCCAGCGTACCCGCTCCGCCGGGCGGTCGTCAGCAGCCAGGTGGCGAAGGCCGCCCAGCCGTCCGGCGGGAGGGGCCGGCCCGGGGTCACCAGGAGGGCCCCCACCGCCGCGGTCCGCGCGGCGGCGAAGACGGCCGCCGCGGCGGGATCGGCGGGTGCCAGGCGCACCACCGGCAGCGTCAGCGGGTCGATCAGGCCGGCGGCCAGGCGCTGGTACAGCCCGTCCGGGGTGGCCAGGTAGGGGCCGTCGGGTCGCGGGAGGTCTTCTCGCATCGCGGTCACAATTATACGGCTATGGTCGGCGGTCCCTCAGGCCAGGCTGGGCAGGCGCAGGAGCAGCAGCGCCAGGTGGGCGGTGCCGCGCTCGAAATCGCTCAGCCGGATGTGCTCGTCGGGGGCGTGGATACGGGCCTGGGGGTAGCTGATGCCGGGCGTGGCGATGGGCAGGCCCAGTTCGTGGACGAAGGGGTACATCGGCCCCGAGCCGCCGATAAGCGGCCAGATGGCCGCCGGCTGGCCGTAGATCTCCTCGCCGGTCCGGGCCGCCAGCTGGACGAAGGGGTGGTCGGGGTCCACCCGGGCCGGGTGTTCGGCGCCGAGCACCGTCACCTGGATGTCGCCGAACCCCTGGGCCTCGAGGTGGCGGCGGAGCGCCGCGATCACCGCCGCCGGGTCCTGGTCGGGGACCAGGCGGAAGTCCACCTTGGCCCGGGCCTCGGCCGGGAGGACGGTCTTGGCGCCCGGCCCCTGGTAGCCGGCGCTCAGGCCGCAGATCGTGCAGCTGGGGGTGAAGACCTGGGCCCGGCGGAGGTCCGCGCCGTGGCGGTCTCCCAGAAAGCCGCGCAGACCGTAGGTCGTCAGGAGAAGGTCGTCCTCGTCGGGCAGGCGGGCCAGGAGTTCCAGGTCGCGGGGCGTGGGCGGGCGGACGTGGTCGTAGAAGCCGGGCAGCCGCACCTGCTCGTCCGGCCCCTTGATCGTGGCCAGGGCCCAGGTCAGGCGCCAGGCGGCGTTGGGGAAGATGCTCCCGCCGGTGCCGGAGTGGGCGTCGAGATCGGCGGTGCGGCTGTGCAGTTCGACATAGACGATCCCCCGCATGCCGCAGTAGAGGATCGGCTGGCCGGCGAAGTTGACGCCGCCCGACTCCCAGATGCAGGCGGAGGCCTGCAGCCGGTCGCGGTGGCGGGCGACGAAGGCCGGCAGGTGGGGGCTGCCGATCTCCTCCTCGCCCTCGATGATGAATTTCATGCGCCAGGGATAGCCGCCGGTGAGCTGGCGGACGGTGTCGAGGGCGACCAGGCGGGAGACGATATGACCCTTGTCGTCGGCGGCGCCGCGCGCGTAGAGGCGCTCGCCGCGCAGGGTCGGCTCGAACGGGGGGCTGGTCCAGCGGTCGAGCGGGTCGGGCGGCTGGACATCGTAGTGGTTGTAGAAGAGGAGGGTGCGGTCCGACTGGCCCGGGGCCTCGGCGTAGACGACCGGGGCCCCCGCGGTCGGGATGATCTCGACGGCGAAGCCGCGCTGGGCCAGCAGGTCGGCCACCAGACGGGCGGTCTCCGCCAGCCCGACCCGCTGGGCCGAAATGCTCGGCTGGCGGCAGAGGGCCTGGAGTTCGGCCAGCCACTGGGGCCGGCGGGCGGCGATATGGGCGCTCAGCCGCTCCCGGATGGACGCCTCCGTCATCGCTCTCCTTTCGCGGTGGTCTGGGGCGGGCGGCCGCTGCCCCTATTCTAGCAGAGACCGGGCGTGACCGGTCGTCGGATGGCGGTGGGGTGTTTTTTCGTCCGGCCCCGGCGTATAATTCGGTAGAGCCGGCCAAATAGGGGGCGAGACTGGAGACTCCGGTGGAACAGGTGGCAGCGACCCATCCGGCCCCGCGTGATGGCCGGGTGCCCGAGACGATGGCCGTCCGGCCAGCGTCCTGCCAGCGCAGTCGATCGGTCCTGATCGTCGAGGACGATACCGATCTGCTGGAGATGATGGCGATCGTCCTGGCCGACGCTGGCTTCCGGGTGCGCAAGGCCGCGAACGGGTTGGAGGCTCTGGAGGCGGTCCGGCGCGATCTCCCCTGCGTGATCCTGCTGGACATGAAGATGCCGGTGATGGACGGCTGGGAGTTCGCCCGCCGGTTCCGGGCCGAGTTCGACCGTCTGGCGCCGATCATCGTGGTGACCGCGGCGGCCGACGCGCAGGCCCGGGCCCAGGAGATCGAGGCCGAGGGCTACCTGGCCAAGCCGTTCGACATCGACGACCTTCTGCAGATCGTGGAGCACTTTGTGACCCTCGCCCGGCCTTCATGAGGCGCGAATTCACCGTCGCGGTCTTTGTGGTCCACGCCGATCGCGTCCTGCTGCTCTGGCACCGCCAGCTGCGCCGCTGGCTGCCCCCCGGAGGGCATCTGCTGCCCAACGAGCTCCCCGACGAGGCCGCCCGCCGCGAGGTTCAGGAGGAGACCGGGCTGGCGGTCGAGCTGGTCGGTGAGTACGGCCTCGACCTGGAGCGTCCCCAACAGTTGCTCCGGCCCGAAGGGGTGCAGGTCGAGGAGATCGGCCCGGACCACCAGCACATCGACCTCATCTACTTCGCCCGGCCCCGGCCCGGGACGCCGCTCACTCCGCGTCCCAACGCCGAGAGCGCGGCCATCGGCTGGTACCGCCTGGCCGACCTGCCGGCGTTGGGGGTGAGCGACGAGGTCCAGCGGTGGGCCGCCCGGGCCGTGGAGCGGGTGAACGGCGGCCGGCCCGGCTCCTAGGCTGCGGCCGGCACGGCCGCCACCGCCGGCCGGGCCGGCGTCGTCCAGAGCACCTCGCCTGGCTGGTAGGGGAAGGGGGGCGACCAGTCGGCGGCCGGAACGGTGAGATCGGCGGGCCGTGGCTGGCCGGCCAGTGCCGCGCGGTCCACCGTCAGAAAGACCGCCCCCTCGGTGACCACGCCGATGACCGACCGTGGGACGACGACCGGCGCCGCCTGGCCCCGCAGCAGTCGCAGGGCCGCCGTCGGTTGCAGGAGCAGACCGGCGACCTGACGGCTGGTCGGATCGATGATGACCCGCTCGACCGTGCCGGCCGGGCCGTCGGTGGCGTAGACGCCCATGCCGACGCGCGCCTCCAGCGGCCGTGGCTCCTCCTCGGGGAAATTCGGCCCTGCGATGAGGTTGGTGACGCTGCGGGCCCGCGGATGGGCGGCGGCCAGGGCGGTCGCCCGGTCGCGGGCCGCCGGGTCGGCGGTGGCCCCGGTCAGGCAGACGTGGCCGTGGAAGCAGTGCACCCGGAACGCCCACGGCCGGGTCAGCGGGTCGGCGGCCAGCCCCTGGGCGATCTCCTGGGTCAGCGTGTCGTCGCCGATGAGCCGGTCCTCGACCAGAAGGACCCCGGGGACGGTGGCGACCCGCTGGACGATCTGCCGGGCCCGCATGGCCGAGCTGGTGTGGCCCCAGAGAGTCACCTGACCGTGGTCGACGCTGACCGTGAAGTGCGGGCGCTCGAGGTGGTGGACGGTCTCGTCCCGGGCCAGGGCCTCCTCGACGGCCGCCGCGATCTCCGGGTCGCTCCGGTAGACCGGGGCCCGGCGCACGGCCTCAGCGGTCAGCCGGAGACGAACGCGCGGCTGCCAGGCGGCGACGGCCGTGGCCGGCAGGGCGCGCGGACGGTCGTGGGGCGGCTGGATGATCAGGTGCGTGATCTGTCCCGTCGTGTCGAGGCGCAGGCCGCGGAGACGGCCGATCGTCTGACCGCTGGCGTCCAGCACCGGGTGTGGGCGGAGCAGGGTCTCCGGCGGCAGGGCGTGGGGCGCGGGTCGGACGGTGAGGCGACCCTGGTCTTCGCTGATCTGGTCGAGCGGGTAGAAGGTCAGCGTCGGGCGGAGGTATCCGCTCTGGACCGCGCCGCCCGCCACCTGGGCGCTGGCCGTCAGGCCGATGGCGTGCAGGCGGCCGGTGTGGCTCCCGGCCACCCGGACCGGGGCGCCGAACAGCAGGGTCATCGCCGGCATGACCATCACCCTCCCCTTCAGGTCTCCTGTTTTTAGGGAAGGCCACCGGTCTTAGAGGGCCGCTCAGCGGATCCTTAGAGAATTGCTGGTGGGGCCGGTGGGGCGGCGCGTGGTATAATTTTCCTGTCAGCAAGGCTGTCCTGGACCGCCCCCTTATCGGTCGCCGATAAGGGTTTTTGTTGCCCGGAAGGGTGTGAATGGGATGATCGAGCGGCTCACCGCGCTGGAGAAACGGTACGAAGAACTGACGGCCCTGATGGCTGATCCCGAGGTGCTGGCCGACCCGGAGCGCCTGCAGGCGTACGCCCGGGAGCAGGCCAGTCTGGAGGATATTGTCGTCCTTTTTCGGGAGTACCGGACCGTCGAGCGGCAGATCGCCGAGACCGAGGCGCTGCTGGCGGACGAGGATCTGGAGCCGGAGCTGGCCGACCTGGCGCGGAGCGAGCTGGCCGCCCTGCGCGAGCGGCGGGAGCGGTTGGCGGCGGATCTGAAAGAGGCCCTGCGGCCGCGCGATCCCAACGACAGCAAGAACGTGATCGTGGAGATCCGGGCCGGCGCCGGCGGCGAGGAGGCGGCGCTGTTCGCCGCCGATCTCTTCCGCATGTACAGCCGGTACGCCGAGCGGCAGGGCTGGCAGGTCGACCTGGTCGACGCCCACCCGACCGAGATGGGGGGCTTCAGAGAGGTGATCTTCCAGGTCCGCGGTCGGGGCGCCTACTCGCGGCTGAAGTTTGAGAGCGGCGTTCACCGGGTCCAGCGCGTGCCGGTGACCGAGGCCAACGGGCGGATCCACACCTCGACGGCGACCGTGGCGGTCCTGCCGGAGATGGGCGAGGTCGAGGTCCAGATCAACCCGGCCGATCTGCGCATCGAGGTGTTCCGGGCCAGCGGCCCCGGTGGTCAGAACGTCAACAAGGTCGAGACCGCCGTGCGGATCACCCATCTGCCGACCGGGATCGTGGTGACCTGCCAGGACGAGCGCTCGCAGCTGCGCAACCGGCAGAAGGCGCTGGCCGTGCTGCGGGCCCGCCTCTACGACCTGGAGCAGCGCAAACTGGCCGAGCAGGTGGAGAAGACCCGTCGGGCCCAGGTGGGGACCGGCGAGCGGAGCGAGAAGATCCGCACCTACAACTTCCCCCAGGATCGGGTGACCGACCACCGGATCGGGCTGACCCTCCACAACCTCCAGGCCATCCTCGACGGCGAGCTGGACGATCTCATCGAGGCCCTGATCCTCGACGACCGCGTCCGCCGTGAGGCGGCGCAGGGGGTGGCCAGCCGGTGACCACCGTCCGGGAAGCCCTCGACCGCGCCACCGCGCAGCTGGCGACCGTCGACAGCCCGCGCCTGACCGCCGAGGTCCTCCTGGCCCACACCCTGGGAGTCTCGCGGGCCGCCCTCTTCGCCCGCCCGGAGCGGGTGCTCACCCCCGCGGAGGAGAGCTACTTCTGGGGAACGGTGGCCCGCCGGCTGGCCGGCGAGCCGCTGGCCTACCTGGTCGGCGAGCGCGAGTTCTACGGCCTGGCCTTCCGGGTGGACCGCCGGGTGCTGATCCCGCGGCCGGAGACCGAACTTCTGGTCGAGGAGGCCCTCCGGCTGGCGGCCGACCGCTGGCCGGATCAGCCGTTCTGGGCGGTCGACGTGGGCACCGGCTGCGGCGCCATCGCCGTCGCCTTCGCCGTCCACTGCCCCCGGGCCCGGGTGCTGGCGGTGGATGTGAGCCCGGCGGCGCTGGCGGTGGCCCGGCTGAACATCGTCCGCCACCGGGTCCAGGACCGGGTTTTCCCGGTGGCCAGCGACCTGCTGACGGCTCTAGCCGGGCCCTTCGATCTGGTGCTGGCCAACCTGCCCTACGTGCCCAGCGGGGACCTGCCGACCCTGGCGCCGGAGGTGGCGGTCTACGAGCCCCGGCTGGCCCTGGATGGGGGGCCCGATGGGCTGGACGTCTACCGCCGCTTCTTCGCCACCCTGCCGGGGCGGG